>Ga0137412_10004422_pt1 | contig 11219 bp, 9 predicted proteins | sample CZODoug2_1_16fun_FD_122160 | JGI IMG/M metagenome (GOLD analysis project Ga0137412, IMG submission 122160) | Vadose zone soil fungal communities from Angelo Coast Range Reserve, California, USA - CZODoug2_1_16fungal (Hybrid Assembly) | ecosystem: Environmental > Terrestrial > Soil > Vadose zone... | reverse complement strand
ACCTACTCGGGATTCGGGTCGGCGCTCGATGCACTGAAAGAAAACCCGCTCCCGCACGTCCTGCACGTTCAGCCGCGCACCGACGCTCAGAGCGCCGCCGCCGTCGAATCACTCCGTCGATACTTCACGGCGTGGCCTGAAGTTGACCTGGTGCAGGTGGATACCGATTGGGTCATGCGATTCAACGCGATTCTGGATGTGCTGCGAAATCTGCTGGCCATCGCCGCCGTGTTGCTCGGCGCGGGTGTGCTCGCCGTCATCGGCAATACCATTCGTCTCGAGATCCTGAACCGCCGCGCCGAGATCGAAGTGACCAAGCTCGTGGGCGGATCGAATTCTTTCGTCCGCCGACCGTTTCTGTATACGGGTGTGCTGTACGGATTTGCCGGCGCGGCGTTGGCTTGGGCGATAGTTGAAGTCGCCGTGATCGTTCTGGGACGACCCATTTCGAATCTCGCGCAGGTTTATGGCAGTCACTTCGCCCTGCAAGGACCGCCACTCGACGATGTGGGCGTGCTTCTGGCAACCGGTGTGGTATTGGGATGGATGGGCGCCTGGATCTCGGCGGCACGCCACCTGAGAAGGATTGAGCCGCGGGCGTGAGCCCTCAGTGATATCCCTCTCCGGGCCGAATCTTCCCGCGAAAGGTGTAATACACAAAAACGGTGTAGCCGAGCACGAACGGCACCAATACCGTTGTACCAACCAACATAAACGTCTGTGACTTGGGTGACGCCGCGGCATCCCACAGCGTGATGGAAGGAGGCGCGAGGTACGGCAGAGTCGAGATCGCCAACCCCACAAACGAAATCACGAACAGCCCGACGGCCGCATTGAACGCCACCGTGGGATACCTCCCATTCAACCCGCGCCAGCAGGAAACAACCAGGGCGGCCGTTATCAACGGCACGGGTGACAGGTACAACAGGTGCCCTTCGCTGAACCACCGAGCGGCGACCCGCTCAAATTGCAGCGGCGTCCAAATGCTGATCAGCACGATGAAAGCGGACAATGCCAGCAGCAGCGGCTTCGCGAAACGTCGCGCCTGCTTTTCGACACCACCCGAGGTCTTCATCACCAACCAGCAGGCGCCGATCAGCGCATACCCGACGACGAGCCCGACTCCACACATCACGCTGAACGGAGTCAGCCAGTCGAGCGGACCGCCCGCGAACTGTCCGGCCTCGACGCGAAAGCCGTTGAGAAGGCCGCCCACCATCGTTCCCTGGGCAAACGCAGCGACCGTCGACCCGGCGGCGAATGCGATGTCCCACTTGCGGTGATGGGGCTTGGCCACCCACCTGAATTCAAACGCCACGCCGCGGAAGACGAGTGCCAACAACATCGCAATCAATGGCACATACAGCGCGGGCGTGATGATGGAGTACGCGAGGGGAAAGGCCACCAGGAGCCACACTCCCCCGAGTACCAGCCACGTCTCGTTGCCATCCCAGAACGGCGCCACCGAATTCATCATCTGGTCGCGCTCGATCTCCTGCGGGAAATAGGGGAACAGGATCCCTATGCCCAGATCGAATCCGTCCAGGACCACATACATCGCCACCGCCAGGCCAACCACACCTGTACTAACCAAGGGTAGCCAATAGGCGTAGGTGGCAGTCACTCCTGCGCTCCCAACGACAGAGGGCGATTGGGCAACGCTTCCGGCACTGGAGCAGGCTTCGGTCCGCCCAATACGAGCCTGCGGATGTAGTAGATCCCTATTGAAAAGACGACGGAATAGACGAGGACGAAGGCCACGAGCGATGTCGCGACGGTCGCCAGTCCTACCGGTGAAAGTGCATTCTCCGTTCGCGTAATTCCGTAAGCGACATACGGCTGTCGACCCGTCTCAGTCGTAATCCAACCCGCCAGGATGGCAATGAATCCAATCGGCCACGAGTAGGTGGCAGCCTGAAGATACCAACGGGTCGTAAACAACTTGCCGCGGCTCCACAGAAACGCACCCGTCAAACCCAACAGGATCAGCAGAACGCCAATACCCGCCATGATGCGAAAGGCGAAGAACACCGGCAGCACCGGCGGTCGGTCCGCCTTGGGGAAGTCCTTCAAGCCGGCGTAGCGCCCATTCAGGTCGTGCTTCAGGATCAGGCCGCCCAGACGCGGAATCGCAATCTCGGCCCGATTCCGCTCGCCCTCCTGGTCGGGAATTCCAAACAGTACGAGTGCAGCGGGGCCGGTGTTCTCCCAATGCCCCTCCATGGCCGCGATTTTGGCCGGCTGATGCTCGAGGGTGTTCAAGCCGTGCTGATCGCCGAAGAACAATTGCGCGGGCCCCAGGATCGCCACCATGCCCACACCCATTCTCAGCATGGTGCGAGCTTCCTCGGGGAATTTGCCCTGCAGCACGTACCGTGCACCCGCCGCCAGGACGACGACCGAGGTCGTCAGATAGGCCGCCGTCATCATATGAGTGAAGCGGTATGGAAAACTGGGGTTGAAGATCACCCGAAACCAATCGACCGGGATGGCAATGCCGTTCTGGACGATGTGGCCCGCAGGGGTCTGCATCCAACTGTTCGCCGCCAGAATCCAGAAGCCGGAGATCATCGTCCCCAGGGCCACCAGAACGGCCGAGGTCACGTGTAGCCAGGGCGGAACCCGCGTCCAGCCAAAGAGCATGATCCCGAGGAAGGTGGATTCCAGGAAAAACGCGGTGAGAACTTCGTAGCCAATGAGCGGTCCAATCACGTTGCCGGTTGCCAGGGAATAGCGGCTCCAGTTCGTACCGAGCTCGTACGACAGCGGGATACCGGATACCACCCCCATAGCGAATGAGACCGCGAAGATCTTGGTCCAGAACCGGGCTATTCGGTGGTAGTGATCGCTGCCCGTGCGGCGCCACAGCACCAGCAAGGTGGCAACGAAGGCTGAGGAGCCGATCGAGAACGCCGGGAAAATGATGTGGACGCTGATCGTGAATCCGAACTGGATTCGGGCCAGCAGCAGGGCGTGTGGATCCATCGGGTGTGGCGTCCTGAACCTAATGCTGCGCAGCGTACCGGGAACCTACTCCCCGGACCGTGCATTTGGCCCCTTCGGGAGATGCCGGCCTCCCCCATCTGAGATGGCGGCTAAGCTCTTGTTTCCGAAGGCGATAGCCTACACTAGGCACCCTGGCAAAAGGGAACTTTTTTAGCGGTTTAGCACTCTATATGCCTGACTGCTAGTATGTATGCCCAACCCTTGGGAGATTCAATGACCACAGGTACCGCAATCGTCGCCCGTAATAGTGACTTGGCTCTGGCCGGTCCGCTCGGCAGCCTCGACGCTTATCTGGACCGGGTCAGCCGTATTCCAGTTCTGAGTCGTGAGGAAGAGAAAGAGCTCGCAGAGCGCTTTCGAGGTAAGGATGACCTCGGCGCCGCGCGTGAGCTCGTCCTCTCGCATCTTCGCTTTGTCGTTCACATCGCCCGTGGCTACAGCGGGTATGGACTGCCTATTGGAGACTTGATCCAGGAAGGCAACGTTGGGTTGATGAAGGCCGTCAAGCGCTTCGATCCGACCGTCAACGTGCGGCTCGTATCGTTCGCCGTCCACTGGATTCGTGCGGAGATCCACGAGTACGTGCTTCGCAACTGGCGGCTGGTGAAGATCGCCACCACGAAGGCTCAGCGCAAGCTGTTCTTCAACCTCCGCAGGCTGAAGAAGAACCTGACGTGGCTGTCGGCTGATGAAACTCTGGCCGTCGCTCGTGACCTGGGTGTCAGCCCAGCCGAAGTCACCGAGATGGAAAAGCGTCTCGCTGCACGCGACATGTCGTTTGATCCGACGCCCGAGTCCGATGACGAGGAAGTCTACAGCCCGGCTTCGTATCTGGCGGCTGCAGACTCGGATCCGGCGGACAGCGTCGAGAACGCTGAGTGGGAGCTCGACTCATCCGATCGCCTGCAGGCCGCACTGGGCCGCCTCGATGATCGCAGCCGCGACATCCTGCAGAAGCGTTGGATGGCTGACGATAAGGCCACGCTTCACGAGTTGGCGGACAAGTACGGCGTCTCGGCCGAGCGAATCCGCCAGATCGAAGCCAACGCGCTCGGCAAGCTCCGCGGTTACATGGGCGAGGCCGCTGCCGCTGTCGCATAACCTCGGGCGCGAGCACTGGCGCTGCGGGCGCCGGTTCCATCGCTGACGAGTTAGTCCTTTCTGCCGCTGGGGGCACACCCAACCCAACACTCTCACCGGTGTTGGGTTTTTCTTTTCTGCGGCGCCTGGTCCTTTCGTACTCCTTTCCTTTCCTGCCACGCTTGACGCATTTCTGCCACAGTGGGAACTTTAGCAATACAGCTGCGTTCTCAGTGCAGCGTGGTGTCTTGATGCTTTTCGTTGCAATACCGCAACAGCATTGTGAGGCATCGTAAACAACAAGGGGAATTCAGGAGTGCGAGCGATGAAGAGAGTTCTGTTGATGTGTGCCCTGGCCGTACCGGCCGTGGTTGCATCTACGATGGCGGCAGCGGTCCCAGGCGACGAGTGGTACGTCACTCCGCAAGTGGGAGGCATCTCGCCCGATCACCAGCGTGATCTCAGGCACAACGACTGGCTGTATGGTGTCGCCCTCGGACGCGAGCTGGGCCCGTTCATCAACATGGAGTTGAATTTCAACGGCGCGCGCATCAACAACGGCCGCGGAACCGGCCATTTGGATACCTACGGCTACTCACTCGACGTGTTGGGGATTCTCAACCGAACCGGTTTGATCTCACCGTACGTGACAGTCGGTGCCGGCGCAGAGAGCAATGTGCTCGTGCCCGGCAACACGCTCACGAATCAAACCAAGTTGATGACACAGGCCGGCGTCGGCACGTTCATCAATCTGTGGCGCAGCTCCGATGGTACGAGCGCATTCGCGCTGCGTCCCGAAGTGAAAGCGCGATGGGATGATCCGGGCAAGGGCGACCACCTGGTCGACTACATCGCCCTGCTCGGGTTTCAGTACTCGTTCGGCGGTAGCCGGACACCCGCTCCGGAGGCCCCGCCTCCGCCGCCACCACCACCGCCGGTTAGTCAGGCTGCGCCCGCGCCAGCCGCAGCGCCAGCGACACCTCCTGACAGTGACCACGACGGCGTTCCGGACAACATCGACCAATGCCCGGACACACCGGCTGGAGTTCAGGTCGACGCGGTTGGATGCCCGTTGAAAGGCTCCATCACTCTGGAAGGTGTCAACTTCGAGCACGACTCGGCGGCGTTGACGGTGGCTTCGCATCCGCCGTTGGATGCAATCGCTGACGGCTTGAAGAAACACCCGCGGCTGAAGGTCGAGATCCAGGGCCACACGGATAGCACCGGCGCGCTGGCTTACAACATGAAGCTGTCCCAGAAACGGGCGGACTCCGTGCGCGACTACCTCGTGTACGGCGGCGCAAGCGCGGACCAGCTCGTCACCAAGGGCTACGGTCCGACCCAGCCCGCGGCGAGCAACAAGACAGCCGAAGGTCGCGCGAAGAACCGCCGCGTCGTGATGTTTGTAGTGAGTAACCCGGGTGACGTGAAGGTTGAAGGTGCCGGCTCCACAGCCGAAACCCCAGCCACCTCGACACCGCAGTAGTCTGCGGTTGATAGTCGCGGCCATCGGCGATCGATGGCCGCGACATTGGAAGGACTGGTCGTCCGCAGCACCGCGAGTACGTTCATTGCTTCCGTTGTGTCCCGAGCCGTCCGCTCTCGGCCAACTGGCATGCTGAATTGACTAACCGGAAACCCGTCATTCACAATCTTTGGTAAGACTACAGTTGGAGCTTCGATAGGGGACAATCATGGCGTATGCGATCAAAGCGGAGGTTGTCGATCCGCGCGCAAGGACTTTTGCGTTTACCGCCCACAAGACGATGTATGGCGGCAAGCTGATCGCAATCGCGCTCATGGCTTTCGCTTTTTCTGCGCTGTCTGCCGGATCCGCGGCGGCGGCGGAAATCAGAGTACTGGCCTTGCAGTCGCCACAGATTGTTATGGCCGAAGTCGGTGCCGAATTTGAGCGGAAAACCGGCCACACGCTCACACAGCTGTTAAGACGGACAGACATGCCCCCGGAAGCCAACAGAAGGATTGATTCCGGTGAGGCCTTTGATGTCGCCTTCGTTTTGCCACCAATGATGGATCTGCTGATAACGCAGGGAAAGATCGTTGCCGATACGCGAACTCATTTTCTCCGCATTGGAATCGGTGTGGCCGTGCGCGCAGGCGCTGTCAAACCTGACATCAGCTCAGTTGATGCGATCAAGCGCGCCCTTCTAAATGCCAAAACAATTGCCTATCTCCAGGGTGGCGCCAGCGGACCCTACTTGGCCGCCTTGATTGAGCGCCTAGGCATTTCACGGGAATTACAGCCTAAGACCCTACGGCCAGACATGGATATTGTCGGTGACCTCGTGGCCCGGGGCGAAGCTGACATCGGCGTGACCGCAATCTCCACTCTGCTGGCGACGCCCGGCGTCGAGGTTGTAGGCCCCCTCCCGCAAGAGATCCAATCCTACGTCTACTTTGAAGGTGGCATCGCCACAAACGCCTCGGCGCCGGACGCCGCCAGAGCTTTGCTCAAATTCCTTACCGAACCCTCCACGGTGCGCGTTATCAAGTCGAAGGGCATGGAGCCCTGGTGAGGATTCAAAGCGGTCTCGTGCGAATGCTGATGCCAAGTGCGACTAGCGTGTGAATTTTCGCGGTACGTGGGTCCGTGAGATTGACTACTGCCGCAGACTCTCAAACATCGAAAATACCCAAGGGCGAGTCGCCAGGAGCATGCCGATACTGCGCTTGTCCCGACTCGGCAGCGTTCGATCAAGCTCAGCCAAGTCGCGAAACTCGGCGGCGAGCCTCTCCAACTTTCGAAATAGTACCCGGCACGAGGATTCCGACAGCTCCGATGAGCGAAAATGCAAAGCGTCAACGGGACCGGTGAAGGGCGATTGAAGGAACTCCTCCCGAACCTGGCGGGCGTAGAGGTTGGCGATTGGGCCTTCGCGACGCCATTTGATGGCCGAGGTCGCGTATGCCCGTGCGCGCAGTCCAGGCCGCATTTCGATTAGCCCCAGCGCTCGCAGCTGTAGGTACCAGCGGCGCACTTTCTTATCGTCAGCGCCCAATTCCTCTGCAATCTCTCGGCCGTCCCGGCCACTGGCGACCAAGTAGAAGCACGCGAGGAGATTGGAGTCAGCAGCCAGCGCCGCCTCTTGTTTGATGCTCAGGGTTTCCGCGGGCTCGACCGAATGATCGCCGGCCAAGCGGGTGACCTCCTGAATGGTGGTATCGAGCGCCTGGCACATCTGATCGAGCCGCGCCAGCGTGAGCGTGGAGCGAGAGAAAATGCGTTTGATCGATGCCTCGCTCAAGCCAACACGTTTACCTAACTCGGAGTAGGTGACCGCACGAGATCGCATCAGACGCTTGAGACTGGTCATTATCCTTGCAGTCTCTACCGGCGCATCATCCATAGGCGGGCTCCCCACTTTCACCCTCGGTATTATTATTCGATACTATTGCAATCGGTATTGCAATAGGTTTCCGGTGCACTATGCTCTGCTCGTAGGTTCGCAATCTGGAACAGGTTGATGATGAACGCCGAAAATGGAGTTGCGATGGCAAAAAGGAATACATGGCTCGCGAGGCCGCAGTCCGTTGCAGCCCTGTTGTGGGTGCTGACGGCGCTTTTCACGGCTCGCGTGCTCGGGCAAGCCGTACAACGCTGGTGGCCGCAGCCCTTTCTGCCTCCCTTTAATTCGTTTCAAGGCAGCGGACTTCCCTATCCGCTGCTGCTCACAGCCCAGATTGTCATTCTTGGACTCATGATGCGAACAGCCTTGCGGGTTCGCGCGGGAACCCAGCGCCCAAGCCAGACGCAACAGAAAATCCTGGCGTGGTTTGCGTTCGTATACATGGGAGGGTCGATACTCCGTATCGTGATCGGAATTTTCGTGCCCGCCGCCCCTGCTTGGTTCACAACATGGATTCCGGCGTTCTTTCACCTGGTACTCGCCGCTTTTGTGATGGCGCTCGCGCTGCACGTACGCTACCGCATGCCAAACTGGGCGTCAGATCGAGGAGTAAGCGCATGACCGCGATCGCACCGTACTTGTGGTACCCAGTAACACTCGCGCTTGCGATATCTGGGTTTGCGGCGCTGCTGGGCATGGGCGCCCCCGTAGCTGCGGCTGCCTACCTGCCGGTGGTCTTTGTGGGCGCAGCCATCCTTGCGCTCGAACGTTTCTACCCCGAGCGGCTCCTGTGGCAGCCCCGGGCGACCGACGTCCGCGCCGACGCCACCTTCCTGATCTTGATTCAGGTCGCATTGCCTCGTTTGTTGGCGTTGCTGGCCGTCCTTCTGATCTCCAAGCGGACGCACGGCACGGCGTATTCCTCTCTTTGGCCGCATACCTGGCCCCTGGCTGCGCAGATCGTCCTCATGGTGTTGATCGTCGACTTCTTTCGTTATTGGCTGCATCGCGCCTGCCACCATTTCCCGAGGCTGTGGCGTCTGCACGAAGTGCATCACTCCCCAGAGCTTCTCTATGTGCTCAATGTCGGACGCTTTCACCCGCTCGAGAAGTTGCTGCATTTCACCGTGGACTCGGTGCCCTTCCTTCTCATGGGAGTTGCGCCGGAAGTCCTCGCCGGCTATTTCCTGCTCTATTCAGTCAATGGATTCTTTCAGCACAGCAACCTCCGATTACGATACGGCCTGCTGAACTACCTCGTCGGTAGCGCCGAAACCCATCGCTGGCACCATGCGCGCGACCCGAAAATCGCCTCGTGCAACTTTAGTAACACGACCATCGCCTGGGATCTGATTTTCGGTACCTGGCGCTTGCCCCCGCACAAGGTGGTCGAGGACATTGGTGTAATGGATAAGGAATACCCGCGCGGATTCCTACAGCAGATGCGCGCGCCGTTTCGCTAAATGCATGAGGCGCCCTGCCACAATCACAGACTGGATTGCCAGAGCGGCGTTGACCCTCGGACAGCGGGCGGTGATCGTGAGAGAAGGTGCGCGAATCGCACGTCAAACCAGGGATCCCGGTCGTGAACAGCACCGAGTGTTGATGAGCATCGTCCGAGCGAACGCCAATACCACGTTCGGCCGCCAGCATGCCTTTGGCGCTGTCACCAGTTACCAGGAATTTGCACAGCGTGTGCCTGTCAGTTCATTCGAGCAGCTTCGCCCGTTCATCGATTCCGAGATCGAGCGGGGCGAGTCGGCGCTGACGCTCGAACCGCCCGTCTGTTATGTGCGCACTAGCGGTACGACCGATAAACCCAAGGATCTGCCGCTGACGGCCTCGCATCTGCACGCCTTGCGGCGCATTCAGGCAACCGCGATCGCATTCCAATATCGCAGCTGCCCTGAGGCTTTCGAGGGCAGCATGTTGGCGATTGTCAGCCCCCAGCACGAGGGTCTGATGCCGAACGGTCGCCCTTTCGGATCGGCGTCTGGTTTCGTTGCCCGAAGCACACCCCGCGTGGTTCGCGACAAGTTTGTGCTGCACCCGGCTGTCCTCGCCATCAAGGATAGTCAATTGAAATACTTGCTGATCCTGCGCCTGGCACTCGCGCGATCGGATCTTAGTTACATCGCGACCGCCAATCCCACCACCGTACTTGCGTTGATACGGCTCTACCGTCAACACGACGAGCAACTCATCGACGACTTGCGACATGGCGGATTTTGCCGTCGAGCCGAACTTCCTAGGGAAGTGGCGGCTGCCGTCGCCGGGCGCTTGGTCCATGATGCACAGCGGGCGGCGGAACTTGAGAGACTTCGAGCGAGTGGCAAGACACCTTCCATTGCTGACCTGTGGCCCCGACTGCGCTTGGTAGGTACCTGGACTTTCGGCAGCTCGGGTGTGGCGGTCGATGCCCTGCGGCGAGAACTACCGCCAGCCGCGCAGATTATCGACATTGGTTATATTGCGAGCGAATTTCGCGGCACCATCACCTTGGGAAGACGTTCGGGCACCGGATTTCCCACTCTGGATACGCATTTCTTCGAGTTCGTCGAGCGCGATCGATGGGATCGTGGGGACCCGGAATACTTGACCCTCGAGCGACTAGTCAAGGGCCGAGATTACTACGTAATCGTAACCACGCCGTCGGGGCTGTATCGCTATTTCATCAATGATCTGGTTCGCGTCGTGGGACGTCTACACCGCACGCCCCTACTGCGTTTTGTTCAGAAAGGCAAAGGGGTCACCAGCCTCACCGGTGAGAAGCTGTACGAATCACAGGCCCTGACGGCGGTGCGGGCAGTCCTGGATCGCTCTCAGATTGCGGCGTCCTTCGTGATGATGCTGGCCGATGAGGCCAACACACGGTATATCCTGTACCTGGAACTAGAAGGCACGACAAAACCAGATGGCTTGGTGACGGCGCTCGCCATCGATCGCGAATTGGCGCAGCTCAACATGGAATACCAGGCCAAGCGCGAGAGCCAAAGGCTCAATCCTGTGGTGTTGTGCTGGCTAGGTCGCGGTGCGGGCGACGCCTACAAGCAGCATTGCGTCCGGCAGGGCCAGCGTGAAGGGCAATTCAAGACCGTGGCGCTGGGCTATCGAAAGGATTTCTCGTTCGAGCTTGACCCATGGGTCGATCTGGCGTCGCCATGATGCTGCAGCGTATTGAAGCCTCAGAACTCGCCATCCCTTTCAAGGCTGCGTTCAAGCACGCTTCCGCTGAACGCCATACGATGCAATCACTCTGGGTCACTGTGACGGACGCGAACGGCGAAAGGGGCTATGGCGAAGGCTGTCCGCGCGAGTATGTCACGGGAGAGAGCATCAGTAGTGCGCTCGCCTTCGTCGAACGTCACCGTGCCGACTGGCTCGCCAACATTCAAGACGTGCGAGCCCTTCGACACTGGGTCGAACAACATGCCATTGCGATCGATGCCCATCCTGCCGCCTGGGCCGCAGCGGAGCTGGCTTTTCTCGATCTCTTCGGCAAGCTCCAGTTCGTTCCTGTGGAACGGATCCTGGAGGTGCCGGAACTCCGGGGCCGTTTTCAGTACACGGCTGTGATTGGCGACCGTCCCCTTCCGCTATTTGCTGCGCAGCTCCAGCAATTCCTGGAGGTGGGATTTAGGACTTTCAAGATCAAGCTTGCGCCGGATATGCAGGCAAACCGCGAAAAAGCGCAGGCGCTAAGCGACGCCGGCGTCCTGGGGGGCGCAGTTCGCGCCGACGCCAACAATCTCTGGCGGGACCCCA
>Ga0137412_10004421_pt1 | contig 11219 bp, 9 predicted proteins | sample CZODoug2_1_16fun_FD_122160 | JGI IMG/M metagenome (GOLD analysis project Ga0137412, IMG submission 122160) | Vadose zone soil fungal communities from Angelo Coast Range Reserve, California, USA - CZODoug2_1_16fungal (Hybrid Assembly) | ecosystem: Environmental > Terrestrial > Soil > Vadose zone... | reverse complement strand
GGTTGTCGTTCCGACGGAGGAGCCCGAGCAGTTCGACTACGTGGAGATCACCGACGCTGTGCGGCGGACCGCGCAGGCCCCCGCCTGAGGCCGCGGCCGCAGCCCGCGTCGGAACCGCGGCGCGGCCAGCGCCAGAGCGGCGTTCGGTCCGGCTGGATGCTCAGGTCGAGTGTGCGGACCGGTGTGTCCGTGCGGGCGTATCGCCGAGCGTCACGTTGTTCTCGAGCCAGGACGAGAGTTGAGCCGAACCCGCATCAGAACCCTTTCCTCGTCCCCGCCGCATCCGCTGGATTCGATCGATGACGGACCTGTGGTAGTTCTGAACCGCTTCGCCGGCGCGCGCCGAATCACGGGATTCCAGTGCATGGACGATGTCCATCCGCAAGTCACCCAGACCGCCTGCCACCTCTCGCCAACCGGTCACGTCCTGCCCGGACATCTCGGTTGCAAGTCCGATCTGGACCTCGGTGATGAACCGACATATGGTGGCCAGAAGCGGATTGTGAGATATCTTGGCAAGCGTCCGGAAGTACTGCTTCAGATCAGTCGAGATCTGTTCCACGCTCTCCACGGTTGCGGCCTGCTCCGCGGCGTTTCGCAAAGAATCTATCTCCGACTCGGACGCATTCTGGGCGGCCACCTCGGCGGCGTGGGAATAAAGCGCGCCGAGAACGCCAAAAACGTCGCTTGGAGTCATTCGCTCGAGTTGCACAATTGATGCGATAGATATTGCAACTAGCCTGTCGACCTGCGCGGTGACAACCGACCCGCTTCCTGATCGGGTGTCAACCAGTCCTATTGCGGTGAGGACGCGGATCGCCTCACGAATCGTCGGTCCGCTTACACCGTAGTGGTCCGCCAATTCGCGTTCGGCGGGTAACTTCTCGCCCGGCGGAAGTTCGCCGCTGAGGATCTGTGCGCGGAGGTCTTCCAGGATTTGGTCAGCAACGCGACTGCGGTTTACTCTGTTGCCAGCGTTCTCGAACGTCATCCGTGGCACCTCGTTTTCAAATCGGCCATGCCGTTCTCCCTCGCGGGTACGCGGCCTCGAGCGGGGGCTGGCCGAAGCCACCCTAAACCACTTGGTTACCAGGTACTTGGCGAGCCCGCTGAGCCTCTCGCCGTGCGGGGCGGAGGCATCGCGGGTCGCTGTTCCTCACACCGCGCCTTGAGGGCTCAGCCGCTTCAGTACTAAGGTACCTAGTAACTTGTTGACTGCCTCGTCGTTGACCGCTCCGGCGCGCCGTCATTTGCCGCTCCACTACTTGTGGGGATTTGCGGGAGCGGCGCCAGCCTCCGGCCCCGCGCGCGTTCGTCCTGCTCGGAGCTCCCGAGCTGACGGGCCGGGCAGGCCGAGACTGTCGGGGGAGTTCCGATGGCTGAGACCCCCTACCCCCCGCTGTTTCAGCCGCCCGTGACGCTGTGACAGGGAATTAGAGAGAGATCAAAAAACATCTCGCCGAGTTGATCAGTCAGGGACTGTTGTCGCAGGCCCACTGGGTTCGTAGTCGCGCAACCAGGCCAGCGGCGCCGGCGCGGGACCCGAACCCGAAAAGCCGGCGGGGACGGTCTAGGTGTAAAGCACGGCGTGTCTGACGACCACATGCCTCACGCGGTGGCCCAGTCCATGCGGGCGGTGCGGCAGGGCAGCGCGGACCGGGTGCCGGTCACCGGTTGTGCAGGGTGTGGCCGGGGTTGACGCCGTATGCGTGGCGGTATCGGGCCGCGAAGCGGGTGTGGTTGTAGAAGCCCCAGCGGATGGCGATGTCGGTGACCGTGGCGCCGCGGCTGGGGTCGGCGGTCAGCAGGGCGTGGTGGACGTGGTTCAGGCGCACCGCGCGCAGGTAGGCCATGGGAGTGGTGTTCAGGTGACGGCGGAAGGCGCATTGGACGGCGCGGATGCTGACATTCGCGGCGGCGGCGATGTCGGCCATGTTGATGTCAGTATGTGCGTGCTGTTCGATGAACGCGGTGGCCCGGCGAACGGTCGCGGTCATCGCGTCGTGGCGGTCCTGCGCTGTGGGGTCGGCGAGGGCGGTGTTGGGAAACGTGGTCAGCACGGTCGCTGCCAACAGCCGGGCACCGTGTCCCCGGATAATGGGCTGCCTCGCGACTTCGATGTTTCCGAGCATTTCGCCGAGATAGCTGACGGTGCGCCGCCAGTGCACGGCAGCGGCGGCAGAGACGGGCTGGTAGCCGGTAAAGCGGATCAAGCCGGGTGCACGGGTGGGTGAGGTGGTAGCGACCTGGGCGAGAACCGCGAGGTCCAGCATCACTGTCTGGCCTTGGACGTCGAGCATTTGCAGGGTGGCGGGCAGGGTGGGATCGGCATCGATGAAGACATCACCGGGCACGAAGCGTTCAGTGATCCCGCCGCATTCGCGTTCGATCCTGCCTGCGCCGAGCGTGCCGATGACCAGGGCGTTGAACGGATCCTGTCGGAGCTCCACCCGCAGGGGCATCTGCGCTTCGTCTATCGCGAACGAGCCCCCGTCGAGGCGGGAGTGCGCGTACACGTGTCCACCTCGTGCGCCGCTGACCTTCATGTATGCGCCATACGCGCTCTGCAAGTAGCCGATCGCCAGGTCCGGGTCGGTGGTGCTGAACTCGATCCGTCCCGGCGCCTCGGCGGAGACCGGTGTCGTCATCGCCGCAACAGCTCCTCACCGCGGGTAGCCACACCGCCGGCTACACAGCCGACCAGCCGCCCCTGGCGCGTCGCTTCCAACACGAAAATAGGACCATAGACCCCGGTGCCACACAAAAACGAAGGACGTCGGCCGACAACGACCTCAAACGAACACCACGGCAAGATCAAGCCTGGGCGCGGGCGCGGCTGGGGCCGCTCTCGCCGGGCTCGGTGCGCTCCGCGAGGGGCCACAAGCCGCTGAATCAGTCAGTGACAGGGAATTAGAGAGAGATCAAAAATACTTGTCTCGGCAACACGGTGTCACGCCCTGTTTCTGCAGTTCAGAGGGGTCGGCTTTGACAAACAACCTCCCGAGGGCGTCACACCCCCTGTCACACCTATTAGCGCTGGTCTGATCGCCGTTGTGGATCTCCTCGACGACGGAGTCGGCGACCGGGTCGCCGGCGGTCAGTCGAGCGTCTGGCCGTCAGATCCTGCTCGCATCCGCATCCGCATCCGCGGATGCGGTGGCGGCGCGTTGGGCGAGGTGCTCGGCCGCGCCCAGTACGGCGGCGGCGATCAGGTCGAACGAGTCGAGCAGGGTGCTGCGGTCGTCGGTGTGTTCCCGGTCGACTTCGTGACTGATGAACACGCCGTCGACGACCGCTATCGTGAACGTCGCCAACTGCTGGACCTGGGCATCGGTGTGATCGGGGAACACACTCCGGTAGAAGGTTGCCGTCCGTTCGCGGGCTTTGTCCCGGACCTGTAGGAACAGCTGGCGGGCCGTCAGCTCCTTCGGGCGCCGCTCTAGTACCAGCATGAGACCCAGGCGGAGGAAGTCCGGCGCATCTAGCAGTGCTTTTGCGGTGGCTCGGAGACCGGCCGCCACTGTCTCAGGGTGTGAGAGGGTGCCGGCGCGGGGCACGGAGTTCTCCGCTTCGGCGAGCCATTGAGCGAAGCTGCGCTCGATCACGGCCGCGATCAGCTCGTCCTTGTCGGCGAAGTGCCAGTAGATCGAGCTGGCGGGCAGCCCGGCCCGCGCGCTGACGTGGGCGATGCTGGTGCCTTCGTAGCCACGTTCGCCGGCGATCTCGGCCGCGGCATCGAGGATCTTGTTCCGCGACGCCTCTCCATCGGCTCGCCGCTTCCTGCTCGTCATCGCCACATTCTCGCAACCCTTCCATTGACCTACAGGCAAGCCTCAATCTACCGTATCGTTCACTACAATTGTAGTGTTCGATACGGAGAGGACTTCTGTCATGCCGCCGTCCACGTCACAGCGCTCGAGCGCCCCGTCCACGCAGCCTCCGCCCCCCGGGTCGGCATCGATCGAGGTCCGGAGGACGGAGTCGACCGTGCGGGCCGGCGCGCGGGACATCTTCGTGACTGAGCTGGTCGCCGAGGGTGGGCCGACCCGTGAGCTGCCGATGGTGTTGCTGCACGGTGGCGGGCCGGGGGCGTCGGGGATGTCGAACTACGCGCGCAATGTCGACGCGTTCGCTCTCGATGGATACCGCGTCCTGGTGCCGGACATGCCCGCCTACGGCCGTTCGACCAAGGAGCTCGACCGGTCCGACCCGTTCGGTGACCTCGCGGTGTTCCTGCGCAGCCTGTTCGACGCGCTCGATATCGACCGTGCGCACCTGCTGGGCAACTCCTTGGGCGGCGCGGCGGTGCTGCGGTTGGCGCTGGACCGTCCGGACCGGGTCGCATCCCAGGTATTGATGGGGCCGGCGGGTATCGGAATGACCCGGGGCCTGCCCAGCCGGGGGATGGGCAAGCTGTTCGGCTACTACGCGGGTGATGGCCCGTCCCGGGAGAAGCTGCGGGAATTCATCACCGAGTATCTGGTGTTCGATGCGTCGGGTGTCACCGAGGAGATGATTGAGGAGCGCTACCGGTCGAGTATCGACCCCGAGGTGTTGGCGGCTCCGCCGCTGCGCCGGCCGTCCGGGCTAACGGCGCCGCGGACCGTGCTGCGGATGGACTTCACCCGCGACCGCCGGATCGCCGCGTGCACGGTGCCGACGCTGGTGGTCTGGGGCGTCGACGACAAGGTCAACAAGCCGTCCGGGGGGCCGTGGTTGGCCCGGCATCTGCCCCATTGCGACCTGCACCTGTACTCCCGGACCGGGCACTGGGCCCAGTTCGAGCAGCCTGACCGGTTCAACCGGCTGGTCCGCGGCTGGCTGGAGGGTGTGCTGTGAGCACCGCGACGGTCGGTTCGCGTCCGGTGCGGCGCGACATCTTCGGATCGGCGCGGCTGGGCTATGTGGTCGTCGACTCGAACCGGATGACCGCGTGGAACCGCTTCGGTGCCGATGCGATCGGCCTGCACGTCGACGCGCTGGACCGCGATCACCTCCGCTTCCGCCTCGACGAACGGGAATGTCGGTTCCTCATCCGACGCGGAGCCGCCGAGGACGTCGTCGGCGCCGGGTGGGAGGTCGATGACCACGAGACGTTCGAGGAGATCCTCGGCCGGGTACATGCGGCCGGGTTGCCCGTCACGGAGGGCACCCCCGACGAAGCCGCCCTGCGCGGGGTGGAGCGGCTGTGGCGTTTCCCCGGACCGAAAGCCATCGCGACGGAGATATTCACCCGACCCGTGACCACAGCGGCGCCGCTGCGCATGCAGAACTCCGCGTTCGTCACCGGCCGCCACGGCATGGGCCACCTGGCTGTATTCAGCACCAAGCCCGAGCAGCTGCACGCCTACTGGAACAACCTGCTGGACCTGCGGCTCACCGACTTCATCACCGAGCGGGTCGGTCCCGTCACGGGGAAGCTGCGGTTCCTGCGCGCGGGAGAACGCCACCACTCGATCGCTGTGGGCAACATCGCCCGCCTGCCGATCGACCCGATCCGCACCTCCGTGCAGCACGTCAACATCGAGGTTGCCCGGCTGGAGGACATGCTCGCCGCCTACCACCGGGTGCGCGATCTCGGGTTTGTCATGGCATGGACGGTCGGCCAGCACACCAACGATCGCGAGCTGTCGTTCTACTGCGTCACACCGTCAGTCACACCGTCAGGCTTCGAACTCGAGGTCGGCAAGGGCATCTCCATCTGGGGCCATACCTCCACCAGTGAGAACGTCGCGGGACTGATGAGCCGATTCGGCGCCGCCGTCCGGTCCCTGCGCTCGGCCGAGGACGCCGTCCCCGCGCTATCGACCGTGCCTCGCGGCGCGCGTCGCTGATCGCTGGGGAGACCAGAGATAGGTGGCAATCCCGAGACCTACTGGCTTTGCGCATCCTATTGTTGCGTCGGTAGGAGTCCCGTGCTTGGAGCGGACAAGGCAGCGAAGGAATCCGACGTTCAGCAACTGATCTATCTCGCCGCGTTTGTCTTGGAGAAGGGCGAGTCCGCAGCATCGGCGCTCGGCTTGCCGAACTCTCCTTATGGCAGAGTCTCTGCATCCACTCGCGAGAAGACGAGGTCGCTTTGCTCACAAACAGATTCTCGCCATCGAACAGGGATCCCGGACCCGTCACGTGTGGCCTTCGGGTAGCTTCCGGACCGATAATCGTTCGTTAGTCGATAGATGTGGAATGCGTGGTCAGTCATGGCGTCCAGCAACTCGCCCATCGAGTAACCGAGAGTGGCCATCCGATCGGGAGTGACCTCTACGACGATCTCGGCGTCTGGTCGAAGCTTGTCTAGCGCTGATAGCAGCCCGCGCATCACAGCACCTTCGGCACCTTCGACGTCAATCTTGATAACTCGAGCGCTGGCTAGTTCTTCGGGACTGAGCAACTCCGGGAGGGGGGCCGCGTGAATCTCGAAACTATACTCCGCAGGCCCCTGATACGGGACGATGCTGTTCGCACCCAAGTTGGCACTGCTGGCCAGAATAAGCCGGACCAGCTCGTGCTTGTCCGAGACAGCCGCGTTAACGGCCCGGACGTTCCGCACGCCATTCAGCAGAGTGTGTCGTTGCACCCGTTGGCAGAATTCCATCGACGGTTCCACGGAAACGACGCGGCCAATCTCTCCGACTAGTTGAGCGGCAAGAATAGTGACGCACCCGATATTTGCGTTGACATCGATGAATGTGTCACCCGGCTTCAGGCGGCCGCAGCCACGCCGTGAGGTGCGGCTCCCAAACCCCGAAGAGGTAAACATACCGCTGGATGAGGTCGCGCGTATCGACTTCGAACTTCGCGCCGAAACGGCTGCGAACGACACGCACGCGTGGGTTGTTCCGCAGGTACAGGTTTAGGAAGTCCGCGGTCACACTCGCTTTGCCCAGCAAACCAGGGGCGTACCGGACGTACCACCGGCCCAGGGTGACCAGCACATTGGTGAGATGACCGCTCACGTGTTCGTCCTCCGAGATCCGTCATCAACTGCCACGTAAGTATCCGCTACGTGTTGAAACGACCGGGAAACCCGGGATCGCCCGAGGGGCGCGGGGAACGACATGGACGCGATACTCCCCGATCACCGGTGGACGGCGAACCGGGCGGGCTGTGCGAGATGTGGTCGGGCGTCTGAGTCTGCTCGCCGTGGGTCAGTTCTTGTGGATGTGCACTGTGACGTTCATGCCGGGGACCAGGTTGAGGCCGTTGGTGTTGGTGAACGCGATCTTGACGGGGATGACCTGGGTGACTTTTTGGAAGTTGCCGGTGGAGTTGTCTTGGGGGAAGTCGGAGAAGTTGGTGGCCGCGCCGTCCTGGATTTCCTCGACAGTGCCGGTGACCGGGGAGCCGGGGTAGGCGTCGACGCTGATGTCAACTGGGGCTCCGGGGTGTACGCCTCTGACGTCGGTTTCGTCGACCCGTGCGGTGACGTAGATGTCGTTGAAGTTGTAGGCGGTGGCGAGGTTGGTGCCAGCGGTGACGTACTGGCCTTCGACGGAGTTGGTGACCGCGACGGTGCCGGTGCCGGGGGATTTGATGAGTTGTTGTGGTCCGGTGCTGAGGATCTGGATGCGGCCGACGATCTGGTCGGTGTGCACCTGGGTGCCTTGGGTGATCTGCCAGCCGGTGAGGGTGCCGGTGGCTGGCGCGTTGATGGCCACCTGGTCGCCGTCGACTTGGGCGTTGTCGGTGGAGACGAACTGGCTGGCGTATTTCAGATACCCCCCGCCCAGGCCGGCGGCGAGGAGCACCAGCACGACGACGGCGATGATGATCAACCGGCGACGGGGACGCTGGTGGTGTTCCTCAGTGCCGACGGTTTGGGCCTGCGCCGTTGTTTCCGGGGAGGTGTCGGCGAGTGTCGCGTCGTGGTCTTCGGTGTGGCTGTGGGTCAGCAGCGAGTGGGCCGTCGTGGCGTCCACTGTGCCGTTCCTTGTTTTGTCGGTGCTTTCTGGGCCGATCATGGTCTGCCTCCGGTGTGGTGTGTGCTGTGACTGGGTGAAGGTTTGTTTCAGCCGATTTCGACTGGTTCGGAGCTGGTGCTGGCTGCCCGGCCGTTGCGTAGGAAGAAGGCCAGGGCGACCGCGGCGAGGGTGAGTACCCCGGAGATGAGAAAAACGTTGCTGTAGGCCTGGGCGTCGACTTCGGTGCCCAGTTGCTGCCAGAGTGGGATCAGCCCGGTCGGGCCTTGCTGGGTCATCTGGGCGATCTGCGGGTTGACGTTCGCTCCGTTGGGTTGGAGCAGGGCGGAGCGGTCGGCCATGAACTGGGCTTCCTGGCTGTCGGCGAAGGCGGTGAGCAGGGCCAGGCCGAGCGCCGAGGACACCCGCTGGGCCAGGGTGTTGAAGGCGCTGCCGGCGCTGGTCACGGCCACAGGCAGTGAGGAGATGCCGCCGGTCATGATCGGCATCATGGCCAGGCCCAGCCCGAAGGAGCGGATCATCATCCAGACGATCAGCTCTGAGCGGGGCATGTCGAAGTTGATTCCGGTCATCAGCAGCAGGCCGATCCCGGTGATGGTCAGGCCGATGACGGCCGGCCAGCGGGGCCCGATCCGGTCGTAGATGCGCCCGGCCAGGGGCATCATCACCACCATCACGAGGGCTTGGGGCAGCAGCGTCAGGCCGGCGTTCATCGGGGTCAGGTTCTGTCCCACCTGCAGGAAGTTCGGTACGAAGAACAGCACCGCGAACAGCCCGACCGACAAGATGCTGATCAGGATCACTGAGTTCACGAATGGCCAGTGCCGGAACACCCGCACGTTCAGTAGCGGCTGCTTGGACTGCAGCTCGACGAGCACGAACAACACCAGGCAGTTCGCCGCGAGCGCCAGCAGTATCAGCACCCGGTAGCCGGTCCAGCCCCAGTCCTGCCCCTCCGACAGCGCCAGCAGCAGCGCGAACAGCCCGGTGGCGACAAATAGGAACCCGACCATGTCGAAGTGCCGGCCGGCGGAACCTGGGAACCGCGGCAGCACCACGATCGCCAGGATCGCGCCGAGGATGCCGACCGGGACGTTGATGTAGAAGATCAGCCTCCAGTCCACGTACTCGACCAGGTAGCCACCCAGCGTCGGGCCGATACCGGGCGCGACGATGATGCCGAGGCCGTAGAGGCCCATCGCGGTGCCGATCTTCTCTCGGGGCACGATCCGGTAGAGGATGGTCAGGCAGGTCACCGGGATGACCCCACCGGGGACGGCTTGCAGGATCCGGTAGAGGATCATGCTGTTCAGGTCGCCGGCCATGCCGCACAGCGCGGAGAACCCCGCGAACGAAAGCAGCGAGATCAGATACAGCCGCCGCAGGCCGATCCGCTCCCCGAGCCACGCGCTGGTCGGAACCACTACGCCCAGGCACAGCGTGTAAGCGGTGCTGACCCACTCGATGCTGTCGGTGGAGACCCCGAACTGCTTCTGCATGGTCGGGATCGCAACGTTGACGATGCTGGTGTCCAGGGTGGACATGAACATCCCGATGACCACCACAGCCAGCGGCACCACCCAGCCAGGCTTGGATGCCGCGTTGCCCGGCCCTGGGCGGACCGCGGCCGGAGGTGGCGATTGTTTGGGTGGCGCGGGTGGCAGCGTTGGTGTCGGACTCGGCGTCGCCGGACGAGTTTCGGCGTCTCGCGAGCGCAAGGTCACGCTGGCCCGTGTTCCGGCCTCAGCTCGCTCAGCGAGCGCCCGGTCGGGGCTGGCCGTGCTCTTGCTTGGACCTGTCATACCTCCAGCACATACTTAGCTAATCTAATTAGCTAGTGGTACTTCATCACACGCTGAGAGAGTCTCCGGATTGGAATACTGAACCAACGCGGCCTGAGGGTGGTCGAGGGCGGCTGGCGGGATGCGGGCGAGGGCCACACTCCCTGAGCATTTTTGAGGTTTCCGCTGGCTGCGAGTCGCATTCTAGCTAACCAGCGTCCGCTGCCCGGCGGGGTTGAGGTGTAGCCAGGCGAGAGTGCGGTCGTCGCGCAGGTGGTCGAGTCGGGTGGGTAGCTGGCGCAGGACGTGTTCCATGCGGGCGTGTTCGAGGGCGTGCAGGATGCCGTAGGTGAAGGCGTTGTGCCCGTCTTCGTGGGCGGCGGCGGCGAGTTGGCGCAGCACGGGGCGTGCCACCACGGCGTCCTGGTAGTCGCCGAGCAGGTCTTGGAGTTTCTTGGTCTGTTTGTGCAGGCGCCGGGCTGGGGTGCCGATGATGGGAATGGCGACCTCGGTCATGTACCGGACTCGTTTGCCGACCTTGCGTGCCTCGTGCAGGGCGGTGTCGCGGTCCGGGCCGGCGGGCAGAGCGGCGGCCTCGTCGAGTCGGCGGTCGAGTTTGGGGAATGCCCTGGCCACGGCCCTGGGGAGTTCGGTCTGTGCGGGCCGGTCGGCCGTGCGGGTCAGTGGCGGGTGCTCGAGCAGTGCGTCGAGTTTGTGTTGCAGGGCGAGGTAGCGGTCGCTGTTCAGGGCGGTGATGATGGTTTGTTCGCCTTGTTCGGCCAGTCGTCCCAGTGAGTGTTCGAGGTCGCTGGCCAGCGGGCCCATGATCAGGTGGGCGGGCAGGGCGCGGATGACCTGGGTGAACCGTTCGATCATCATCTCGGTGTCGTGTTCGGCGGCTAGTTGCGCGCCGAGCCATTTGAGCTCGTCGGCGACCGGCTGGGTCAGTTCGGCGTCCAGGATCCGGGAGAAGCCGTGCAGGACCGAGCGCAGTTGCCGGGTCGCCACGCGCATCCGGGTGACCGCTTCGGGCAGTTCATGGCGGACCCGGGGGTCTTGGGCGCGCAGCTGGCGGATCTGGACGCGCAAGGCCGCGATCACCACATCGCCCGCCCGCGCCGGGCCCCCTGTGTGGCGGGGGCGAGTATCGGTGGGTGGCGTCTGACGCCAGCCTTTGTCGTCGCCGGTGCTGCGTCGCGGAGTGACCCCGGCGACGAGCAGGCGTGGCTGCGAGGTGTTGCAGTCGGTCGCGCTCCGCTGATCTGTGCTCCTCGTCATGCTGGTCGTCATCGCGGGGCTCCGGCGGTGGCGTCGACCAGGGTCGGGACGGTTCGGGGCGTGTGCTGTACCGCGGCCGGTGCCGGGTCGGGTCTGGTGTCGAGGGTGCCGCCGCGGTGTAGGTGCACGGTGCGGGTGGCCAGTCGGGTCAGGGCAGGTTGGTGGGTGGTCATGATGACGGTGCGGCCTTCGACGAGGCGGGTCAGTGCTTCGACGACGAGCTGTTCGGCGTGCACGTCGA
>Ga0137412_10004420_pt1 | contig 11223 bp, 9 predicted proteins | sample CZODoug2_1_16fun_FD_122160 | JGI IMG/M metagenome (GOLD analysis project Ga0137412, IMG submission 122160) | Vadose zone soil fungal communities from Angelo Coast Range Reserve, California, USA - CZODoug2_1_16fungal (Hybrid Assembly) | ecosystem: Environmental > Terrestrial > Soil > Vadose zone... | reverse complement strand
AGGGCATTCGGCAAATCTTCGGCGTCGCGCCGGATTCGGTGCGCGAGGACGCCGCCGGCGTGTTCGCGGTCCTGCATCCCGACGACGTGCCGCGCGTGCGCGAAACGATCGCCGAGTCGGCGGCGCAGCTCAAACAGTGGCGCGAGGAATATCGCGTGCGCCTCGCGGATGGCCGCGAACGCTGGGTGCTCGGGAACGCGGCGCCCGAGCGCGAATCGGACGGCAGCGTGCTGTGGCACGGCTTCATCACGGATGTGACCGAACGCAGGAATGCGACGCAGGCAATCGCGGACGCGCGCACTCTGCTGCAGGGCGTGCTCGATGCGGCCACGGAGGCGGCGATCATTGCAACCGATGTATGGGGCCTCATCACCGTGTTCAATTCCGGTGCCGAGCGGATGCTGCAATACGCGGCGGCCGAAATGGTCGGATGCGCCGACCCGTTGGTCTTGCATCTCGAGAGCGAGGTGCTGGCGCGTTCCGTCGAACTTGCGGAGCTGTGCGGCCGTCCGATCGAGGGTCTGGAAACGCTCACCTACGCCGCCCAGCAGGGCGGCTTTTCGATCCGCGAATGCACGTACGTGCGCAAAGACCGCTCGAGACTCACCGTGAGCCTCAGCGTGACTGCGATTCGCAACGCCGCCGGCGAGATCAACGGTTATCTCAGTGTCGCGACCGACGTCACGGAGCGGCGCCGCGCGCGGGAAACTCTGCTGGCCGCCAAGGAAGCGGCGGAACGGGCGAATCGTGCAAAGAGCGAGTTTCTCGCAACCATGAGCCATGAGATCCGCACACCCATGAACGGCGTGCTCGGTTTTGCCAACCTGCTGCGCGACACGCCGCTCGATGCGGAGCAGCGCGATTTCGTCCGCACCATCGAGACGTCGGGACAGAATCTCCTCGCGATCATCAATGACATCCTCGATTTTTCGAAGATCGAGGCCGGCGCAATGACGCTGGAGAAGATCCCGTTCGATCTCTCGGACGCGATCGAGGAAGTGGTCGCGCTGATGTCGGGCAAGGCCGAGGAGAAGCGCTTGGAACTGGTGCTGTCGATCGCACCGGCGGCGCCGGAACGGATCGTCGCGGATCCGGGGCGCCTCAAGCAGATATTGGTGAACTTGATCGGCAATGCGATCAAATTCACGAGCCTGGGCTGCGTGCAGGTCGAGGCGACCGTGATCGGCGAGAGCGAGCTTAAGGTAAGCGTGCGCGACACCGGCATTGGGATCCCCCTGGCCGCTCAGGCGGCGCTGTTTCAAAAATTTACCCAGGCGGACGCGTCGACGACGCGCCGCTACGGGGGCACCGGCCTCGGGCTGGCTATTTGCCGTCAGCTCATCGACCTCATGGGCGGAAAGATCGGAATCGACAGCGCGCCCGGCGCCGGCTCGACATTTTGGTTCACGACGCCAATTCATGTGGCCGAAACGGCGGAATCTTCGCCGGCACCCAATGAGTTCGCCGGGCGCCGAGTTCTCATCGTCGATGATCTTGAAATGAACCGTCGCGTGCTCGAGTCTCAGCTGCAGGGCTGGGGCGCCGAATGCACCAGCGTCGAAGGCGGCAGGCAAGCGCTTGCCGCCTTGCAACACGCGCTCGCGGCCCGCCGGCCGTTCGACGTCGCTCTGATCGACCACGTGATGCCCGATGTGGATGGCGCCGAACTCGGTCAGATGCTCCACGCGGATCCTCGATTTGCCGAATTGAGGCTCATACTTCTGACGCTGGGTGAGCAACTGGGCAGCGCCAGAGAGCTGTTGGAGCGTGGCTTCTCCGCCTACCTGACCAAGCCGGTGGTGCGGTCACGGCTGTTGCGCGACGCAATGCGCCGCGCGCTGTTGCCCACGGCCTCGCAACCGGCGAAGCCGGTTGCCGTTTCGCAGGCGCGCGCTGAATTCGCCGCGCCGGCCAACCTGATACGCGTCCTGGTGGCAGAGGACAATTCGGTGAATCAGATGGTCGCGGTGCGCTTGCTTGAACGCCTCGGGTGCCGCGTCGACGTCGCCGGCAACGGCGCAGAGGCGGTGCAGATGGCGACTCGGCTGCCATACAGTCTTATATTCATGGATTGCCACATGCCGGAAATGGACGGGTTCGAAGCGACATTGAAAATCCGGCGCCATGAAAGCGACCGCGGCTTGATGCCCATGCCGATCGTCGCCCTGACCGCGAGCGTGCTGCAGGAAGATCGGGATCGCTGCGTGTCGGCCGGTATGGACGAGATCATCGGCAAGCCCGTGCAGCCGGCGGAACTCGCGCAGGTGCTGCGGCGGTTCGGTCCCAAGAACGCCGCGGGTGTCGCAGCGGCCTAGCTTGCGGCGGATCGCCGGTCCCCGCCGTCGATTTACATTCTCTACGTCTCGCCACCGCGATGAAATTCCCGCCGATGGGTAATTCTACCTAGGCACCCAACGCGCGGGTACAACTCCCCATTGCGACAACATCGATCGCAATGCAGTGTGCGACACCAACGAGGACGCAGGCATGCGTCCAAAAAAAGCAGCGACGAGCATCTTAGTAATCGAAGAATTTGCGGGGGGATCCGACGTGTCTACAATTCCGGCTGAACGCCATGCGATGCAATTCCTGGTGAATCCGAGTCTTCGGATGCTCAATGCGGTCCTGGTGAGCTCCTCGTTGCTCCTGGCGCAGGCGGCCCTCGCCGACCCGTATACGGTCGTCGCCGTCTCCAACGGCGGCACCATCGAGGGTGTCGTCAAGCTGACGGGAGAAGCTCCCGGCATTGCTCCCATCAAGGTAACCAAGAACCAAGACTATTGCGGCGCTTCGATACCGAGTCCGGTATATGCGGTCGGCAAAAACGGTGGACTGCAATACGTGGAGGTATACCTCAAGGACATCTCGAAAGGCAAGGCTCTTCCGACCGAGACGATTCCTCTCGTCAATGAACATTGCATGTTCAATCCGCGGGTCCAAGGAGCGAGCGTCGGTCAGCAGATCAAAGTTTCCTCGGACGATCCGATCCTGCACAACACGCATCCGCAAAACAGCGAGACCAACGCGACGCTGTACAACATCGCGCTGCCCTTCAAGGGGTTCTCGGTGACCAAGCCGCTGCCCGCAACGCCGCAGCTCATCAAGATCAAATGCGACGCGCACGAATGGATGCACGCGTGGGTTTGGGAGTTCGACCATCCTTACTTCGCGACGACCGGGGAAGACGGACATTTCACGATCAAAGACGTACCGCCAGGCACCTACACTCTCGTCGCCTGGCAGGAGGCTGCGGGCGAGAAGTCGATCTCCGTGACGGTAGCGGCGGGTAAGACGGTCACTCAAGACATCCAACTCGCAGCCAAATAACTCCGCCAAATAAATTCCTGAACGCCGAGGTGCGGTGATGTCGAAACGACTGCTCAGCTTAGTAATGCGTATCGGACTTTGTGCGGGGTTGAGCCTGGCATTGGCGGCGCCAAGTTCCGCAATACCTGCGTTTGCGCGCAAGTACGGTTTGCGTTGTACCACCTGCCATGAATCCTGGCCCGTGCTCAACGATTTCGGCCGGAACTTTCGCGACAACGGCTATCAAATGAGGCTCGGCAAGGATGACGTCGTCACCGCCGAGCCCGCGTATTGGCCGGTATCGGTCCACATCACGCCGAGTTATGAATATACCCGGGTGACCAATCAGCAAACCGATCAGGGGAACAAGACCTTGAGTTCGGGGGGCGTGGCGGACGCCGCCATCGATCTGCTCATGGCCGGCGTGCTCACGAAGAACATCTCATTCCTGGTCGTTCCGACCGGATTCGCCTCCGACGGCAATGTGCATCTGGAGTCTTACTGGGCGGATTTTTCGCGGCTCATCGCCAATTCCGACTGGTTCAACGTACGCGTGGGTAAACACGAGGTCGACCTTCCGGCCTCGCCCCACCGGCCCATCAGCTTTGCCTTTGGCTACCTCGTCTACGGGTATCATCCGGGCCCCGACCTTCCCAATGCCGGCGCCGCGTTCGATCTCGGCAGCAATCAATTGGGCTTCGAGATTTCCGGGCACGATCAGACCTCGATGACCCGCTACAGCGTGTCGATTTTCTCCGCGAACAACGATTCGGACTCCTCCACCCCATCGGGCCACGGACTGAGCTCACCATCGTTTTATGGACACTTGGAGAAGTACATCCGGCCGGCGTCCGGCTTCATATCGCAGTATGCATTCGGCCTCTGGGGCGCTTACGCCAACTATCCGACCACTACCTACACGCTAGGGTGCACGCCCCAGTACTCCCTCGCGACGTGCTCGCAAATCGTGGGACCCGGAAGCGATACCCAGATACCGGGCACGGGAGGCAATCTGCAATCCACTTCCCGCTACGGTACCGAGGCCCAGGTATGGTTTGGCCAACTCGTTGCGCCCCTGCACCTCGACTTCGTATATGCCCGAGGCTCCGACAGCAAGGCTCTGTATCTCGGCGCTGATCGGGCCGGTACCTGGCAAGGCGGCTTTCTCGAGGCAATTTGGGTTCCGTCGGCGGAGCTGCTCCACTGGAGCGTGTTCGGCCGCTACGACTTCATCCGCAACCGGCAGCAACCGCTGGCCTCTTCGCCGTCCAACCTCGGCAATCAAAATCAGGTTTCCGCGGGAGTGCGCTATACGATCGCCTACACCAATCGGGATGAGGTCGCGCTGCATGCCGAATATGCGACGAATACCGAACGCGGCATCGGAAACAACGGCTCCGATGTGAAAACCAACGTCGTGTTCCTGGGCGTGGACTTTCTCTACTAGGGGGTGATGCAATGTCGACTCGTATAGCGACGGTCTTCCCCGCCCTGGTCACACTTCTGATCGTGGCGGGTACGTCTCACGCGCAAAGCGCGGGAGACGTGTACAACGGCAAGCTCATCTATCAACGCTACTGTCTTTCGTGCCACGGCGATAAGGGCAATGGTCAGGGCGAATTTGCCGAATGGATCTCTCCCAAGCCGCGCGATTATCGCCAGGGTACGTTCAAATGGCGCAGCACGCCGTCCGGTTCGCTGCCGACGGATGCCGATCTCGAAAGAGTCCTGATCAACGGTCTGTACGGTACGTACATGCCGAGTTGGAACGCGCTGGGGCACCGTCAACGGGTCGATGTCATCGCCTACATCAAGACGTTTTCGCCGCGCTTTGCTGCGGAGAAACCCCAGGCGCCGATCAGCATTCCGCCTGAGCCGCCCTACACGACGGAATCCGTAACGCGCGGCGCGGCGGTATACAAAAAATTCAATTGTTCGCAATGCCACGGAGATTCGGCGCAGGGCGATGGCCCGTCGGCACACGAGCTGAAAGATGATTGGGGCAATCCAATCGTGCCTTATGACCTCACTCAAGGGCACGTCAAATGCGGCAACGGCGGAAGCGACATCTACCGTGTGTTCATCGCCGGGCTCTCGGGCACGCCGATGCCCTCCTTCGCCGACTCGGTCAGCCCCGCAGAGGCCTGGGATTTGGTGCACTTCATCCAGAGTCTCAGTCCGGGCTACGCGAAGAATTTGACCGGCGGGGCCGCGCCCTCCGGCGAGGGATCGCCATGAAGCAGGAAGGCGAGCACAAATCCGAGATCAGCCGCTACGAATTCTCGGGAATCGAGGAGCGTCACGGCATCATCCCCAAGTGGCTGGCGGCGGTCTACGCCGTGATGTTTCTGTGGATGGTGTACTACCTGATTGGCTTTTGGACGGACCACGGGTAGAGGGGGAAAACGATGAGCGATCCTGTAACGGCGATCACTCGCAACGACGAATTCGTCGATCGCGAGATGGTCCTGAAATTCATGTCGTCCGCGGCATTCTGGCTGGTCTTTGCGCCGTCGATCGGCGTGATCCTTGCCATCAAATTCAACTTCTACGATTTCCTCGGCCACGTCCCCTGGCTGACCTGGGGGCGTCTGCGGCCGGTGCACATCATGGGCGTCGTTTTCGGCGCCTTCTCCACCGCCATCATCGGGCTGACCTATTACATCGTGCCCAAATTGTGCGGCGTGCGCATGTACAAGGAGAACTGGAGCCGCAGTATTTTCTGGCTCTGGAATATCTTCCTGTGGATCGGAATCATCTCGCTGATGATGGGTTATAACAGCGGCATAGAAGCCGGCGAATTCCCCCTGTGGGTGAGCATTCCGGTCGAGATCGCCCTCACCATGGTCACGATTCAGGTGATCGGAACGATCAAACAGCGTAAGGAGCCGAGGATTTACGTCAGCCTCTGGTATCTATCCGCCGCGTACGTTTGGACCGTGTTCAACTACGCCTTCGGGCACTTCATCCTGCCCTATTCCATGCCCGGGGTGAACAACGCCGCGATGCATGGCCTGTACATTCACTATGTGGTGGGGCTGTGGATCACGCCGGCGGGTCTCGCGGTCATCTATTATTTCTTGCCGCTGGCGGCCAAGCGGCCTCTCTACAGCCACAAACTCTCCTTGATCGGCTTCTGGTCGCTGGCGTTCTTCTACCCGTTCGTGGGCACGCATCACTACATCTACAGTCCCATCCCCTACTGGACGCAGACCATCGCGATCGTGGCATCGATGATGCTGATCATTCCGGTGTGGACGGTGATTCAGAATTTCTACGGCACTTTCGTGACCAATTGGCGGCGGTTCCAAGAATCGTATACGGCCAAATTTCTGGTGATAGGCGCCCTCTACTATTTCTTTGGCTGCTTCCAAGGTTCGACCGAAGCCCTGCGCGAAGTCCAGAGGCTGACGCACTTCACCGATTTCGTCATCGGCCATTCGCACCTGACGGTATTCGGGACATTCATATTGTGGGTCACCGCCGGCATGTACTACGTGATACCGCGGCTATCCGGCCACGAGCTCTATTCCAAGTCATTGGCACAGTGGCATTACTGGCTCACCGTCATCGGTTTCTCGGTCATGGCGGGTGTGCTGACCATACAGGGACTGATGCAGGGAACCATGCTGCAGGTAGGCGCAGACTTCGTCGACACGATGGTTGCCATGAAGCCATATTGGTTCACGCGCACGCTCGCCGGACTCACCATGGATATCGGCGCCCTCCTCGGCATGTGGAATCTCTACAAGACCATTCACATGGGCAAGGCGATTGCGATGCCGGCCGGCGCTCCTGCGGGAGCCGCTCCGGAACCGATGTGGACCTGATAAAAATAACGGAGTACGCGTAGTGCAGCGCATCGAACCAATCATTCTCGTCGCCGCCGTCGGGTTCTATGCCTTGGCGATGACCAGCCAAGGGGTGCTCCCTTACCTCGAGAAGAAAGTGACTCGGCCTGGAGTGGTCAAGACCATTGCGGGCGTCACCATACCGGCTGTGCACAGGACCGGGCTCGAAGACTTGGGCAGGCGCGTCTACATCCGCGAAGGCTGCTGGTATTGTCATTCGCAATTCGTGCGGCCGGTCAACCGCGATACCGACAAGTGGGGTCCGGTGAGCCAGGCCGGAGAGTTCACCTATGACGTGCCGCAGATGTTCGGTACCCGCCGAATAGGTCCGGACCTGTCGCGGGAAGGCAACCGTCGTTCGGACGAGTGGCATTACGCGCATCACTGGGATCCTCGAGCAACGGAGCCGGAGTCCATGATGCCCTCGTACTCCTGGCTGTTTCGGGTCGACTCGGAACATGATCAAAAGGTCATGGCGTTCATCAAGAAATACGACAAGAATCACGATGGCCGCGTAACCAAGAGCGAGCTGGACAAGAACGGCGACGGCGTCGTCACGCCCGATGAGATTCCTCCGGAAATGGCCGCACTCGACGTGTGGCCGGTCAATCCGGACGGCACCGTCGGGGACGGCGTCATCGATATGCACGACTACGGGCCTGTTCCTACGGAGGAAATGCAGGGCGTCGAGGCCTACCTTCAGACGATCGGCACGTCGATCGGCGACTGGCGGACGTGGGAGCCATGGCCGACCCTTACCCGCACTCCGCCGAGCGAACCGCTGGCACTGCGCGAAAACCGCGGCAAATTGATCTTTGAAAACAAATGCTCCGGATGTCATGGCGCTTACGGCGATGGGCGCACGAGCACGGACACGGCGAGCTCGACCAACTTCAACGCCGCCTATCACTTTCTCAACCCGCAGCCTCGCGATTTCACCACAGGCAACTTCAAGAGCCGCACCACTCCGTCGGGTGCATTGCCGCGCGACGAGGATATCTTCCGCACGATCACCCGCGGAATCCGCAAAGGTCAGATCATGCCGGCTTGGGGCAACGCCTCCGTAGGGCACATCTTGACCGAGCAAGACCGCTGGGATCTCGTCGATTACGTCAAAACTCTCTCGCCGCGCTTCAAGTCCGAACAAGCGCCTGCATCCATCGATATTCCGACGGCGCCTTATGCGACGGTGCGCGACGTGCCGGCGGACGTCGTCCGCGAGGGCCGGATGGTCTACCGCGTATTGCAGTGCTGGTCGTGTCACGGCAATACCGGCAAGGGCAACGGACCATCCGGGGCGACGCTGTTCGACGATTGGGAGGTGCCCATCCGGCCTTTCGATTTCTCCACCGGCAACTTCAAATTTGGAGATTCGCCGGCCGACGTGTATCGCACCTTCAACACGGGACTCAACGGCACACCGATGCCCTCGTTCTACGACACCATTCTGTACCCGAAGGAGGCATTTCCTGACATGACGCCGTGGCAGCAGCCGGGCGCCGCCGGAAGAATGTTCGACGACGCCGAGGTGAAGGAACTGTCGGACTACGTCTCCGGCCTGCCGACGGGTGCGGACCTCGGCAAGATGAGCGACGCCGACAGGAAGGCTCTGGCGGATCGGCGGCGCTGGGCGTTGGTCTATTACGCCTTATCGCTCGCGAAGGACAGCGGCCAAGCGCCGGTGCCGACGACCGCCGGTTTCCCGGCGGCGACCACCGCGAGCGTCAAGGCTCCCTGAAGAGCCCCATGCCGCCGGATTTCTCTCGCATCGTGGAGATCGTCTTTACGTCCTACGTGGTCCCGGCGCTGCTGGTTCCCGTGATATTGCTCATCGGATGGCTGCGACGAAGGCGAGCGGCGCCGCGTCGCGAAGCATCGCGCGAACTCGCGCGGCTGGTACGGTTCCACTTCGCCTTCGTTCTGGTGTGGGCCCTGACTTGGATTGCCATGACCCTTGGGGTGCCGCTGCAGAAAGGCGGTTCGGCCACGCTGATCGCCTGTTGGACTGCGTACGTTGCTGCCAACCTGGTGCTCGCCTGGGTGCTGGTTCGATTCACCGCGGCCTACGGATCGCTTCCCGAATCATCGGCCTCGGACGCTCTGTTCCTGCGCCTCATCGGTACGTTGGCCGCGCAGCCCGTCATGACGGCTCTCGCATTCTCCGTCATCGCACACACCATGGGCGTCGGCTGGAATCCTCTGGTTCCTGCTCTCCCCGCGGTACAGGAGGGAATCTAAATGGACGTCACCTTCTACCTGTTCTTCATGTCCTTCCTCGTGTCGCTTTCTGCTTGGTGTATCTTTCTGTGGGCAGTGCGTACCGGGCAATTTCGCGACGTGGAGGAAATCAAGTATCAAGTGTGGCCCAAAACCGTCGACGAACGCGATCCCAAACTCGATGCCGCAGACGCTGCGCGTGGGTGAATCTGCAGCCGGTGCCTCACCATCACGCGCTACCGCCCTCGGGTGATCTGCTCCTACTGTTTTTTGCTTCCATCTTGGGTAGCGCCCATTGCATAGGCATGTGCGGCCCGTACGTTGCCATCTGCGCGGCACGTCTGGCGCCGGAGGGCGCCTCGGCATCCGTACGCCTATTGGTGCGCCTGCTATTCAACGCCGGCCGCTTGGCCACCTACGCGGCCATCGGATGGATCGTGGGTTCCATGGGTCAAATTGCACTCTTTGCGCTGCCGCCGGGTCTGTCGGGAACGGTTGCGGTCGTCGCCGGTCTACTCGCCGGTCTCTTCGCGCTGGTGCTCATGGGTGTCGTGAAGGATCCGACTCGCCTGCTGTCGCGCGCCGGTCTTGACGTGCTGATCCGCGGCGGTCTCAGGCGCGCGTTCAAGGCGCCCGGCTTGATTGCGCCCGTCCTTCTCGGCTCTTTGCAGGGCGCCTTCCCCTGCGCGATGGTTTACGCCGCGGCGAGCCGGGCGGCGACTGCCGGGAACGCGGTCAGGGGCGCCGCGACCATGCTGGTCTTTGGACTGGGAACCATCCCGGCGATATTCGCCTTGACGACGCTGCCCGCGGCGATGGTGCGGCGCTGGCACACCCGGCGGTGGGCAGGCGTCCCGCTCCTTGCTGTCGGCGTGCTGTTGCTGTTGCGTGGATTGGCGGCTTTTGGATTGGTTGCCCATAGCTGGCTCTGGTAGGCCTTGCGGACAACGCCATGAGCGCAACAGACCGCCGACAATGCGCGCACTGCCGCTTGCCGCTGCCGGCCCGGCCGTTTTCCGAACAGCAGGGCGACCTGACGCTGCTGTTCTGCTGCGGCGGCTGCCTGCTGGTGTTTCGAGTGATCGGCACGGCCGGCGAAGGTGGGCGCGCGGATTGGTTTCTCGCCAAGCTCGGCCTTGCCGCCCTGCTGAGCGGCAACGTCATGATGTTTCAGTCCCTGTTGTACTTCGGTTCGCTCGAGCAGATGGGCCCGGAAGTTCTACAGTCCAGTTCCTGGATCATGCTGGTCTGTTCCGTCCTGATTTACCTGCTTCTGGGTGTCCCAATGCTGAAAATCGCGGGACGCGGGGCGCTCCGCGGGACCATCTCCCTCGAAAGTCTGATCGGCCTGGGCACGCTGGCCGCGATCGGATACTCGGCCTTCCAGACTTTTCGAGGCGGCCACGAGCTGTACTACGATTCGGGCACCATGGTCCTGGTGTTCGTCACGCTCGGGCAATATCTCGACGCCGAATCCCGACGTAAGGCCATTGCCGCACTGTCGCCGGCCGTGGCTGGGTCGCGCCGTCAGGCGCGCGTCGTGCGCGCCGCAGGCATCGTCGCCATGCACCCGCAGGAAGTGCTTGCCGGCGAACTGGTCGAAGTCCGCGGCGGCGAGGAAATTCCGGTGGATGGGATCGTACGCGAGGGTTCGGCGGATATTCACGAACCCATGCTCACCGGCGAGTGGCGGCCGCGCTTGGTCGCACCGGACGACACGGTCTGCGCGGGTTCAACCGCCATCGACGGCGCTCTCTTGATCGTCGCCTCCGGCGAGGCCGAAACATTGGCGGATCGCGTGGAGCGCTTCGCCATGGAGGCGCGCGACCGCAAGGCGCCGATCGAGGCC
>Ga0137412_10004419_pt1 | contig 11223 bp, 4 predicted proteins | sample CZODoug2_1_16fun_FD_122160 | JGI IMG/M metagenome (GOLD analysis project Ga0137412, IMG submission 122160) | Vadose zone soil fungal communities from Angelo Coast Range Reserve, California, USA - CZODoug2_1_16fungal (Hybrid Assembly) | ecosystem: Environmental > Terrestrial > Soil > Vadose zone... | reverse complement strand
AGACCTTGATCCGATTCAACAATATTGAAGAAAAGATCGAAGTTCACTGCGCTCTTCGGATTCGGGTCAACTTCCGCGTTCAATCCTGCGAACTCGGAGCTTCCGCCGATTCGCTCCAGGTTGAACTGCACTTCCATCAATGGCAAGCGGCTCGGGTCGCGTGGAACGCCTAGTTTGCGTACCAGCGTGCCGTACGTGTATGTCTGGTGTTCGTAAGCGTCCAGAAGAGTCTTCTTCATCTGTCCGAGCAAACTGGAAAACGCAAGGTCCTCGCTGAAACGCGCTCGCAACGGCAGGAAGTTGACGCAGTGCCCAACGAGATTTCCATCTTCAATCAGCGATTGTCCCGCAGCAGGAATTCCGACAACGATGTCCTGTTGATTTGACAAGCGATGCAGCAGCGCGTTGAAGCCGGCGAGCAAGGTGACGAACAGCGTGCAGCCCTTCTTCGAGCCGAGCTGCCTGATTTTCCGGTACGCCTCGGCGTCTATCTTCGTTCGGTAGGTCGCTCCGGCGTAACCCTTGACCATCGGACGCGGCCGGTCCAGTGGCAGGTCCAGCGGCGCCGGAATATCCGTAAATTGCGCGAGCCAATACTTTTCGACGTCGGCGCCTTCCACTGAGCTCTTGCGTGTCGCTTCCCTGCCCGCGTATTCGCTGAAGTGCACCACCTTCGGCAATTCGTCTTTCTTGCCGACGGCCTTCTCGTTATAAATTCTTGACAGCTCATCCAGCAAAACGTTGGTCGACCACCCATCGCATACGATATGGTGCGACGTAAATAACAGCATATGCCGCTGTGATTCGAGTCGGTACAACTCGGCGCGTAACAGCGGCCCTTTGGTCAGATCGAACGACGCGCGCGAATCCGCAGCGAGGATCTTTTTTATCTCCGCTTCCTTCTTTGCCAGATCCATGCCGGACAAGTCTTTAAGCGGTAATTCGAGCTTCAGCTCTGACGCAAAATGCAGGAGTTCTCCTTCAGGGTCCACCGTTGCACGCAAGGCTTCGTGCCGCGCAATCACGGTATTCAAAGCGTCTCGCAAGGCGTCTATTTTCAATTCGCCACGCAAGTACACGCTGAACGATTCGTTGAACGCACAGGACGCATCATCGCCGAGCTTCGCCGCAAGAAAAATTTCCTTCTGTGGCTCGGTCATCCGAGTTTCGCCTGGTTTTGCTACCGCCTGCGTGGAGACCCTTTCCTCTGGCAGAGGCAGGAGCTCTCCCTGTTGCATCTCGTGAATCGTCTCTTCAAACGCGCGGACGATTTTCTCGATGTCCGCGTCGCTGTGTTCCGTTGTCAGAAAGCAAGGGAAGTTCTCTAGCAGGTGAACACCCTTCTCGCGAAGGCTGTAGTAGAAGAGGCTTCCGAAGCGAAAGTCGATTGGGAAACTGAAGTAGAAGAAACTCGCGAAATTCTCAATGTGCGTCGGAACATGATTCTTCTCCAACAACGCATTCAATCGCTTAATCATTTCTCCGGCGCGCGCCGAGAGCTTTTTCTGCAGCTCGGGCCCCTGTGCTTTCAAGTGCTTCAACACCGCGAGGCAGGCAGCCATCGTCAGCGGATGCCGTACGAACGTGCCGGCAAAGAACGTCACGCCAACGGTCGGATACGAATCGTCTCCGAACTGCCACATGCCTCCATCAAGCGCGTCCATGTACTCGGCTTTACCCGCGAGGACACCGATCGGCATTCCGCCCGCCAGCACTTTTCCGTACGTAGCGAGGTCCGCTCGAATGCCAAACAATTCCTGGCAGCCACCCGGATGCACGCGGAAACCGGTGACTACTTCGTCAAAAATCAGGCAACTGCCGGAATCTTTCGTAATCTGCCGCAATTCTTTCAGGAAGCTCACCGGCTGAAGATTTGGGTGACGGCTCTGTACAGGCTCAACCATTACTGCTGCAAGGTCATTCGCGTTCTTGCGGATCCATTCCAGCGAATCCGCGGCCCCATACTCCAACACGACGACGTTTGCTGCTTTCTCTCGCGGAATTCCCGGCGCCACCGGAACCGCGTACGGCTCGCCTGCTTTCTTCAATCCTTTCACGAGCACTTCGTCAAACATGCCGTGATAGTCTCCAGCAAAGAACACGATTTTGTTCCTGCCCGTTACGGTTCGCGCAACGCGCATCGCTGCCGTCACTGCTTCCGACCCGGTGTTGCAGAACGTCGCGCGCTCATTTCCGGTAAGCTCGCAAATCAGCTTCGCCGCTTCACCCGCGAGCAAAGTCTGCGGCCCAATCTCAAACCCTTCGTGCAATTGTTGCTCGATTGCTTTCTCAACAAAGTCCGGGCGATGTCCCAGCATGATCGGTCCGAAGCCATTCAAGATGTCGACGTACTCGTTGCCGTCTATATCCCAGAGACGCGAACCCTTGGACTTGTTTGTGATGATCGGATAGATCATCTCTTTCCATTGCGCACGGAAGCCCGTCACGACACGCGGGTCGGCCAATACACCGCGATATTCCTGCGTCATCTTCTTCGAGGTCGGTGTTTTCTTGGTATAGCGCGCAGTCAAATCAGCGATGTACTTTTCTTGCCGCGGTGTTAAGTCACCCGAGATGCTCTTTTGCAATGGCTTGAACGGTGTGTAGCCCTTCAGCTCTTTGGTTCCGTCAACTCCCACATGTGGTGCGGGAGCGGACGCTGGCTTCGCACTTGCTGCCGGTGCCACGGCGGGAATCGCCGCGGGTGGCGTTGGAATCGGCATCCCGCCGTGCAATGCCGCCAGCTGCTGCGCAAAAAGCTGATTCATCGCTTGCAATTGATCGCGCAATAGTTGCTCAACCGCGCTCGCGGCAGGAGTTCCCTGGCCGCTTGGCGCCGCTGGCGCAAAACTTATCGGCGAAGCGGCCACACTCGCGGCAGCCGCCTGAGCTTGCGCAGCAGCCGGTGCCGCTTCTTCATAAAGTCCCGCCGGAAGTTTTTCGTCGACATAAGTGGCAAGCGCATCAAGCGACGACTGCCCATCCAACAATTGGCGGAACGTAACTTTCAAACTAAACTTGCTCTGCAGGGCTTGCGTAACCTGCGTCAAGAACAGCGAATCAAATCCCATCTCGAGGAACGTCGTTGCCCCGCCGGACGCGAGTACATCAACCCCTGAAAGGTCCTGAAAAATCTCCGCCAGCATGGCGCGCACTTTCTCTTTTCGCGCACCCTTCTGGGACGGGTTCTCCGCTGCTTGGCTCATTGCGATCTCCTCCGGCGCAGCAGCCGCTAGAAGGACCGTCGGCGGCGGCAGTGGGTTCAAAGTCATCGTCATTGAAGACGGCTGCGTGCTTACCTTCGGCATCGCTTCCGTCACGTCGGCTGTTTCTTCCAGCCAGAATCTCTGTCGTTCAAAGGGATATGTTGGCAAAGAAACGCGAACGCGCCCTTCGGAGTGATACGCCTTCCAGTTGGGGTTCACACCACTCAGCCACAAGGACCCCAGCGCGAGATGGATCGCGGTCTCTTCGCTGCAGTTCGCGGTGCCATCCGTCAGCGACGACACAACAACCTGGTCGGCCAATTTCGGCGTGTGCTGCTGCGCAAGGGTCGCCAGCACATTCCCCGGTCCGACCTCCAGCAAGATGCAGTCCTCGCGCTCGCGGAATTTCGTAACGCCGCGAGAGAATTGCACGGCTTCGCGGAAATGCTTCGCCCAATATTCCGGGCTGGTAGCCAGCTCGGGTGTAATCCATTCGCCCGTTACGCTGGAAACGTATTGCAGCTTGGGCGCAGACAGCACCACGCGTTTCACTTCCGCCGTGAACGGCTCCAGAATCGGATCCATCATGGCGGAATGGAATGCGTGTGAAGTGTGCAGCCGGCGATGAACCACATCTTTCGCCGTCAGTTGTTTCTCGAGCTCGGCAACTTTCTCAGTTGGCCCCGAAATCACGCAAAGCGTGGGCCCATTTACCGCCGCGAGCGACAAATCCTTCGTCAGCCACTTGCGTGCATCGGCTTCGCTCAATCGAACAGACAGCATCGCGCCATGAGGAAGCGCTTGCATCAAACGTCCGCGCGCGGCGATCAACCGTAGTCCATCTTCGAGGGAGAAGACGTCTGCCAAGCACGCCGCAACAAATTCGCCGACGCTGTGCCCGATCATAAAGTCCGGCTGAACGCCCCAGCTCATCCACAGCTTCGCCAGCGCGTATTCAATCGTGAAAATCGCCGGCTGCGCCAGGATGGTCTGCGTCACCTTGTCCCGCAGCTCGTCCGTGATTGCTTCGGATGGATAGAGCAGTTTGCGCAAATCCAAGCCGAGGTGCGGCTCGAGCAACTTCGCGCAACGATCGATTTCCTGGCGAAATACTTTCTCTGTCTCGTATAACTCGCGCCCCATGTTCGGTTGCTGCGAACCTTGTCCGGGGAATAGAAAGCACAGTTTCGGATCCGCGTTGCGCGATTTCCGGCTCATTACACGCTTGGCTTCGCCACTTTCCAAAGCCGCCGCCGCGTCCGCCACGCTCGATGCCGTCACAATCCGCCGGTGCTCAAATTTTCTCCGGCCTGTTTGCACCGTATACGCCGCATCGGCCAAATTCGTTTCCGGATGTTCGCGCAGTCTCGCGGCCAAACGCTTCGCTGCCGCGGTAAGTGCTGCTTCGGACCGCGCGGAAATCGTCAATAGTTGAGTAGGCCGTCCCGGCTTCTCTGATACTCGCTCCGGCGCCTGCTCCAGAACAACGTGCGCGTTCGTGCCGCCGACGCCAAACGAGCTCACACCTGCGCGCCGTGGCCCATCCGTGTGATTCCAATCGCGCAGCGTCGTGTTCACAAAAAACGGGCTGTTCGCAAAATCAATCTTGGGGTTCGGTTTCTTGAAATGCAGCGTTGGCGTAAGCTTCGCGTCACGAATACAAAGTGCCGCGTGGATCAAACCAGTTGCGCCGGCCGCTACGTCGATGTGGCCGATATTCGCCTTGGCCGTTCCAATCGCACAGAAGCCCTTGTCCTTCGTCCGGACTCCAAATGCCTGCGTCAGCGCCGCAAGCTCAATCGGGTCGCCCAGCGGCGTTGCTGTTCCGTGCGCCTCCACATAACCAATCGACCGTGGATCGATCCCCGAAGACTCCTGCGCCATCACGATGGCGCGCGCCTGGCCTTCAATGCTCGGAGCCGTATAGCCCACTTTCGCCGAGCCGTCGTTATTCATGCCGTAGCCGCGAATCACGGCATAAATTTGGTCGCCATCTTTGACCGCATCTTCTAAGCGCTTCAACAACACTGCTGCCGAGCCGCTCCCGAATACCGTCCCGCTCGCATCGGCGTCAAACGCCCGGCAATGGCCGTCTGACGAAACCATTCCGCCCTCTTGATACAAATATCCACGACGCTGCGGAAATGTGATTGAAGCGCCGCCAGCCAGCGCCATGTCCGCCTGGTATGTCAAAAGGCTCTGGCACCCCTGGCAAATCGCCAACAACGAAGTCGAGCAACCCGCCACCATCGTGAACGATGGCCCGCGCAAATTGAATTTGTAGGAAACGCGTGTCGCCAGGAAATCCAGCGCGTTGCCCATCATCGCCGGATAATTTCCGACCTGATAACAACCTGTGTAGTCATTTCGGAACTGCGCGTTCGAGCAAAGCTGCGAAATAAAATACGTGCTCATACTGCAGCCGGCATAGACGGCCACAGCACCCGGAATTTCCAGCGGGTCGTAACCCGCGTCTTCAAAAGCTTCCCAGCAGCATTCAAGGAACACGCGATGTTGCGGGTCCATTAATTCCGCTTCGCGCGGATAAATCCCGAAAAAGCCCGCGTCAAACATCTCCGCATCTTGAACGATCGAACGCGCGCGAATGTAATCCGGGCGCTTTGCCAGCGCCGCCTTGTCTCGAACTTCCAGTTCGTCTTCGCGGAAGTGGGAAATCGATTCGACGGCGTTTTTCTGGTTCTCCCAGAACTCGGCAACGCTATTCGCGCCGGGCAGCCGCGCCGCCACGCCGACGATTGCTATTCCTTCGAGATTTGGATTCCAGCTACTCATGCGGGCTTCCCCACTCTCAACGTACGTTGTTTCGCAAAGGCCGCCCGTTGCTTCGCGGCTCGCTCTTGCGCAGTGTCAAACGATTTCGCTTCACCACCTGCCGCACGCAGGTGCTTCGCCACCGTTCGCACGGTCGTGTGGTCGAACAAGTCCATCACATGGATCTCGCGTTCAAGACGCTTCTTGAGTTGAGAGTGAACCGCCACCAGCAGCAAGGAGTCTCCGCCCAAATCGAAGAAGTTGTCGTCGAGCCCCACACGGTCGGTTCGCAGAACTTTCTTCCAGACGTCCGCAATCGCCGCCTCAAGCTCATTGCCCGATGGCTGCACTTCCGTCGCACTCGCTTCGGCAACTGGATCTGGTAGCGCGCCTCGGTCTATCTTTCCATTAGGATTTAAAGGAAAGCTCGCCACCAGTACATAGTGCGCGGGTACCATATAGCTGGGTAACTTCGCGGCTAGGAAGCCCTTCAACTCGCGCCAGGACTGCAGCTCCGCCCCGTTTTGCACGTAGTACGCAACCAGTCGTTTGGTGCCGGCTTCGTCAATTTTTACCGCCGCGCATGCCTGTTTAACGGCGTCGTGTTGCGCCAACGCGTTTTCGATCTCGCCAAGCTCAATCCGATGTCCCAGAATCTTGATTTGCCCATCTTTGCGGCCCAGGAATTCAACAGAGCCGTCTTCTCGCCATCGCGCGAAATCTCCAATGCGGTACATCCGCGCCTGCAGTGCGCTCACGAAAGGATCCCGCAAGAATCTCTCAGCCGTGACTTCCGGCGCGTTCAGATATCCCCGCGCAACGCCATCGCCTCCAGCAAAAAGTTCACCGACTTCTCCGGCTTTCACGGGTTTCAAGTCATCATTCAGGATGTATACACGCGTATTGGAGATTGGCTTGCCAATGGGCACTGAATCCGGCACGGCGTCGCCCATTCGCATCGGGTGGCAGCAAGTGAATGTCGTCCCTTCCGTCGGGCCGTAGCCGTTGATCACCGTCATTTCGGGAAACGCGTCTAGAACGCGCCGCACATGCTTCGCGGAAAGCGTGTCGCCACCGGCTAGCAATTGCTTCAGCGGCTGCAAATCTTCCAGGCGCTCATCAACAAACAGATGAAACAATCCAGCCGTGAACCACGCGGTCGTAACACCTTCTTCACAAATCGCTTTGCCGATTTCTTCCAGCGATGACGCTTGCTGCGGCATCACCACAAGTTTCCCGCCGTGCAACAACGCGCCCCAAATTTCCAAGGTCGAAGCATCAAAGGAAATTGGTGCAAATTGAAGAAACGTCTGATCAGCGCCAAACTTGCAATAGTTCGTGTTGAAAACCAGTCGAACGACGGCGCGATTTTCGACCAACACACCTTTCGGCCGGCCTGTCGATCCGGACGTGTACATAACATAAGCCAAATTCGCAGGTCCGCCAGTCGGCACGGGATTCTCTTCCGATCCCTGGATCGCGTCGTCCACCAAGATTGTCTTTACGGGTCCGGCGCCGGTCGCGACAGTCATCAGCGATTTCTGTGTCACCATCAGCTGCGTGTTGGTGTCACCGATCATGAACTCCAATCGCTCGCGTGGATACGACGCATCAAACGGGACATACGCTCCGCCAGCCTTCAATATCGCCACAAGCGCGACGATCATCTCAGCTGACCGCTCGACACATAGCCCAACCATCGTTTCTGGACCAACTCCCTGGCCCCGGAGGCAGTTCGCCAGGCGGTTTGCTTTACGATTCAATTCTCTGTAGGTGATCGTGCTGCCGCCGCATACAACGGCCGTACGGTCAGCATGTTCCGCTGCTACCATCTCGAAAAGCCGCGTAATGGTCTCGTCCCGCGGATAGGGTGTCGTTTCACCAGCCCACAAATCAGTGGGCGCCGGCAACGCGACTTCAGGGTTCGGTGTGGTCTCGAGGTCGGACGTCATGTGCTCGGCAGAAACGACACACTCCAAGGCTGCTTTGATGTGCAATCAACCGACCATTCTAACCCATACTTAACATGCTTATTTTCAATAGTTTAACTCGACTCAGCCCGGCGCTCAGGGAAATCTTTTTCTGCCCGCAAGTGGAAACAAAGTACCCTCTTTTCCCCTATGAAGCGACCCAGCCAACGCAGGGCTCGGGCTAGCGCGGAACTCCTTATTTTTCAACAGTTAAGCCAAGTTGGGGCATAATCCTCTCAAACAGTCGTTCGCGCGTCCAGCGCTCTGAGGCACATGTTTCTATGTTGTCGGTCCCGTGGCAGATAGTGGCGATCCCCCCCCCCGTCGCATCGGACGAACTGCACATCTGGCGCTATGGTTTGGAGCTGTCCCCGGAACAGACTCGGAACGCAGGACCTCTCCTTAGTCCGGACGAACTACAACGCGCGGCCCGGTTCCACTTCCCGATCCATCGCAACCGCTACATCGCTGGCCGATCTCAATTGCGCAGAATCCTCGGCGGCTACTTGCAGATTGGCCCTGCTTCCATCGATTTCGCCTATTCGGAATTTGGCAAGCCCGTTGTCGCAAACGCCCAAAATCCGGCGTCAATTGCGTTCAACGTGTCCCACTCGGAAGACCTGTGCGTCCTGGCTGTCTCCCGGATCCAGCCGCTTGGCATCGACGTCGAACGCGTTCGCGGCGATTTTGGTGGCGAGGAAGTGGCTCAAGCCAATTTCGCGCCGGCTGAGTTCCGCGAGTTGCTCTCTCTCCCGGCTGACATCCGTACGCAAGCCTTCTTCAATTGCTGGACGCGCAAAGAGGCTTACGTCAAGGCACTCGGCGCCGGTTTACAGATTCCACTCGATAGTTTTGAAGTTTCTCTGCGCCCCGGAGACGCGCCTAGGTTCCTCCGAGGCGTGGGTGCCGGTTGGAACCTGCTTTCCTTCGTCGCAGCAGAGGGGTTTCAGGGAGCTGTGGCCTACCGGGGTGCCGAAGCGCGTGTGAACTTGTACGAGGCGTCAAGAAAAGACTCGACTTAGAACGCAGGACGCTAAGTTCAATTTTTCAATTGATGGTTGGCGGCGTCGAAGGTTTCAAGCTGGCGAGTGCGCTTGCCGCTAAATCACGCCGGCGTGGTAATCCCGCCTGTTTGATTTTGCTTAGTAGCGTGCGGTAGCTGATTTTCAGCGCGGCGGCCGCTTTTCTTCGGTTCCAGCGGTTCGCCGCAAGGGCTTGCAAAATAATTTTTCGCTCGACATCGCGCACTGCCGTCGAAGTTTGGGCGAATAATCGCTTGTTTCCGTTCGGCCTCACCTGAACCGAAAAACTTTCCGTGGCGCCCGTACTTTCGAGCGACTGGATCGCCGCTTCCGGCCCCAGCAGCACGTACCGGGCGATCGTGTTCTGCAATTCCCTTATGTTTCCCGGCCAATCGTACTCTTTCAGCCACTCGCAGAACGTGCCCGAAAGTGGCGGTGCATCGCATTGGTGTTTCTGCAACAGGTCTTGGCGGAAATAGTTCGCCAAAACCAAAATATCTTCCCGTCGATCTCGCAGCGGCACCAAATTTACTTTGATCACGTTGATCCGGTAATACAAATCCACTCGGAATCTTCCCGCATGGATCTCTTCAGTTAACGGTCGGCAACTCGTCGATATCACACTGGAAATCAGGCTCTTTTCTTCTAGGCCGCCAAGCCGGAAGAATTTCCCGTCCTGCAGCACTTGCAGCAGTTTCGCTTGCAAATCCGCGTTCAAGTCGATTACTTCATCCAGCAAGATCGTGCCAGGCATCTCTGATTCCAATCGTCCCGGTTTCGAATTCACCGCACCCGTGAAGGCTCCCCGCTCGTAGCCGAACAGTTCGCTCTCCATAAGCGGTCCCGGCAGGGCCGCACAATTTACCTTCGCAAAATTTCCGCTACGCCGCGGCGAAATCGCGTGCACATACCGCGCGATAACCTCTTTGCCGCAGCCGTTCGGTCCTTCAATCAGGATCGGCACCCCCGCCGCCACAGACTTCTCCACTTTTCGACGCACCAGGCTCATCACTTCGGTCTGGCCAAAAATGACCTCGACCGGCGGCAGGCAGTTTCCCGCACCTGAAATTGTCGAAGCTTCGGTAAATATCGCTTTGGCTGGGGTAGCGCCCATTTTTTGTCGACCTGATGAACTGCACATTGCTGTCCAAACAGGTTTCGGCTAGCAACCGGCCCAAAACAGCTCAGGTCCCGCCCTGCATGAGGAAAATGGGGAAAAAGGGATAAAGACTTATCCCGACTTGCTAAGGTAGACGGATTGGTTTTAGTACCACATACGAATTCGCCCTGTGCAATGCGGGCACGAAACTTCCCATGAAAAGAAAGCCTTTGCTATCACTTACGAATATTCCGGATTATCTGATTGCAAAACAGGCCACCCACGAAAGTACCGGAACAAACCCAAATCTCTGAAGCCAGTGACAGCCGATTACGCTAATCTTCGCTCCTTCTAAGCGCGCGCGGCCTCACCCCGAATAATGTCATACCGCTCGATCACGGCTGCAACGCCCATGCGCAATTCACCTTCTTCGCCGCGACGTTCAACTCGAACCACTTTGCCTAACGCACGCACAAACACTTCGGTGCTGTGCGTGATTTCAGCAGGCAATGTCAGTGTAATGTCGAGCTCAGAGCCCGCTTCCAAATCCTGGTCGATCACAAAATATAGCCCGCGCGTCGAAATGTCGCGCGTTTTTCCGTTCTGGTTTCCGTTTGGACGTTCCGTTGGAATTCTGACGATCACTGGCAAGGACAAATCGTACCGTCGAGCGTTGCGCCGTTCAGACATCAAGCTCATTCCTCACCCTATTCGCGGCCAAGACTTTCTGGCTAGCCCTTGTTTTATCATTTCGGAATTATTATCTCAAGCGCGAAACATGCGGTTCATCCCCGATGAACCTTTCGATCCCGAATCCGCTTGTGGTGACCCGTAATCCGTACCAAGTGTTCCGCAAACAATACCGCGCAACATTTGTTGCACAAAGCTTCTTTTCCAACAGTGTGACGTGAAAGAACTCTTTGCCCGTACTTTCGTTAGTCGTTTCGCCCCGCCGCGATGGGTGTGGGATCCGTTGCCACTGTCGCCGCGGATCTCCTGCTGCGAGGCGTATCCAGGTTGAATTGCCGCATTTTGTAGAGTAGCGCCTTGTAGCTGATCCCCAGCATCTTCGCTGCGTCTTTGCGGCACCACCGTGTCTTTTCCAGCGCGTCCGCGATCGCTTCCATTTCCGCTTCGTCTTTCAGTCCGCGGAC
>Ga0137412_10004418_pt1 | contig 11225 bp, 6 predicted proteins | sample CZODoug2_1_16fun_FD_122160 | JGI IMG/M metagenome (GOLD analysis project Ga0137412, IMG submission 122160) | Vadose zone soil fungal communities from Angelo Coast Range Reserve, California, USA - CZODoug2_1_16fungal (Hybrid Assembly) | ecosystem: Environmental > Terrestrial > Soil > Vadose zone... | reverse complement strand
TTTGTAATCGTGCCGCTATTGGAGCCGACGAGCCCACCGCCCAGACCGTTCGACGCCACATTCACCTCGACGGATGCGCAGGTTTGACCGGCCACGCAGGCCTGAGTCAGCGCCGGCACATTCGCGCCCGCGATCGTGCCCAGGTTTTGTCCGACCAGACCGCCCGCGGTGCTGTTAGCGCCGCTGCCGGTGACGTTACCGGTCGCGAACGCATGCGTGATCGTGCCGCTATTGGAGCCGACGAGCCCGCCGCCGATACCATTCGACCCCACGCTTAGCGCGACGCCGGTGGCGGAGACGTTGCTGATCGTTCCCGCGTTCGTTCCCGACAGCGCGCCGACAAACTGGGAGTTAGGGCCGCTCACCGTGACGTCGGCCAGGTTGAGGTTGCGGACCACGCCGGCGCCACCGATGCTGCCGAACAGTCCGACGTTCTGGGCTGTGGACGCAATCGCCAGGTTAGCGATTGTCTGACCCTGGCCGTCGAACAGGCCAGTGAAATTCGGGATGGGGGTGAAAGTCTGGTTGGGCTCGAAGGTAATTTTCGTTCCCAGGGCGTAGGTACCGCTCTGGTTCGTGCGGACTGCATCGAGATCGCTGGTTGCGTTCACCAGCATGTAGGCTGTCAGCTGCGACGCTTGCTGGACGAAAACGCCGCCCCCGCCTGGGCAGGGTGGACAGAAGTAATTCGTCGGATTTTGATACTTGGTGGTTTGGGATCCGCTAGGGTTGTAAAAGAGAGCCACCGTTCCAGTGCTCTGCGTAAAGTCCACGTGGCCGCCGGGATTGAAAACGATTGTCCCTTGTCCCGTTCCGGTGTTGTCGGCTCGCAGAACAAGATTACCCGGACCAGTGCTCGTCACCTTGCTGCCCGACATGAAAAGGATGTTGTGGTAGGCACTTAGCGTCAGCGAGTTGTCGGTTTTCCAGCTGATGTTGGCGTCGACGAAGATGTCACCCGCATTCGTTCCTGATGGGAGCGTCGAAAGCACCACGTTGTTCGAAGCCAACTGACTGACCAAGGCATCCGCCGAGATGGCCGAGGCTGTCGGATCGGATTTGGGCGGAAGCCCGTTCGCGTTGATGTAGTAGTTCTCGGGATCGAGCAGCAGCGTGCCGGCAAGCCCGTTCGGCGCGCGCGTGTCGACGCTGCCGGCGAAGCTGAGGGCGCCCTTGCTCGACACTTCCACAAAGCCGCCATTGCCGGCGCTGTCGCCGCCGCGTGCGAAGATCGTGCCCGCGAAGGTGGTCTGAGTGTCCGACCACAGAACGACCTTGCCGCCATTGCCGCTGCTCTTTGCCGAGGCGTCGATCGTGGTCGCGGCATCGACCGACAGCGTCGTCGCGTTGGCGATCTTGTAGCTCTCAAGCGCGGCGCTCTGGCTGTTGACGAGCGCTTTGTTCGGGTTGCCACCGCCCCAGTCGCCGCCGAGCATCACCTTGCCGCCGCCGGCATCGCCCGACACGTCGATCTTGGCGCCCGCGACCTCGATGGCTTCGCCGGTCACCACGACGCTGCCGCCTTTGGTGCCCTTCTGCTTGCCGGCGGCCGAGATCGTTCCGGACACCTTGACGGTCTGGGTGGGCGCGCCCGCGCCCTTGCTGTCGGCGGTCGCGGCTCCGAGCACGATCAGGCCGTTGCGGGTGCCGACGGAATTGGCCTCGATCACACCCGAGGTGTTGATCACCGAATCGACGACCGCGCGGGCTGCCGCCGCGGTGAGCTCGACCCGGCCGCCATTGGCCGAAAGCTTGCCCTCGTTGGTGACGAGCGAGGTGAGCGGCTTGCCGGTCGAGACGTCGATCACCTGATTGGCGATCTGGTCCGTGGGCGAGAGCTGGATCAGCTTGTCGCCGTAGAGATCGAGCGTGAACGTGTTGCCGGAGGCAAGCGCCACAGTGCCGAGCGTCGCCGTGATGGTGCCGGTGTTGCGCACTCCAGGCGCGACCAACGCGGCGAAGCCGCCGCTCGTTGCGGTGATGCTGCCCTGGTTGATGATCGAGGCGTTGGGCTGTCCCGCGATGTTGAAGTTGTAGCGGCCTGCCATGAAGTTGGCGTTGGTGATGTCGGCGGTCGAGGCCAGGAAGCCTGCGGTGTTGATCACGCCGGACGGGCCGACCAGCACGCCGTCGCGGTTGATCACGAACACATAGCCGTTGGCGTTGAGAGTGCCGTAGATCAGCGAGGGCCCGAGCCCGCCGGTGACTCGGTTGAGTGCGACTGATGACGAGTTTGGCTGCACGAAGGTCGTGGTGTCGCCGGCGCCAATATTGAAGGTGTTCCAGTTGATGATGGCGCGATTGGTGTTCTGGCTGATGACGGTCGAGCTGGTGCCGGCGCCCGAAACGGTCGCCGAGCCGCCCACCACCACTGGACCGTCGGGACCGGCGTAGACGGCCCCGGCGCCAAGCGCGAGCAACGCCGTCGAAGCCAGGAGCACGTTGCGGAAGCGCATCGTCTGATCTCCTACAGCCGTCCAGTCATAATGAAAAAGAAGCGCCAGTCATCGCGTGGCCCGTCGATCCCCTTGGCGACCGACAGATCGGTCGAGAAGCCGCCATAAGGCGCGAACGGCGGCTGCCAGCCGAAACGAATGCCGCCGCCGACCGACGCCGCATCGACGTTCGCGGGCGTTCCAGCGGCTGGAGCAAGATTGTGCAGCCAGCCGCGGTCGGCAAAGGCGTAGAGCTGCATCTGGGTCAGCTGCTTGACGCTGTGGGGCAGGTCGAGCCGCAGCTCGCCGAGCACATTGATGCATTCATCAGCGACGAGTGCTGACGGATCGAACGCGCGGCCGAACGCGCGGCCGCCATAGCCGCAGAGCTCGGGCGATAGCAGCGGGTTGGCGGCATATTGGCCGTGCGCGGCGACGAGCAGCGACAGCCGCTCGAACAAGGGCTGCATGCGCGAATAGGTCGCCTCGACCTTGGTGAAGTCGACGCGGCCGTTGAGGGTGGAGAGGATGAGGTCGCCATTGCGGCTCGAGCCAAGGCCGTTGATGCCCTGGCTCGCGACCACGTTGAGCTGGTTGATGGCACCCGATGACTCGGCGAGGTCGGCATCGACCTTGAGGCGCGCGCCGCGCAGCTTGTCATGCGAATTGAGCGTGCCGAGGATATCGCTTCTGTCGTCGGTGGCGAAGAACAGTCCTGAGAAGATCAGATTCTTCTCGCGCAGGCGGATGAGCGGATAGCTGAAGCCGCTCTCGAGGAAATAGCTGTTGGTCTTGTATTCCAACAGCCGCAGCTCGGGCGTGCCCGGCCGCCCGCGGCTGTTGCTGGCGCTCGCAAAGAAGCTGAGGCCTTCGCTGTTGAGCACCTGGCGGTAGCTGCCGCCCAGGTATTGCAGCTCGCTCAGGTCGAAGGCGCCGGCGTACGTCAACGTGAAGGCTTCGTGGCCACGGAAGAAATTGTTGAAGGTGGTGCTGGCGTTGAATTGGTAAGGCCCGCGCGCCTTGGTGCCGCGATTGTCGATGCGGGCGAACGCGTCGAGTGGCTTCTCCGCCACCTCGACCACGAGCGTCGCCGCGCCTTGACGGGTGCTCGAAGCCTTGAGGCTGTTCTTGAACTTCAGCCCAGGCAGGTCGCCCGCGAGCAGCAGATAGCGCTCGATGGTGCGGACGTTGGCCGGCCGATCGGCGATGATCTTGGCAGTGTAGTCGGCGAAGAAGTCGCGGTACTTCGACAGCGATGCCGGCCATTCCACCCGGTCGACATAGCCTTCCACAATTTGAATCGTGACGGTGGCGCCGTTTGGCGAGAGCTCCTGCGGCGGAATGATCGCGCGCGAGAGGACATAACCATCGCTGCCATATCGGGCCGTGATGCGCGCCGCAATATCGTAGACCGCGGCGAGCGTGACCGGCTGGCCGATGAGGTCTTGATAGAGTGCTGAAAGCTGATCGGAGCGATAGATGGTGCCGCCGATGATGCGCACGCCGCGCAGCACGAGCGTGATCTTGTCGGCACCGGGCGGCGCGACCGAGCCCGGTAACGTAATGGCCGGGCCGCCAGGTCGCGCAAGGGCAGGGGTCGGCTGCTCGAAACGTTCGCGCTCGCGGCCGGGCAGCTCGCTCGACGGAATCTGAGCGAACGCCGGCGATGCAGTCAGCATCGCTGCTGCCAGGGCCAATACGCAACACCCGCCCCGGCTCATGCTCAACGCCCCGAAGCTACAGAGTTCCCAAGTAACTTTGGGACTTTATGGCCGGACTGTGTCGGAAAGCAATGTATTACCTGGCGAGGCGCCGGTAGATTTCTGCCTGTGTGCCGGATTCAACACACAAGCTTACCCGCCGGCAAAAGCCGCTTCAATAATAGATCATAGCTGTATCAAAATACCACTCATCGAGCTAAGGGCAACCCTGCGTCGATCAGCGGCGCTGCGCCCGCTGGGTGGGCGTAATGGCCGCGTCGCGCCGCTCACCCCGGCGCAGCATCTCGAGCGACACCGACCGCCCGATCTTGTCGCCGTTCAAAACGCGGATGAGGTCGTCAGCGCCGCTGATCGCAACACCATCGAGCGCAAGGATGATGTCTCCTACTATAATACCGGAAAGCTCGGCCGGGCTTCCGGGCTCGACTCCGACTGCGACCACGCCACTCGCCTGCGTCACGCCCGCGGCATGCCGCAGCCGGCGGGGGATGACGGTCTGCTGCGCCGCGACCCCGATATAGGCGCGCCGGACATGACCGTGACGCACCAGCTCTCCGAGCACGAAATTCGCCGTATTGGATGCCACCGCAAAGCAAATGCCCTGCGCACCCATGATGACAGCCGTATTGATGCCCACAACCTCGCCGTGCGAGGACACCAGCGGGCCGCCGGAATTGCCCGGGTTGAGAGCGGCGTCAGTCTGGATCACGTCATCGATCAGTCGCCCGGACTGGGCGCGCAGCGAGCGGCCCAGCGCCGAGATCACGCCGGTGGTGACCGTGGACTCGAAACCAAGCGGGTTGCCGATGGCGATGACGAGCTGACCACGCTTGAGCCGCTTGGAATCGCCGAGAGTTGCGGCCGGCAGCGTGTCCAGGCTGTCGATGCGCACGAGCGCGAGGTCGGTGTCAGGATCGTCGCCGACCACTCGGGCCGAGAGACTGCGCCCGTCGACGGTCGTGACATTGACGCGGGTCGCGCCCCCGACCACGTGGCTGTTGGTCAGCACCAGCCCGTCCGGCGCCACAATAACGCCCGAACCGGTTCCGCCCCGCTGGCGCTGACCGTCGCTTGCCTTGACGTCGAGCCGAACCACGGTCGCGCCGACCCGATCGACCACATCGATCACCGCGCGGGAATAGGCGTCCAGCAGAGCCTGGTCATCGACCGGGATTGAGCCCGGCTCGGCAACATTTTGTCTGTCAAGCATCGTGAGGTCCCTTGCGGCCGCAACCGTCCCCGGCGATGCTGCATAGCAGCATCGCGCAACAGCGGGCTTGAGCAGTTGCAGCGTGACTACCGATATGGTGTCGGGGTTTGCCGTCCGAAAGGGCAAGGTATCAAAGGGCAAGGTATCACAAGCGCGCGAGCCGTCGGGCGCTGGTAATCCTATTCGGGTGTAACCGGAAGAGCGCTATATGAGAGCAAGCCATCACCGCCGACCAGAAGGGCTTCCGATGCCGGCCTTTGCGCGATTGCTGCTGCTCTGTCCGCTCTTGGCTTTGGCCGGTTGCGGGGAGGCGCCGAAGCAGTCGGCCGCCCCGCCGCCGCCGGTGGTGACGGTCGCCAAGCCGGCGCAGCGGACGATCGTCGACCAGGACGAGTATGTGGGCCGCTTCGTGGCGGTGGACATGGTCGAGGTCCGCGCCCGCGTGTCCGGCTATCTGGAAAAGGTGCATTTCCGGGACGGTCAGACCATCAAGCAAGGCGATCTCCTGTTCTCGATCGACAAGCGGCCGTTCCAGAACGCCTTCGCGCAGGCCAAGGCCAATCTGGCGCTCGCGAAGTCCAACGTCACATTCACCGAGGCGGACTACGCGCGCGCGCAGCAGTTGCTGCGCGATCGCACCATCAGCGAGCAGGTCTTCGATCAGCGCGCGCAGGCCAATCGCAACGCGCAAGCCTCGGTGACCGCCAACGAGGCGTTGGTGAAGCAGGCCGAGCTCGATCTCGAGTTCACCGAGCTGCGCGCTCCGATCAGCGGCCGCATCGGCGATCGCCGGGTCACCGAAGGTAACCTGGTGACCGGCGGCACCGCCGGCAACACCACGCTGCTCGCCACCGTGGTGTCGATGGATCCGATCCGCCTCGAGTTCAGCCTCGATGAGTCGGCCTATCTGCGCTATGAGCGCCTTTCCAGCGGCGGCAAGGACATCACCAGTCGTGAGGCGAGCGTGATGGTCGGGCTCAAGCTCATCGACGAGCGCGATTTTGCCCACCGCGGCTACATGGATTTCGTCGACAATGTGATCGATCGCGGCTCCGGCACCATTCGCGCCCGCGCGCAGTTCTCCAATTCAGATAGTGTGTTCACGCCCGGCATGTTCGCGCGCGTGCGCGTGCCGGGCTCACCCGCCTATGCGGCGCTGCTGGTGCCGGATGGCGCTATCTTAAGCGAGCAGGCGCGCAAATATGTGCTCGTCGTCGACGGAGAGAGCGTCGCGCGCCAGCGCTATGTGACGCTCGGCGAGCTGGTCGAAGGCCAGCGCGTGATCAAGGAGGGGCTTGCGCCCGACGATCGCCTTATCGTCAACGGCCTGATGCGGGCGCGGCCAGGGGTGAAAGTGAACGCGCAGGAGCAGGCCTCGCCGCCCACCACGGCATCGCAATCGACGACCCAGTAGGGCTAGTGCCACCGATTTGAAGTTCCTACAACGCATGCAGCAAACTCGGTTAGGAACTTCAATTCGAAAGCGGCACTAGGACCATAGCCTTGCTAGTGCCCTTTGCTTCCGAAGTTCGAGTCAGGGGGTGCTGCGACGAACTCACGAACTTCGGAAACGGGCAGTAGCAGGGCGGCATGCGTTTCTCGCACTTCTTCATCGACCGGCCGATCTTTGCCTCGGTGGTCTCGATCGTTTTCGTGATCCTCGGTGCGGTCGCGTTCGCGCGGCTGCCGATCGCGCAGTATCCCGAGATCGCGCCGCCGATCATCAACGTGACCGGCCAGTATCCGGGCGCGAGCGCGGAGGTGGTGGCCTCGACCGTGGTGGCGCCGATCGAGGAGCAGATCAACGGCGTCGAGAACATGCTGTACTTGTCCTCGAACGCCACCGCTGACGGACGCTTCACCATCGCGGTCACCTTCGACCTCGGCACCAATCTCGATATCGCGCAGGTGCAGGTGCAGAACCGGCTCAGCATCGCACAGCCGCGACTGCCGGCCGAGGTGCGCAACATCGGCGTAACCGTCGTCAAGAGCTCGCCCGACCTGATGATGGTCGTGCATCTCTACTCTCCCGACAAGTCGCGCGACACGCTGTTCATCTCGAATTTTGCAACGCTCGAAATCAAGGATTCGCTGACCCGCATCGATGGCGTCGGTTCGATCACGGCGTTCGGCAGCCGCGACTATTCCATGCGGATCTGGCTCGATCCGGAGCGGCTGCACTCGCTCGGCCTGACCGCGAGCGACGTCACCCTGGCGCTGCAGGCGCAGAACGTGCAGGTCGCCTCCGGCGTCCTGAACCAGCCCCCGGTCGACCAGCCGGGCGCCTATCAGGTCGCTGTCAAGACGCTGGGGCGGCTCGCCGACCCGGAGGAGTTCGGCAACATCACGGTCAAGCGCACCGCGACCGCGGTGGTGCGCCTCAAGGACGTGGCCAAGGTCGATCTCGCGGCGCTCGACAGCCAGCTCCACAGTTTTGCTCTCGTCACACCTGAAGCGGCCCTGGCGGCCGCGAAATCTGCCGAGGCGAGCATTGCCAGAGGCCGCTATCGGGGCCCCTTGCATGGCGTGCCACTGGGCGTGAAGGATCTTTTCTGGACCAAGGGTATTCCGACGAGCGGCGGCATGCCGTAACCGAACATACCGCCGCCCACGACCGCAACCGCGTCGCACCAGCGCAGGCTGGAGAGCAACGCGAGCGGGCTCATCGGCCTGGCCGGCACCGAGTGCAACCACTCGACCAGGCGTGGATTGCGGGAAAGTACGCGGATATCGCTGCCGTCGGGTAGATCCTGCAGCGTCCGGGCCAAGAGCGCTTCGTCCCCGGTATTGCCGTTGCCGAAATTGCCTATGAGCAGAATGCGGGTCGCTCGGCTGTGCGACGAGTCGCTGCCGAGCGCCGCTAACTGTCGGCGTACCGCCGCGGTGCTGTCCACTATCAATTCCCCCGGTCCGGGTATGGGTGTCAGTGTTCGGCTTGGGCCTGGGCCCGTCGCCAGCCGGCCGATCGGGCGCTGCTCAGCCCGCGATGTACCCAGCCGGCAAGCGGTACGGCGGTGCGGGGTCGGGTGAATTGCAGGATCCACGCGAGCCGCGGCTGGTCGCTGGTATTCGGAAATGCCGAGTGCACAGTTTCGAAGAGATGCAGCGCCGCACCGCCGAGCGGCAGTGGTGTCGATACGGTGCGGGCCTCATCGACCCCGACCGTGCGCAACGCGCCCCGGCGTTCTGGCACCGGCTCGTGGGGGAGTAGGCCGTTCTTATGGCTGCCGGGTAGGTAGCGCATGCAGCCCTCGGCCTCGGTAACCGCGGCCATCGGAATCCAGACGTTGACCCGGTTTTCCGGGAGCCGGCTGCGTTTGTGCACCCGATCCTGATGCCAGACGGTCTCGAACTCGCAGTGTGGCGGTTTGAGAATGCTGTGGTCGAACCGGAACCACGTATCGCGGCCGAAGAGCTGTCGGGCCATCGCGTAGCTGCGCTTGAACACCTCGGTCTGGCGCAGTTCCGGCTGCAATGTCGACGGGAACAGAATTTCCGGTACGTCTTGGCCGATCTGGCCCTTGGTCGACCCGAGATCCAGCACGGCCGAGCCGGGCAGGTCGGTAAATGTCGCGAACAGCGGCCTGAGCAGGTCGGCCACCGCTCCCACCTCCGCGGCGCTGAAGAGGTCGGGCACGGCCAAATAGCCGTTGTCGCGCAGCGAGGAGCACTGGTCCTCGGTAATGATTGACTCGTTCATGTCACAATCCCCCGATTGCTTTTTCCAGCGCAGCAAGATAGCTCCGCTCTTGAAGCCCGGCCAGCCGGTCCCAGGAGAATTGCCGGGCGAATTCCCGCCCGGCTGCTCCCATCTCGGCTGCGCGGCCGCGCTCGATCAGTGTGTCGGCCAGGCTGCGGGCATAGCCGTCGATATCGAAGGGTGGCACTCGGAATCCGCAGTCCTCGGGCACTACCTCGCGCAGGCAGTCGATGTCGAACGCGACCACCGGCGAACCGGTGGCAAGGGCCTCGACCGCGACAATGCCGAAAGTCTCGAAGCGGGAGGGCACGGCCACCACACCGGCCTGCGCCAGGAGCTCGTATTTGTCTCGACCGGCAACCCAACCGGCAAAATGTATGCGGTCGGCGATGCCGAGCTCACCCGCCCGTTTCCGCAGCACCGCCTCGTCCGGCCCGGTGCCGGCGATAACCAGCCGGCCCGGCAGTTGTGCCGCCACGATCGCGTATGCGTCGAGCAACAGATCCAAGCCCTTTTGCGCAATCTCCAGCCGGCCGATAAATACGACGTCTTCGCCGGTGGTCGGCTGCACGTCGAATGCCTCCGCGTCCACGCCGTTGGCGACCACATCGACGTGCGCGCGCCGATTCATGCCGCGTAGCCGGTCGGCGATCCCGTCGGATACCGCGACCATCCGGCGATGCGTGCGCACGCCCGCCTCCTCGACCATAAAGAACGGTAGCTTGTATTGCCGGGACTTCTCTCGGGCGTTGAGCCACTGCACCATGCCGATTGTCGGCCGCCCTGTCCACAGTGGAGCGCCGAGGCTGGAGACCGGGGCGAAGAAGTCCTCGACGACAAGATCGGCCGGATGACGCCGGGCGGCGAATGGCAAAACCGCCGCGTAGCAGGCGATCCGGCCGATGTAGCTGGACCCGTTGCCGATACCGATGTGCTTGTAGTGGACACCGTCGACGACCCGGTCGCGGCAGCCCGGCCACCGCGTGGTGAGCACCGTGATGTCGTGCTTGCGGGCGAGTCGACGATTGATCTCGTGGGTGCGCAGCGAGCCGCCGCCGGCGCCCGGGGCGGCCGGGTCCTCGAAACCCAGGTGCAGGATCCGCAACCGGTCGCCCGATTGTCCTGCTGCAGCTGGCTTTCCGCCGGTACGCGCCCGCCAGAGCGCCACCAGGCCGAGCCCGGCGACACCGGCGACCCAGCCGGCCGGAAACCCGCGCAACGCCAGCAGCACCGGCACGCCGGCCGCCGCGACGAGTGCGGAGGGAAGCAGCGCCCGGCCGGTGCCGGCCGGCAGCAATGACCGACTCAGCGTGCTGAGCAAGGCACCCGCGAGCACTGCACCGCCGGCCACGCCATAGGCCAGCCCGACGATTCCGTGCAAATGCCAGCCGGTGAGCAGGCCGGCCAGTACGAACACGACGCCGCCGGCCAGGCCGCCGACGGCCTGCCGGTAACGACCGCTGCCCTGCAGAACGGTGGCGGCCAGCGCTGCGGCCGCGTAACCCAGCCCGGCCACCGCGGCGGCCGGCAATACCCGGTCGGCCACCGCGAGATGCGGCGGCACGATCTTATTCAGCAGCGGATGCGGCACGGTGAGTACGGCGGCGGTTGCCGGCAGCGCCAGCCAGCCGAAGCCGCGGGCCGCCGAGCGTATTGCGGCCGGGCCATCTGGCCCGCCGAGCCGGGGAAAGAGCACGACCGAGACAGCGGCGGCGACAAAAAGCGGTGCCCGGCCCAGCGTGCCGGCCAGTTGGAACCCGCCGGCGCTGTTGCCGGCGCCGGCCAGCACGGGCGTGGTCACGATGTCGACCGCGGTCAGTACACCCAGCAGCGCCTGTACGCCGGTCAGCCCGCCAGTTTCCGCCCAGCGGGCCCGCTGCCGGAGGGTGGCCGGCCGCCAGCGCAGGTCGTTCCAGAGGCGGCCACCGCCGGCCGCGCGCGCTCCCAGCCCGGCGACCGCCAGCACCAGCGAGCCGCCGAGGAAACCACCGATAGCACCGGCCGCACCGAGCCCGATCCGCACCGCGATCACGCCGAGCAGCACTCGAATGGCGACCTCGGCGACGCGTAGCCCGGCCAGCCGGCCGAATTGCAGCTCGCCCTGCAGACAACCGACCGCGCAGCCGGACATGACGATTCCGGCCGCGGCCAACCCGACG
>Ga0137412_10004417_pt1 | contig 11225 bp, 12 predicted proteins | sample CZODoug2_1_16fun_FD_122160 | JGI IMG/M metagenome (GOLD analysis project Ga0137412, IMG submission 122160) | Vadose zone soil fungal communities from Angelo Coast Range Reserve, California, USA - CZODoug2_1_16fungal (Hybrid Assembly) | ecosystem: Environmental > Terrestrial > Soil > Vadose zone... | reverse complement strand
CGGATAAAAGACGAAGCCGGTCGGGTCGCAGTGCGACAGGCGGATCAAGTATGGTTTGATGAAGGTCATCGGACCATGATAGGCAGCGCGTCGGCCCGCTTTGGCTCCGAGGAGACCGTGTTTTCCCGGCGACTTTCCAGTTTCCCAGTCGATTCAACGAGTTGAGGCAGGCCGACGGACCGCGAGCTTGCAAAACCAGGTGCCACCCCCAACATAGGCGGCCTTGGGGTTTATCGAACAATTTTCCGACGTCGATAAGGGGGAGTTCCGATGCGTTGGTGGCGCCCGGGCATAGCCGCAGCACTCGCATTCGTTCTGGCCGGCTGCGGTTACAACGAAATTCAAACTCGAGACGAGGCGGTCAAGGCGGCCTGGTCCGAGGTGCTGTCGCAGTATCAGCGACGGGCGGACCTGGTTCCAAACCTGGTGAACACGGTGAAGGGCGAGGCCAATTTCGAGCAGGAAACCTTGACGAGGGTGGTCGAAGCGCGCGCCAAGGCCACTTCGATCCAGGTCACGCCGGAACTGGCCAACGATCAGGCGGCGCTGCAGAAGTTCCAGCAAGCGCAGGGCGAACTGTCGTCGGCGCTGACCCGGTTGCTGGTGGCCAGCGAGAACTATCCGAACCTGAAGGCCAACCAGAGCTTCCAGGATCTGAGGGCGCAGCTCGAAGGCACGGAAAACCGCATCGCGATCGCCCGCAATCGGTACATCAAGTCGGTGCAGGATTACAACGTCTACATCCGGCAGCTTCCGCAAAACCTGACCGCCAAGGCGTTCGGCTACAAGGAGAAACCGCAGTTTGCGGTCGAGAACGAGGCTGCGGTCAAGCAGGTGCCGAAGGTCGACTTCGGTTCCAAGTAATGGCGCGCCAGCGCGCCTGAAGGCTTGCATGCGGCGCCGGGTCCTGGCTTGGCTGACGGCGCTCGCGTCGCTGCTGGTGCTGTCTGCGGCGCCTGGGCGCGCGGCGCCCGTCGATCCGCTCGGCCCCGACGGCCTGCTGCGCGTTCCAGCTCTGGCCCGCATCGTCGATCAGCCAGGTGTACTGGCGCCGCCCGACCGCGACGCGCTCGATGCGAGGCTGGCCCGGTTCGAGGCCGAACGCGGCGCGCAGGTGGCCATCGTCATCGTGGCCAGCACCGGCGCCGAGCCGATCGAGGACTTCGCCAACCGGGTCGGCTCCACCTGGAAAATCGGGCGGCACGGCATCGGCGACGGCTTGCTGCTGGTGGTGGCGACCCAGGACCGGCACGCGCGCATCGAGGTGGCACGCACGCTGGAGGGGGCGATCCCGGATGTGATCGCCAAGCGGGTGATCCAGCAGAAAATGGGCCCGCACTTCAAGGCGGGCGATTACGCAGGGGGCCTGTCGGCTGCGCTGGATGACCTGCTGCCGCGCATCGAGCAGGAGCGGCTGGGTGGCGCCGCATCGGAGCCTGCGCCGACCGTGACCCCGCGCGGGGTCGGATTGCACACGCTGCTGCCGCTGCTGTTCGTGGGCGCGTGGCTTGGCTCGATGCTGCGTCGCGCGATCGGTGCCGGCGGCGCGCTGGTCGCCGGCGCCGGAGCCGGCGCTCTGGCGACCCTGCTGGCGCCGATCGCGCTGGGTGCTGCGATCGGACTGGGGGTGTTCCTGCTGGCGATGCTGCTGGGGTCGGCCGGGCGCTACGGCCGCGCGGTGGGCGGCCCGGGCGGAATCTATTTTCCGGGTTCCTGGGGAGGCGGCTCCGGAGGCGGTGGTGGCGGAGGCTTCAGCAGCGGCGGGGGCGGTGATTTTTCCGGAGGCGGCGCCTCCGGCAACTGGTGAGCTGCACGTGAAGATGTCACTGCGGCGCGTGCTCCGGCATCTGGCCAGCACGCCACAGTCGGTCAGGCGAGCGCTGCCGCAAGCCGCGCTGGAACGAATCGCGCAGGCAATCCACCAGGCCGAGGCCGGCCACCAGGGCGAGATCCGGTTCGCGATCGAGGCCGCGTTACCCTGGTCTTACCTGCGGCGCAACGCGCGCGCGCGCGAACGAGCCTGGATGGTGTTTTCCAAGCTGCGCGTGTGGGATACCGAGCACAACAACGGCGTGCTGCTGTACGTGAACCTGGCTGACCGCGCCGTGGAAATCGTCGCCGATCGGGGCATCGCGGCGCGCGTGCCACAGGCCCGGTGGCAGGCGATTTGCCATCTGGCGCGCGATCATTTCCGCGCCTCGCGCATCGAGGCTGGAGCGACGGCCGCCATTGCAGCGATCGGCGCCGAACTGGCCGAGCATTTCCCGCTCGCGCCGGGCCAGACCCGCGGCAACGAATTGCCGGACCGCCCCGTGATCCTATGAGCCTGGCGCTCGGCGGATCTAGCTGAAGGCGAAGCCGGGTAAGCTTGGTGCGAGCTGCCGCGACCAAGGTAGGTCCACTGGAAGCCGATCCTCCTGTTTTTCGGCTGTGAGGCTGCCGTTTGCGGCAGGAGCAGCTGCTCTTCGAAGCCGAGGTTCTGGAAAGGGGTTCAGACATGTCGATACGCAATCCACTGGGCACGCAACCGGCGGCCGGACGCGAATTCGCAACGCTCGGCGGCGGGTGCTTCTGGTGCCTGGAGGCGGTGTTCGAAGAGCTGGACGGGGTGCTCGACGTCGAATCCGGCTACACCGGCGGCCACGTCAGCAATCCGAACTATCGCCAGGTGTGCGGCGGTGACACCGGTCATGCCGAGGTGGTGCGGCTCGAGTTCGATCAGACCCGGATCAATTTTCGCGAGATTCTCGAGGTGTTCTTCGCGGTGCACGATCCGACCACGCCTGACCGGCAGGGCAACGACGTCGGACCCCAGTACCGTTCGGCCATTTTCGTTCACTCCGAGGAGCAGCGCAGGGTCGCCCTGGAGGTGATCGCCCAGGCGCGTGCGGCGCTCGGTCAGGACATCGTCACGCGGGTTGAGCCGGCCGGGCCATATTTCCGGGCCGAGGACTACCACCAGGAGTACTTCCGGCACAACCCGGCCCAGGGCTACTGCATGTTCGTCATTTCGCCGAAGGTCGAGAAATTCCGCCAGACCTTTGCCCGCAAGCGCCGCGCACGCGCACCTGCCTGACGTCAGTCGCGGGCGCGGTCGGCCAGGGCACGCGCCAGTTCCAGACAGCTCAGCGGCGCGCAGCCCTCGGCCTTGTTGTTGACCATCACGAACGCGCTCTGGCCGCTTCGAACCGCCACCCGGATCAGGTGCACGAGCTGACCGCGCGTGACGACGTCCGTATCGAGCAACCGGTTAAACGGCGCATAGCGCGTCCTGGCCTGTTCGTAGCCCAGGCCCGCATGCAGATTCCAGCGCACCACCAGCGGGCCCGCTAAACGCCATCCGTCGGCCTGCGTGGCGGGACCGTCCATGGTTCGCAGCGCGGCTGCCTGGCGCGCCGCCCCCGGCATTCGGGCATGAATTCCCAAGCACAAGCGCGCGCCGGCCTCGCGTATCCGGTGCACGAAGCGCGGTGTCAGCAGCTCGGGGTTGCGGATCTCCACCGCGTAAACGGCCTTCACGCCGGCATGCGAAGGCGGCAGCTTCGCCAGGAACTCGGCAATGCGTTCGATCAGCGCGTGCGCATTGCGGGTCAGACCCGAGGGCAATGGGGCAAACTGCAGCACCAGGGGTCCGGCCTTGCCGCCGAGGCCCTCCAGCGCCGGAATCACGAAGCGCTCGCTCGCGTAGGCGGCATCCAGAAAGTGCGGATTGGCAGACTCGGCTTGCCGTTCCGAGTTCGGTGCTGTGCGCGTGACCGCGTCGGTGATCATCGACGGAGCCTTGACCACGAAGCGAAAGCGATCCGGGACCTGGCGCGCGTAACGAGCCCAGTCGGCCGCCGCCAGCGTCTGGTAGTAACCGCGATCGATTCCGACCGCTCGCAACAGAGGGTGGCGGCTGTAGGCCACCAGACCCTCGCGCGCCAGCCGCGCCTCGGTGTACTCGTTCTCGTAGACCAGGCCGTGCCAGCCGGGAAAGCTCCAGGAGGACGTGCCCAGGTAGACCTGATCGGGCAGCTGCCGGCCCAGCCGCACCAGCTCCTCGCTGGCCGCCGCCGCCTCGATCGGGCCGTGGCCGCCGTCCTGCGCGTCGCCGAAAATGGAGTGGGTCAAGAGCCGGAACTGTCAGTCGCCGTTCAGCAGTCAGCCGCCGGGTAGGCGCCAGCCCGCCGTAGCGCGCCACCGCGATCGGGCGGGCGGCAGCCCACCGTAGCGCGCCAGGCGCGCGAAGGTGGGTCAGCTCTGGCGCGCCCGTTCGATGACTGCCTGCGTGTTGAGCATCGTCTGCGGTTCGCGCGTATTCGTGACGTGACGCGGATCGAGCTTGCAGCGCAGGTGCACGACAGTGCCCGATCCAGGGGCCGACTGAATGTTCAGCTGCGCGCCGATTCGCGTTGCGCGATTGCGCATGTTCAACAGCCCGCGCCCGCCAACGCCCTCGGGGACCATGCCGCGCCCGTTGTCGGCGATCCGAATATCCAGGTATTCGGCATCGGCCGCGCGCGAGGTATCGAACGTGACGCGCGCCACCCGCGCCGCGCTGTGTTTGAGCGTGTTGTTCAGCGCCTCTTGCACGATTCTCAAGATCGGCAGCACGGCGTCCGGATGAAGGCCGATTTCCTCGGGCAAGTTGCGCGCATCCCAGGCCAGTTCGATGCCGGCGGCCCGCAGTCGCGGCTCGATCCGGTAGCGCAGGTTGCCGAGGGCCGAGCCCAGATCGGCTTCCTCGGCCGCGAGCGCATCGATCGCCAGGCGCATGTCGTCGATCGACTCGCGCAGGATCTGCGCGACCTGCTCGTTGCTCAGGGCCCCGCGCTCGACCAGCATCAGCGACGACATCAGCTGGGAGCCCAGGCCGTCGTGCATGTCCTGCATGATGCGCTGGCGCTCCTGGCCCTCGGCCTTGACCCGCTCGCTTTCGCGCAGGCGCTCGAAGTTGCGCTTGAGCAACTGCTCGCGTTCGCGCACCCGGGTTTCCAGCTCGGCCCGCGCGATCTCGGCCTCGCGCAGCACGGCGATGAAGTGCTCCACCAGCGGTGTGCCCATGGCCAGCAGCAGCAGCGGCCCGGCCCAGCTCAGGGCACGCGCACCTCCCGGCATCGAGGATCCGAATACCAGTCCGAGATCGACCAGCGCCGCGCCGATCGCCAGCAGCGCAGCGATCAGTACGATCGCTGCAGGCGCCTCCAGCGATTGCGTGCTCCGAACCATGGCAAGCCCGGTGACTGCCGCAGCGATCGCCACCAGGCCCGGCAGCCAGATCTGGTTCAGGTAGAGGGCCGCCGCCTGTGCGGTCGCCACCAGCAGGATCGGCCCGAGCGCTGCGTAGACCAGGATCAACCGCTCCCAGCGGCTGTGCAGGCCGCACAGGCGCGCCATGGTCAGGGTGATCACCGCGGCAAAGGCGCCGCTGCTCGCGTAGTGCAGACAATCGAACCACAGGCGCGCCGACAGCGGGACCGCGTCGACCAGGTAGTAAACGCTGAACGCGATCCAGAACAGAGAGGCCAGGGCCAGCAGTCCCGACAGCTGGTCGCGCCGGCGCAACCACAGCACTCCGAAGATCAGCGCGACCATGGCCGCGACCGTGGCGCCGATCCAGATGATGGTCCGATCGAGAAAATAGACCCAGTCGAAGTGCGACGAGACCTTGGCCAGGGGCCCGACCTCGACGCCCGACAGAACGTGCACTCCGCCCCGGTACGAGGTCTGCATCAGCAGCACGTTGTCGCCGGCCACCAGGTCGGACGGATCGATCGCGGCCAGGTATGGGCGTCTGGTGTGCACATGCGTCACCTCATCCGGCGAGCGCATCTGTCCTTCGAAATGACCATTGACGCTGATCAGGCCGCCTTCGGTCGCCTTCGACACCAGCACGGCCCACGGCTCGGTCGGCATGGCAGGCAGATTGAAGTGCATGCGCAGCGCGACCGCCTTTAACGGCGCGTCTTCCTTGACCGGCCAGCGCAGCGGCATCTCGAACCGGGTCCACTCGGCGTCGGGCGCAGGTGGCTGCCCGATTTCGGTGGGGGCCATCTCGACCTGGCGAATCTGCTGCACCCGGTCGGTCACGCCGGTCTGGGCTCGTACGACGACGGCTGCGATCAGCAGAAGCAGCAGAAGACCGGGCCGGCGTGACAATCGGTTCACGAGTGCGGCCCGGGTGCCTGCGCGTCAGCTTTTCAGCAGGCCCATCTGGCTTGCCTCGTACACCGCTTCTCCGCGCGAGTGGACCGCAAGCTTGCGATAGATTTTCTTGATATGGGCGGTGACGGTGTGCGGCGAGATCCCCAGGATCTCCCCGATTTCGTTAAAGCTCATGCCCTTGGCCAGCAATTGCAGGATCTCGGTCTCGCGCGCCGACAGCGGGTTGTTGTCGCTCGAGCTGGCGCGCGGCGGCAGGGTCTGGCCGGTGCTGCCTCCCATGCGCGAGCGGATCGCCCGCAGCACGCTGCGGGCCACGACCGGGCTCACCGGCGAGCCGCCAGCGCGCAGCAGGCGGATGCAGGAGATCACGTCAGCCGGGGTCGAATCCTTCAGGATGTAGCCGGTGGCGCCGGCTTCGATCGAAGAAACCACGTGCTGCTCGTCGCCGAACACCGTGACGACCATGATGTCGACATCCGGCTTTCTCTGGCTGACGCTGCGGATCAGGTCGATGCCGGTGCCGTCGGGCAGGCCCAGATCGATCAGCATGACGTCGAATTCTTCCCGGTCGATCAGCGCCTGCGCCTCGCGCTTGTTGGCGGCAACCCCCGCCAGCCGCATGGTCGGCTCGTTTTCGATGATTTGAGCGAAGCGGCGACGGAACTCCGGTTCGTCTTCGACGATGATGATAGAGATCTGGTCGGCGCTCATGGGTGTCCTACGCGGTCCGGCTAGGTCCCTCATTCTAGCCCGATGCGTCCCGTACAACGACTACTCCGTTCGGCCTCGCGCATAGGCTTGCTGCACCGCGCGCCAGGGCGCCAAACGGGCCGGCGCCAGCCCGCCGTAGCGCGCTTAGCGCGCGTAGGCGGGTTAAGGAGCCAACCGGATCCGGTGCCAGCCGCCGGCCTCGCGCGTGTACAGGAGCCGGTCGTGCAGCCGGGAGGCCCGGCCCTGCCAGAACTCGATGCTGACCGGTGCGATGCGATATCCGCCCCAGTGGGGCGGGCGCGGCGGGTCCGTATGCTGCGAAAACCGCGCGCGCATCTGCGAAAGGCGCAGCTCGAGTTGCTCCCGGTCGGCGATCGGCTCGCTCTGCGGCGAGGCCCAGGCGCCCAGGCGGGCCTCCAGGGGGCGCTGCGAGAAGTAGCGGTCCGACTCGTGCGCCGACACGCGCTCAACCGTGCCTTCGATTCGCACCTGACGCTCGAGTTCCGGCCAGAAAAACAGCGCGCATGCAAGCGGGTTGTCCTGCAGTTCGCGCCCCTTGCGGCTGCTGTAGTTCGTGTAAAAGACGAAGCCGGAGGCATCGAATTGCTTGAGCAGCACGATGCGTGCGGTCGGCTGTCCGCTGGCCGAGGTCGTGGCGAGGCTCATCGCGTTGAGCTCGCGCACCTGCGCTGCACTGGCCTGGTCGAACCAGCGCGAGAACTGTTCGATCGGGTCCGCGCCTGCCGATTGTTCGCTTAACTCGCCGCTCTGGTACTCGGTCCGCAGGTTCGAGGTCGACATTTGTCGTGGACAGTGTTCGGTATTAAGGGATTTCCCGCCGAGCGGCGTCGGGACGGACCTGGCTGTGTCAAGCGTACCTCGAATCGAACGGACACTAAACTGAAGCCATGCACTCGGATTCATGCACGGCTGCCGAGGCGGCCGACATCGATCGTCGATTCGCAGGCGTCACGCGCTTGCTGGGCGAGGCGGCTCACGCGCGGCTGCGTGCCGCGCGCATCGCGGTGGTCGGAGTCGGCGGGGTCGGGTCGTGGGCGGCCGAGGCGCTCGCGCGCAGCGGGGTCGAGCGCATGACTCTGATCGACCTTGACCATGTGGCGTTGAGCAACGCAAACCGGCAGATCCAGGCGCTCGATGGCGAGTTCGGCAAGGCCAAGGTGGTTGCCATGGCGCAGCGCATCAACGCGATCAACCCGCGTGCGCAGCTGGTGCTGATCGAGGAATTCGTGAACGAAGACAACGTCTCCTCGCTGATCCGCGACGTCGATCTGGTGCTCGACTGCATCGACCAGGTCTCAGCCAAGGCGGCCATGATCGTGCACGGCCGCGCGCGCGGCCTGAAGGTGATCACCTGCGGGGCGGCCGGAGGCAGGAGCGACCCGACCCGGATCCGCTATGCCGACCTCGCGCTTGCGCTGGGCGACCCGCTGCTGGCGAGGGTTCGGTACCGGCTGCGGCGTCAGTACGGGTTCGCGCGCGAAACGGCGGCCCGGCGCCCGAGCTTCGGTGTCGATGCGGTCTATTCAGACGAGCAGGTCCAGCGCCCGTCCCAGACTTGCGATTTGGCGCAGCAGGCCGAGTTTCAGTCCGGATTGGCTTGTGCGGGGTACGGCTCTTCGGTGTCGGTCACGGCCGCGGTCGGCCTGGCCGCCGCGGCGCGGGCCATTGAGCGAATTATTCGGACTTGACAGGCCCGGACGCTTTGGGGCGCTTGAAAGTGGCGCAAAAGCGGCTAATGTAGACGTGCAGACGGCAGTGGCCCGATCTTCCGCGGCCCGAGGTAGTCAACTGATACGAAACAAGAAATCAATGCAGGGCAGGGGGACACGGGAGACGACGATGCAGGACGCTGCGGTGGAAATGAGTTTTTTCGAGGTCGGCTACCAGCCGATGGACGATCTGCATCGGGAGTTTCGCGATCTGCTGGTCGCGCTGGCTTGCCCCGATGGCGGCGATCACGGCGCCACGCTGCTCGCCCTGCACGAGCACCTGCTGCACCATTGCGCGGTGGAAGAGCGGTGGATGAAAGGCATCGACTTTCCGTCCTGGGCCTGCCACCGGCAGGAGCACGAGATGCTGCTGGAGGTCGTTTCGGAGGTGCGTCGCCGCTTTGACGCCGGCGACCTCGAGATCGTGCGGCAACTGGCCGCCGAGCTGCCGCGCTGGTTCGAGATTCACGCCAATACGATGGATGCGGCGCTCGGCCATCACCTGCGCGACCAGGCCCGCCAGGAAGCCGCCGCCCACGCCTGACGTGCCGGAGTGAGCTTACGCGACGCTTGTGAATGCCGCGGGGGGTGCTCGAGGGGGCCCACTCGAAGCCGATCCTCCCGCTTTTCGCCTCCGAAGCTGCCGTCTTTGGCAGGAGGCAACACGCTTCGGAGCTGAGGTTCACCGCAAGGGGCCCATCTCGCGCCGGATCCAGTCGTGCAGGTGGATCATGCCGTCTTCGTGAGGCGTGTGATACGGCCCCACGTCGTCCTCGCCGGCCAGCCAGAGGGCACGGCGCCCTTCGTGCAGCCGCACGCAGATTTGAGCATCCTCCGCGGCCGACTCGGCGTAGCACGCCTGGTGTGCCTCGACGATCGGCCTCTCGAACGCGTGGATCTCCTCCGGATAGTAGAACTCGACCACGTTGGACGTGTGATCGGGTCCGCGCGGGATCAGCGTACTGACCACCAGCGCGAACGGATACCACTCGATCATCACGTTCGGATACAGGATCGACCACACGGTTGCATATTTCGGCAGCTTTCCACCCGAGTACTGCAGGATGGCATCCCGGTACCTTTCGTAGTTGGCCGACGTCTGCACGCGCAGTTCGTCGTTCACGCCCAGGATCTGGTAACTCCAGCGGTCGCCGAAACCCCATTCGTAGTTTCCGGCGTCGACCCAGTTCTGGAGTCCCGGGTGGGCCGCCTCGACGTGATACAGCTCCAGGAAGATCTCCAGGAACTCCTTCCAGTTATACCGGCACTCCTCGACGATGCTGCGATCGAACACGTACCCGCTCCAGTCGTAATCAGCGGCCAGCGGGAAATCAAGCAGGTCCCGGGTCGGATCGCGCGGACCGGCGAACAGCAGGCCGCGCCAGTTGATCAGCTGCGTCGACGGCAGCGAACACTGCGGGGTTTGGTCGAAGTCCGGCGCGCCCAGCAGCTTGCCGTCCAGGTCGTAGGTCCAGCGATGCAACGGGCACACGATGTTCTGGATGTGGCCCCGTCCGCCCAGCAGGCGCGCCTGGCGGTGGCGGCACACGTTGGACAGCAGGTTCACACTGCGCGGCCCGCGTACCAGGACCTTGCGATCGCCCATCCACGGCAGGCTCATGTAGTCGCCGGGCCGCGGCACCATCTGCTCGTGGCCCGCGTAATTCGGTCCGTGGTCGAACAACAGCAGCATTTCACGGTCGTACCAGTCGCGGTCCAGGTACCAGGCGACCGGCAGCGGGGCGGTGCGGGAAATCAGGGCGGGATCCAGCCCTGATCGGCGCGAAATCTTCGACTCGGGTGCGTTCATCACCTCCTCGCAGGCCGCCTGCGGCAAGCGGCGGCCGGGGTCATCTTAACGACGTTTGGCCGATTCGTTCATACATTGCACGCCGCGCGCGCCTCAGTGACTGGGCGCGGCGGGCGGCGGGGCGAGCGGAAGGATCTGCTCGGATCCGGTGTCGCAGGCGCGATCGGAAAAGCTGACCCGACCCTTCTCGACACAGCGAAACGTCTTGTGGGGGTCCATCAGAACCTCCTCGGGAGGCGCTTTGGGCGCCGCCGAGGCGGGGGCGGGAGACACGACGATCGAGCTGCGGGATTCGACTCGCGCGGCCGGCGTCCTGAGCAGGTGTGGTCCGAGCAAGCGGTAGGACAGGTATCCGACACAGCAGACCAGAGATACCAGCACGAAGATCGTCAGCAGTCGCAGCGACAGATCGAAGTAACGATCGCTTGCAGGATTCGTGTCAGCCATGGCGTGGTCGCCGCGGGCACCGGCGCAAGTGGCCGCCCGGAGGCGCGGTCAATGTATCATGCTGCGCGCGCGCCGATTTTCGCGGTCCGATCGATCCAGTTGCGATGCCATCGAAGCCGTCTCTGATGCGGCGAGCGCCGGCCTGGGGCGCCGCGGTGCTGGTTTTGGCCGTTGCGGCCGGGGTGGCCGTGCTGGCGCGCGATGCGCCCCGTGTCGAGCCGCGCGCCGTCACACCGCGCGGTCCGCTACCGCCGGCCGAGCAGGCGCTGGTGGGCCTGTTCGCCGGCGCCGCCCCGTCGGTTGCCTACATCACGACCGAAATACTGCAGCCGACCGGATTTTTCACGGCGGCGGTTGCCACCGGGGCCGGCAGCGGCTTT
>Ga0137412_10004416_pt1 | contig 11228 bp, 4 predicted proteins | sample CZODoug2_1_16fun_FD_122160 | JGI IMG/M metagenome (GOLD analysis project Ga0137412, IMG submission 122160) | Vadose zone soil fungal communities from Angelo Coast Range Reserve, California, USA - CZODoug2_1_16fungal (Hybrid Assembly) | ecosystem: Environmental > Terrestrial > Soil > Vadose zone... | reverse complement strand
ATTTTCAACTAAATATTCAGACACTCTAGAACACCAGGAGTGTGTACATTATGTCCAAGACACGTGGCTAAGGCCAGGACGAGTTGAATCGGTAGTTCAAGCCTGGACTAACAAACATCCTCATTTTGGAGTTACAGTCACTTCACGGTTAGTCTCTATTTCATGACTATTTCATGACTATTTCAGTACTATTTCAGGGCTATTTCAGGGCTATTTCACCTATTAGAGCATTTCATAGCCTTTTAATACCTAGACTAATAATTAATAGAGTCGAATCTTCACATGCACTACTCAAGCGGTATATTACTAGCTCACAGGGTGATCTCTTGACAGTTTGGCTTCAAATTCAGCAAGCTGTATCTAATCAAATCCTTAATATCAAGGCTGAAGCAACACAAGAACGCATGCGAACGCCATTAAACCTTGATCAAGCTCAATATCATGCATGCTTTGGCTATATTACGACTACTGCACTACGGCTAGCTCATTCAAATTTCCTGTGTACAGCACGGCCTTTAAAGCCCTGTACAGGTGTATTTAAGGCTACAACTGGTCTACCCTGTGTACACAGAATTGACGATATCCGATATGCTAAAGAGTCCTTATATCCTAGTGATTTTCATGGACATTGGCACTGGGATCGGTATTCAGAGCCAGCAGAGCTAGTTCTTGAGCCACTGCGTGTTGTCAGCTATTCAGCATCCACTTCAGGTATAACTCAGAGTACTAGACGCATTCCTTCAGGCTTCGAGGCTTCAGAGACTCAAGAACGACGATGTGGGCTATGCAAACAGCCTGGCCACACAAGGGCTAGTATGCGCTGTATAGTCAATATACGTCAATTACAAGCCGAGTTTGCTCCATATAAGCCTTTAGAGTCGGCCTCTAACTCTGAGGCTAGTCAAGTTATCCCTAGAGCAACTGTGCAAGCAATCCTTGACTCAGCTAGTCGATCTACTAGTCAATCTGCCCTTCAATCAGCCCTTCAATCTGTTCTTGATACAGGGAATCCTCAGTTCATCCCTAAGGAGACTATTCAAAGGATCCTTGAGTCGCATCCTGCACCACCTCCTACTGAACCAGTTCGGGAACTGACTCCTGATACTCGACCAATCTGGCCTGGGCGTATTGAGCTAATATACAAGCAATATATCGTTGAAAAGGAGGCTTGGCTCACTGCTCATCCGACAGTTCGACCTTCTAATTACCGGGAAAAGAGAGGCCTTGAGTCTTATAGTCCTAGGTGGTGTAAAGAGCAATCACGCTATCTTCCTAATCACCGTATCGACCTTGAAACAGAGACAATCCTTGAGGGTAGGCCACACTGGACTACTGAAGAGATCTACGCCTGGCTAGACTATGAGGCTCTTCAAGAGCAGGAGGTTGAGAGACAGGTAGAGGCTGAGCTTATAGCCGCAGGAGGCTTTGGCCAGAGTAGAGAGCGTGGCATTCGAGGTGTTTATGGCCGAATTGAGACTGATTTTCAAGCTTTAAAGGAGCAATATAGGTTTGTAGGTATTACAGTAGACTAGTTCCTTAATAGCATTTGTTGCGCAGCACCTAGCATTGATCACCAGTACAAATACAGTGTGGTGTTGATGCCTTGCGCTTCGCGACACTGGCCGAAAAGGTTAGTTGATTATACGAGGGACCTGCGGCCCCCGTACCCCCCGCCGCAGCTAGGTTGCCAGCGCAATCTTACTAATCGACATGAAAAGAGTCTCCTTTTATCACCACTTTCGTATGTTACTAAATTTGGGTTGATACATTAATCCATTAGTTTACAAACACTGGAGTGTACGCAGATCCCAATCCCTTGCCCTATCCTTCATATTCGAGCTCACCTTGGTTGTGAATCGACTTAGATCGAAAGGAGTCTCAAACATGATGGAAGAGAGTTTCTTAACTCGAGATATGGCAACATATGACAGTCCTGGGGAATGATCCTTCCGCTCCAGGTTCAAGACGACTTGTTTCAATGTCAATCCTTGTGCTTTGTGTACCGTGATAGCATAGGCAGGGCACAAAGGGAAGTTGGTGCGCGAACAATCACGTTTTTTGTATTCGAATCGCCTGGTGACAGGGAAGATGGGAACATAGTTGGTGCCGGGGAACTTGGGCCCATCGTAATCATCGACTTCTACCATAATCGCCATTGGCATGTCTTTGGTAGCATCTTGGCCCTCGTTCCAGACGACATCCCTCACTGTCCCCATCGACCCGTTCACCAAGCCATTCTGTACCCAGATATTGTCTGTCAACATGACCCTCGCCCCCAAACAGATGCAAAGCTGGGAATCCAATCCATCAGCTTCATCATCATTTGCCCCTTCTGCGCCCTGACCTGTGTGTGTAGACTTGATCTTAAGGATAGGCTGTTTGCAGTCGCGGAGGCGCCGGTGATTGTAGATGCGAACCTCCTCTCGACGGAAGTAAAGACGTAGCGCGTCATCAAAGGATTCTATTTCGTTAAGGGTTAGTTGATTCTGTACTCGAGTACTCAAAAGCTGCCAACTCTGCTGGGATACTTGATACACCCGCAACTCTTCGAGCGCGCGGCGGAACTGGAGCGTCTCCTCGTCATCGCCGTCTTGCCGCATCAGCTGTGCTAAGCGTACCGTCGTATCCAGGGCTCGGTATGCTTGTTGGCCGGTCAAAAAGTCAGCGTTTCGCGCGTTGGGGAGACTTGAGTACATCACCGTAGCTCCAATAGGAGGAAGCTGGTGGAAATCCCCACAGACAAAGATGTTGATGCCGGCATACATCTCATTCTGGTGAGCTGGGAAGATTTCTCGGAGCCGCTGATCCAGAAGGCCGAGGAATTTGATGCCAATCATCGACTTCTCATCAATAATAAGGTATTGGCAATGTTTGAAGAGAGCCTGCAAAGAACACAGGTTCGCCCTTGAGAGTTTCCGAGAGAGCCCCTGTGGGAGGATTTTGACAGGAATCTTGAATAGGCTATGTAGTGTGCGGCCGTGGAAGTTGTGAGCTGCGATCCCTGTCGGAGCCGCGCGCAAAACAGGATCCTTCCTTCCTGCAATGGTAGCCATATCCTCCACTTTCTTACTTGCCTGTAAAAGCACGTAGGTCTTGCCTGTTCCTGCGACACCATCGAGGTTGACCCTCAACTGGGGAGGATTCCTGCCGGCAAGATAATCGCTGTAATGATTGACGATTAGATTATAGACCTTAAGTTGCTCGCGGTTGAGTAAATCAACAGAATTCAAAGAGGGGAGAAGTTGTTCCGCAGGAAAATCACGCTTAATAACATCCCAAAACAATGGATCAATGTTATACTTGCCTACGTGACGGCTCCAGTCATACTCTCGATCGGAATCCCGTTCTCCCAAGTTATCGCCATCCTCGATCCGCGTCAAGTCGTTTCCTGGGCGCGCGAGTCCGTAGGTTTCGAAATCTGCAAGCGGCGCAGGCGGAGTGGGTTGGGATTGGTTAACGTCTTCAAATTCGTCATCCGCATCAGGCTCCGGCTCATCGTCGTCGACGTCCAATTCGTCGTAGAGGTCATCCCGGTGAGTGTGGTTATCGCAGCAGAGTTCGTATGCTTCCTGAAAGGTCTCGGCTTGCAATCCATCTACCTCCAGAAGATCTTCCACGTTTTCGAAAGGATGCGATAATATCATCTTTACGCGACAGTAGTCCTCGTACTCATCGTCGGCCGGGTCTGACTTGTAGCGAGGAAAGAAGCTCACAGGCCGCGGTTTGCCTTTAGAGAGGGGTTGAAACTTGTTGGCATTGTAGTGCTGCAGCCAATCGATCAGAGTTACGTCTCTCAAGTGCTCTCCACCATTGGCATGTTCAATCCGCAGTTTATACCGCTTGTATGCGGAAAGCCCTTCTTTCACCCCCATATCTTCGCCTGCTTCACCATCATCAAACCGGATATGCCGGTCTTGAGCCTGATCAGGACGGCAATCCAAGACCATGCATTGCCTCGTCGATTTTTGCTGCGGAATCTTAAGCAAGATATGGGAAATCTCTTGCGCAGACCAGTCCCGTTCCCCAACAAGCTTATTGAGCAGCCTGGCCGCAAAGGAGGTAATTGGGCGACGATCACTCACATATGGTAGAATCTGTGAGGATGTTAGGTCTATAACAAATAGCAAGGGGCGATCATACCTGGTCATACCTGGTCTTGCAACTCTTGATATGAGGCAGATTTGACTTCTGGCTTCGATACATACTTCGCTACGTACTGTACGAGTCCCTTGTACGTAACCGCCGGCTGCAAATCTGTGTTTGCTAGTCACCCAAGAGCCATCACGGGCGAGCACTGGGCAAGGCGCTCCACATTGCGCTCCACACCCAACATCCAACTCTTCTTGTTGATACTCTTCGTGACCAGAGCACGTTCTTGAAGCTCCCGCGGGAAGAAAAACCGGCACTCCACAATATCAGTCGTCTTGTTTTTTCGCAGGCACCTTCCAGGGGCACACGTGGCATGCATCTGGAAACGATTCATTAAGGCGGCCACCTGTTCGTCGGTATTGCAGATATGAATGAAGGGCAAGGAAGCAGGGTTCCTGGCATCTGGCGGCCTCGTACTATTCGGATTAACCGCCGTAACTTTCTCATTCCAGTACTGTGCAAAAGCCTCCCGTTGCTCTGGAGTTCTAGCACCCATCGTCGGCGAATCCCTCATCCAGATAATACAATGGATATGCCCTGTTCCCCGTGCTTGCCACTCATATCGAAACCAATAGTCGTCCAACCCCAAGAAGCTCGTCATAACATACTTCAAGAATGCTTTCAACCGAATATCGAGCCAGGCGGCAATAACGTGAGGGAATCTCTGTACGTTCTCCCAGGCGATCTTCCTGCGATCTTCATCGGTACCATCCCTCCATTGCTCGTATCGGGGTAGATGCCGATGGAGATCATCCCATTGGTGGTCGGCACAACTCCATGTGCAAAATACGGCTCCTGTAGTACCGAAATAACGGGCCGTTGCTTTGAGGGCGTTTTCCTTTTGCCTCCAGTAAGGACGCGTCCCAGTCAGAGTTGCCCCTGATCGGACGATGCTCTTGAGCAGCGTACTCTCCTCGCCTAGCAATTCCTTCAACTCGTCGAGTGACAAGCCTAAGAGATCCGATCGTTTCTTTACCCAGAAACCGGAAGCCTCGCGAGCCTTTCCCCTCATCAACATATTGAAGACTAAGAATCGAAAGCGCGGGTGAGCGCCGAATCTTCCATCGTGAAATTTCAAGAAGTGCTCCCCCCAATCAGCCAAGGAGACATTGCGCATCCTGCCCTGATGCCAATCTGCGGTGCCATACGGAAACAAAGTAGGGAAACACATGGCGAACAGGCGGTGTTTTCTGCCTAGCTCATCTATGGGAGTTTGCCTGATCTCAGGCGCTTGAGCGGTTGGAAGTTTCCTCCTCTTATTTAAAGCCTCTTCCAAGAGCTCTATTTCGGTCTGGCGAATGTCGAGGTTAGGGACCATGGTTTCCTGAGACGGGCGGGGGTTATCCCCATCCATCCCATCAATACCCCGCTCGTCCTCTTCCCCACAAGCCCTGCTATCTCCTCTCTGCCCCGGTTCTCCACCCTTCATGTCCTCAGATTCCTCGATATTCAGTACCTGGTCGGACACGTCCCCGTCGATAGGAAGGGATAAAAGGTTCGGCTGGGAAATAGAGATATCGCGATAGTCCGGGTGGTAGCGCTTTAACCAATGTAAGGCTCTCTCCACATAGCTTCGACGAACCCGAAAATCGTTCCTGAACTGACGTTTATATCGCTCTTCGCCCATCCTCGCGCCACGAGGACGTAAGAGCACGATATCGACATGTTGAGGGCGGGATGGAAGAGTATTGATAAAAGTGACATCATTCTGCCAAAAGCAGACGGCATGCCCAGTGTAGTGGTATTGGTGACCCCGAACACGCTTCATAATCATATGACAGTGTGCCTTCGCAATAATCATCTCTTCCATCTGCGTCAAGTCCCGCAAACAGCCAGGAACAACGCCTGGATCCATATTATTCTCCTTACTGAAGAGCAACGGCTCTCCCTGTTGTAAATTCCTATCCCGTTTCAAGCAAACGCGGCAAACACCTTCCAATAAGCCCATCTGAAACCACCGTTCCTTGCAACGAGCACAGGTCTCCATCTCTTGCTTACCCAGATACTCGTGGAAGGCATTAATATTCGTCCAGTCCGTGTCTGATATAGGAGCTTCGCGGGGAGGAGGAGGCGGTGGTGTTCGAGAGAGGATTGGAACGGAGAAGCACGCGGGAAGATCCATTCCGGGGGACGGGGCAGGTACAGGTGTGACACTGTTGTTTCGACGATATCGATTCTCTCGTTCTCTCGCGGCCTTCAATCTCATCTGTTCTTTCGTGTGTTGTGAGGCCATATCCCATCTTACCGGTTCTTTTGGTGCAAGCCTAGGCGCTTTCCGCTGCGCGTTCAGATCTCTATCACCTAGCACCTTTCTCTTTCGGCCACGCGTCTCACTCGTAGCCGGCTGTTGTTCGGGGTGTTGTCTGGCCTGTTTGGCCGCAGACTTTATAGCATTGCATGGTATACAAAGAGCAGAGAATCCACCACGTTTGAAAGCCTTGAAGTAAGTGGCCGTTTGAGGGAAGGATTTGCCGCATTTGGTACAGCATTTTTCGGGCTGAGAATGGATCCTAGGGTCGACCACAATCGTTGACCCGTCAGAAGAGAAAGGATTAGGAGTAGGCATAAGAAATGCCGTCAACATTTTGCCATGTTCAACGCGTCTGGAAGAGAATCGACGCGTTAAAAGTAAGGTGCATGTTACGGTGTCACGTGAGGGAACTTTTATTTTCGGCCAATGAAGCTTCAGTTTAGATTTAACCGTTTTTCCGAGGATTTTTCGCCTGGTAAAGAGTAGAATAGTGTCACGTGCGCAGGGACTTTTGACGCTTGCGCTGGCAACCATCACTTGTTTCTTGATCTTCCAATCAAGATCTGACATTCCTTTCGGTTTAGCTGGTTCGGCCGTAAATACGTTGTCAGAAGCAGCGCATACCGTATTATCTGTCGTATAGTCCCATGGGCTTATAACCCGTTCGTTCCACTTTGGATTCGCTGGGACCTGGGCTTATACGTAAGTATGGGCTAGTATTAAAGAGGTATAGTATTGATGACCAATCCGCCGCCCCCCTTTTATTCTACTCTGTACATTGTAACTACTCAATAATTCCGACCTACGGTAACTACGATACTCGGCAGCGGTGACGTTTATCGAGCTTTGCGCTAATCCACACCTAGACTTGATAAGAAGAGCCGCATCTTGGCATGCCGGGGGCTGCTCACCGCCCAAAATCTGACGGTGAACTGTGACTGTCCCACCTCTCTCGGGACAGTGAGTTTCCACAGTGACACTGTCCCGAATTTAGTACCGGTTTTGAGGGCGGTCAGCGTCGCGAGACGGGGGTCATCGCTTGCACCTAAATTTAGGCCTGTTTAGCCCTGGTCGTATGTCACCTTATCTACTGCAATCATCAAATTCTTTATTCATCACTTAATACCTGACGATGCCACGTATGGCGGTGAGGCCCTGGGCAGCACGGCCTGGTCGCCGGCGAAGCCTCTATATGCCCATTATGCCTTTATCCCACTTTGAATTGTACTGTAAAGGCTCGCTGTCGCATCGTAGAGCTACAGTGAATATACTGGCTGTCGCAACCTCACATCCTAACCCTCATTAATCGACAACACCATGGCGACGGTGACCCCCGAGCTCCATAGGCAGATTGCGGCCGCAATTGAAGCTATTCTGCCACCACATCGAGAGCCTCCTGACGATAGTATTGTCGTCGCCGACCCCTCCTCTGCATTCGATCGAATTCAAGATTGGGCCTTCTGTGAAGGCTACGCTTTCGTCAAGGCCTCTGCTAATGCAGTTCGATATCAATTCGACTGTATCCATCACAAGAACGAGACTCGGAATACTCGAAAGCTCAAAGAACAAGACCGAAAGCGCTCGTCGACGAATGTTCGAGGCTATGGCTGTAAGGTTTATATGTATGTCAGTCGTCAGAAGAAGAGAGGTGACCAGTGGATATTGTCATATGGGAAACATACAGAGCACAATCACCCCCCTGCCGCAGATCCATTTCAACTTCGACCTCACGTTCGACGTCGGCCAGGCCATTTAAAGGCCCTTGAAGTCGCTGCTGTACACCGTGGGACCATTGGATATGCTGCATCTAATGATATCTTGATAAAGATGGGATTAGAACTTGATCGGAAGACGTTCTATAACCTACAACGCAAAGAGACAGAAGGTTCTCTCTCAGATCAAGAGGAGGCTCGTTTAGTATTGGTATACCTAGAATCTCAAGGCTTCCATGTAGTTGTCGACGAGGTGTATGTGTATGGGCCCGATGGAGAGAAAAAAGACCGTATTATTCTCGCTATAGCGTGGTTCTCTCAAGAACAGATTCGACTGTCTCGTCGGTTTATGTCAAGATATATTGGCCAATCAGATGCCACCTTCAACACGAATGCAAGACGTCTCTTGCTGTCGAATGTTATTGGTATCGATAACACTGGAAAAACGTTTCCATCTCTCCATCTCTTCCATACCAGCGAATCAAAGAGACTCTTCCGCTTCGTATTAGAGATCTGGCGTACTTACTTCTTCTATGACGACTGTCCTGGCCCTGCTGTTTGGTGTGGAGACTTCGCTGCTGGCTTTACAGCTGCCATGGCTGAACAAGCTGCTGAGGATGCTGCTGCTCTCCGCAAAGCTGAACTCGATGCTTCGTCCAAAGGTAAAGAGAGAGCACATTCAGATTCCCCAGACCCATTGCAAGATCCTCTCCCTACGGCGCCACCATTGGAGGCCGACTCTCAGACTATTGTCGTTGACTGGGTGGCTGACGTAGAGCCTACGGTGCATACCCACGACGGTAACTTGATGATTTTGCAACGTTGCGAATGGCATGCCGCCGAGGCCATCAAGAAGAAGCTCATCAAGAAGGGTTACAAGAAAGAGAGGCGTGATAAGGTGGTCGATTTGCTATGGAAATGGATCAAAACGGCCGACTTAAATCTGCTTGATATGTCACGTGCTAATCTTCTTTTGGCACTCCAGGACGATGAAAAGGAGTATTTGACTAACTATTATCAACCAAAAGAGCCTTCCTTCTGTCGAGCCTACACTTCAAAGTACCCTAATTTGGGATGTCATTCTACGCAGAGAAACGAGAAGATTCACGATGTCGTTACAGTTGGATTAAGTAAGAATATCCCTGTGGGAAAGGCCATAGAAATCATCTGTGACCGAATCAAGAGGCTCCCTAAATGGTACGACGATCGAATCAATAAGGACCGATTGACCCTTCCTCGACTACTTGATAAGGTATTTTTTAAGCTCTGTAGTCATCGATTTACACATTATTGCTTGACACTGGCAATGGTAGAGTATGCAAATGCTAAGGCAATGTTAGACGAAATGGAGATTAATAATACAGAGTTTATTTTTGAGCCTAAAGAAGGATGCCAGATCTCTTGCGAGTTACCATTGAGGTATGGCATTCCGTGTAAATGTTGGATGTCTTATTTCTACCTGAACGACCTCCCTCTTCCTGCAAATTTATTCGACCCTCGGTGGCTGTTAGACGGGCCAGAGAGCGTCAAAAAGGGTTGGAAAGTGAGTCTCGATAACGAAGATTACGACCAGTCTACATCACTAGAACAGAGATACGCAGGGGACCGATTTGCGGACCGTGGAGGGGAGATGATTTTGCAGACAGCTGTACGAATAGCTGAACAACACAAGAATCTTCCTCCTGAGGATGCTGAAAGATTCGCCTTCGCCTTCAAAGAGCTAAACGAAAAGCTTGCAAATCGACAGAATGAAAAGCTCAAGAATCGAGAAGAGTTCCCTGCGAAATTCCCCGAACCTCAGCTTCCTGCAAAGCTCACATATCTTCCTGGTCGAAAGAGAGCGCTTACAGGCCGAGAGGTGGCAGATCAACAAGAAGCAGATGATGCTCGAGCACGCCGTAACGCTGAACGAATAGCTGCATATCAAGCTGCCGCCGACAGTGCTATGGACGAAGATGTTGAGGCTAGAACTCAGTTGCAGGAAGATGCTGCTACCGCCTACCTTACCCTGAAAGCTCTGGAAAATGGGCCTTCGAGCGAAGATGAAAATGATGGATTTGTTGATATCGACGACGACGTCCCAGAGTGCTCTACAGCACCAAAAGCACCCTCAAAACCTCGTCGACGAGTACCAGAAGGCAAAGCACAAAAACTAAGGGATAAGCTTACGGCGCAAATGGCCGTCCATAGATCAGTTAACGACTATCATTTGTTGCAACCAGATTATGATCACTCTTCTCAGCCAAAATCGCAGATTCAACCTCCCATTGAGATTAGTGACGACGAGCAGGAGGAAAATCTAGAGCCTCAATTTGTTCTAGATAATGCTATAGAATCTGACAACGATACGCTGTCTTTATTAGACGACGACGAGCCTCCTCTGCAACCTGACGATAAACCTGAAGCTGACAGCGAATCTTCTGACGGCGACAACCTTCCTGATATCGAAAAGATCTTCTCTCAGCACGCCGTAACGAAGGCTACGCAGTCTCAACAAACTCTCCCTGCAAAACGCGTCCGAAAGATTACGTCAAAGCAACAGTCACAAGAACGACATGCGGAGGAGAAGAAATTAAAAAAGGAGGCAAAGCTGAAGAAGAAGCCGAAGACGATTGAGATTTCGCAACTGCTTGATCTTCCATTCAGGAGCTCTCAATAGTAATATTATCATCTCAGCTTAGAGCTAAAACAAATACTAATCTGCTCGCGGATCAGATGCTCTGTCCTCTCATTCCGTAAATTTCTGCGTTTCTTATATACAAAATGGAGTGATTAGCGACAGCGACAGCGAACCTAGCTCAATTCACCATTAGGAAGGTAGTGGAGGTCTACAATAGCGTTTTTATAGTCAATATATATCTTAGTTTTGAAAGGCAGTGCAATTTACAGTAATTATGGTAAAGTCAGTGATTATGGCGAAGTGCGCCGAGAGATCTAGGCAGGGATCTCTATTTTAATAAGGCTAGCGCGACGGCAGAATCGATATTACCGAAGTTAATTCGGGACAGTGTCACTGTGGAAACTCACTGTCCCGAGAGAGGTGGGACTTCTTGCCCTTAACTGGGAGCCGCAAGAGACTGTGTAGGGTCTTCCCCACGATATTGATGCAGCAATGC
>Ga0137412_10004415_pt1 | contig 11231 bp, 10 predicted proteins | sample CZODoug2_1_16fun_FD_122160 | JGI IMG/M metagenome (GOLD analysis project Ga0137412, IMG submission 122160) | Vadose zone soil fungal communities from Angelo Coast Range Reserve, California, USA - CZODoug2_1_16fungal (Hybrid Assembly) | ecosystem: Environmental > Terrestrial > Soil > Vadose zone... | reverse complement strand
GCCGACTCAAGGGCCGGCTGGACTCCGCCACGTTCGAGGTGCTGTCGAGGGCGGTGCGGGCGGTGTTGTGCCCGCCCGCCGATGAAGGCAAGTCCCTCGGCGAGCGCCAAGCCGACGCGCTCGGGGAAATCTGCGAACACGCCCTCGACGAAGGCCGCCTTCCCCTCGAAGGCGGGGAACGCCCGCATGTCACCGCGATCCTGGACTACCAGTGGATGCGCGAACAGGCCCGCGGGCTGATGTTCGACTACGGCGGCCGCGGCACCGCCGCGGACCTACGCGCCCTGCTGTGTGACTGCGGAGTCACCCCGGTGGTCTTCGACGGGGCGAGCCAACCACTCGACCTGGGCCGGGAACGGCGCTGTGTCAGCCTCGCGCAGCGCAAAGCGGTGGCCGCGCGGGATCGGGGTTGCGCGCACCCGGGATGTCACCGCAAACCGGCTTGGTGCCAGGTGCATCACATCCGCGAATGGGCCAACGGCGGCGAAACGAACATCGAAGACCTGGTGATGTTATGCCGCACCCATCACCGCATGATTCATCAATCGGGCTGGGAAGTCCGCATGCATCTAGGGCGTCCGGAATTCATTCCGCCTCGCTGGGTGGACCCCACTCAAGCGCCCCGCCGACAACCCATGCTCGTATAAGCGGCACCCGCTAGTCACAGATTTGCCGGGCGAGCCGCCGCGGTTCAGAGCTGGGCCAGGTCACCTACCCAGGCTGGCTGACACGCCCAGTCACTGACGCTCGAGCCAGAGTTCGCGGGCCACAACCGCGGCCGTCGTACGCATCCTGCCCGCCTACGCTTTGTGTGTTCCGGATATCAGTCGCTGCGCGGCGACCTTTGCGCCATCGGTACGCACTGCGTCGGCGACAGGTTTGCCGCGGACCGCTACGTCCGGCTGGAGGGCACGGCTGAGTGCCTCGGTCAGTGAGTCGGTGGTCGGTACGACGGGCGGGTGCGCGGTTCCGATCCCGAGGTGCTCGATGCGTTTGGCAAAGTAGTACTGGTCGTACATCTGGGGGATGATCACCTGGGGTGCTCCAGCTCGGGTGGCCGCCGTGGTGGTGCCCGCGCCGCCATGGTGGACGGCGGCGGCGACCCGCTGAAAGAGCGCCTGCTGGTTGACCTCTCCGATGGCTATACAATCGGGTTCGTCGTCCAGCAGCGCCAGGTCGGCCCATCCCCGGGACATGATCGCGCGGCGGCCGAGCGCCCGAGCCGTTTCGATCATCGTCTTGCTGAGGTCTTCTGGGGCGCGGATGCTGCCGAAGCCGAAGTAGATCGGCGGTTCCCCGGATCCGAGGAATGTCTCCAGGTCGGGAGACAGTGGACGCTGGTCGGGAAGGATCCAGGCACCGGTCTGGAACACCTGCGGGTCGGCGGGATCGGGCCATGGTGCCAACGTCGGGTCGGCAGCGAGCCAGGGCTTGTCGGTGAAGATGCAGCTTCGCACGTCATCGACCGGGGCCAGGCCGGCTGCCGCCCGATGCGAGTTGAGAGCCGCGCCCCACGTGTTGTTCTGGCGGTGTGCATCCTCAGCCCACAGCGTTCGATTGTCGACGGTTCCGTCCGCCGGTTTCTGTCCCAGCATCCCCAGAACCGGTGGCGCGTGGTGCGGGGAGGGCAGGGTGTCCGGGCTGTAGGCGGCGAAGACGTAGGGGATTCCCCGCTGCTCGGCCACCGAGCCAGCGGCGATCTGCAATGCGCCGCATCCCACGAGGACGTCGCAGCCTTCGGCCGCCGCCGCGACCACCTCGAACTGGGTGGCGACCGTGCCTTCCACCATCTGACGCCGCTGCTCGGTCGAGCGTGGCGAGGGCAGGGCCCGGGTGGGCGATGGGCTGGGTTTCGCGGTCTGGCGCAACTCGGGTCCGATAGGCACGAACGGGATCCCGAGGCCGTCGATCCAGTTACCGAAATCCGGAGGCGCGCACACCCGCACCTCCTGACCAAGCTCCGCCAAGCGCAACGCCAGCGCCACCACCGGCTGAACCTCGCCGCGCGACCCGATCGTCGACAACAGCACCCGCATCAGAAGTCCCCCTCGTGCGACGGCCCCGGACACGTTATGCGAGCCGGTTCAGTTCACCGTCACCGATTCTGGGCAGCGCCTTCCACATCTGAGCAGCGCGGTTAGTTGCCCCCGCTGCTGTCGTCGTGGTGGTGGTGACCGCTGCCGCTGTCGCCGCTGTCCCCACCGCTGTCGCCGCTGTCCCCGTCGCTGTCCTTGTAGGTGCCCATGTTCGACGCCTGCGGCGGAATGTTGCACTTCTGGTTGGCGAAGATCGGGCCGGCCATCACCGGAAGGTTGTCCGGCGGGTTGACCTGGGCCGGCACCCTTCCGGTGAACTCGTTTTCGCAGTCGTCGGTGGCCTGCTTGGTGCCGTCCTGACCGTCGATCCACATGTCCAGGTGGGTGTCGGTCCCCGAAGGCGCCTTGGCCGCGCCGGAATCCTCCACCAGCACGTAGCGCTGCACGCTTGGCAGATAGAACTTGGTGCCCGGCTGCCACGCCATCTTGCCCTCATGGCCGGGCACTGCCACGGTGATCGGGTCGGCGAAGGTGCCCTGCCCACCGGCCTGCTTGTGCAACACCGGCTCGCCGACGATGGACGAGCCCGGCGGGGTGTTGTCCTGCCAGGAGTAACCGGTCAGCCAGATGGTCAGCTGGCCGGGCCCGGCCTGCGGCGCCTGTGGTGTCGGCGCCGACCGCGAGCACGCGCTGGCCAGCACCACGAGCGCGCCGAGCAGCGCCGCGGCCGTCCCCAGCCGTCGCATCGGCGACCTGCGTCGCGGCACATCCTGGGTACCCGCACCGGTACTCCGCACCATCGTCACGTCACACCAACCTTGATCTTTCGAGAACCTCGGTGAATCGATGTAATACCTACAACGACCCACCCGCCACTTCCGGCCCGCCAGACCGCTGTGCGTTCGCTATGAGTTCAGGGTGAGTGGGGTGGCGGAAGCAGGATCTGCTGGCCTTCGGTCAGCCCGGACCGCACCTGGGTGTTCTCGTCGCCCACCAGGCCCGGCTCGAATCGGGTCGGCACGGGTGCGCCGTCCGGACCTGGCACGTTCACCTGCGAGTAGCCGCCGGACCTGCTCACCGCCGAGTTGGGCACCACGAGCACGTTGTCCACCGAGCCTGTGATCACCGAAGCGGTGGCGGTCTGGCCGGCCCGCAGCCGTGGGTCGCCGCTGGTCAGCACGAGCGTGACGTAGTAGTTCGTCACCCCGGAAATGGACACCGCCGTCGGAGCCACCGCGATCACCGTCGCGTCGAGCACCAGGTCCGGCACGGCGTCAAAGCTGACCCGCGCCGGCTGATTCGCCCTGATGTTCGCCGCGCCGGCCTCCTCGAAGGGCACCACCGCCACGCTGCCGGGCCCGTTGGCGACTCCGGACAGCGCGCCGACCGCGGCTGCGGTGACGGTCACCGACCCCCGGCGCACCGTGGTCGTCGGGGCCGCCGGCGCCGGCGACGCACAGGCCGAGACCCCCACCAGCACGGCAACTGCCAGCGAGATCGCCGCGACAATTCGAACCCCCACCCGAACCCCCATCCGCCGACACTAGTGGCCTGCCTCGGACCGCCCGCCGTCCATGACTGGCTCGCACAGACCGATCACCGGCCCTCGGCGGCTGGCGCAGACCGGCCGCGGCCGGCGCACAGCCTGCAGAGTCTGCGCCGGCGGTACTGGGTCTGCGTCGACCCCATGCGAGTTACACGGGGCCTGCGCGGGCTGCACGAGGTCTGCGCCGGCCCCGCCCCGGCTCACGCAGACCCGTCGCCGGCCCCGCCCCGGCTCACGCAGACCCGTCACCGGCCCCGCCCCGGCTCACGCAGACCCGTCGCCGGCCCTGGCCGGCCCGCGCACCGGCCGTGCATGACTGGCTCGCACAGACCGACCACCGGTCCTCGACGGCTCGCGCAGACCCGTCGCCCGGCCGTGCCCTGACTCGGACGCGCACGGTGGCTATGCTCAAAACCATCACATGGATGTGAAGGTCAAACGGGCGAGGTCGAGCGCATGCGCATTGGAGAGCTGTCGGAACGCACCGGCACACCACGCCGGTTGCTCCGCTACTACGAGGAACAGGGTTTGATCGTCGCGGGTCGCTGCGCGAACGGCTATCGCGCCTACGACGACTACAACGTGGATCGGGTCATGCAGATCAGAGGACTGCTGGATGCCGGGCTGCCGACCCGGATCATCAAGCAGATTCTGCCCTGCCTCAACAAGCCCCGGGTCATCTACATCTCCGACGCAACCCCGGAGATGATCGGCATGCTGGAACACGAGCGCGATCGAATGACCGACCGCATCAACTGCCTGATCCACAACCGGGACGCCATAGCCGACTATCTCGACGCGGTGCGCAACAACAACCGCGCGGACGCCGCCGATGAGGCACGGGCCGCGTCATGATCGGCCGCCGCTGACCCTGGCGACCGCGATGAGGTCGCTGAGCACACCCTGCCCGGCCAGCTCTGGCCCCGCTCCGGGTCCGCTGATGCTGACCTGCCCGAGCGGGCGCGCCTGGCACACCACCACGTTGGTGGTGCCCTCGATGCCCGCCAGCGGATCGTCATTCGGGACGACCTCGGGGCGAACCCGAGCCAGCACATCGCCTATTCCGTCCGGCTCGGCGAATCCGAGCGTCGCCACGTGCTTGAGCCGTCCTCCCTCGGCGGCCGCGCGCTCCACGTCGGCCGCGGTGAGCTCAGCGATTCCTCGGCAGCTGACCTGCTCGCGCCGAAGCTGCCGGCCGAAGACGAGCGCCGAGAGGATCATCAGTTTGGCCACGCTGTCGTGGCCGTCGACATCCGCCGCCGGGTCGCGCTCGGCCAGGCCGGCCCGCTGCGCCTCGGCGAGCGCGTCCGGGTAGCTCGCCCCCTCCGCCATGCGCGACAGGATGGCGTTGGTGGTGGCATTCAGCAGCCCCCGCACCCCGACGGGGACCGCGCCGGCAAGCCCGTCGGTGAGCGCGCTGAGCAACGGCGTGCCGGACATGACCGTGGATTCCGCGCGCAGGGCGACCCCCCGGGCGCGGGCCAGCTCGGCGAGTTCCACGCCGTGCATCGCGATCGGCCACTTGTTCGAGGTGACCACCGGGATCCCCCGGCCCAGCGCCTCCCGGATATGCGTGAGTCCAGGTTCCCCGTCCGAGGACGGGCTCGCGGTCACCTCCACCAACAGCTCAGCGTCGGTGGCGCGCATCCCGTCGATCGCGCTCGACCAAAACCGCGCACCGGCCTGTTCGGCAATCGACCGCCCACCCCTGACCGAGTCGAGGGCGGCACGCGGATCAAGCCCGTCCGCGCGGTAGATGAACCCGTCGCGCGCGTTGCCCAGACCGACCACAGGGGCCGCCGGCCGTCCGTGCGCTCCCGCGTTCACGTCCTGGCGCTGGACAGATCGCCAAGGCCGCGCACGAGCATGCGCACACCGAACTCGAAATAGACATTGAAGTCGGTACCGGAGATCAATGGTGCGATGTGCGACAAGTTCGGGTAATTGCCGGAGTCAACGGCATTCCGCAGCGCGTCCAGATCCGCCGCCAGGTCGTCGTCCGAGGCATGCGCGACGGACTGTTCCTCGAGTGCGTGGCCAATGATGAAGCGGATAATGGTGAACGTCGCGCGCGTTGCATCGTCCACGCGCATTCCCGATGCACACATGACGCCGATGAACATGTCCGAGAAGCTGAGGGTATTCGGGCCGGCGGCGTGGATTCCGGCATAAATGCGGGCGCCGTCTCGAAACCGCAGCAAGGCCCGCCGCATCCGGCGCGACAATTCGACGACCTGGTCCGCCCACTCCAGATCCGGTGAAAGCGGCTCCGCGCACCCGGTGAGCATCGATTCGGCCATCGCGCTCAACAGGGCACGCTTGGTGACGAAATAGCCGTACAAGGTTCCGACCTGGACATCCAGTGCACTGGCGAGCCGACGCATGGTGAGCGCGTCGAGACCAACGTCGTCCAGCAACGCCAGCGCGGCGGTGATCACCTGCTCGCGGTCGATTCTGGGTGGCCGGCCACGTGGCCTTCGCCCTAGTGGGACCTGGGCGGCGAGTGGATCTGAGGAGCCGCTCATGGTTGCGAACCCTAGCAGACGATTAACGAACGTCGCTCATAAACTATTTACGAGATCATCCGCGCCATGCTGAGGAATTTTTCGCCTCGGTTCAGCCGGACCCCGTCGCGACCGGCAGGATCATCCCCGGACCAGCGGAAGGGACAACCATGGACAACGAGCGACCGCTCGGCCTCCGGATCCTCGAGGACTCGGTGCGCAACCGGGGCACGGCGTTCACCGAGGAGCAGCGGTCCCGGCTCGGCCTGCGCGGTCTGCTGCCGAGCACGGTGGAGACGCTGGAACAGCAGGTCGCCCGGGCCTACGCGGCCTTCCGCGACCAGGCCACCGACATCGCCGCGCACATCAACCTGCGCGCCCTGCAGGACCTCAACGAGACGCTGTTCTACCGGCTGCTGACCGAGCACGTGGAGGAGACGCTACCGATCGTCTACACCCCGACAGTGGGGCTGGCCTGCCAGCGCTTCAGCGAGATCTACCGTCGCCCGCGCGGGCTGTTCATCTCCTACCCCGACCGGGACCACATCGGGGAGATACTGCAAAACCGCCCGCGCCCGAACATCGATGTCATCGTGGTGACGGACGGGCAACGCATCCTCGGCCTCGGCGATCAAGGGGTCGGCGGGATGGGCATCCCGATCGGCAAGCTCTCCCTGTACACCGCGCTCGGTGGCATCGCCCCGGAGCGCACCCTGCCGATCGTGCTGGATGTCGGAACGGACAACGCCGAGCTGTTGGACGACCCGATGTACCTGGGCTGGCGGCACCGCCGGATCACCGGCGACGAGTACTTCACCTTCGTCGACCAGTTCGTCCAGGCGATACAGGCAGAGCTGCCGGACGTGCTGCTGCAGTGGGAGGACTTCGCCACCCCGCACGCCCTGCCAATCCTGGACCGCTACCGCGACCGGCTACTCACCTTCAACGACGACATCCAGGGCACCGCCGCCGTGGCGCTCGCCGCGCTGACCGCCGGGGTGACCGCGATCGGCTCCCGGATGGCCGCGCAGAAGATCGTGATGCTCGGCGCGGGTTCGGCGGGCATCGGGGTGTGCGAACAGATCGTGCGGGCGATGGTCGCCGACGGGCTGAGTGAGGCCGACGCCCGCGCCCGGATCTACGTGGTGGACATCGCCGGGCTGGTCACCAGCGACCGCACCGACCTGGACCCGGCGCAGCGTCGGTTGGCCCAACCACCAGGCGCGGTGCCCTCCCCTGTCGCCGATCGCCAGCCATCGCTGCTCGACGTGGTCAAGGCGGTCGGGCCGACCGCGCTGATCGGGCTGTCCACCGCGACCGGTGCGTTCACCGAGGAGGTGGTGCGCTCGATGACCGAGCAGGTGGCGCGGCCGATCATCATGCCGCTGTCGAACCCGACCAGTCGCAGCGAGGCCCGCCCACAGGATCTCGCCGACTGGACTCAGGGGCGCGCGCTGGTGGCCACCGGGTCACCGTTCCCGCCGATGCGGATCGACGGCGACCGGGACATGCCGGTCGCCCAGTGCAACAACGTCTACATCTTCCCCGGGATCGGGCTGGCCGTCACCGCCGTGCGCGCCACCCGGGTGACCGACTCGATGATGACTGTCGCCGCGGCGGCCGTCGCCCGTGCGGCCCCCATCCACGACGACCCCCGAGGCGCGCTGTTGCCGGCCCGCGGCGACCTGGCCGACACCGCCACCGCCGTGGCGAGGGTGGTGGCCAAGGCGGCCGTCGTGGACGGAGTCGCACCGAAGCTCACCGACGAGGAGATCGACCAAGCGATCAGCACCACACGGTGGACCCCGGAATACCGGTAGCCGTCATCGCGGGGCAACGACGGTGCGCGCAGCGGCGGCGTCCTTGATCGGGCGCAGACCGAGCTGGGCTGTTGGCGTCCGGTAGGTCTCCGGGCCGGTGAGCGCCGCCAGGGCGGAGACCACCACGAACCCGGTGGACATCCAGGCGACCGGCAGCCAGTTGGCCGGGTGACCGGCGGTGAGCAGCTGCCCGATGGCCGGAGTGAACCCGGCTGCCAACAGGCCCACCATCAGGCTGATCGCCATGCCGCTGTAGCGGACCCTGGCCGGGAACTGCTCGGGGAAGTACGCCGGGTAGATGCCATTGGGCGCCGCGTAGCAGAGGCCCATGAGCACGACGCCGGACAGGTAGACCAACGGGATGTTCTTGGTGCCGATGGCGTGGAAGAACACAAAGAGCATCACCGCGGTGCCGATCAACCCGCCGACGAAGACCGGCTTGCGCCCCACCCGGTCGGCGATCAGGCCGAACACCGGCTGGGTGAACACCGCCGCGGCGTTGGCGACCGCGATCACCGAGAGCATGGTGGCCTTACCGATCCCGACCTCCACGCCGTAGGCCAGCCCAAACACGTTGACCATGGTGTTGACCATGGTGAACAGGGCCGTGGCGGTGACCCGCAGCACGGCCAGCCACTGGGTGCGGAACAGCTCCACGACCGGCAGCGCGGCGATGGCGTCCTGCTCCTTGAGCTCGTGGAAGACCGGGGGCTCCTCCAGCTGACGGCGCAGGAAGTAGGCCACGAACGTGACCACCACGCTCAGCCAGAATGGGATCCGCCAGCCCCAGGAGAGCAGCTGCTCCTCGGGCAGCAGGGTGATCGGCACGAACACCAGGCTGGACAACACAATCCCGGACATGATCCCGCACATGGTGAAGCTGCCGAAAAACGCCCGCCGGTGATCGGGTGCATGCTCGAGGGTCAGCGAGCTGGATCCCGGCGACTCACCGCCGGCGGAGATGCCCTGCAGCAGGCGCAGCAACACCAGGGCAATCGGCGCGGCCACACCGATCTGGCCGTAGGACGGCAGGCAGCCGATCAGGAAGGTGGCGCTGCCCATCAGCACCAGCGTCATGAGCAGCACGTTGCGCCGGCCCAGCCGGTCGCCGAAATGGCCCCAGAGCACCGCGCCGACCGGCCGCGCGACGTACGCGACGCCCAGCGTGCTGATCGATATGAGGGTGCCGGTCGAGCCGGCGTCCGGGAAGAAGACCTTGCCGAATACCAGCGCCGCCGCCGAGCCGTACAGAAAGAAGTCGTAGTACTCCAGGGCACTGCCGAGAAACCCGGAAATGGCCGCCTTGCGGGCGTTGTCGCTGGACCTGTCCGGTCTGACCGCCGCGGTGCTCGACATGTTGCTTCCTTTCGGCCGGCGACGCCTATAGCACTGGCCATTCCCGGCGTCAGCTGCCATCTTGGCTGACGACGGTGACCTGAGTCACCGTTTTCAGATCGCGCCCCGGCCGCGGCCGGGGAGATCAGGCGGCGGGGGTGTGCCCTACTTCGGAGCGGGGGCTGGCTCCACGGGTTCGGGGAGAGTGCACCATCGCCCCAGCCGGGCCGCGCTGTCAGCCTTTAGCTACGCAAAACCGGACCGAGTCGGCCCAGGTCCCCGGCGTGGGGCGGGGCCGCTCGCGAACGCCCGGTCGGCCGGCCACCGAGCACTGAACGAAAGAAGAAGATCATGAGAATGCGCGGCCCGTTCATCACCCTGATCGTCGTGGTGCTTCTCGGTGGGATTCTCCTGCTGGTCAATCTGGCACGGACACCCGCCGACTCGAACCAGGCCGCGGCTCCCAGCGTCGCGCCGGTCGCCGCGCCCGCCCAGGCTCCGGCCCCGGCGGCACCGAAGGCGGCAGACCCGAAGGCGGCGGACCCGAAGGCCAAGGCGGATGCGCCGGGCTCGCCGTTCCCCGCCCAGGCGAAGTACACCGGCCGCACCGAGGGCAACAACGCCGCCATCGCAATCACGGTGCGCGACAACAAAGTCTCCGCGTACCTGTGCGACGGCAAGGCCATCGAAGGCTGGTACAAGGGCAGCGCGACCGACGGCAAGCTCGACGCGAAGGGCAAAGGGAGCAACCAGCTCACCGGCTCGGTGACCGACGGGAAACTGTCCGGCACCGTCTCCGCCGAGGGGCGCTCCTGGTCCTACACCGCGGCGCCGGTCTCCGCCCCGGCCGGGCTGTACCGGGCAAAAACCCCCACCGGCACCACAGGCTGGGTGAAAGACTCCAACGGCCAGGTCACCGGCCTGACCAGGGACGGCGCAGCGGTCAAGCCGGCACCACCGCTGGACCCGAGCAGCGCCCAAGCCATCGAGGGCGGCGACTAGGGCTCGGACAGCTCCCACCGGCCGAGCAGCGAGGCACCGAGGAGAGCACCAATGAGTACCCCACCGTTCCAGCCCCCGGACCCGTATCCCACCCAGCAGTCGCCCGCTCCGGCCCAGCCGGTCGGTCCGGCGCCCACCTCCGACCCCAAGGCGGTCAGCATCCTGCTCCCGCTGGCGGCGGGGTGTGTGGTCGCACTACTGCTCGGTGTGTACGGCAGGCTGCACGAACCGACCGGATACTCGGTCAACCTCATCGGGTTCAGCAGCGGCGCCTATGCGAAGGCCTGGTTGGCCACGCTTGCCGTGCTGCTCGGCGTGGTCCAGCTGTTCTCCGCGCGGATCATGTACGGCAAGGCCGCCGCGCCCGCCTGGGTGTCCACTCTGCACCGCTGGTCGGGGCGAATCGCGGTGCTGCTCACGGTTCCGGTGATGGTGCACTGCCTGTTCGCGCTCGGCTTCGAGGCCTCCACGCCGCGGGTGTTGGTGCACTCGCTGCTGGGCTGCCTGTTCTACGGCACTTTTGTATCCAAGATGCTCTCGCTGACCCGGCCGGGGTTGCCCGGCTGGATGCTGCCGGTGCTCGGCGGAGTGCTGTTCAGCGCGCTGATCGGCGTGTGGTTGACCTCGGCGGTCTGGCTCTTCGACGTACAGGGGTTGCACTCCTGACCCACATCACCTCGCCTCACCCGGCACGGCTGGGGCTGAGCTCGGCGCGCAGCGTGGGGGCGACGTCGGTGAGGAAGGCGCGCAGGGTGCGGTGCGCGTGCGCGACCGTCATGTCGCCGAAGAAGATCTGCATCTGGAAGAAGTTCACCCCGGTCGCCCGCAGCTGTTCCATCAACTGGTCCCGCACCGTGGCGGGGGTCCCGACACAGACCGCTCCGGCGCGCAGGGCGGCGGCACCGTCGGCCATCCGGTCCACCCGATGGTCATCGTGCTCGTGCCACAACTGGGTGAGCTGTCGACCGAACACCGCCTGCGCGCCCAG
>Ga0137412_10004414_pt1 | contig 11233 bp, 9 predicted proteins | sample CZODoug2_1_16fun_FD_122160 | JGI IMG/M metagenome (GOLD analysis project Ga0137412, IMG submission 122160) | Vadose zone soil fungal communities from Angelo Coast Range Reserve, California, USA - CZODoug2_1_16fungal (Hybrid Assembly) | ecosystem: Environmental > Terrestrial > Soil > Vadose zone... | reverse complement strand
TGTCGAACGACAGAATCCGGCGCACGAAATTGGCGACGAAGTTGTCGAGCTCGGCGTCCGGGATGGCGCGATTGATCCAGCCATATCTCTCAGCCGTCTCGGCATCGAAATCGCCGCCGCCGAGGGCGATCTCGATTGCCCTTGCGCGCCCGACCAGGAAGGGCAAGCGCTCGAGGGCGCCCCCGCCCGCGATCATGCCGAAACCGACCTCTGGCTGACCAAAGACGGCTTTCTCTCGACTGGCGAAGCGCAGGTCGCAGGCCAAAGCGAACTCGTCGCCGCCCCCCCGTGCCCGGCCGCGGATGACAGCGATACTGAGCACGTTGCTGTGGGCGAGCTTCGTTGCCGCCTCGATCCAACGCGGCTTGCCGAAGCGGCTTGCCGATTCCCCTACGCCATAGTGAGCGAGGAAGAAGTCCGCATTCGCGCTCTCGAAGGTCACGACCTTAAGTGAGGGCTCAGCCACGATCGCTTCGACGAGGTCGAAGATCTCGTCGTACATCTGATCGTCGATTGTATTGATCGGCGGATGATTGAGCGTCACACGCCAAAACCCGGGCACCTGCTTGTCGGTGGTGATCCTAGCCGTCACGTTGCCCATTTCCTCGCTCCATTCGTGTGCTTTCGATTTGGAAAAAAGGCACGGTGGCACTCTACTTGCGACAAAGCCGGTCGGGGGAGGACAGAGATGCCTCCTTTCGGGACGCGGTTTCGACGCGAAGTCGGGTCCGGTTAGACGCTTCAGGCTGCCTCAGACAGCATTGTCGGGAAAGCATTTTGCCGGACGGTCGTCGCGTTGGCCGGGCTCGATTCGCATTCGACCGCGCAGGAAGGTCTGTTGTCACTATCCGGCACCGCTTGGGGGTGGCATGGCCGAAATAGAGGCAACAATGACATGGAAGGCGCGGTCGCGCGGAAGTTTACTGTCCGCCCGGGGCGCGGGCGTCTTTGTCGCACGTAACGCCGATGGCTTTCGAATTTCCTGGAAGCGCACCGGGGTGAACTACCGTCCGGCGCTCAGTTGCTGGAGATGAGCATGCGGAGAATCGTCCACCACAAGCTCGGAGATCCGTCTGAACTGCTTCGGGTCGAAGAGTGCCCGTCCGAGGCACTCGGGGCGAACCAGGTTCGGGTCAAGGTTTCGTTCGCGCCGATTCATCCTGGTGATTTGCTCGGCGTCATGGGGTCGCCGGCATTTGGTACGCCGCCGACGATCGGCCCGGACGGGCGGGTGCCGGGATTCGAAGGCGCAGGTCTCGTCAGCGAGATCGGGCCGCGCGTCGATCAAAACCTGGGACTGAGAACTGGACTCAGGGTGGCGTTTTTTCCCGCGGCGGGTTCGTGGCGTGACGAAGTGATCGTTCCCGCCACCTCCTTGGCGCCATTGCCTGACGCGATTCCGGACGAGGTCGGTGCGCAACTCTTGATCAATACGGCTACTGCACTCAGCGCGATCAGGACGGCCCATGAGTCAGTACCCCAGGCCGAGCGTACCGGTGTTGTCGTGCTTTTGACGGCCGCAGGTTCTGCCGTTGGGCGTATTTTGGGCAAACTTCTTGTCGAGAGGGGCGTGAAGGTTGTCCGGCTCGTCCGCAGCGAATCCGGAGCGGAGAGGCTAGCTGGGATCCTACCCGGCTCGCCGATCTTCGCGACGGATACGGCCGGCTGGAAGGAGCGCGCAAGAGCCGCGGCCGGGATCGCGAAGATTCACGTTGCAATCGACAGTGTTGGTGGCGCTCTGCTCGGCGACGTCGCCGATCTCTTGGCCGAAGGGACTGGGACGGTCGTCAATTTTGGTTCCCTCGGCGGCGAGGCGAGCGACATCCGTCTGTTCGCGCCACGCGCCCTTACGCTCAAGGGCGTGTTCCTCGGGCAGTGGACGCAGCAGTCGGCCGACGCTCGCCAGGCGGATATTGCGCTTGCGCAGCAGCTCGCGCGCGAACCTCTGTCAGTGTTCGAGGTCGCAGCGAGCTACCCGCCATCGCGGATCGGCGACGCGGTCGCGCACGTGGGCCGGCCAGGCCGGAACGGTGTGGTTCTTTTCGACTTCTCCAGCGCGCGGGGGGACGCACTATGAAGTTTGGAACGATCGGCGCTGGCGCGGTCGCGCTTGGGTTCGCGCGAGAAGCCCTGAGGGCTGGACACCAAGTGGTGTTGAGCAACAGGCGCGGCCCGGACTCCCTCGCCAACCTGGTCGCCGAACTCGGGAACGGTGTTTCGGCCGCCACGGCCAAGGAGGCTGCGAGCCTTGACTATGTCCTGTTAGCCGTCCCCTGGCCGAATGTCGAAGACGCACTTCGAGGCCTGCCCGCGTGGAACGGACGGGTGCTCATCGACGCGACGAACCCGTTCAGCGCGTACACCCCTAAACTCGTATTGGCTGACCTTGGTGACAAGGGCGCGAGCGAGATGGTCGCTGCGTTGGCACCCGGCGCCCGGGTTGTGAAGGCGTTCAATTCGATAGTCATTGAACGCTTCAACGAAGGGCCCGCAAAGGACGGCGGCCGCCGCGTCATCTTCGTATCCGGAGATCACGCGGAGCCTGTCGAATTCGTGAAGAATCTGATCGCGAGCTTCGGCTTCGCGGCCATTCATCTTGGCGGCCTCGCGGTCGGCGGCCGCATGCAGCAAGCGGGCGGTCCGCTCGCCGGGCGCGACCTTGTCGACTTCGGCTACCATTGAGTAGTGAAGGAAGCCGCTTATGCGTGGAACTGGGGATCGACCGCTTACTCGATGGCCAGGTTCGGGTTGATCAGGAATTTCTCGCCCGTCGCTCGACGGCTATAGGCCGCGATGACGCCGGGATCGAGTGCCTCAAGCAGAGAGATGGTGCGGGTGTAGTGGCTGGCGAAGGTCGTCCTAATTTCACTGGCAACCCGTGCTTTCAACCGCGCCTCGACCTCCGGACCCACCTTGGCCAAGAAGTGAAAGAGCAGCCAGCCGCCGATACCCCACGCCATGCCGGAGCCACGCGTTAGCTCAATCGGTCCAGGATCGAGGGTGCCATAGATGTAAACCTGCTTGTGAACGGAAGAACCGTACATGTTGTACGTCTCTGCGGACGCGCCGGCGGCGACGGCCTCCATAGCATTAAGGATCTGGCCAGCGAGCTTGCCTCCGCCGATGGCGTCAAAGGCGAGGGTTGCGCCCGTCGCCTTGAGAGCCGAGACCAAATCGTCTCTGAAGCTTGCCTGAGCCGAGTTGACGATATGCTTTGCCCCAAGGCCCTTCAAAATCTGGACCTGCTCTTCGCTGCGGACGATGTTCACCAGTGGAATCCCATCCGCCTGGCAGAGTCGGTTTAGTATTTGGCCGAGGTTCGACGCCGCTGCCGTATGCACCAGGCCCTTGTGTCCCTCCCTTCTCGCGGTCTCCAGCATACCAAGCGCGGTTAGTGGATTGACAAAGGCCGAGGCTGCTTCTTCGGTCTTGATTCCGGCGGGCAAAACCAGGCAGTCGGCGGCCCTGGCTTTCCGGAGTTGTCCGTACATCCCCCCGACGAAGATCGATACGGTCTTCCCGAGCAGAGCCTGGGCTTCGGGCGATGGGCCAGCGTTTGTCACGACGCCTGCTCCTTCCAGACCGACCGGCATCGACTTCCCGATCCGGGCGGAGAGCGCGCGCATCACCGCGGGTGCGATCGGCGCCGCGACGACCGTCTGCCTGCCTTTTCCCGATGCCTTCGCTGAACTTACGTCGCCGCCGGCGAGCAAGAGCCCAAGGTCGGAGGGATTGATCGGCGTGGCCTCGACGCGAACGATCACCTCGTCGTTCTTCGGCGGCGACACGGTCACCTGAGCGAGCGATAGTTCGAGTGATCCGTCCTGCTTCACCAGCGAACGTAACCCCAGACTTGTTTGATCGACCAATGCCGTATTCCCTAGTTGTTACGATCGGCGCATATCAGGCGTCTCTTTCTGGCCAAGACGCTAAGCACAATCTTCGTGGATGATGAGGACGAGATCGCGATGGGTCCCGTACGTTTCTCACTTCGAGCTACCGTCCGCATTGAATCGTGCGAGATAGGTCCATAGGCTCGCGATTTCGGCCTGATCTTTCATACCCGCGAAAGCCATTTTGTTGCCGGGAACTTTCGTTTTCGGGTTTTGCATGAAGGCGGCGAAGCTTGCTTGATCCCAGGCGAAGCCAGAGTTTTTCAACGCGGGCGAATACTGGTATCCCGCGACTGCTCCGGCTTTGCGGCCAGCCAACCCGTTGAGCTCAGGGCCCAACTTGTTCTTGGCCCCCGTACCGACGGCGTGACAAGCTTGGCATTTCCCAAACACGGCTTTGTCTGCCGCACTGTCCTGCGCTGGCGCAGCGTCAGATTCTGCGAGGAGCGCGGCCGTAAGAATGACGTAGAAAGCTGCACCTTTCATGCTTCATCTCCCATTGCTTAAGTCACTCAGGCCAGCGGTCTCGACCTGTCAAACGAAAGTGACTCCATTGACGCCAAAGGGCGTGGTCCGAATGCGCTTGCCGGTTGCGGAGACGATCGCATTGCCCAGAGCCGAACACATCGGCATCGTACCGACCTCGCCGAAGCTCCCGGGCTCGTCGCCGACAGAGATGATCTCGACGGTGATGTCGGGAGCCTGATCGATCCGGAGAAGCTGATAGGTATCGAAGTTGGTCTGCTCGGGCGCTCCGCCCGCGAGCGTGATACTTTCACTCATCGCATTGCTCAGCCCGAAAATCATTCCCGCTTCGACCGCTCGCTCGGCAAGCATCGGGTTGATGGCGAGGCCGGAGTCACAGACGCCGATGAGCCGCTCCACCTTCAAGGCGTCGGCTGTTCCGGAGACCTCCACAATCACGGCCAGCCGGCAACGGTAGAAGTCTGACTGCCAGAACGCCACGCCCTGATGATGGCCCGCAGCAGTCTTGCCCCAGCCGGCAATTGCCGCGGCTCGGTCGAGTACGGCGGTACTTCGCGCGTCCTTTGTGAGTAGTCTGCGGCGGTAGGCCAGCGGATCTATTCCCGCCTCGCGTGCCGCATCGTCGATCATCGACTCCAGCATAAAGCCGTTGTGTGTATCGTTGTTGCCGCGAAAGGCGCCGATTCGGACGGGAAGTGGAACGTTGACGTAGGTTCCCGCCTCATTCGGAATGCCGTAGGAGCTGCCTACAAGGTCAAACGTCGGCAGGTCCACAGGCTTCTTCTTGGCGTAGAACCAGGGAAAGAGTCGCTGCCACAGTCCATCGCAAGCAATTTTCGCTTCGTAAGCAACCGGCATCCCGTCAGCGCCGAGTCCCAGGCGCGCGCGGCCCAAGAATGCCGTCCGGTGCTGATCGACCCTCAAGTCCTCTTCGCGTGTCCAAACGACTTTCACGGCCCGCCCGGTCGCCTTCGCCAGCAGCACCGCTTCGGTCGTGTGTTCCATGCCGGAGCGTCGGCCGAAGTCGCCGCCCTGATACTCGTTGTGAACCACGATGGATGACGGGTCGATGCCGAGCACGCGCGCCGCATGGCCGGCATCCAGGCTCGGAGACTTAGTGGAAAGCCACAGTTCCACTTGGTCGCCGATCCGCGCGGTGCATGACACCGGCTCCATGCAAGCGTGCGAAAGGAACGGCATCGAAAACTCCGCATCGAGGATTTTCGCGGCGGATTTCATGGCGGCGGGGACATCTCCGTGGCTTCCCATCGTCGGAACGCCGGGCTGCTCCAATCCCCGTCGCAGCGCAGCCTCGACCGTTGCGGAAGAGGCTTCGCTGTTCGGATGACTTGCATAGGTCTCCCGTACCTCAGCCAACGCCTTGGCCGCCTGCCAATACTGGTCGGCAACGACGGCGACGCCTTGTGGCACCGCCATGACCAGTCTGACTCCCGGCATGGATTTGGCCTTGGCGTCATCGATCTGCGTCACCGTCGACCCGTAGGCTGGGCCGTGTCTGACGGCCGCGTAGAGCATGTCCGGCGCTTCAAGGTCCAATCCAAAGCGAGCGCTTCCATTGACCTTCGCGGGCACGTCCAACCGATCCAGCCGCTGACCGATCAGATGGAGCTCGTTTCGAGCGCGCAGTTGAGGTTTCGCGGGAACTTGCTCCTTGGCGGCGTCGGCGGCGAGTTGTCCGAAGGTGAAATGGCGGGCAGACGGCGAATGCGTAACTTTGGACTCGGCGACGGAAAACTCGTCAGGTCTCGCGCCCAATCGCCTCGCGGCGGCCGCGACAAGCATTTCCCGCGTGGCTGCAGCGGCCTGACGCATCGCGCCGTAGAAACCCGGGATCGAAGAACTCCCCGCAGTGAGGACAAGCCCCTCGTAGAGCATGGGATTGATGTATTCCGCACGGCGCTCCGTAGTGAACTGATATCGCATCCGTGGCCAGGCGGCGCCCAGTTCCGCGGCGATGACCTGAGTCATCCCAGTGGAGTTCCCTTGTCCGCCCTCGGCTTGAGCAATGATCGCTGTAACGATGTCGTCTTCGCCGATCGCAAGAAAGGCGTTGAATTGACCCGGGCGCGCCGGTGATTCCTTCGCGCGGGCGCCGCTGATCGGGAGTTGGAAGGCGAGAAGAAAGGCGGTCGTACCGACCCCCTCAAGGAAGGCGCGACGGCTCGGCAACACTCCAGGCTCGCGGTTTAAGCAGTGTTGTTCCATGTTCATCGCCGCGCACTCACTGTTTTCCGAGAGAATTCGAGGCGTCTGCGATCGCGGCGCGAATTCGCGGATACGTGCCGCATCGACAGAGGTTTCCGCCCATCGCGGAGTTGACGTCGTCACGCGAGGGCTTCGGGTTGGACCCGAGCAATGCGACCGCCGACATGATCTGTCCGGACTGGCAGTAACCGCACTGAGGCACGTTGTTCTTGATCCACGCCGACCTGACTGCCTCCGCAACGCGCCCGGCTATTGCTTCGATGGTGGTGACTTTGCTGTCTCCGACATCGGCAAGAGAGGTCTGGCACGAACGGACTGGCTGCCCGTCCATGTGGACGGTGCAGGCGCCGCAGAGCGCCTGCCCGCACCCAAACTTTGTTCCTTTCAGGCCAAGGAGGTCTCGGATCGCCCACAAGAGAGGCATCGTCGGGTCAACCCCCTCTAGGACCCGCTCCTGTCCGTTGACGGTGAGCTTCATCGCGCAGCCCTCACTGTTTCGGTTCACGAACCCCCCAACACGCGGCAACCCCGTTGAAACTATTTCTCAACGAGCGAGTCGAGCATTGCGGGCCATTGGCGTTCGAAGTTTCTGTCCTGTTGGAGGCCCTGCTTAAGCAAAGCTTCGACTCTCTGCAGCGTCTCAGGCCAGGTTAATGCGGTTTGAAACGAGTTGAGGGCGCTGAGAAGATTGTCGGCGGACGGCAACGACACCTGGTTGATAAGACGCTTTGCCGCCGCGATCGCGCGCCCATCGAAGGTGGAAATCCGTCGTGCAAGTGCATCAACAAAGCCGTCCAGCTCATCATCTGGAAGCGCGCGGTTGACGTAGCCGTATTGTGCCGCGGTATCACCGTCGAAGTCGTTGGCGCCAAGGACGATTTCGAGCGCGCGGCCGCGGCCGACCAGAGGCGGGAGGCGCTCGGTACCGCCGCCGCCGGGATGCACCCCGACTCCGACTTCCGGTTGGCCCAGCGACGTGTTCTCGCGCGACGCAAAACGCATATCGCAGGCGAGCACGAATTCGCTGCTGACCCCACGGACGCAGCCTCGAATCTTCGCGATGCTGGCCACCGGAGATCTGGTGATGCGCACGAACGTGTCTGTCAGGATCGGCAAGCCGGAAGGTCCGACCGCGGTCGTGATATTGCCGGTCTTGCCGGTCAGGTCGAAGTGGGCGAGGAAGAACTCAGGATTCGCGCTTTCGAAGACTACGACACGCAGGCTGGGGCTCGCGTCCATGCGCGCCAGCAAGCCCTGCAAGGCTTGGTACAACGTGGCGTCGACGATGTTGAAAGGCGGATAGTCGAACACGATTCGCCAGTATGCGGGCGATTCCTCAATAACCCGCAGCGGCCCAGCATCCTCAGCCACGGTTCACCTCCGTCTCGTCGTAGAGCGGGCCGGCGATGTGACGGTCGCCGCCTCGTGGACCGCATCAATGCGGCCACGCGCGCAAACCTAGGCGGACACCGGTTCGTCGCGCCATGTCGTTGATGCCACCTTTTCGGCCACCGCATGCATCGCTGTGAGGAGGCGCTTCTGGTTGCGACTGAATCCTCCACGGCCAGGTGGCAGCCTTATCGAGCTCCGTCGGCGTGGCTCGGATGGCTGAATAAGCGGCAATTCTGACATGTGTCCGGGTGTTGAAAATCAGTACCCTCCGCGGCCAAGCAATACCGCGGCGAGGCAATCGAACACACTGAGGTGAGGACGATATGGCGAAGTCATCAGATGTAATTCTAGTGCACGGCGCTTGGGCGGACGGGTCGAGCTGGGCGAAGGTGATCCCGCTCCTTGCCGCCAGAGGTCACTCAGTCACCGCCGTGCAGCTTCCCCTGACATCGCTCGGCGACGACGTGGCGACGGTTAAGCGGGCTATCGCGCTTGCGTCGGGTCCAATCATCCTGGCAGGCCACTCCTACGGCGGCGCCGTGATCTCCGAGGCCGGAAACGACCCGAAGGTCGAGGCGCTCGTGTATATCGCGGCCTTCGCCCCGGCCGCGGGTGAGTCGGCAGGATCTCTCGGTGCGAGCGTCGAGCCTGCACCACTGGGTGCGGAAATCCGCCCTGACGCAGAGGGGTATCTTAAGCTCTCTCAATCGGGCGTGAGCGACTCCTTTGCGCAGGATCTGACCGACACGGAAAAGCTGGTCCTCTACTCCGCCCAGTCGCCAACAGCAGGTGCTGCGTTAGGTGGAACGGTGTCCGCGCCGGCATGGCGCGGCAAGACGTGTCGCTATCTTGTCGCAACGAACGACCGCGCCATCCAGCCCGCCCTGCAGCGGAGCATGGCCAAGCGCCTCAACGCAGCGGTTGTTGAGGTTGCCGCCAGCCATGTCGCGATGCTGTCACATCCGCAAGAAGTGGCGTCGCTGATAGCTGGATAAGACGGGAAGCACGGTCGAACTGTTACTGGTGCGGCGGACCGCCCTCCCGCGTCAGGAAACCCGGACAAGCGTTTTTCCAAAGTTGTGTCCCTCGAGCATGCCGATGAATGCCTGCGGGGCCGCTTCCAAGCTCTCGACGATATGCTCCCGGTAACGAATGCGTCCGCGGTGGACCAACGGGGTTATCTCCGAGAGGAAGGTTCGATAGAGTGCTGGTGCGAACTCTGTGTTGATGAAGCCCCTGATCAGCAGGCTTCGCCGGAGGACCGTCAACATCGTCTCCGCCACAGAATTCGGCTCGGTGGGTGCGTCACCGTTGTAATGTGCGATCAAGCCACAGACGGGAATGCGGGCGTAGCGGTTCAGGAGCGGCAAGACCACGTTCCAGATCTGTCCGCCAACGTTCTCGAAGTAGACATCGATCCCGTCGGGGCATGCAGCCGCGAGCGCCTTTGAGAGACCGCGGGCCTTGTGGTCAACGACGGCGTCGAAACGAAGCTCGTCGCGCACATAGGCGCACTTTGCCGCGCCTCCGGCGATGCCGACGGCGCGAGCGCCCGCCAATTGGGCTAGTTGGCCGACCACCGATCCGACTGCCCCTGCCGCGGACGAGACAACTACTGTTTCTCCTGGTTTGGGTTGCCCGATGGCTTGAAGGCCTGCATAGGCAGTGAACCCGGGCATTCCCAAAACACCGAGCGAGGTCTCAGGGGGATTAAGCCCGGTCTCCACCTTTTTCAGCTCTTGCGGTGCGACCGCCGCGTGTGTGCGCCAGCCGATCCGTCCCTGGACAAGCTCTCCTCGGCTAAAGGATGGATGCCGCGAACGGACGACCTCGGCGACGACCTCCCCCTCCATAACACCCCCGACGTTGACTGGCGGGGCATAGGACTCGGCATCGTTCATGCGTCCGCGCATGTAGGGATCCAGCGAAAGAAACTTCGTCGCCACGAGAACCTGTCCCTCAAGCGGCTCGGGCATTGGACCGGTTTCCAGACGAAAATCACCCGCCCGAGGCAAGCCCTTCGGCCGCGCCGCCAAAACCACCTGTCTGTAGGCATCCATCGCAAGCTCCTGGAGCACGCTCCCTGGACAACGCGAAGGTTCAAACACTCCACGGCAATGTCGCTAGCGACTCCTATATGGCACTATCGGTTCCACAAAGGTCGGAGATGCCGCGATTCAAGACATGGCGATCAGAGGGGACCGCCCTCGTGCGCGAACCGTTTAAGCCATTCGGTGGCGTCCCGAATGGAGGCAAATATGTCCTGCGGCGACGCCCGGATTCGAGTAGGGTTCCTCCGTTAACTTGAACGTCGGGGCGATTGCCCCCATGTCCTGACAACCACCCGAAGCCACCTCGTTCGCCGATTGGGAGGCCACTATTCTGCGACTCGGGCTCCTCTTGCCGACAGGCTTCAGCGTGATGAGCTTCGCGCCGATCTCGGCATTTGAAGCAGCCAATCTCGTTGCCGGCGAGCGCTTCTATGATCTCCGAATTCTGTCGGAGACGGGTGAGCCACTTACAAACTCGCTCGGCTGGACGATGAATACCGAACCGCTGGGCGAAAGCAGTTTTGACACGCTCATGGTGGGCTCGGCGCCGGATTTGGTGCCGCCATCGCCACGCACGGTTGCCTATTTGCGCGAGGCCGTATCAACGACAAGGCGTATCACCTCAGTCTGCATTGCAGCGTTCACGCTGGCGGAAGCGGGAATTCTGGACGGCCGGCGCGCGACCACGCACTGGTTGCGTGCCGAGGAACTTGGCAGGCGATTCCCCAAGATCACCGTCGAAATGGATCGGATATTCATTGCCGACGGACCCGTGTGGACGTCGGCTGGGATGACGGCTGGCATTGATCTCGCGCTTGGTCTTATCGAACGCGACTTAGGCCAGCAGGCAGCGCAACGCACCGCGAGGGTGCTTGTCGTCCATCATCGCCGCGCCGGCGGTCAATCGCAGCATTCCGCGATGCTGCAGCTCGATGCAAAATCCGATCGCGTCCAAATTGCGCTCGCCTTCGCAAAGCAGAACCTTCGCGAACCGCTGACGGTTGATCTGCTGGCCGACGCTGCCCGACTAAGCCCTCGACAATTCAGTCGCGTGTTCCGGACAGAGACCGGCCTTTCGCCGGCAAAGGCAATTGAAAACCTGCGCCTCGAGGCCGCCAGGTTCATGCTCGAGCAAGGCCGGCTGCCAATCGAGGAAATTGCTCGCGAGACGGGATTCGGCGATCG
>Ga0137412_10004413_pt1 | contig 11234 bp, 5 predicted proteins | sample CZODoug2_1_16fun_FD_122160 | JGI IMG/M metagenome (GOLD analysis project Ga0137412, IMG submission 122160) | Vadose zone soil fungal communities from Angelo Coast Range Reserve, California, USA - CZODoug2_1_16fungal (Hybrid Assembly) | ecosystem: Environmental > Terrestrial > Soil > Vadose zone... | reverse complement strand
GAGATCATGGGCATCGGCCCGATCGACCGGCTCGGGAATTGCCGCACCGCCCGCATCGTGCACCATTGCCGCCTGCTGCAACAGTATTTTCCGCTGCTCTGTTGTGGTCGTGTACGCGGCCACTTTGGCCAACGTCTCCAGCTGCCGGATAAGCACCGCGGGCATACCGCGGCCGGCCTGCCTAACCTTCTCGAACGCGCGCCCAACCAGGCGCTGATAGCTGACCTCGGCCTGGATCACCCTGACCCGCCCAGTGGCATCGCGGTGGATGCGACGCGGATCCCAGCGGGCCGATATCTTGCACAGGCTGTCGCCCAGCCAGTCAATGCAGGTCAACGCAGTGAACGTGTCATTAACCGCCGGCGACAGCGCGCGAATGGCAATCTCGACCAGTTGGTCGATCGCAAATGACAGATCCTGGGTCAGTGTCCGATGTGGACCGGTCACGTGCGACCGCCCCAACGCCCGCGCGACTGCCGGGGCCGCGGCGGGCGGCCACGCCGTCGCTATCGGTAGGCCGTCGGTGAGGAAATGGCCGGGACGGTGCAGGACATGGATCACCGCGTCGGCCTCGGTCGCGATGTGCACGAGTGTGTCGTACCGAATGAATTGCAGGTATCCGGAGCTGGTCGCGGCGATCGGAGCCCCCTTGGCATCGAGGCGGGCTATCAGGTCCGCCACGGACGGTCCCGAATGCGGCTCCAGCTCGGCACGTGAGCCGCCGGTCGCGACCTCGAGACTAATGGCCGTTGACAGGTCCGCGGCGATTCCGGCCATCACTTGCGGCAGCTGGATCGAGGTTGTCACGTGATGAATGAAATAGATCAGCACGCCGAGATCGGCGAGGACGAGCGCGAGGCTCACCATGATCGACAGATGCGGGACGAAGCTGCCACCGACCGATCCGAGAACGAGGATCGAGTAGACGAAGGTGCCGACGTAGGTGCCCAGCGTGAGTTGGGTGCCGCGGTCGCGAATGAAATTGCGCAGCATACGCGGACCGAATTGGGTGGAGGCCAGCGTCAAGGCCACGATCGTGATGGAGAAGACAACGCCGACCACCGTGATTACCGCGGCGGCTATGGTCGTCAGAGTCTGCCGGGCCGCATCGGCCGAGCCGGCGCTCACCCACGCCGGAAAGGTGACGTCTCCCCGGTAGGCCGCCCGGTCGAGGAGATGGGTAACCCAAAACAATGCCCCCGCGGCGGCAACCTCTATCGTGGGAACCAGCCAGAGGTTGGTGCGCAGTGACTCGCGTTGCCAGTCCGACAGCCTCGGCAATCCGGGCACCCGTCGACACTCCCTTCGGGGGCAAACAGGGTGTCGCCCAATCGGATCGTACGCATTTCGCGGGCCGCTACTGCGCATAAGTTCCGTAGAAAGCCCGTATCAATCCTTGCGGCCGGTTTCACGGTGGTTGCAGGCTGTGTATATGCGCAATTCCCTTCGTACCCGTCCGATCGAGGCAACCAACCAGCCCGCGATGCGATCGCAGCTCGATGCGACCGATCGCCGGATCATCCAGCTACTCGTGGAAAACGGCCGGATGGCGACCTGTCAGGTTGCCGACAGTATCGGCTTGAGTGAGTCCACGACATCGACCCGGCTCCGACGGCTCCTGCACGGCGGCGTCATCTCGGGTATTCACGCACACATTGACCCCACGGTCGTGGGTCGCTGCTATCACGTCACTATCGGCGTGCGTCTGGCATCCTACATTTCGCCGGCCAATTTCGAACGCACCCTCATGGAGTGCGGCGCGCTCATCGATGCCTGGCAGGTCACCGGAAATATGGACTATCAGCTTCGCGTCGCCTGTGCCGATATGGCCGAGCTCGACTGGACCCTTGGCTGGCTGCGCAAGGTCGGCGCCGAGGAGACGGTCACCAGCTTCCTGCTGCGGCAGGTCTCGGGCACCAGTGACGCCAATCTCGTCGAAGTCAGGTCGTAGTGACACTCACCGATCTCATTCCATCACTTCGTACCTCAATACCGGCAAGGCTCGACCACGCACTCTGGCCGCAGTCCGCGACATTGCGACACGGCGACGTGGCGCTGGGCCGCATTCCGCTCGCCGATCTGGTGGACACGTACGGAACGCCGACGTATGTCGTAGATGAGGAGGACGTACGGACCCGATGCCGCGCGTACCGGCATGCATTCTCAGGCGGCGAGGTCGCGTACGCAAGCAAGGCCTTCTTGTCCCGAGCAGTAGCGGAATGGGTCAATCAGGAGGCGCTGTCCCTGGACGTTTCCTCGATCGGCGAGCTGGCGGTCGCCTGCTGCGTCAACTTCCCGGCCGATCGCATCTTGCTCCACGGGAACGCCAAGACTCCTGAATTTCTGCGGTCGGCGATCGACTACGGCGTCGGCCGTATTGTCATCGACTGCATGAGTGAGATTCCGCGCATTGCGGCGCTGGCCGAAACGCGGCAGCGGGTGCTGATCCGCGTCACGCCGAACGTCGACGCGGACACCCACGTGGCGCTCGCCACCGGCATCGCGGACCAACAGTTCGGGCTGCCGATCGAGTCCGCCCACGACGCGATTCGCCGGGTGCTCGGCCAGCCCGGTCTGGAGCTGGTCGGCCTGCACTGCCACCTTGGTTCGCAGATCACCCAGATCGAGCCATACGAGATCGCGGCCCGGCGACTCCTCGACCTGATCGCCGACGTGCGGCGCGAGCACGGCGTCACATTGCACGAGCTGAATCTGGGCGGCGGCCACGGAATCCCATACGTGACAGGCGATCAGGAGCTCGACGTCACGGCACTCGCAAAGCGGCTGCGCGCCGTCGTCAAGGACGAGTGCCGCACCAGGTCCATTGTGGAGCCGCGGATAACCGTGGAGCCGGGCCGAAGCATCGTCGGCAGGTCAGCAGTCGCGCTATACAGGGTGATTGCGATCAAGCACGGCATCCGTACCTTCGTCGCTGTCGACGGCGGTATGAGCGACAACCCGCGGCCGGCGCTCTATGGCGCCCAATACACGATGCGGCTCGTCGGCCGGGTGAGTCACGCGGCGCCGGCGCTGATGACGATCGTCGGGCAGCACTGCGAGGCCGGCGACATCCTGGCCCGCGACATCCCGTTGCCGGACGACCTGCGCCCCGGCGATGTGCTCGCGATGCCCTGCGCCGGTGCGTATCAGGCCGCAATGGCATCGAACTACAACCTCGCGCAGCGCCCCGCGGTGGTCGCGGTGCACGGCGGGATGTCGCGAGTGCTGCTCCGGCGCGAAACCGCGGCCGACCTGCTCGCCCGCGACATGAGCCCGCGATAATAAGCCGTATCAAGTCCGTAGATATCGCTGGCATTTCTTGTCCTACGGCATTACTGAGGTCAGTAGAGCCTGAAGACGAGGGATGCCTGGGATGACCGAGCGACGTGGCGTGCTGCGGGTGTATCTGGGCGCCGCGCCCGGGGTGGGCAAGACCTACGCGATGCTGAACGAGGGCCGCCGTCGAGCGAGACGGGGCACCGACGTTGTCGTCGGCTACGTCGAGTGCCACCGCCGGCCGAGCACCGAGGAGCAGCTCAGCGGGCTGGACGTCGTGCCCCGGGTCAGCCGGACCTATCGGGGTGCACACTTCACCGAGATGGACCTCGACGCGGTCCTGGCCAGACGTCCCGAGGTCGCGCTGGTGGACGAGTTCGCGCACAGCAACGTGCCCGGCGGCCGGCACGAGAAGCGCTGGCAGGACATCGCCGAACTGCTCGACGCGGGCATCAACGTGATCACTGCGATCAACGTGCAACACCTGGAGTCGCTCAACGATGTGGTCGAGCACATCACCGGAGTGACCCAGCAGGAAACGATCCCAGACGCGGTGGTCCGCGCCGCCGATCAGATCGAGCTCGTCGATTCCACTCCCGAGGCACTGCGCCGGCGAATGGCGCACGGCAACATTTACGGCGCGGACAAGGTCGATGCCGCGCTGGCGAATTACTTCCGCGTCGGCAATCTCACCGCATTACGTGAGCTGGCCCTGCTCTGGCTGGCCGACCGGGTCGATGAGGGCCTGCAACGCTATCGGGAGCAGCACGACATCACCGGCACGTGGGAGGCGCGCGAACGGGTCGTGGTCAGCATCACCGGCGGCCCGGAAAGCCCCACCCTGATCCGGCGGGCCGCCCGCATTGCCGCCCGGGCCACCGGCGGCGAAATGCTCGCCGTGCATGTCAGCCGCAGCGACGGGTTGGCCGGCGCCTCGCCGGCCACGCTGGCCGAGCATCGCCGGCTGGTGGAATCGCTCGGTGGCACCTTTCATCAGGTCGTGGGCGACGACATACCTAAAGCCCTATTGGAATTCGCCCGCGCCGAAAATGCGACGCAGCTGGTGCTCGGCAGCAGCCGGCGTGGTCGGTGGGCGCATTTCCTGACCGGCCCGGGCATCGGCGCCGCCACGACCCGAATGTCCGGCGATATCGACGTGCACATGGTCACCCACGAGCAGGCCAGGCAGGGGCGCCGGCTGCCGGCGCTGTCGGGTGGGCTGTCGCCGCTGCGCCGCATCGTCGGCGCCGCACTAGCAATCCTGTTGCTGCCGGCGCTGACCGCGGTTCTGGCTCAGTTGCGCGGCGAGCTGACGCTGGCCAGCCTCATCCTGATTTACCTCATCGCCGTGGTGGGCGTGGCGCTGGTCGGTGGCATTTATCCCGCACTGCTGGCGGCGGTCGGCGCCTCCCTTTTGCTGAATTACTATTTCACGCCGCCGCTCCACAAATTTACGATCGCCGAACGAAATAACGTGATTGCGTTGGTGGCATTTCTGCTGGTGGCGGTCGCGGTCAGCGCGGTGGTCGACCTGTCGGCGCGGCGCAATCGGCAGGCCGTGCGTGCCACCGGCGAGGCGGCGACGCTGTCCATGCTCGCGGGCAGTGTGCTGCGCGGCGAGGACGCCCTGCAGGCCCTGGTCGACCGGCTGCGGGAGACCTTCGGCATGGACTCGGTGACCCTGCTGCGCCGGCCGGCCGACGCCGATGCGCGCAGCCGCGACGACGCCACGCCATGGGAGATTGCGGCCTGCTCCGGCGGCCCGCCCTGCGTAGTGCCCGCCGATGCGGAGAGCCTGCTCGCGATCGACGAGCACTACCGGCTGGCGCTGCGCGGCCGCCCGTTGCCGGCGGCGGACCAGCGGATCCTGGCCGCATTCGCCACCCAGGCGGCCGCGGTGATCGAGCAACGCCGGCTGGCCGCCGCGGCGGCCACGGCCGAGCCGCTGGCCGAGCTCGATCGGACCAGGACAGCGTTGCTGGCCGCGGTCAGCCATGACCTGCGGACCCCGTTGGCCTCGGTCAAGGCGGCCGTGGACAGCCTGCGCGACCGGGACATCGTCTGGAGCCAGGAGGACCAGCAGGAGCTGCTGGCGACGGCCGCCGATTCGCTGGACCGGCTGTCGGCGCTGGTGGCCAACCTGCTCGACATGAGCCGGCTGCAGGCCGGCGCGCTGCCGGTCTTCAGCCGCCGCGTGGCGATCGAGGAGATCGTGCCGCGCGCGCTTGACGGTCTCGGCCCGCCCGGCCGATCGGTGGCCGTCGGGGTGCCGGTCGAGCTGCCCGAGGTGATCGCCGATCCCGCCTTGCTGGAACGGATCCTGGCCAACGTGGTGGCCAACGCGCTGCATCACGGGGTGGCCGGTGAGCCGCCGCTGATCACTGCCAGCGCGCTCGCCAACCGGGTCGAGGTCCGCGTTATCGACCGCGGCCGCGGCGTCCCGAAAGACGCCCGCGACCGTATCTTCGCGCCGTTTCAGCGCCGCGGCGATCGCGACAACACCACCGGAGTCGGGCTCGGGCTGGCGCTGTCGCGCGGGTTGGCCGAGGCGATGGGCGGCAGCCTGAACCCCGAGGACACCCCAGGCGGCGGGCTGACCATGGTGCTCACGCTGCAAGCCGCCGAACCCGCGCTCACCGCCATTCCCGAGGCCCTGGACGAACGCCTCGCGTAGCGCGTATATGACGCGTAGATATTTGGGCCGGCCCGTAAACATCGCGTAAGCATCGCTTTCGCGGACATCGCGGGCGGTCTTGACTGTTTGTGTGGCCGTAGAGATTCAACGATCGCAACGAGCGGCGCCGTCACGGACGGCCCGCGGCGACAGTGAATCGTTCGCGATCTTTGGCGCCTTCCTTGGCGCCATGGTCATCGCGATTCTCCTCGGAGCGGCACCACATCAAGTGCCGGTGAACGCGGCCGACGTCGTCGTAAGTGTTTTTGTGCTTGTCTGGTCGCGTTATATGCCACTACGCGGCGCTGTTGCGGCCGTGGTTTGTGCGGCATTATTCGGCGACGGCTTCGTCATTGATCGGCTTGGCGTGTTGGCCTGGCACGGAACGGTCGACATCGAACGGCTTGCGGGACTGCTCGCGGCCGCGCTGATCGGGATCGGGATTCGGGCGACCGTGGCATTTCTGGCGCGACCCGAGCCGGAGCCGATCTCGGCGCCGGTTGTCCTTCGGCCCCGGATGCCGCATTTCGCTGGCCGGCCCCATCGGTCGACGAGACTGTGACCCGCGTTCTCGTTGTGGACGACGATCCCAACATTCGCCGGGTGCTCGGCGTCGCGCTTCGGGCCCGTGGCTATGACGCCGTATCGACCGAGGACGGCACCGGCGCCCTGAAGCAGGCTGCCGCGACACATCCCGACGTGGTCGTACTGGATCTGGGCCTTCCCGATATCGACGGAATGCAGGTGCTCGCCGCCCTGCGGTCACAAACCCGCGCTCCGATCATCATCCTGTCCGGCCGCGCCGATGCCACGGACAAGATCGACGCGCTCGATGCGGGCGCCGACGACTACATCACCAAGCCGTTTGCAATCGGCGAGCTCCTCGCTCGGGTGCGAGCCTGCACCCGCCGTGTCCCCGACGACGTCGCGGCACCTATTCAGATCGGCCAGGTGACAGTGAATCTCGCGGCGCGTACCGCAATCTTTCACAATGAACCGATACGCCTTACCCCGACCGAATGGCGGCTGCTCGAGGCGCTACTCCAACAACCGGGAATGCTCGTCGACCAGCAACACCTGCTAGCAACGGCCTGGGGGCCGGGGGTGGCCGACAAGCGGCATTACCTGCGGCTCTATATGGCGCGGCTGCGGCACAAGCTCGAGCCCGACCCGCACCATCCACGCTATTTACTCACCGAGCCGGGCATGGGATATCGCTTCCAGCCATGACCGCGATCACGTTCATCCGAAAACGCGAAAAACCCACGCGTATAAGCTTCGTAGAAATTCTGCCAACGGCGTATGAAGACCGTATAGATCCCGGCACCACGCCGTGCGCTCGTGTTGACTGTGCTCGGAACATCGCGCAACCCAATAGCCGCGCGTCATTAACGCCCCGATCTGGGAGGTGCATCAGCCCATGGCTGATGTCGTGTTTGTCATAGTGGTCATTGCCGTATTCGGCGTCTTGGCGCTGGCCGCCAAGGGGGTCGAGAAGCTGTGACAGCGGCCAATATCACCGGCCTGATTCTGGCGGTTCTCGTCGCGATCTTTCTGGTCGTGGCCCTGCTCTTCCCGGAGCGTTTCTAAATGAGTTCTAGTGTGGCGGTCTTCCTTTTCCTCGTTCTGCTGGTCGTCGCGCTCGTCCTGACGTACAAGCCGCTCGGCGACTACATGGCGCGGACGTTCACCTCGCCCCGTCATCTGCGGGCCGAACGGGCGATGTACCGACTCGGCGGGGTGAACGCCGATAACGAGCAGCCGTGGGGTACGTACCTGCGCAGCGTGCTCGCGTTCTCCGCGGTATCCGTACTCTTTCTCTATCTCTTCCTGCGGATACAACACCACCTCTTCCTGAGCCTGGGCTTCCCCAACATGAAGCCGGATCAGTCGTTCAACACGGCCGCCAGCTTCGCCACGAACACGAACTGGCAGTCCTATTCCGGTGAGTCCGCTGCGGGCTATCTGGTGCAGATGGCCGGCCTGGCCGTGCAGAACTTCGTGTCGGCCGCGGTCGGTATCTCGGTCGCTATTGCCTTGGTACGCGGCTTTTCCCGGCACAAGACCGACAAGCTGGGCAACTTCTGGGTCGATCTGACCCGCACGGTTGTCCGCATTCTGCTGCCTATCAGCATCGTCTTTGCGATCATCTTCATCGCCGGCGGGATGGTGGACAACTTCCACAACTTCCACACCGTCACCACGCTGGCCGGCGGCAAGCAGGCGATCCCGGGCGGGCCGGTGGCCAGCCAGGAGGTCATCAAGGAGCTCGGCACCAACGGCGGCGGCTTCTTCAACGCGAACTCGGCGCATCCGTTCGAGAATCCAACCAACTGGACCAACTGGCTGGAGATCTACCTACTGCTGGCGATCAGCTTCTCGTTGCCCCGCACCTTCGGCAAGATGGTCGGCGACAAGCGGCAGGGCTACGCGATTGTCGCGGTCATGGCGCTGATCGCGTCGCTCAGCATCGGTCTGATCGTCACCGCGCAAATGACCCATCACGGCACGGTGCCGACCGCGGTCGGCGCGGCAACCGAAGGAACCGAAACCCGATTCGGCGTTCCACAATCGGCAGTATTCGGATCCGCGACCACATTGACCTCGACCGGCGCGGTCGACTCGTTCCACGACTCATATACCTCATTCGGCGGAATGGTCGAGATCGTCAATATGGGCCTCGGCGAAATCGCGCCGGGAGGCACCGGCTCCGGTCTGTACGGAATTCTGGTGCTGGCCGTTATCACGGTGTTCGTCGCCGGATTGATGATCGGTCGAACGCCGGAATACCTGGGCAAAAAGCTCGGTGCCCGAGAAATCAAGTTCGCCTCGCTCTACATCCTCACCACACCGGCATGCGTACTTATCGGAACCGGGATCGCCATGGCCTTACCCGGCGAACGGGCCAGCATGCTCAACTCGGGCGCGCATGGCCTGTCCGAAGTGCTCTATGCGTTCATGTCGGCCAGCAACAACAACGGCTCGGCATTCGCCGGTATCTCGGTGAACACGACCTGGTGGAATACCGCGCTCGGCCTGGCAATGCTGACCGCCCGATTCCTGCCGATGGTCTTCGTGCTCGGGCTGGCCGGCTCGCTGGCGAAGCAGTCTCCGGTACCGGAATCGACCGGCACGCTGCCGACCTATCGACCGCAATTCGCCGGCATGCTCACCGGTGTCGTTCTGATTGTGGTCGGCCTGACATATCTCCCGGCGCTGGCGCTGGGCCCGCTCGCGGAAGGCCTGCACTAAATGACCATCACCACCCATACCGAGGCCCCGGCAGCGCCGGCGCACCAGCCCGACGGGCCGCACCGCGTCTCCGGCGGTCTGCTCGACCCCAGACAGCTCTGGCAGTCCACACCGGACGCGCTGCTGAAGCTCAACCCACGTACGCTGTGGCGCAACCCGGTCATGTTCATCGTCGAGCTCGGCGCCGCGTTCACCACGGTGCTGGCGATTTCCAGTAGCTCGGTCTTCGCGTGGCTGATCACGATCTGGCTCTGGCTGACCGTGCTTTTCGCCAACCTGGCGGAGGCGGTGGCCGAGGGCCGCGGCAAGGCGCAGGCAGACACGCTGCGCCGGGCCAAAACCGACACCGTTGCCCGTCGCCTGTCCAACTGGCAGCCGGGTCAGCTTGTCGGTCCGGCGCTCTCGTCGGTGCAGACCGTTCCGGCGCCGCAGTTGCAGCAGGGCGACTACGTGGTCGTGGAGGCGGCCGAATTCATTCCCGCCGATGGCGACGTGATCGACGGTGTCGCCAGCGTCGACGAATCCGCGATCACGGGCGAATCCGCGCCGGTGATTCGCGAATCCGGCGGCGACCGGTCGGCCGTGACCGGCGGCACGAAGGTGCTCTCCGATCGGATCGTCGTACACGTGACGCAAAAGCCGGGCGAGAGCTTCATCGACCGCATGATCGCCCTGGTCGAGGGCGCGGCCCGGCAGAAGACGCCGAACGAGATCGCGCTGAACATTCTGCTCGCCTCGTTGACGATTGTGTTCCTGCTCGCGGTCGCCACGCTGCAGCCGCTGGCCATTTTCAGCAAGGCCAATCAGGCCGGTGTGCCGGACAGCCTGGCGCTCAACGGCCACGGAATCACCGGCGTGGTCCTGGTCAGCCTGCTGGTCGCGCTGATTCCGACCACGATCGGCGCGCTGCTCTCGGCGATTGGTATTGCCGGGATGGACCGGCTGGTGCAGCGCAACGTGTTGGCGATGTCCGGCCGAGCCGTCGAAGCGGCCGGCGATGTGAATACGTTGCTCCTGGACAAGACCGGCACGATCACGCTGGGAAACCGGCAGGCCAGCGAGTTCATCCCGGTCGGCGGCGCCGATGCGGCCGAGGTCGCGGATGCGGCGCAGCTGTCCAGCATCGCCGACGAAACACCGGAAGGCCGCAGCATCGTCGTTCTCGCCAAGACCGGCTACGCCCTGCGGGAACGGCATGAAGGCGAGCTGCCCGGTGCGGAATTCGTACCGTTCACCGCGCAGACCCGGATGAGTGGCGTGGACCTGGCCGACGGCCGGCAGGTCCGTAAGGGCGCCGCGGGTGCGGTCATGAGCTGGGTCCGGGACAGCGGCGGTGCTATCCCGGCCGACGTCAGCTCCATTGTGGACGGTATTTCGGCGGCCGGCGGCACGCCGCTGGTCGTGGCCGACAGGTCGGCCGGCCGGCACCGCGTTCTCGGCGTCATCCACCTCAAGGATGTGGTTAAGGAGGGCATGCGCGAGCGGTTCGACGAAATGCGCCGCATGGGAATCCGGACGGTGATGATCACCGGTGACAACCCACTCACCGCACGGGCCATCGCCGAAGAGGCCGGCGTGGACGACTTCCTCGCGGAGGCGACGCCGGAAGACAAGATGGCTTTGATCAAGCGGGAGCAGCAGGGCAACAAGCTGGTCGCGATGACCGGCGACGGCACGAACGACGCGCCGGCCCTTGCCCAGGCCGACGTCGGCGTCGCGATGAACACCGGGACGTCGGCGGCCAAAGAGGCCGGAAATATGGTCGACCTTGATTCCGACCCGACCAAGCTCATCGAGATCGTCGAAATCGGAAAGCAGCTGCTCATCACCCGTGGCGCGCTGACCACGTTTTCGATCGCGAACGACGTCGCGAAATACTTCGCGATCATTCCCGCGATGTTTGCCGCGGTATACCCGGGCCTGGACAAGCTCAACATCATGCGGCTCTACAGCCCGCAGTCGGCGATCCTGTCCGCCGTGATCTTCAACGCGATCGTCATCATCGCGCTGATCCCCCTCGCCCTGCGCGGGG
>Ga0137412_10004412_pt1 | contig 11234 bp, 11 predicted proteins | sample CZODoug2_1_16fun_FD_122160 | JGI IMG/M metagenome (GOLD analysis project Ga0137412, IMG submission 122160) | Vadose zone soil fungal communities from Angelo Coast Range Reserve, California, USA - CZODoug2_1_16fungal (Hybrid Assembly) | ecosystem: Environmental > Terrestrial > Soil > Vadose zone... | reverse complement strand
TCACCCAGATCTACGAGGGCACCAACCAGATCCAGCGGGTGGTCATGTCCCGGGCGCTGCTCAAGGGCTAGATCGGCAGCCGGGGAGGTAACCAGTAACTCCCTGGTTTCATGATCGTCGGCCTGCTCGTTCCCGGATCGGTCGGCGCGGCGCACTCCGGGGCGGCCGGCGGGCCTTCGTGTGTCACGGCGACCACTCGGGGCGATGGGTGAGGGGCGGTGGCGGGGTCGGTTCATGCCTGCTATGTTCGAACATATGTTCGAACATGTCAAGTTTCCAGTGCGACTGGGACGCCGCGCCCGCTCGGACGTTGGGTCGGAGGTGGTCTATCGGCTCGGGAGTGAGCGCGGAAGCCCGAACCAGGGCAGCACGCTGTTGTCGAATCCGGTCATGGCGCGGATTTGGTCGCCGGCGAGGGTGAGGACGTAGAGGCCGGTCCCATGGCTGAGGCCGTTGGGGGCGCGCAGGTAGGCTCCGAACGCCGGTTGCCCGTTGGCTCGCGTCGGCACCAGGTCGAACCTCCGGTTCGCGCGGAAGATGCTGGCGTAGAAGCGGGCAGCGACGTCTCGACCCTGGTACTCGAAGGGTATCGGTGGCATCGAGATGAAGATGTCGTCGGTCAGAAGATCCACCAGTGCGTCGAGATCGGCGAACTCCCACGCGCGAACGAACTTCGCCACGATCGCGTCCTCGGATGCCGAGCCGGGGGTGGGAGGCGGTTGGTGGTCGGGGGCCGGCGGCTGTCGACGTTGCAGGGTGGCGCGGGCTCGTTTGAGGGCGCTGTTGACCGAGTCGACGGTCGAGTCCAGCATGCCGGCCACCTCGCCCGCGTGGAATCCGAGAACGTCTTGCAGGACGAGGACGGCGACCTGGCGAGGCGGCAGAACCTGTAAGGCGGTGATGAACGCCAGGGAGATCGATTCGGTCCGCTCGTACCGGGCCTCCGGCCCGAGCGGTGCGTCGATCGCGCCCTCGAGTGCCGTGTCGGGATAGGGCTGCAGCCAGATGACCTCGCCGAGCCGGGTCGGCTCGGGGGGCTCGACCTGGGGCACGTTCCACTCCTTGGCCTGGCGGCGGGTCGCCGAGCGACGCGCGTTGAGGCACCGGTTGGTGGCGATCCGGTACAGCCAGGTGCGCATCGAGGCGCGCTCCTCGAATCCTCCGATGCCTTGCCAGGCGGCCAGCAGCGTGTCCTGCAGGGCATCCTCGGCGTCCTGGAACGATCCGAGCATCCGATAGCAGTGCACCTGTAGCTCCCGGCGGTACGGCTCGGTCAACTCTCGGAACGCGTTGCCGTCCCCGGCTCGCGCCTTCGACATCAGTTCGCCGGTTGCCACCCTCGTGTCACCTTCCCGCGCTCCTCATGGCAGTTGCATCGGGTATGGACACCGGCCGATGGAGGAACTGGGCGGCTGGCGCGCGCCCAGTTTCCCGAGGTCGCGGTTTCTACATCAGTGGTAGTCCGACGACACCAAGACAGGAGCCCTGACATGGGAAAGATCGTCGTCAGCGAGAACGTCTCGATCGACGGAGTCTTCCAGGACCCGACCGGCGAGGAGGGCATCGGACGCGGCCACTGGTTCACCCGGATCGGAGACAGGGACCGCGAAGAGTGGGCCAAGGCCTTGTTCGACGAGGTACTGGGCGCCGAGGCCCTGCTGCTGGGTCGACGCAGCTACGAGTACTTCGCCACGCGGTACCCATCCCGCGGTGGCGAGTTGGCGGACAGGTTCAACAGCCTGCCCAAGTACGTCGTCTCCGCCACCCTCCAAGATCCAGACTGGAACAACTCGACGGTACTGAAGGGCGACGTCGTCGACGTCGTCTCGACGTTGAAGCACAGGGTAAACGGGGACATCGTCGTCTACGCGAGCTCCCGACTCGTGCACACGCTGATAGAGCACGACCTCATCGACGAGCTGCGGCTGACGGTTTTCCCGTTCGTGCTGGGTGCAGGCAACTGCCTCTTCGACCAGACCAGCACCAGCAACAACACACCGCTGCGCCTTGTCGACATCCGCACCGTCGGTGACAACCTCGCCTTCCTGACCTACCGGTGCATGCGAGACGTCGGGGACTCGGCCGGATGAGTGGCACCGGTGGCGATGCACCCGCGTCGGCGCCGAGTACGGGAGCTCAGGTGTTGTGGTCCCGAACGCGCCGGTCGGGGCCCTCGACGTCAGCGGCGCTCCAGGGCTACCCGCGCGCCCAGGCCGATGAGGACGGTGCCGGTGATCCGTTCCAGCCAGCGGGTGACGGTGGGGCGGGTCAGCACCCGGTGGGCTCGATGGACCAGCTGGGCGTAGGTGGTGAGCACGACCAGCCCCATCGCGACGTGCAGCGTGGCCATGGTCAGCGCCTGGGGCAGCACGGCGCGGTGGGGGTCGATGAACTGAGGCAGGAAGGTCAGGAAGAACAGCGCCGGCTTCGGGTTCAGCACCGTGCTGATCACTCCCTGCAGGTAGGCGGCCCGGTGAGTCGGGACTGCCCGGGGCGAGCCGGGTGATTCCGGCGCCGACGGTGCTTTCCGGTGGCGGGACGAACGCAAGGCCTGCACGCCCAGGTAGGCCAGGTAGCAGGCGCCGGCGAGCTTCACCGCCGTGTACGCCGCGGCGGAGGCGAGCAACAGCGTCGACAGGCCCGCCGCCAACCCGAGCCCGTGCACCAGTACCCCGGTCAGGCTGCCCGCGACCGTGCACTGCCCGAGACCCGCACCGCCGGCCAGTACCTGGCGGATGATCAGAGCAACGTCCTGCCCCGGCACGGCGGTGACCACGAAGGAGGCGATCAGGAAGGTCAGCAGCTGGCCCAGGTCGATGCTCACCTGGCCAGCCTCCCCATGCCGGCCGGGCGGCCGCAATACCGCGACATCTACTCGGGCGCCCGGGCCACACTGAGCTCTGCGCACCGATGCGCAGCACTCTCAGGCGAAGTGGCAGCTGAGCTGGTAGCGCTCGAAGCCGATGCTGGTGACTCCGGGGAATCCCTGGGCGGCATCCCGGACCGAGCTCGGCGGCTTGTCGACCATGTCTTGGTGCGCCCGCTCGGTGGTCCACTCGGCGAGGTTCAGCACGCGCCGCCCGTCCAGGCTGAGGTGGAAGAGCGCGCCGATCAGGCCGAGCGGGCGCTGCTCGGTGGACGCGGCGGAGAACACCCCGTCCACCCACTCGCGTTGCCTCCGAGCGTCCGGGCCGTCGAACTCGATGCGCACCGCGACGTAACAACCCGGCTGACCGTTCACCGCGGGCCGGCGCGCCTCCCGGTAGGGCCGGTACGGGTGGGCGCCGAACCGCTCGATGCCTGGCACAGCGGCGTCGATCTTCAGCCGGCGGGCGGTCAGCTCATCGCCGGCCAGCCGGTTCTGTGCGGCCTCCTCGGTGCGCCACTGGCTGTAGTGCAGCAGCGTGTCACCGTTTGTGCTGGAGAACACGCTGTAGGAGATCAGGTCGGGCAGCGGCCATGGCCTGGTGGTCCAGATCGAGTGGATCGCCTCCACGGCGGCCCGCTGGCGTGCCGGATCCCCGACCTTCCAGGTGCTCGCCAGCGCGACCCCCACGTCGGGTCGGTTCAGTTCAGGGTAGGACTCGACGAGAGGCGACATGCCAGACACGGTAAAACCTGAACTAACGTCGAGGTCAAGCCGAACGCGGTGTTACCCGGAGCCGCCCATCGGCCGCTGCCCGGGGGTGTGGCCGAACGTGGCGCGGAACACGTCGATGAAGGCGCTCGCCGACGCCCAGCCACAGCGGTGCGCAACGGCGGTCACCGGGGTGTGTTCGGCGAGGAGGATCAGCGCCTGGTGCAGTCGCAGCTGGGTGCGCCACTGGGGAAAGCTCATGCCCAGCTCGGCGCGGAACAGCCGGGACAAGGTCCGCTCGCTGGCGCCGACCTGGGCGCCCAGCTCGCCGAGGGTGCGTCCGTCGGCGGGGTCGGCGTGCAGCAGCGCACACACCGCGGCCACCCGAGGATCACGCGGAGTCGGCAACCGGATCGGCTGCCTCGGGGAGTGCCGGAGCTGGTCGAGCAGCACGGCGCGCAGCCGCCCGCGCTCGGCTCCGCCGTCCGCCGGGTCGCCGGTGTAGGCGATGATCAGCTCACGGAGAAGCGGGCCGACCGCAAGTACGGCCGGGGCGTCCAGCTCGAGCGGGTTGTCCGTGGCCGGCAGCCCCACGGTGTGCAGGTCGGTCTCCCCGTACGCGCGGTGCTCGTGGGTGGTCCTGGCCGGGACCCAGATCGCCCTGGTGGCCGGCGCTATCCACCGCCCGTGATCGGTGGTCACCGACAGCACGCCGCGCGCCGCGTAGACGATCTGGTGGTCGTCGTGCCAGTGGGCATCCACGGCCTCCCCGGCGGCGAGCTGGAGCAGCGCGGTGCGGGCGACCGGAGTGTGGCGGGAAATCGGCATCGATTGGCAGATTATCGGAAGCCGGACGAGGGGTCACCGGTCGACGCTGATGGCATGGCAGAAAATCGGGTCCGCACCGTGCTCCTCGCCGCCGGGCACGGGAGCGTCGACCTCTATCAGGGCATCGTGCCGGTGCTGGTGCCGTTCCTGGTCGTTCATCGGCATTACGACTACCTCCAGGTGTCCGGCTTCGTGCTGGCGGCCAGCGTGCTGTCTTCGGTGGTGCAGCCGCTGTTCGGGCTGCTCGCCGACCGGAGTGCCGCGCGGGGAACGGGGCGCTGGCTGATCCCGGCCAGCATGCTGACCACCGGGCTCGGCGTCGCCCTGATCGGCGTGGTGGACAGCTATCCGGCCACCCTGCTGGTGATCGCGCTGTCCGGGGTCGGCGTCGCGGCCTACCACCCGGAGGCGGCCCGGTTCGCTCGCTCGGTCACCGGCGGTGGGCACGTCGGGATGAGCTGGTTCTCCCTCGGTGGCAACGTGGGCTTCGCGCTGGCCCCGGTGATCGCCACCCCGGTGCTGATCGCCGGGGGACTGGCCGCCGCGCCACTGCTCGCGCTGCCCGCCGCGGTCGGGGTGGCGCTCACCCTGCCCCTGCTGCGTGGCCAGCACCGCGCCGGCTCGCGGCCGATGGCTCACGCTGACCCCGGCAACCGGACGGACAACTGGCCGGCGTTCCGGACCTTGTCCGCGATCATCGTGCTGCGCTCGGTGGCGTACGTCGGAATGAGCACCTTCCTGGGGCTGTTCGTCCAGCAACGTATCCCGCACGGCGTCGCGGCGAGTGGGCTCGCGCTCTTCGTGCTCTACGCCGGCGGTGCGGTTGGCACGGTGCTCGGCGGTCGGTGCGCGGTGCGGTGGGGCCGGCTGCGCACCCTGCGGGTGGCCTACCTGGCGTCCTCGATTGCCCTGGCCGGCGTGGCGTTCGTGCCCGGGCCGGCCGTGCTGGTGTTCGTGGCGGCCGCCTCGCTCGCGCTCTACGTGCCGTTCTCCCTGCACATCACCCTCGGTCAGGATTACCTGCCGACCCGGATGGGCACCGCCAGCGGCGTCACGCTGGGGCTGGCGGCCAGCGTGGGCGGGGCATTCACCCCGGCGCTCGGACTGATCGCCCAGGCCAGCTCGCTGCAGGTCACGCTGGGTTGCCTTGTTCCACTGCCGGCGGTGGCCTGGCTGCTTGCCCGCCGACTGCGCGAACCGGTCACGGAAATACTCAAGCCAGTACTTGACTATCGAGCCCGCGGTGAGGATAGTCAAGTAAGTGCTTGACCAACGCACTCAGCTGGACCGGCTGTTCCACGCGCTGGCCGACGCCACCCGCCGACAGATCGTCGAGAGACTCGTGCGGGGGCCGGCCGGAGTCAGTGAGCTGGCCCAGGCGCACACCATGAGCCTGCAGGCGATCATGCAGCACCTGCAGGTGCTCGAGGCCTGCGGGCTGGTCCGGTCGGAAAAGATCGGCCGGGTCCGCACCTGCAGCATCGAGCCGCCGGCGTTGCGTTTGGTCGAGGACTGGATCAGTCGCCAGCGCACCGACTGGGAGCACCGGCTGGACCGGCTGGGCGCGGAGTTCGCCTCGGCGCCGGCCCAGCCCGACCGAGGAGGACCACGATGACCAGTCACGACGTCACGCACGCCACGTTCACCCTGGAGCGGGAGTACCCGGTGCCGCCGGCCGAGGTGTTCGCCCGGTGGGCCGAGCCGGCCGCCAAGGCGCGCTGGTTCGCCGGGCCGGACACCCAGCACCAGCTGGACTTTAAGCCGGGCGGGGTGGAATCCCTTCGGGCGGTCCACGACGGCAAGGTACTGACCGTCGAGTCCAGCTACCACAACATCGTCGGGGACAGCCGGATCGTCTACAGCACCACGTTGTGCGCCGACGACACGTTGGCGACGGTGTCGCTGACCACGGTGGAGTTCGTGCCCGTCGAGGGCGGTACCCGGCTGGTACTCACCGAGCAGGGGACGTTCCTGGACGGGCACGAGCAGCCGTCCTGGCGGGAACAGGGCACCAGCGACCAGTTGGCCGCGCTGGGTGCCGAGCTCGCCGGGACGGCCGCGCGCTGAGGACCTGTGAGTGGTATTGGTCGCTATAGCGACCAATACCACTCACGGGCTAGTTACTCGGTGGGTGCCCAGTTGCCGTGGAAGCCGTTGGGCACCCGCGCCGGCAGGTGCACGGCGCCGACCGTCTCCAGGCTCCGTGCGTCGATGATGGCCAGGTCGCTGCGGTCGGTACTGGTGTCGTAGACGAAGCCCATCAGCACCCCGTCGTCCTCCGCCGCGTCGGCGGCGTTGGGCACGAAAACGAACTCGCTGCCCCGCCGACCGGCACCCAGGTTGACCGCCGTGGTCCCGCCGGCCACCAGGTCGTGCTTGAGCAGCGCGTCGCCGGCGGTGGAGCCGGTGCCGGCCATCGTCTGCATCGCGTAGCCGTAGCGGTGCCGCCGGCCGATCAGACGTTCATCCACCCGGGGGAACTCCTGCGGATGGTCGTCCAATCTGGACTCCCGGACCTTGCCGTCCGCCAGGTCGACGGTCCACCGGTCCAGCGTGGGGGCGCCTTCGTTCGGGCCGTTGAAATCGGTGGCGAACATCTTCGGGTGCCGCACGATGTCGAGCACCACGGTGTCACCCTCGTCGTAGGCGTTCAGCGGGTGGAACACGTAGCAGGGCTCGACATCGAACCAGCGCACGTCGTTGGCCGAACCGTCCCTCGGCATCACGCCGACCCTGGCCGGGTAGCGCGGGTCCCACCGGTAGGGCATCCGCCCGTTGCTGGGCACCTGCTTGCCGAGCATGGCGTTCACCGGGTCGGGCACCCGCACGCGGCCGACCAGCGCGGAGAGCACCAGCTTGGCCGGGGTGCGCAGGGCGCCGGGCATCGGGATGTCGGCCACGCTCTGCGCGGGGTCGAACACCACCGGCAGGTCGTAGAACACCACGTACTTCTCGGTGATCGAGAAGTCGTGCATCATCGGGCTGCCGGTGACCTTGATGTCCACCGTGCGCCGGGCCCGGCCGTCGACGCCGATCACCGAGTACTGCACCTTGTTGCCCCAGCCGAAGAAGTAGGACACCGCGTGCAGCTCGCCGGTCAGCGGGTCGCGCTTGGGGTGTGCGGTGTAGCCGCCGGGCAGGGTGCCGTCGAAGTTGCACGGGCCGACGGTGTCCAGCTCCTCGGTCAGCTCGTAGTTGGCCGCGCCGGCCTCGACCAGCGCCAGCGTCTTGCCGCCGTGCGCGAGCACGTTGGTGTTCGCGCCGAACGCGGAGATCGGCGCCGAGGCCGGTCCGCCCGGCACCGCCTCGCCGAGCACGCCGGCAACGCCGGGGGAGCGCACCCAGCGGTTGCGGTACCACTGCGCGCGCCCGTCCCGCAGCCGGACGCCGTGCACCATGCCGTCGCCGAGGAACCAGTGGTAGGCCACCGGGTCGACCTCGGAGATCGGGTTCGGGCCGTTGCGCAGGTAGCGGCCGTCCAGGTGCTCCGGGATGTGCCCGGTGACCGCCAGCTCGGTGACGGTGAGCTCCTCGTGGACCGGGGCGAAGTTACCGGCGAGGTAGGGGTTGGCCATGGCTGCTCCAGGTGGCGGGACGGTTCCGTAACAGTGTTTTTAACGTAACGCTGTTACCGGAGCAGCGCAAGGGCCCGGCCGACCGGATTCGGTCGACCGGGCTCAGTCGTTCAGGGTTTCGCGCGGGTCTGGAGACCGCGCGGGGGTCAGCCGCGCGGGTTGGCGGCGTCCAGTGCCGAGTCGAGGCGCTCCTTCTTCTCGTTCTCGGTGAACACCGGCTCGCTGATGTTGGGCGGGATGCCGAGCCCCTCGTAGTTCTTACCGTCCGGGGCGTAGTAGTCCTCGTTGCCGAGGGTGAAGCTCCAGCCGTTGGGCAGCAGCCTCGACATGTCGTCGGAGAACACGCCCTGCGTCGCGGTGCCGATCCGGACCGGCGACGGGTTGCGCCCAAGCAGTGCCTCGGTGAACGTCTCCCCGGCGCTGACGGTGAGGTCGCTGATCAGCAGCGCGACCGGCCCGGTGTAGTGCGGCGCGGCGGCCGGGGTCACCGTGACCGCCTGCAGCCGGCCGTGCTTGCTGGGGTCGTTCGGGTCGTCGCGGGGCTGCTTCTGGTAGGCCAGGTAGGGCGTGTTGGTCAGCCGGGCCGCGACCTGCAGCCCGAGCGCGTCGTCGCCGCCGGTGTTGAACCGGACGTCGATCACGAGCCCCTTCCAGGCGGACACCCGAGCCTGCGTGAACACGGTGTCCAGTACCTGCTTGAGCTCGGCGCTGCTGTCCACCGACGGGGTGTTGCTGCCCTTGTAGTCCTCGAACGAGGTGATCCGCAGGTAGCCCCGGCCGCCGGGCAGGTCGGCGTAGGCGATCCGGTTGTGGGCGAACGTCTGGATGTTGGTCACGCCGATGTCCTTCAGGTGGTTGTCCACCTCGGAGTCGGCGTCCTCGCGGGAGACGTCGTCCTCGTCCCGGGTGCCCGGCCGCTTGGGGGCGAAGTCGTCGCCGCCGGGCCCTTCTATGTACGCGTGCGAGTCACCGAGCGGCGTGATCATGTCGGTGAAGATCTTGAACAGCGCCTTCGGCTTGGTCGCGTCGGTGACCATCGGGCGGAACTGGTTGCGGGTGGCGGCCCAGTTCACGTCCTTCTTGCGCAGGAACGAGTTGTAGTTCTCCGAGAACGTCTGCCAGAAGATGTCGAAGTTCTCCTGTGGCGTGTTCGCCACCTTCTGCGAGCACGAGGCGGGCAGCCCGGGGATCGGCAGCAGGTCGACGTTCGCGGCGGTGCCGATCAGGTGCAGGGTGGCGCGGTCGGCCTGCTCCCAGTGCAGCGTCTCGGTGGGCACGTTCTTGGTGCCGAACTGCATCGTGCCGTCGGCCGAGGGCTGGCCGACCTGGTCCAGCGTCGGCTCCGGCAGGCAGCTGATCGCGGTGATCTCGTAGGTGCGCTCCTGGGTGCCGGTCAGCGTGACGATCCACCCGTAGCCGTCGGAGCGCCACACGTGCAACGGCGCGGCGGTAGGCGTCCCGGTGGGGGCCGTGGGGCTTGGAGGGCTGGCGGTGCCGCTCGGGGCGCCGCTCGGGGCGCCGCCGGCCGGGGGGCCCGAGGGCGCCGCGCAGGCCGGTAGCAGGAGCGCCAAGGTCAGCAGGATCGTCACGCTCAGGGCCGGCCGCATAATGATCGACAATATGGGGGTTGACGGTCGGGCGCTCGTGGTTGAGGCGTGATGCGCGAGTCAATCGCGCGAAAGCGTGGACTCCGGTGTCAGCTCGTTCTCAGGACCGGTGCGCGCTGCCCGTACCCGCCGCCCGCGCCCGCCGCGCGCGGAGCTCGACGGCGTCGAGCAGCAGCTCGATCAGGGTCGCGTAGTTGGCCGGGTCGTCCAGCGCGGGGAACAGGTGGGAGTAGGCGGCCAGGTGGGGGTGGCGGGCCGGGTCCTGGGCCTGGTACTCGACCTTCCAGGCGCGCAGGTCGGCGGCGCGCACCTCCGGGTCGAGCGCCTCCAACGCGGCGTCCATCGCGCTGTAGGAGAGCACCGCGTCGCCCAGCACGCGGTAGTACAGCGCCACCTCGGCGTCGGCCAGCCCCGTGCGCCGCAGTGCCCCGAGCAACCGGTCCACCAGCGCGAACTCGTGCTCCCGGCGGGCCGTGCGTACCGCCGCGTGCTGCGCGATCGCCGGGTGGCGCAGGAACACCGCGTGCGTCCGCGCGGCGAGGGACTCCAGCTCCGCGCGCCAGTCCGGCAGCGGTGGCCCCAGCTCGGCCAGTACCTCGGCGTGCAGCGCGTCGACCAGCCCGAGCATCAGCTCGTCCTTGTCCCGGAAGTGCCGGTACAGCGCCGTCGGGTGGGCCCCCAACTCGGCGCCGATCGCGCCGAACGTCAGCCCGGCGCTGCCGGAGCGCTCGGTCACGGTGAAGGCGGCCGCCACGATCGCCTCCGGGGTGAGGCTGTTGCGCGGGCGCCGGGTTGGCTTGCTGGTCACGGCGACGATCATACGTGGTCAGGGTAGTAGTCGTAGTTATAGACACGTCCATTGACTATGACGATGACTATCGGTGAGACTGCCGGGGCGGACGACCCTGGAGGCGGGCATGAGCGAGCAAGGGCAACTGCGGTCCGGCGCGATCGGGCTGGGCGGCGCACTGGCCGGCACGCTGTCGAACATGGCCCCGGTCGAGGGCATCTTCATCGTCGTGATGCTGGTCGCCGCGTCGATGGGCACGTTCACCCCGTGGGCGTTCCTGGTCGCCGTGCTCGGCATCCTGCTGACCGGGTGGAACGTCGCGCAGCTGGCCAAGCGGATCCCCAGCGCCGGCTCCTACGTCGCGTTCGCGTACCACGGTGCCGGCGCCATCCATCCCGGCGCGGCCCGCGCGGTGGCCGCCTTCACCTTCTACCTCGCGCTGCTCTCCGGCCCGATCACCGTCGCGGCGGTCGTGGTGTTCCTCGGCTCCTGGGTGCAGACCGCGCTGGGCCTGGCCAACGTGTGGTGGCTGGTCATCGCGCTGCTGGCGATCGCGGCCACCCTGCCGGTGGTGCTGCGCGGCGCCGTCGCCTCGGTGCGCACCGCCCTCGTGCTTTTTGTCGTCGAGGCCGGTGGGCTGGCCGTCGTCTCGGTCGTCATCCTGGCCCGCTCCGGCCCGGACATCGCCGCCCCGCTGCACGCCGCCGGCGGCGCGCCCGGTGGCTGGGGCGGCCTCGTCGGGATCACCTTCGCCACCGCCGTGTCCGGGTTCGTGGGCTGGGAGAACAGCGCCGCGATGGCCGACGAGATCCGCGAGCCCCGCCGCGTCGTGCCGGTGGCCATCCTGGGCTCGATCG
>Ga0137412_10004410_pt1 | contig 11237 bp, 13 predicted proteins | sample CZODoug2_1_16fun_FD_122160 | JGI IMG/M metagenome (GOLD analysis project Ga0137412, IMG submission 122160) | Vadose zone soil fungal communities from Angelo Coast Range Reserve, California, USA - CZODoug2_1_16fungal (Hybrid Assembly) | ecosystem: Environmental > Terrestrial > Soil > Vadose zone... | reverse complement strand
ACACCTCGAGACGCTCAGACGGGCTCACTCCAGGAGCGAAAGAGGCTGCCGGCGAGGACATGACACCATCAAACCAGCAATGCCGTTAAATTAAGCGTTTCCGCAGATCAAAGCCATGCATGCGTGAAACACGTTGTAGCAGTGCTGGTTTAGGTCCAGACTATTGGCCGATTCGGCGAAGGTGATCTGATGGCCGCACATGTTTTCGTGGCTCAGATTGGCTTCTGAATCACTTGTGCTGCAATGTATTCCACGTATCCTTAACATCTGTGACTGACGAGAATTACCTTGCTGAATACAGTCGGGCGAATCGGTTGACCGACCGGATCGGCTTGGGTGTGCTGACCAGGCTGGTGCACCGTGATCTCGTCGATGAGGTGCTTGCGCAAACTGGCCGTACCGAGCGCCGACGCCGTCTCCTGCCCGCTCGGGTGGTCGTGTATTTCGTGTTGGCGATGACGTTGTTCTTCGACGACGCCTACGAAGAAGTGATGCGCAAACTCGTCGAAGGCCTGCGGTTCCTGCGGTCCTGGGACGACCACTGGCAAGTACCCAGCTCTTCGGCGTTATGCCAGGCCCGCGCCCGCCTGGGAGCCCAACCGCTGCGCGAGCTCTACGATCGAGTTGCCCGGCCGTTGGCCGGCGTGGGCACCCCGGGCGCGTGGTTGGGGGATCTACGGGTGATGGCCATCGACGGCGTCCAACTCGACATCCCTGACACCGCCGACAATGACAACGAATTCGGTCGCGGCGCCCGCCACGGCGACCTCGAAACCCCCTACCCGAAAGTGAAAGTCGTTGGCCTGGGCGAATGCGGCACCCACGCCGTGATCGACGCATGCATCGGTGCTGTCCGCACCGATGAACGCGATCTGGCCCGCCCCCTGTTCGCAAGCTTCGACCCTGACATGCTGATCCTGGCAGACCGCGGCTACTTCAGCCGAGGATTCTGGGAGGAAGCCGCCGACACCGGCGCCCAACTGCTCTGGCGAGTGCAAGTAACAATGCAGCTGCCCGTGGTCACCGAACTGCCGGACGGCTCCTACCTGAGCGTGCTGATGAGCCTGTCCGAATATCAACGTCGACGCCGCTTGATGTCCCGCGGGGAGAACATCACCCCGCAGGGAATCCAGGTGCGTGTCATCGAATACGACATCGCCAACCGCGACACCCAGAGCGGATCGCCGATCCGACTCATCACCACCATCCTCGACCCGCAGATCGCTTCTGCCACCGAGCTCGGCGCGGTCTACCACCAACGCTGGGAGTTTGAATCCAGCCTCGCTGAAATCGAAACCCGCCAACGCGGCAGCTACCGGGTCCTGCGCTCACACAGCCCCGAGATGGTGCGCCAAGAGATCTGGGCACTACTTTTGACCCACTTCGCGATCCGCGCACTGATGTATGAGGCCAGCGACCCTGACGGGCTCGACCCGTTGCGGATGTCGTTCATCCGTACCCTGCGCATCGTCCGCCGCCATGTCACTGGGCAGGCGGGTTTTTCCCCCTAACCGACTCGCCACCTGCGTGCGTCACGCCATCGCCGAAATCCTTCAACGGCCCAACCCAGCCAGACGCAACCGCACCTACCCCCGCGTCACCAAACGCGCCCGGGCAAGCCGGTTTCCCCGAAAATTACTCAGCCACACCAATATTAGACACGAATCGCCACCCGAGATACGACTCACCCGCTTCCAAATTTAACGGCATTGATCAAACCAGAGGGGTCTGACAAATTTCTGGCTGTCCGCTCCTGAGGACACTACCCACGCAACTCCGGCAGATTCGCTGCCTTACCGACGATCTCCTGCAGTGCCTTGACGTGCCCGGCGAACGCCCGCCGTCCGGACGGGGTCAGCCTGAACCACGTCCGGGGCCGCTTGCCCACGTGCCCCTTGCGAATCTCGACGTATCCGGCGGCTTCGAGTGCGCTGCCGTGCTTGGACAGCACGGAGTCGCTGACGCCGACGCTGTCGCGCACGAAGGCGAAGTCGGCTTCGTCCGCCGTGGCGAGCAGCGCCATGATCGACAGTCGGGTCGGTGGGTGGATGACGGCGTCCAACTGTGCGGTCATTGCTCCCCGGACTCGATGCGCGCGGCGCTACGTCGAGACGACCAGTGGCCCAACGGAATTGCCAAGATCAGCAGCAAGCCGGTGGCCAAGCCGCTGATCGCGTGTGGGAACGGCACCCCAAGCGGGGCGAGCAGGTGCGGCCCGCCGAACAGGACGGCCAGAGTTGCCGCCGTGAAGCCGATGACGACAGCCAAGATCGCAGGGTCGTTCAGCCGAAAGGACGACGACAGCGACCGCTTGACCTGCCTCCTGCGCCACTGCACCCAGGCCACTCCGGCGAGGATCAGCAAGCCCACGAACTGAAAGAGGTTGCCCCAGAGGGAGCGCAGGTCTTGACCGAGTCCGTAGCTGACGAAGAAACCGGTGAGAACCAGATGCGACCACCACGGCCCTGGTTTATAGGCGTTTCGGACGGATTCGGCCTGCTGGTGCCGGATCTGGCGCAGCGCGTCGTCCGCTTCGTTCGGGGTGGGCGTGATGTCCATTGCCGTCTCTTTCGGGATTGGTCAGTTACTTTCTAGATTGGAAAGTACTTTCTACTTTCCAATCTGTCAAGTACTTTCCGGGCCACCCGTTCGTCTCGTCGACACTGCTGCCAGATCGCGTCGGACGCGATTTTCGCGATCTGACAGCAGTCTCGGTGCGGTAGTGGTGGCCCCGGTGTCAGTTGACGGGTGTCGACTTCCTATCGTGGCCAGATGAGCAACGACGCTGATACCGACCGGGTCGCGGGTCTCGCGCGCCAGGTCGTCGCCGACCACGATCCGAAGTCGGTCCCCATTCCCGAGTTCCTCGCGGCCTGTTACGACGCGGGCCTGTCCTGGGTGCACTTCCCAGAGGGTCTTGGCGGGCTTGGCGTCTCGCGCGGGCTGCAGGCCGTCGCCGACCGGATCCTGCAGGGCGCGGGCGGCCCCGTACCGCTGGGGCTGAACCCGATGGGTTATGGCATGGCGGCGCCCACCATCCGCGAGCACGCGCAGAGCGATGACGTGAAGAAGTCCTGGCTGCGGCCGCTGGCCAGTACCGAGGACCTCTGGTGCCAGTTGTTCTCCGAACCGGGCGCCGGCTCCGATCTGGCCGGGCTGGCCACCTCGGCCGTGCAGGACGGCTCGGACTGGGTGATCAACGGGCAGAAGGTGTGGACCAGCCTGGCCCACCGGGCGCGCTGGGGTCTGCTGCTCGCAAGGACCAACCCGGACGTGGCCAAGCACAAGGGACTGTCGTACTTCGTCATCGACATGCACGGCCCTGGCGTCGAGACCCGGCCGCTGCGCCAGCTCACCGGCCAGGCCGAGTTCAACGAGGTGTACTTCACCGACGCCCGCATCCCCGACGCGCATCGGCTGGGTGCGATCGGCAACGGCTGGAACGTCGCGATGACGACGCTGATGAACGAGCGCAGCGCACTCGGCGGCAGCGCCAGCAGGCGGGGGGCTGGCACCATCGCCGACGCCGTCTCGCTGTGGGCGTCGCGTCCCGATCTGCAGACCCCGGTTCTTCGCGATCGGCTGGCCCAGCTGTGGCTGCGCGCCGAGGCGCAGCGCCTCACCTCCGAGCGCTCGCGGGCGGCCGCCACCGTCGGCGGCCCCGGTCCCGAAGGCTCGATCGGCAAGCTGGTCGGCGCCGAACTGAACCAGCACATCTACCAGTTCTGCATGGATCTGCTTGGGCCAGAAGGGGTTCTGTACCACGGCTACGGCACGGGTGCGCGCGACGAGGACGAGTCCGAGTCCGACTGGCGGGGTCCTGTGCAGCAGCGCTTCCTGCGCAGCCGCGCCAACACCATCGAAGGCGGCACATCCGACGTGATGCGCAACATCCTCGGCGAGCGGATCCTCGGGTTGCCTGGGGACCTGCGCGCAGATGCAGGCATGCCGTGGAAGGAGATCCCGCGTGGCTGAATTCACGTTTACCGACGAGCAGGCTCAGCTGAAGGCTGCGGTCGCGAAGTTCTGCTCCGAGAACTTCGACGAGCAGACGGTCCGGCGGCTGATGGAGTCCGATCCGCCGTTCGACGCGGCCGTGTGGACGCGGCTGGGCACCGAACTCGGCGTGCTCGGCCTGTCCGTGCCCGAGGCCGACGGCGGCTTCGGCGGCTCGCTGATCGACCAGGCGGTCGCCGTCGAACAACTCGGTGCGTCGCTGGCCTGCGGGCCGGTGTTCGGCACCGTGTTCCTCGCGATCCCCGCGCTGGTCGCCGCGTCGTCGGGACCGGTGCGGGACGGCTTGCTCGCCGAGTTGGTCGACGGCCGCGGCACCGCGGCGTTCGCCGTGGCCGACAAGGCTGGCGCCTTCGATCCCGCGGCGGTGACGGTCACTGCGTCGCGCTCCGGTGAGCAGTGGACGCTGACCGGAACCGTGCCACGAGTCGTCGACGGCGGCGTCGCCGATGATCTGCTCGTCGCCGCGAACGGACCGGACGGGGTCGCCCTGTTCGCGGTCGAGGCCGCGGCGGCGGGCGTGGCCCGCACCCCGCTGGTGACGCTCGACCTCACGCGGCCGCAAGCCACGATCGCGTTCACCGATGCGCAGGCCAGTTTGGTGGCCGACGCGGGCGAGGCGCCGCGCGTGATCGAGCATGCGCTGCAGGTGGGTTCGGCGCTGCTGGCCGTCGAACAGGTCGGCGCCGCACAGCATCTGCTCGACCTGTCGGTCGAGTACGCCAAGACCCGGCTGCAGTTCGGCAGGCCGATCGGGTCGTTCCAGGCGGTGAAGCACCGGCTGGCGGATCTGCTGGTCGACGTCGAGCACGCCCGCTCCACGGCGTATCACGCGATCTGGGCGTTGACCGACGGGTCGGACGATCCTGCGCTGGCCGCGAGCATCGCCCAGGCCACGGCATCGGCGGCGTTCGCAAGGGTCGCAACCGACACCATCCAGGTGCACGGCGGCATCGGTTTCACCTGGGAACACCAGGCGCACCTGTACTTCAAGCGTGCGACCACCGACGCCGCGCTGCTGGGCAGTGCCGAGCAACACCGCTCAAGGGTGGCCGCGCTGGTGCTCGACACCGCGGTCGCCGAGCGGGCGCCGAGGGTCGCCGACGGGACGCCGGCCTAGCGCGCCTCACTCCCCTTCGCCGACGTCTGCAGCAGGGTCGCGATCCTCGCGCGCCCGCAGCCCTCCTGCAGAAATGGCTACGGCATTACAACGCATCGGTAACGTTTCGTGATGACTGAGTGACGCGAGTGATAATTGGGGTAATTGCTTGCATGCCCACTTCGGTCCAAGGAGGGACCTTCCTTGTTTAGGTCCTTCATTGCAGCCGAGGTGACCCGCGTTCGTCGCGGTGCCCGGATGGTGTCGGCCGTCCTCGCGATCATGTTCACCCTTTCCGTGACGACGGCCTTCACCCCCGCCACGCCGACTGCCTCGGCTGCCGACTGCCCGGACATCGAGGTGGTCTTCGCCAGGGGCACGGACGAGCCGCCGGGCATCGGGAAGGTGGGCCAGGCGCTCGTCGACTCGATCAAGGCGCTGGCCAAGAAGAAGACGGTCCGCTCCTATGCCGTCGTTTACCCGGCCTCGTGGGACTTCCTCGGCGTCGTCGATGGCGCGAACGATGCGAGCGCCCGCGTCCAGGCGACCGCGGCGAAGTGCCCCAAGACGAGGATCGTCCTCGGCGGATATTCGCAGGGCGCCGCGGTCGTCGACGTCGTCACCACCTCCCCGATCGCCGGTGTCGGGTTCAAGGCCCCGATGCCACCCGCGATGGCCAACCACGTCGCCGCGGTCACCGTGTTCGGCAATCCGTCGGCGCGAGTGGGCCAGCCGTTGACGACGCTCAGCCCGCTGTACGGCGCGCGGACCGCCGACATGTGCAACACCAACGATCCAATCTGCTCGCTGGGCAAGGACTTCAACTCGCACGTCCGCTATCCGGAATCCGGACTCGTCAAGCGCGCCGCGCAGTGGGCCGTCGATCACGTCTAGCGGGGGCTGCGTTCATATTGCGGCCAAGGTCGTGAAAACGCAGTGCGGGCAGCCCTCAGTGCAAACTCAACGGAGACGAGCGAGCCGCACAGCCGCTACCGCGTCAGCTCCGCCAGGATCGTCGCCGCCCAGCCCTGCTTGGTCTCCCCGACATGGGTGACCGTCGCCGAGTCGCGGCCCATCGACCGGCCAACCGCGTTCTGCCGCAGGCCGTCCCACCCATGCAGCGACCCGGCGGCGTACCCGACTTCGGGCAGTCCCGCCAGTAGTGCCCTCTCCCCCTGCTCCATGTCAGCAGTCAACTCGCACCACCGATCGAGATGCAATCGATTTTCGCCGACCGCACAGTCACCAGAGGGACTTGTAGTTCAGCAGGGCACCGATGACGAGCACGATTCCGATGCCCGCGAACAACATTCGCACGGCGAGTGGCCCGTAGCGGGTGATTGCGCGCACGATGTTGCGCTGAATGTGCCTGGCGCGGATGGTCCGCCGCGTGGACAGCGCCAACACCAGCAGTGAGGGCACCAACGTCAGCGCGCAGTAGCAGATGATGATCACCGGCCACACCGGCGGCAGCGGCTCGCGCGCCGACAGCATCGCCAGCGCGGTCAGATAGGGCACCGCGGTAGGCGCCTGCCCGAACCCGATGACGAGCCCGACGAGTCCGAGCAGCCACGGGTTGCGCCGTGCCACGTTCACCGCCCACAGCGGCGGCGTCGGCTTCGACCTCGACGAAACGATCGCAAGGGTGATGAGCACCACTCCGAGGACCAACTGGCCCCAATAGCGGATCGTCGGCGTCAGATCGAATTCGAAGCGGTCGGTCAGGAAGTTCAGCCCGAGCACGGTCAGGACGCCGAACGTCGTGATCGCGATGAACACGCCTGCCACGAAACTCAGCCCGGACGGTAACGCTGACCTGCGGCTCAACCGGCTGTCGTACACGATCGCCGACGTGATTCCCAGGTTGAGAACGTTCACCGAATCGAGGAGCGCGAACCCCAGGAGGGCTAGGAGGAGTGCCAGCATGACGCCACCGAACCTACGGGAGTGACCGCTCAGGCATGGAATCGACGTCGCGGGGTATACCTGGTCTTCACGCAGCCCGTACCGGAAGGACACATGACCGCAGCACGAGCGCAGCTTGACCAGCGTGACATGGCCGAAGCCCAGCGCATCGTGAGCGCAGTGGCAGGCGCATTCTCCGCCAAGGTGGTCGGCCAGAACCACCTACGGGAGTCCATGTTGCTCGGCCTCCTCGCGGGTGGCCATCTGCTCATCGAGAGCGTTCCCGGCCTGGCGAAGACCACCGCGGCCCGCGTGATCGCCGAATCGATCAGGGGCGGTTTCAAGCGCATCCAGTGCACACCAGACCTGCTGCCAAGCGACATCATCGGCACCCAGGTGTACGAGGCGGCCACCAACACGTTCGTCACCCAGCTCGGGCCGGTGCACACCAACATCGTGCTTCTCGACGAGATCAACCGCTCCAGCGCGAAGACGCAGAGCGCGATGCTCGAGGCGATGGAGGAGCGTCAGACCACGATCGCGGGTGTCGAGTATCCGATCCCCGAGCCATTCCTCGTCATCGCCACGCAGAACCCGGTGGACCAGGAGGGCACCTATCCCCTGTCCGAGGCGCAGACCGACCGCTTCATGCTCAAGGAGATCGTGCACTATCCGTCCACGGACGAAGAGGTCGAAGTCATCTCACGGATGGACGCCGGGCTATACGAGAAGGGCCATCGGAGCGCGCCGGTCGTGGCCACCGCGGACATCATGCGCGTCCAGAACCTGGCGCGGTCGGTGCACATGGACCGGGCGCTCATCCAGTACGCCAGCCGCCTCGTCGGCGTCACCCGCGAGCCCGAGCAGTACCTGCCCGCGGGCACGGCCCGGCTGATCGAGTACGGCGCCAGTCCGCGCGCCACCATCGCGTTCTGCCGGACGGCGAGGGCCTTGGCGATTCTGCACGGCCGCGGCCACGTGGTCCCCAACGACATCGCCCGGCTCGCGCATCGCGTGTTGCGGCATCGCCTAATCCTCGGGTTCGAGGCGGCCAGCGCAGGCGTGACGCCGGACGCCGTGGTCGACGCGGTGCTGCAAGCGGTGCGGGTGCCGTGAAGTCATGGGAAAGCATCTCGACAGCGCCAAGAAGTACTTCGGCCGCGACACCAGCGGGTTTCTAGAAGGCGGCCGCTACGCGCTCGTCCACACCAGGAGCCTCGAGTTCGACGACCTCCGGCCGTACGTGCCGGGCGACGACGTGCGCGACATCGACTGGAAGGCGTCGGCCCGCTCGGGCCACGTGCTGATCAAGCGATTCGTCACCGAGAAGCACCACAAGATCCTGGTGGTGGCCGACACCGGCAGGAACACGACCGCGCTGGCGCCGTCGGGCGAGATCAAGCGGGAGGTCGCGGCGAACGTCATCGGCGCGATGGGGCTGATCACCCTTCGCCGTTCCGACGAGATCGGCATGGTGTTCGGTGACGCCCGCGGATGCGTCGACATCCGGCTGCGGCGCGGCGAGACGCACGTCGAGTACCTGCTGCACCGGTACGAGCAGCAGACCACGACGCGGCAGGCCCGCAGTGACGTCGTCACCCAGTTGGAATGGGTGGCAAGGCATTACCGGCATCCTCTGCTGATCTTCGTGGTGTCCGACGAGCCGGACGTCGACGAACGGCTCGGCGACGTTCTGACCCGGCTCACCGGTAGGCACGACGTGATGTGGGCGATGGTTTCCGACATGCCCGCGGTGGCGTCGACGGAGGGCGAGCAGGACGGGTTCGACGTCACCAGCGGACGCTTCGTCCTGAGCGCCGCCGCGGTGGGTCCCAAGGTGATCGCCGAGTATGTACGCGCTGAAGTGCAACGGCGGGAACGGCTTTCGGAGTTCATGACCCTCCGCGGTGTCCCGCACGCGCTGATCGCGGGCAGCACGGACATCAGGACCGGGCTCATCGCGATGACCGGGGTGTTCGCCCGTGCCGGATGACCTGCTCCGTCACGTCATCGGCCCGACGCCCTACTCATCGTGGTGGTTGTGGACGGCCGTGCTGGTGTTGGTCGTCCTCATCGTCTGGTACGCAGGCGTATTCGCACTGACCATGCCCTCTCGGCGGTTGCGCAATCTGCCCGTCGTCGGAGCCATGCACGGTGACATGGTGCGGCGGCGCTTCGCAAGGACGGTCCATCAGATCGGCGAGAAGTACCGCGCAGGTGATCTCGCCACCGCTCCCGCCGGTGCCGCGGTCAGCGCCGCACTGCGTGGTTTCCTGCAGCAGACCACCGGAGTCCGGGCCCAGTACATGCAGGTGGAGCAGATCGCCGCGGGCGAACTCGCCCGGGCCGCACCGCTTTTGGAGCAGCTCGACGACGCCCAGTTCAACGCCGCGTCTCGGGTGGACATCTCAGCGGTGAGCGAGTCCGCCGAGGAGCTGATCCGATCGTGGACCTGACCTGGTGGGTCGTGGCGATCGCCGGCTGTGTGGCGTTGGCGATCTGCATTGCGGCCGTGCTGTTCCGGCCGATGGACGCCGAGCGCCGGCAGTTGCGACCACTGGCCAACGTCGGTCGCCTGACCACGCTGCCCGAGTATGTTCGGGTGGCACGCATCCGGTCCTCTTCGATGGTCATCGCGATGGTGCTACTCGTCGTCATCTTCGTCGCCGCGGTCGTCGCCGCCTCGCGCCCGACCGGATTGCCCTCGGCAGCAGGCGAATCGGGCGCGGGACAACCGGAGGACGTCATGCTGTGCGTCGACGGACCTGCCACGGATCCCGCCCAGAGTGCGGCGCTGCACTACTTCGCCGAGCAGGTCAAGACGTTCTCCACCCAGCGCATCGGGCTGACCTCGCCGAACCGGCGGGTCGTGCCGCTCACCCGTGACTACCAGTACGCCGCTGGAAGGTTCGCAGGCGCGGACGACGGCTTCGTGGCGCCGGTGTCCTACGTCGACTACACGGAGGGCGCCGAGGATCTGCTGGCGATGTGCCTGACCGGGTTCCCTGCCTTCGACAAGCCACCTGCACAACGACGTTCGCTGATCTACGTCGGGCCGGACTCCGATGGCCGTCGGGCTCCACTCTTCACCGCCGACAAGGTCAGGGAGTTGGCCCGCACGGCGGGTGTTCAGGTCAACGTCGTCCTGACGGGCCCGGACAACGGCACCCTCGCGTCGCTGGCCCGCGACACCGGAGGGCGCGCCTTCTCCGCCGATGCAGACGTGACCGCACACTTGGCGGACATCAGGGCCAACCCGCCCGCCGCGGTGCCCACCGACGACACCACCCCACTCAAGCCGACCGAATCTCCCGACGTACCACTGGCGGTGGCGCTCCTGGCGGCTCTGATTCTGGCCGCGTGGCCGGTGGTGCGGCGATGACCCTTCAACCGGTACTGCCCCTGCTGCTGCTCGCCGCCGTCGCTGCCGCGATCGTAGTTGCCCGCGTCGTCGCATTGCGGCGCTTGACCGCCGCCGGACGCACGCGGGCCGCCCTCTTGCGTTGGGGCGGCGTGACGCTGGCCGCGCTGCTGCTACTGGTGGCGGCCGCGCGACCGGTGATCGGCAGCGACGACCAGGGCATCGTCCGCGCCGCAGGGGACGGCGACCCGAACGTGTTCATCGTCGTCGACCGCTCGGCGGACATGGGCGTCGAAGATCTGGCAGGCGACAGGGAGCGGATGGCCGGTGCGCGCGATGACATCTCGGCTCTGATCGACCGCTATCCCGACGCCCGATTCGCCGTCATCTCCTTCGCGTCACGCCCGTCGCTGGACTGGCCACTGTCGGCGGACACCTGGAGCCTGCGGCCGGTGACGTCCGCCATGACGCCGTACGCCTCGGCGCCCGACGCGGTGGTGCAGACCAACGTCGGTGCTGCGGGGAACGTGCTGCGCTACCAGCTCATCGGAGCAAGGCAGCAGTTCCCACGTGCCCAGAATCTCGTCTTCTACCTCGGCGCGGGCGCGGCCGAAACCCAAGTCCCCCAGCGGCAATTCGAGCTACCCGAAGGAGCGGTGGACGGCGGAGCGGTGCTCGGCTACGGCAGCGCCGATGGCGGACCCATTCCAGGGACCGACGTCGCACGGTCGGCGATCGACGAGCAGGCGTTGCGCGGCGTCGCCGATCAGATCGGCGTGCCCTACGTCCCGCGCGACGGCACCGCACCGCTGGCCGGAGTGCTCCAGGACCAGGGCACCGTGATCGGGCCGCCACCAC
>Ga0137412_10004409_pt1 | contig 11238 bp, 9 predicted proteins | sample CZODoug2_1_16fun_FD_122160 | JGI IMG/M metagenome (GOLD analysis project Ga0137412, IMG submission 122160) | Vadose zone soil fungal communities from Angelo Coast Range Reserve, California, USA - CZODoug2_1_16fungal (Hybrid Assembly) | ecosystem: Environmental > Terrestrial > Soil > Vadose zone... | reverse complement strand
GCCGATTCCGGCGTGGAGATCATTTATTTCGAGCACGAAACCATTGATTGAATGTTGTTTGAATCGCATACACCGCCTGGCTGAACAGCGTCCAGTTCGCCGTGAACGGGTAGCCCGGCGTTCGGGGACCCGAGCGGAGCCAGGCCCAGCCAGCGCGGATTTTGTCTCTCGAATTTCTTAGTACCATGATCGCCCAGTGGACGCCTGAGTCTAACCGACGCTGCCTTCCAGTGTGATGCCGAGGAGCTGCTGCGCTTCGACCGCGAACTCCATCGGCAGCTCCTTGAACACTTCGCGGCAGAAGCCGCTCACGATCATCGAAACCGCGTGCTCGGCGCTCACTCCGCGCTGCTTGCAATAGAAGATCTGGTCCTCCCCGATCTTCGACGTGGATGCCTCGTGCTCGAGAGTCGCGGTGTTGTTCTGCACCTCGATGTACGGAAACGTGTGCGCTCCGCACTTGTTTCCGATGAGCATCGAATCACACTGCGTGTAGTTGCGCGCGTTCTCCGCCTTGGGAAGAACGCGAACCAGGCCGCGGTAGCTGTTGTTGCCTTCGCCGGCCGAGATTCCCTTCGAGACGATCGTCGACTTCGTGTTCTTGCCGATGTGGATCATCTTCGTGCCGGTGTCCGCCTGCTGCTTTCGGTTGACGACGGCAACGGAGTAGAACTCTCCGACCGAATTGTCTCCCTGGAGAATGACGCTCGGATACTTCCAGGTAATCGCGGATCCTGTCTCGACCTGGGTCCATGAAATCTTCGAGTTGACGCCCGCGCACTTGCCGCGCTTGGTGACGAAGTTGTAGATGCCGCCCTTTCCCTGCGCGTCGCCCGCATACCAGTTCTGCACTGTCGAGTATTTCACAGTCGCATTGTCGAGCGCGATCAGCTCGACGACTGCGGCGTGGAGCTGATTCTCGTCGCGCTTGGGCGCGGTGCATCCCTCGAGGTAGCTCACCGATGCTCCCTCGTCGGCGATGATCAATGTGCGCTCGAACTGTCCGGTGTTCTTGCTGTTGATGCGGAAGTAGGTCGAGAGCTCCATCGGGCACTTCACGCCTTTCGGCACATAAGCAAACGATCCGTCGCTAAAGACGGCGGCATTCAGTGCAGCGAAGAAGTTGTCGCTGTGCGGGACGACGGTGCCGAGGTATTTCTCGACCAGCTCCGGGTGGTTCTGAACCGCTTCGCCGAAGGAGCAGAAGATGATCCCGTGCTTGGAGAGCTCCGTTCGCATCGTCGTGCCGACGGAGACGCTGTCGAAGATCGCATCGACAGCGACGCCGGCGAGCATCTTCTGCTCATTCAGCGAAATGCCAAGCTTCTCGTACGTGCGAAGAAGCTCCGGGTCGACTTCGTCGAGACTCTGCAGCGGCTTGACGCTCTTCGGCGCGGAGTAATAGACGAGCGAGTTGTAGTCGATGGCCGGGTACTGGACGTTGCCCCAATGAGGCTCTTTCATCGTCAGCCAGCGACGGTATGCTTTGAGGCGCCACTCGAGCATGAACGCCGGCTCGTTCTTTTTCGCCGAGATCGTGCGGATGATGTCTTCGTTGAGGCCCGCCGGCACGGTGTCCGTCTCGACATCCGTGACGAACCCGTAGGCGTATTCGCGGTTGACCAGCGCCTCAATTCCCGAACTCATTCCAACTCCTTGGCGTTTCTATACATCCCGGCGTAGATTCAATCTAAAGCAATTCTGTCGGGATAGTCAAGCAAACTAGGATGTTTCTATCCCGTTGTCTCGTCAGCACTTACGCGACCACAAAATGTGCAGCGCCCACCCGGTTTCATACTTTAGAGGACCCGAATGACCGTCCCGAGACGCCTCGAATGACGGATGCATCGAGTCCCATTTTCGATCCGCCTACAGAGAACCCCGGGTTCGAACCGGTGGCCTCCGTGAGTGAGCTGGTCGAAGGCAAGGTTCTGCAGCGGGTACGCCCGAGCGGTGATGCGGTTTGCCTCGTCCGATACAAGGGCGAGATCTCCGCGTTGAGCGATATCTGTACCCACCAGCATTTTTCAATGTCGCTGGGCGACCTGCTCGAGGATGGGACGCTCCAGTGCGCGTGGCATGGTGCGAGGTACGACTGCAAGTCGGGTGAAGTGAAGCAGGTTCCCGCCACGGCTCCACTGCCGGTATTTCATGTGCGGCTCGAGGGTAACACCGTCCTCGTCGGCCCCCGCTGCGAGCGTATTGGCGGGAAATACGAATCATCGACGGTGCGAGTGCCATGAAGCTTCGCCGCGATTCAGAGTCTCCCGGAGATTCAAAGATTCGTCCCGATTCAGCGTTTCTCGCGGATTTGAAGGTTCGCTCGGATTTTCCGTTGCTCGTGAACAATCCAGGCCTGCACTATCTCGATTCGGCGGCGACATCGCAGAAGCCCAGGGTCGTGCTCGATGCGCTGCGCGATTTCTATGAAACGGCGAACGCCAACCCGCATCGCGGCGCGTACGCGCTTTCCGTGCGGGCGACCGAGTGCTACCACCAGTCGCGCGTGCGGGTCGCGCAATTCCTTGGGGTTCGGGATTCCGACTGCCTCATCTTCACGCGTGGGACCACGGAAGGCCTGAATCTCGTCGCGGGTGCGTGGGGGATGGCGAATGTCTCCAGCGACGACGAGATCGTCGTCACGGCAATGGATCACCACGCGAATTTCGTCCCGTGGCAGGTCCTCGCGATGAGACGCGGCGCGAAGTTCAGGGTGTGCGAGCTAACCCCCGACGGAAAAATCGACCTCGATTTCCTGAGCGGCTTGCTCAATAAGCGCACGAAGATCGTGGCTGTGAGCCATGTGTCGAACGCGCTCGGAACGATAAATCCGATCGCCGAGGTCGCGCGTCTGGTCAGGGAGAAAACGGATGCGATTCTCGTCTGCGATGGCGCGCAGAGTGCCCCCCACTTTCCCGTCTCGTTCGATTCACTCGGCGTCGATTTCTACGCGTTCAGTGGACACAAGATGCTCGGGCCGATGGGCATCGGCGGTTTGATCGGCAAGCGTGAAATGTTGGAAGAGATGCCGCCGTACCAGACGGGAGGCGACATGATCGAGTTCGTCCATGACGACCGCACCACCTGGAACGTGCTGCCGTACAAGTTCGAGGCGGGGACACCGAACGCGGCCAATGCCATCGGTCTCGCCGCGGCCGTCGAGTATCTCGACAAGATTGGCATGGACCGTGTGCGCTCTCACGAGAGAGCGCTGATGTCCGCGGCGCAGGAACGGCTCGCGGCGATCGAGGGCCTCCACGTATATGGCCCGCCGGCCAGCGAGCGGAGCGGAGTTCTGAGCTTCACCCTCGGCGACGTGCATCCCCACGATCTGGCGACGATTCTCGACGGTGAGGGCGTTTGCATTCGTGCCGGCCATCATTGCGCGCAGCCGCTGATGGACCGCTTCGATCTCGATGGCACGACCCGTGTGTCGATGGCGCCCTACAACGACAATACCGACATCGATGCGCTGCTGACCGGCGTTGCCCATGCGGCGAAGACGCTGCGATGAGCGACCAGCTCTATCAGGAGCGCATCGTGGCGCTCGCCAAGGCGAAGAACGGCGCCGGCAAGCTCGCTTCGCCCACCAGGTCGGCGCGGCGCGACAATCCCTTGTGCGGCGATCGCGTGACCATCGACGTCAGGCTCGACGACAAGGGCCATATCGCCGAGATCGCCCATCAGGTGCGCGGCTGCCTGCTCTGCCAGGCCTCGGCCTCGGCCCTGTCGTCGATCGCGGTCGGCCGCGACAAGGCCGGCATCGCAGCCATCCGCCACGACGCCGAAAAGGCAATTGGGCGCGAGGACGGAGAGGCGGCCGAGCCGTTCGCGGCCTTCGCCCCGGTTAAGTCGCACAAGTCGCGCCAGGAGTGCGTTCTGCTGCCTTTCGAAGCCCTGGCCGAGGCGCTTTCTTAGTCGAGCCTACCTCCCCAGCAAAGCTGGGGAGGTGTCCGCGCAGCGGACGGAGGGGTCATGAAGGGTTGCTGCTTTAGTCGAAGCGTCCATCCATGTCAGGCCGTCGCAACGCTTCGAAGATCGTCTCAAGGATGACGTTAATCTGTACAAGAACGTCATTGTTCCAAAAGCGCAGTACGCGGTACCCTTGTGATCTGAGAAAGGCATCACGACGCTCATCGTAGTCGGATTGCTCGACATGTTGACTTCCATCCAACTCGACAACGATGGCAGCTTCCAAGCAGGCGAAATCGCAAATGTACGGGCCGATCGAATGCTGTCGGCGGAATCTGAAGCCAGCTAACCGACGTCGCCGCAGATGCTGCCAAAGCAGACGCTCAGCGTTAGTTGGGTTCTTGCGGAGGCTGCGTGCGTAACGAAGCATTCCACCATTCGAACCCAATAGTTGGGTGAAACTATGATGGCAACAACTTATACGAGTAGAAGCCATGACCCCTCCGGCCCTTCGGGCCACCTCCCCAGCTTCGCTGGGGAGGAAGGTTGAACGGCTCCCACTTTCGTCGCCCCGGCGCCCCGGTTGTGTCACAGTCGAAGTTCACGGTGCGCGTGCATTGACCGGGAGAGCTCATGCACCACCTCATTTCCATCGTCGCGCTGCTTGGCCTGTTCGCCTTTCCGACGCTTGCCGCCGCGCAGGATCTCGTGCTCAAGCGCGTGATGCTGTCGTCGGGCGGGCTGGGATATTTCGAGTACGAGGCCACCGTCGACGGCGACGCCACGCTCAAGCTCACCGTGTCGCTGCCGCAGGTCGACGACGTGCTGAAGAGCCTGGTGGTCTATGACGACAAAGGCGGCGTCGGCGGTCTCAGCCTGCCGGGGCGCGAACCGCTCGCGCAGGCCTTCAAGGACCTGCCGTTCGACCAGGACTCGCTCGCCTCTCCCGCCGATCTTCTGGCCACGCTCAAGGGCGCGGAGATCACGGTCGGCGGCAGCCGCGCGATCAGCGGCCGCATCGTGTCGGTCCAGGACGAGACCGTCACGACGAACGACGGCAAGGCCACGACCAAGCGCACGCGGATCACGCTGCTCACCGATCGCGGCCTGCAGCAGTTCATTCTCGAGGACGCCGAGAACCTGCAATTCACCGACGCAGCCTTGCGCGACAAGGTCGCCCAGGCCCTGCTCGCCATCCAGACCAACCGCGCCAAGGACGCGCGCACCCTCGAACTGTCGGCGCGCGGCCAGGGCAAGCGCACGGTGCGCGTCGCCTATATCGTCGAGGTGCCGGTATGGAAGGCGTCGTACCGCCTGACCCTGCCGGGCGATCCCGCGGCGCCGCGCGCAGCCTTGCAGGGTTGGGCGACGGTCGAGAATCTGAGCGGCCAGGACTGGAAGGACATCGAACTTACCCTCGTGTCGGGCCGGCCTGTGGCGTTCCATCAGGCGCTTTACGAGGCCTACTACGTGAAGCGCCCCGAGATACCCGTCGAGGTCGCCGGGCGGCTGATGCCGGGCGTCGACCGGGGCGGCGTGGAGGCCGCCAAGGTGGCGGCACCGCCACCACCGCCGGCGCCTGCCGGGGCACCGCAGTACCGGCCGCAGCAGGAACGCGCTCTGGCCGCGACAGCCGCTCCGCCGCCTGTCGCTGGCGCCGCCGACCAGGTCGAAGCCACCGATGCCGCGACCCAGGTCGTCTTCAAGTATCCGCGCGCCGTGAGCGTCGACAATGGCCGCACGCTCTCGATCCCGATCATCGACCGCCAGGCGCCCGCCGAGCGACTGGCGCTCTATCAGGCCGAGACCGCGGCGCGCAATCCGCTGGCCGCCATCCGCCTGACCAACGACGGCGACAGCGGCCTGCCACCCGGCATCATCACCCTCTACGAGCGCGACAGAGCGGGCTACGTGGCTTATGTCGGCGATGCCCGGCTGTCGGGCTTCCCGGTCGGCGAGACGCGGCTGCTGGCCTACGCGCTCGACGAGAAGATCACGGTCGAGCGCGACGCCGCCCAGACCGACCGCATCGCCACCGGCACGATCGCGCAAGGCGCGCTGCGCCTCTCGCGCGTCATCCGCCAGACCATGACCTATCGCGTGCGCGGCCCCGCCAAGGAGCAGCGGCTGCTCATCGTCGTGCAACGCCGGCTGCCGGGCTGGACGCTGGTCAAGCCCGACGCCAAGAGCGTCGAGCTGAGCGAAGGCAACTACCGCATCCCGTTCCAGCTGCCCGGCGGCGACCAGACCCAGACCTTCGAGGTCGTGCAGGAGCAGACGCAGCAGCAGGAGCTGCGCCTGGTCGATACCGCGGCCGACCAGATCCGCGTCTATGCCCAGGCCAAGGAGTTCGACGACAAGACGCGCGTGGCGCTTATCAACGTGCTGCATCTCCAGGGTGCCGTCGCCGAAGCCCAGCGCAAGGTGACGCAGGCTGACGCCGATCGCCAGCAGATCGTGCAGGAGCAGGCGCGCCTGCGCGACAACCTTGCCCGCGTGCCGGCCAACAGCGACCTGCAACGGCGCTACCTCGCCACGCTCGACAAGCAGGAGACCGAGCTCGAGGCGATCGCCAAGCGCCGGGCCGACGCCGAGAAAGCCGTCGAGGCCGCGCGCGAGGCGCTGCGGAGCTACGTGGCGCAGCTGGGGTAGATTTCCTTCCGGCGAAGTCGGGGAGGCGCTCGCCTCGCGCGTGGCGGCCGCCGAGTTTTTGCGCAGGATGGTGCGCAAAAACTCCATCGGCAGAGCGGCGTGTTTCCGGCTGACGTCGTTTACTGGAGATAAGTATTACTATAGTATACTTGACTTGTACCCTAGTAATGCTAATGTGGGCGTTCGGACGAGATTTTGATGCGACGTTGGTGGACCATCTCGAGGGAAGCGCAGGACTTCGAGGCGCGTTCATCAGCTACTAATGGTGGACGAGGAGGCTGAACCGCACCATGAGAATTGGCGTATCACTAGCGGAAACTGCGGAAACTCCCGGGCCTTCAGCCGGCCCGCAGGGTGCGCACCGCATCGTCGCGCCGGAAAAGATAGAGCAGCGCCCGGAGCGCCGCGCCGCGCTCGGACTGCAGGTCGGGATCGCGCTCGATCACCAGCCGCGCGTCGTCGCGCGCCGCCTGCAGCAGATCGGCATGGGCGGCGAGGTCGGCCAGCCGCATGTCGGGCAGGCCGCTCTGGCGCGTGCCCAAAAGCTCGCCGGCGCCGCGCAGGCGGAGATCCTCCTCGGCGATGCGGAAGCCGTCCTCGGTCTCGCGCATGATGGCGAGCCTCGCCTTGGCGGTCTCGCCGAGCGGCTGGGCGTAGAGCAGCACGCAGGTCGACTTGGCGGCGCCACGCCCGACCCGACCGCGCAACTGGTGAAGCTGCGCCAGCCCGAAGCGTTCGGCGTGCTCGATCACCATCACCGTGGCGGCGGGCACGTCGACGCCAACCTCGATCACCGTGGTGGCGACCAGGACCGACAGGCGGCCGTCGGCGAACGCCGCCATCGTCGCCTCGCGCTCGGCGCCCTTCAGCCGGCCATGCAGCAGTCCGACCTTGCTGGGGAAACGCGCGCTCAACTGGCCGAAGCGCTCCTCGACGTTGGCGAGGTCGACTTCCTCCGATTCCTCGATCAGCGGACACACCCAGTAGACGCGCCCGCCCGCCGCGATCTGCCGGCCGACGCCGTCGACCACCTCGCCGATGCGTTCCAGCGGAATTGTCCGCGTATCGATCGGCTGCCGGCCGGCCGGTTTTTCGGTGAGCTTGGAGACATCGAGGTCGCCATAGGCCGCCAGCATCAAGGTGCGCGGGATGGGCGTGGCCGTCATGACTAAAAGATCGACGGCATGGCCCTTGGACGACAGCGCCATGCGCTGGTGCACGCCGAAGCGATGCTGCTCGTCGACCACGGCCAGCGCGAGATCGGCGAACTCGACGTCCTCCTGCACGAGTGCGTGGGTGCCGACCACGAGATGGATCGAGCCGTCGGCCAGGCCCTTCAGGGTTTCCTTCTTCTGCTTCTGGCTGTCGCGCCCGGTGAGCAGGGCCAGCCGCACGCCGGCCGACTCGGCGAGCGGCGCGATGGTGGCGTGATGCTGGCGGGCCAAGAGCTCGGTCGGCGCCATCAAGGCGGCCTGGGCGCCGGCCTCGACGCCGATCAGCATGGCGAGGAAGGCGACCACGGTCTTGCCGCTGCCGACGTCACCCTGCAGCAGGCGGATCATGCGCTCGGCCTTGGCGAGGTCGGCCTCGATCTCGCCGATCGCGATCTTTTGGCTGGGCGTCAATTCGAATGGCAGCGCCGCCAGCGCGGCCTTGCGCAGGCGGCCGTCGCCGCGCGTGGCATGCCCCGCGACACTGCGATTGTGATGACGCACGAGGGCGATCGCGAGCTGGCTTGCCAAAAGCTCGTCGAAGGCAAGCCTCGCCCGCGCCGGGTTCATCGGCGACAGGTCGCTTTCCTCGGCCGGCGCATGGGCCTGGGCGAGCGAGGATTTCCAACCGGCCCAGCGATTGCGCGCGAGATACGCCGCGTCCTGCCATTCGGGCAGCTCCGGCGCGCGCTCGACGGCGGCGGCGATCGCCTTCTGCATCGGCCGCTGGGTGAGGCCGGTGGTCAGCCCATAGACCGGCTCGACCCGCAGGATCGAGTCGCGCTGGTCGAGCGGCACGACGTGGTCGGGGTGCGTCATCTGCACCTCACCTTGGTAGAGATCGACCCTGCCGCTCACCACCCGGACCTCGCCCACGGGCAGCAGCTTCTTCAGGTAGTCCTCGCGGCCGTTGAAATAGGTGAGGCAAAGCTTCCCGGTCTCGTCGCTGCACCAGACGCGATAGGGCTGGCGCGGATTGCGCGGCACCAGGTGCTCGTCGACCGTGACGGTGATCGTGGCGATCTCGCCGGCCTTGGCCTTGGCGACCTCGGGCGCGTGGCGCCGGTCGACCAGCGCGAAGGGCAGGTGCCAGAGCAGGTCGACGACCAGGGGGCCGGCCAGTTTCTCCACGAGCTTGCCCCAACGCGGCCCGATTCCGGGCAGCGACGTCACGTGGGCAAACAGGGGCGAGAGGCTCAGGGGGCGCATGGATGCTAGGCTTTCGGGCCGCGTGACTTCGCCATCGCCGCCGCCTATATGCTACGCCCCTTTTCGGGCCGGACCTGGGGAAAACATGGCAGGCGAGGCGGATCTCGAGACGCGGCGCAAGCGTTTGCTCTATCGCAGCGTCTATCGTGGCAACAAGGAGAACGACATCCTCCTGGGGCAATTCGCGCGTGCCCAAATCGCCACGTTCGACGCCGCCGAGCTCGATCAGTACGAGCGCCTGCTGGCGGCGGGCGACAACGATATCTTCGACTGGGTCTCCGGCCAGGCCGAAATCCCCCCCGAGGCCGATACGCCGGTGCTGCGCAGGCTTTTGGCGTTTCGCGTGAGGTTTTAGGGCATGACTTCGTCCGCCGGACTCTTTGCTGGGGGCGCGCCACTCCAGTGGCGCGGTCTTCCTTGGAACAACCAAAGACGCGCGACTGGAGTCGCGCGCCCCCAGCCATGAAGCCGCTTTCCGAGACCCTTTCACAGATCGCCCGCAAGCCTGGCCGCTGGACCGTCGCCGGCCTGCCGGAGGGGGCCGATTCCCTGGCACTGGCCGAGCTGGCGCGCACCACCGGCGGCCAGGACATCCTGCACGTGGCGCGCGACGGCCAGCGCCTCGAGCGCCTGCAGGACGGGCTGCGCTTCTTCGCGCCCGAGCGCGAGGTGCTGGTCTTCCCGGCCTGGGACTGCCTGCCCTACGACCGGCTGTCGCCGCATCCCGACATCGTGGCGGAGAGGCTGGAGACCTTGGCGCGGCTCGCCGCCCCCAAGAAAGCCGGGGCGCCGGCGCCCTAAGCGGCTGGCGACACTTCCTGCAGACGGATAACGCGCCTGCCGTTCCTCTTGCGATCGTCACCGTTCTCCTCGCGCTTTACGGATACGCTCAGAATCCGAATTTCCTGTCGTCCTTCAACGTATACAACACCCTCATTCTCGCCACGGCGCTCGGCTTTATCGGCCTTGGACAAACAATCGCTCTTCTGTTGGGCGGCGTCGATTTGTCGGTGGGGCCGCTGGCGGGCGGAACCTAGCAGACGGGGCAGGATTGGCCCGCTCCGCTTCTCGAAACAAGAAAGAGCGACCATGGCCGACACAGCGACGGATATCGATCACGTCTGGAAGCTGATCAACGACATTCCTATTGCGATGGTCGTCACGCATGAAGGTCAGGGCCAAAACATGCGGGCTCGGCCAATGGCGATTCGCTCGGCGCGAGAGGAAGGCGCAATCTATTTCTTGACCGATGTTGACACGCCAAAAGCTGAGGAAATCAGGCGCGATCAGTCGGTGTGTCTCGCCCTATCGGACACCAAGAACCAGAAATATCTTTGGATTTCCGGCCATGCGGAAATGATCGATGACAGAGATCGGGTCCACAAGTTCTGGTCGGTTTACGACAAGGCCTTCTGGTCGGACAAAAACGATCCGCGCATAAGAGTGCTTCGCGTGACGCCAGAGAGCGCCGAGTTTTGGGAAGGGTCAGGGACGATCGTCACCGCCGTCAAATTGGCGGCCGCCATCGCTTCGGGCGAGCGAGTGAATCTTGGCGGGAATGAAAAAGTTGTTGCATTTCCTCATGGGGGTAAGGTCGCCGACTGAAGTTCGAAACTCGCGGCGAGGTCTCGTTGCTGGGAATCGAAGCCGGCGGTCAGCTGGTATGGGCCGGGTTGGATTCGCCAGGTTCGCGCATCCTCTTCGAAAGTCGCAAGCAGCCGCGGGTCGATGGACACGGTTACTCGACTATCCTCGCCAGGCTTGAGGTCGACTCGATCCCATCCGGCGAGCCGCAGCGGAATGCGCGCCCCCTCCGGTCCAGAGAGATAGAATTGTGGGATCGCCGTGCCGGCGCGCTCGCCGACGTTGCAGATCGCGTCGGTCGTCGACCAGCCGATCTCGGTGATCCAGATCGGCTTGTCGTCCGCGTTCGCGAGCATCGTCTGGCGCACCTCGCGATAGCCGGTGAACGAGTAGCGCCCGATGCGCCCGCTCGGCTCGCGGTAGTACTCGCGCGGATCGGTGGTCAGGCAGGCGGTGTCGGTGTGGATGCCGACCGCGTCGAAGGAGCCCTTCGCGCCGTTCGCGTACAGCGCCTGCAGGTAGTCGTAGTCGTTCGCCACGAGACCGCCGGTCACGACGACCGCGCCGGGGTCGCCGGCCTTGAAGGCGGGGTAGGCGGCCCGGAGCATCGCGGCGTACTCCGCGGCGTTCGGAGCGCCGTGCCAGTACGGCCCGTCGTCCGGCTCGTTCC
>Ga0137412_10004408_pt1 | contig 11239 bp, 5 predicted proteins | sample CZODoug2_1_16fun_FD_122160 | JGI IMG/M metagenome (GOLD analysis project Ga0137412, IMG submission 122160) | Vadose zone soil fungal communities from Angelo Coast Range Reserve, California, USA - CZODoug2_1_16fungal (Hybrid Assembly) | ecosystem: Environmental > Terrestrial > Soil > Vadose zone... | reverse complement strand
GGCTGTGCGTGCTCCCCGGGTTCGTCGACAGTCACACCCACCTGGTGTTCGCTGGCGACCGGGGCGAGGAGTTCGCCGCGCGGATGGCGGGCGCGTCGTACGCCGCCGGCGGCATCAACGTCACCGTCGCCGCGACACGCGAGGCCTCGAGCGACGAGCTGCGCCGGCTCGCGGACGCCCGGCGCCGCGAGGCGCTGCGCGCCGGGATCACCCACCTCGAGATCAAGTCCGGCTACGCGCTCGACGTCCCCGGCGAGCAGCAGCTGTGCGAAACCACCGACCCGGACCTCAGCGCCGGCATCGAGCGGACCGCGCCGGAGGTCGGCGCAGTGGCATTAACCGAGCGTGGCGTGGCGTGCCACTACTCGCGAGCGGGGGCTACGGGGTGATGACAGCCTGCAACGTTCGTTCGCGCGTCATTTATTGATGAGTTAACCGGCCGGACGTAACGGGCCGGTTGCGAGTGACTGATAAGACCTAGGAGGTCATTGTGACTAGCACCAGGATGAGATGGGCGGCCGGAATCGCCGCCGTCTCCGCGGTTGCGATGGTTGTCGCCGGCTGCAGCAAGAACGGCGCCACCACGAGCAACAAGCAGGCGCAGAAAAAGGAGAAGCAGGTCGAGAAGAAGGCCGCGTCGCTCCCCGGCACCGACATGATCAAGGCGACCCGCGACCAGATCAAGGACGGTGGCGTCCTCAATCTGGCGATTGAGAACTTCCCGGCCAACTTCAACCCGGCCGAGGCCGACGCGAACGAGGTCGGGATCATCCCGTTCTACGAGTCGACGCTGCCGCAGTTCGTCACCTCCGACGAGGCCGGCGACGCGGTCGCCAACCCCAACTACACCAAGTCGTTCAAGATCGTCAGCCAGAATCCCTTCCAGGTGGAGTACGTGCTCAACCCGAAGGCGGTCTGGTCGGACGGCACGCCGATCGGCTATCAGGACTTCCTGTCGCAGTGGAAGGCGAACAACGGGTCCAACAAGGCCTTCCTGATCTCCTCCACGAACGGCTGGGAAGTCATCTCCAAGGTGGAGAAGGGCGCCAACGACCAGGACGTCAAGATCACCTTCAAGCGGCCGTATGCGGCGTGGCCGTACCTGTTCAACTACCTCATCCCGGCGAAGTACACCGCTACGCCCAAGGCGTTCAACACGGCGTGGAAGACCAAGCCGGCAGTGTCTGGTGGCCCGTTTATCGCCAGCAAGCTGGATTCGACCGCGAAGGTCGTTACCGAGACACCGAACCCGAAGTGGTGGGGGGACAAGCCCAAGCTGTCGCAGATCAACCTGCGCTTCCTGGAGCTCAACGCGACCACCGGCGCATTTGCCAACGGTGAGCTCGATGCGGTGGATGCCGGCAAGGACGTCAACACGTTGAAGCAGTCCGAGGGCGTGTCCGGCAGCAAGGTGCTGCGGTCGGCGACGGTCGGATTGCACGTGTTCAACTTCAATGCCCGGTCGCCGCTGCTGAAGGACGTCAAGGTGCGGCAGGCACTCGTGCAGGCAATCAACCGCGATCAGATCGCCAAGGTCCGGCTCCAACCGTTCGGCGCCCCGGTGCAGACCCGCAACAGCGAGCTCTATGCCTCGATCGAGCCCGGCTACACCGACAACGCATCGAGCGTGATCGGCTACAACCCGACCAAGGCGAAGCAGACCCTGGCAAGCCTGGGCTGGAAGATGCAGGGCAAGAAACTGATGAAGAACGGGAAGGCGTTCACGCTGCGTGAGGTCATCCCGTCCGAGACGTCCTCGCAGAGCCAGGTGTCGGAAGTCATCCAGCAGTCGCTGGCCAACATCGGTGTCACGGTGAAGATCCAGACCGTGCCTAGCAACGACTTCTTCACCAAGTACATCCAGGTCGGCGACTTCGACATCAACTACCAGGGTTGGACCGCCGGTAACTTCCCGGAGTGCGACGCCAAGAGCCAGTACTTCCCGGCGACCAGCCCGCAGAACTACCCGGGTGTGACCACTCCCGAGATCGGCAAGCTGTTCGACGAGGCGTGCGGCACGCTCGATGCCACCGCGCGGCACAAGCTGGGTAACGAGCTGGACAAGCAGCTCTGGGCCCTGGCCGGCCAGATCGCCGTCTTCACCGACCCGGCCGTGGCCGTGGTGAAGGGCAACCTGGTCAACTATGACGGGATCACCTCGGCATTCCAGGCGCCGGTGTGGGAAAACGTCGGCTGGAAGAAGTAGTGATCGGATAACTCAAGTGAGGGTGGTCCGGAATTCCCGGGCCACCCTCGCGTCCGTTCCACCACGAGAAGGGGTGTCATGCGCACATCTGGAAAAATGACAGCTGCAATTGGCGCGGTGTGCGTGATCGCCCTGATCGTCGCCGGCTGCAGCAAGAACGGCGCGAAGGAAAGCAACAAAAAAGCAGACAAGAAAGCGGCCGCCGCCGCGAAGTCACTGCCGGGTACGCAAATGGCATCGGCAGCGCGGGGCGACGTCAAGCAGGGCGGGGCGCTGCGGATCGCGGTTATCGACTTCCCGCAGAATTTCAACTCGTACAACATTGACGGAAACGATGCGGCGCTGATCCCGATCGATCAGTCGACGCTGCCGCAGATTTTCACGTTCGACAACGCCGGAAATCCGGTGCTGAACAAGGACTACGCGACCTCGGCGAAGGTGACCAGTGACAGCCCGTTCACCGTGACCTACGAGATGAACCCCAAGGCGATCTGGTCGAATGGCACGCCCATTGGATATCCGGACTTTCTTGCTGCCTGGAAGGCGAACAACGGCAAGAACGCCGCGTTCAAGACGGCCAGCACCAATGGCTGGGAGAAGATCACCGGCATTACCCGGGGAAGTTCGGACCGGGAAATCAAGGTGACCTTCAATGCGCCGTACGCGGGTTGGCCCGCGGTTTTTAACGGTCTGATGCCGGCCAGCCTCGATGCCACGGCGAAGTCCTACAACACCGCCTGGGTGCATAGTCGGCCGATCTCCGGTGGCCCGTTCATCGTGACCAAGGCCGACTCCACCGCGCAGGTCATCACCGAAAAGCCCAACCCGAAGTGGTGGGGCAACAAGCCGAAGCTGTCCCAGCTGCTGGTCCGCGCGCTGGACCAGCCCGCTCAGGTCGGCGCGTTCACCAACGGTGAGCTCGATGCCCTCTCGATCGGGACCAACGCCGACGTGTTGAAGCAGGCCGAGCAGACGCCAAACACCAAGATCTACCGGTCTAGCGGGCTGACCTGGTATCACCTTGACCTGAATGGCAAGTCGCCGCTGTTGTCGAATGTGCAACTGCGCACCGCGATCTTCCAGGGTGTCGACCGGACCCAGATTGCCAAGACCCGGCTCGGCCCGATTGGCGCACCCCCGCAGCTGTTGTCCAATCACATGTATGTGCAGAGTCAGGACGGCTACCAGGCCAACGATTCCGTGGTCGCCTACAACCCCGCGCAGGCAAAGAAAACGCTGGACAGTCTCGGTTGGAAAATGAGCGGGAAATTCCGTAAGAAGGACGGCAAGACGCTCACGCTCCGGATGGTCGGCCAGGCCGGCAATCCGGTGCACGCGCAGGTCGGCTCGCAGGTGCAGCAGTCGCTTGCCGCCATCGGGGTCCAGGTAAAGATCGTCGGGGTGCCGAAGGATGACTACTTCACCAAATACGTCAACACCGGCGATTATGACCTGACCTATTACGGCTGGACCGGCGGCGCGTATCCCGAATGCTCGAACAAGAGCATTTTCGCCGAGGGCGGCGATCAGAACCACACCTACGTGTCCACCAAGGAGATCGGTCAGCTCTTCGACCAGGCGTGCTCCACTTTGGACCCGACTCAGCGCCGCAAGATTGCCAACGACCTGGACAAGAAGATCTTCGCGCTGGCCTCGGAGGTCACCATCTACACGTTGGCCGGTGTGGGCGCGGTCAAGGACACCCTGGTCAACTACGACGAGGACACTTCGGCGTTCCAATCGCCGGACTGGACCAATGTCGGATTCCGGAAGTAGGAGACGGCTACTCTGAGGGGCATGCGTACCCGCTCAGCGCTTGCGATTGTCCTGACCACTGCCGCGGTTGCGGTCGCTCCGGTGTTGTTGGCCGGTCCCGCGGCCGCGGCGTCGGGGGAGCACGTCGCCGCCTACGACATCAATGTCGTTGTTGCGCAGTCCGGTTTGTTGAGGGTCACCGAGACGATCAACTATGACTTCGGTAGCGAAAGCAAACATGGCATTTTCCGCTACATCCCGGATAAGGCCAGGGCCGACAAGCACCACGACCGGTCCTACCCGACACACGTCAGCCAGTCCACAATGGACGGTCAGCCGGTCCAGCAGAGCGTGAAGCAGAAGGGTGCGTCAGAGGTCATCCAGCTCGGTGACCCCAACCGCACGATCAGCGGCGTGCACAAGTACGTCATCAGCTACACGATCGACCGGACGCTCAACCAGATCGCCGGCAAGCCGCAGCTGTATTGGAACGCGGTCGGCAGCGGCTGGCAGGTGCCAATGTCCGACCTGAAGGTCACCGTCACGGCACCCGGCAATATCGGCCAAGTCGCTTGCTATCAAGGCGATTCCGGATCCAAGGCGAGCTGCCAGTCGCCTACGACCTCCGGCGATACCGCGACCTACACCCAGCCGTCATTGGGCGCGCACCAGTCGCTGACCGTCGTGGCCGCGCTGCCCTCGACGGTGACGGCGCAGCCGCCGCTGCTCGTCGAGCGCACCGACTTCGCGTACCGGATGGCCAGCGACCCGTGGGTGTGGTTCGCCGCGGCCGGCATCTTCGTGATCGGGCTGTTTGTGGTCGGCTCGCTGGTGTATGCCCGTGGCCGCGACCGCCGCTTCGCCGCCCAGGTGCCGGGACTGCGACCGGCACGGGGGCAGAGTGAGGCCGAGGAGTTCCGCCCGGTCCTGGCCAGCGCCGAGGGTCCGGTCGAGTTCATCGCGCCCAAGGGCGTGCGGCCGGGCTCGATCGGCGTGCTGCTGGATCAGACGACCGACGTCCGCGACGTGACCGCCACGATCGTCGACCTGGCCGTGCGCGGGTACCTCCGGATCGAGGAGGACAACCCCGGCTCGTGGACGCTGCACCGGCTGCGGGCCGCCGATGACCGGATGAACGAGTACGAGCAGACGCTGTTTGCCGGGCTGTTCAGCGGCCGCGATGAGGTGTCGCTCGCCGAGCTGCGCAACAGCTTCGCGAAGACCACCGCGATGGTGAAATCGGAGATCTACGACGACTCGGTCGCCCAGGAGTGGTACCCGCGCCGGCCGGATCTGGTCCGGATGGGGTGGAAGGCCCGCGGCACCGGCGCGGTCGTGATCGGCGCCTTGGTCGGCGTGATCGCCGCGTTCGGCTTCAATGCCGGGCTGCTCGGCGTCGGGGTGGCGCTGGCCGGGGTGGCGATGTGGCTGGCCAGCCGGTGGATGCCGGCCCGCACCGCGATCGGCAGCGCCGCCTACGCGCAGGCGCTCGGATTCCGCCGCTACATCCGGGTCGCCGAGGCATCGCAGCTGAAGGTGGAGGAGCGCGAGGGCGTGTTCTCCCGCTATCTGCCGTACGCGATCGCGTTCAACGAGGCCGACCGCTGGGTGAAGACGTTCGCCGCGGTGAATGCGGTGAATCCGGACTCGATGGCCGGCTGGTACGTCGGCAACGGTGTGTTCACCGCGATGTACTTCGCCTCCTCGCTCAACTCCTTCACGGTGAATACCGGCAATACGCTCGTCTCGACCCCGGCCGCATCCGGTGGGTCCGGGTTTGGCGGTGGCGGGTTCTCCGGTGGCGGGGCCGGCGGCGGTGGCGGCGGTTCCTGGTAGTCCCGTTCCGCGGTAGCCAGTGTTCCGCCGAGTTGATCATGCGGAAATTGGGGTGGACACGCCGATCAGAACCCCAACAACCGCATGATCAACAGCGACCGGCGGCCCCGGCGTATCGAAGATGCCCCGGGGTGGGTGAACCGGTATATTGGATCGACGTACCACTACCAGGGGGTGAATGGTCTCGACTCTGGACGCCGATACAGGGGAAGCGGGCCGAGGAAGGCGACGATGATCTCGTTAACCACCCGTCGCAAACGAATAAGTGCCGACAAGAGTCAGCACGAGTTCGCTCTCGCTGCCTAAGCGATAGCGACTCTGTCAGACCGGTAGCGCCTCCGGACCGGACCCTGGCATCGACTAGGAGGATCACCGCCGGACTTGGCCGCGGAGGCCGGCGGGACACCAAACAGCGGCTGGGCCTGTCACACCGACTTGTTCGTGAGAGCGGTGGGGTCGAGTAGAGACGATACGGACTGCGCCCGGAGAAGCCCTGTTGAGACGCTAGAGGACGCGGGTTCGATTCCCGCCACCTCCACATCCTGGGAGGCGAGTGCTCGTGGAGAGCACTCGCCTTCTGGCTGTTCCGGATCACCCTGGGGGCCGAGCCCCCAGACCCCATGGCACAAGTAGGCGAGGTGTGCTCGCGGAGCACGCCTCGCCTTTCTTGTTCCGGATTATCCTGGGGGCCGAGCCCCCAGACCCCCGCCGGGGGCAAGCCCCCGGACCCCCGCGTGTGGTTGGGTTGGGCCCTTTGCTCAGAGCAAGGCCAGGCCGGACGTCGGAGCCCGCTCGTGGGCATACCGAAAAACACATACGTGCTGGCAACATCGCGCTGGCTTGACTCGGGGGCTGTGACCTACCGCCCCAGTAAGTCGATGAAGCCCAGTCGCACCCTTGTCGCGTTCATTGCCAGCGGCACTCTGATGGCCGGATTGACCACCGCCCAGGCCGCACCGGTGCCCAGCCCAGCTGCTTCGCCAACGACGGCAGGGTTGCAGACGGGTCCGGAGCTTCCGGCCGGCGCGCGCACCATGTCCACCCTCAGCCGGCCGGTGACCGACACCGCGCAACTGGTCGACGCCCGCACCTGGACGACCGGTGGTGGCAACACCTTTCCCGGCGCGGAGGCACCGTTCGGCATGACGCAATGGAGCCCGGACACAATGCCGAACCGCAGCCACGGCGGCGGCTACAGCTACGGCGACACGTCGCTCACCGGCTACTCGCTCACCCACCTCAGCGGCCCGGGCTGCGCGGCCGCGGGAGATGTGCCCATGCTGCCGATAACCGGCGCCCTGCCGAGCGGGGACCCGAATGGCGTGACGTCGAAGTTCAGCAACGACGGCGAAGTGGCCCAGGCCGGCTACTACTCGGCGCGGAGCAACCAGCCGGGCACGATCACCTCGGAGTTCACCGCGACACCGCACAGCTCGATGGGGCGCTTCACCTACCCCGCGACCGCGCGGGCTGGCTTCCTGATCAAGCTGCACGACAGCCAGAACGGCGAGTTCGCGCCGAGCACGGCACGCATCATCGGCAACGACGAGGTGAGTGGCTCGGAGACGAGTGGCCACTTCTGCGACGAGACGAACAACGACGGCCAGCGGCAGGAATACACCGTCCACTTCGACATCACCTTCGACCAGCCGTTCAGGTCATCGCAGGTGATTAAGGGCAGTGACGGCACCCCGGCCGCCGTGTACCTCGCCTTCGACACGACGGCCGATCCGACCGTGCAGGCGAAGGTGGGCATCTCCTATGTCAGCGGGTCCAACGCCCGGCTGAACTGGCAGACCGAGAACCCGGGCTGGGACTTCGGCGCCGTCAAGGCCGCCGACCAGCGGGCGTGGAACAAGCTGCTCGGTCGGATCGAGGTCGCCGGCGGCGACTACGCCCACACGCAGATGTTCTACAGCCTGCTGTACAAGTCGTTCCTGCAGCCCAATATCACCAGCGACGTCAACGGCCAGTATCTGGGCGCCGACATTCGGGTGCATACGATCGGCGGGTCGCAACAGAACCAGTACGGCATTTTCTCCGGCTGGGACTCCTACCATTCGCTGTCGCAGCTGCAGGCGATGCTCGACCCCAGGACGGCAAGCGATCAGGCGCAGTCGTTGGTGAACTACTACGCCCAGGACGGGATCCTGCAGCAGTTCGGGTACCTGCACCTGAACAACTACGTGAATGACGGCGACCCGGCGCAGGCGATCATCGCGGACTACTACGCGTTCGGCGCCCGGGACTTCGACACGACCACCGCCCTGCACGACATGCTGAGGCAGGCCACCACGGTCAACGATGTGCGCCCCGGCGAGGCGCTGGAGCAGAAGTACGGCTACCTGCCCGAGTCCGCCAACTACGGCTGTTGCAACTGGATGGGCGGCGTACCCACGCTGCTCGAGTATGACAACGCGGACCTGGCGCTTTCGTTCTTCGCTCGCGCGCTTGGGGACCGCAAGAACGCCGATATGCTCGAGGCCCGGGCAAACAACTGGCAGAACGTGTTCAACCCGGTCACCAACCTGCTGAATCCGCGCAACACCAACGGCGGGTTCGTCCCGGGCATCACCCCGGCCAGCTGGATCGGGTCCGAGGGCGACGCCTATGAGTACCTGTGGGACGTCCCGAACAATTACCCGGCACTGTTTGCGCTGCTCGGTGGCAAGTCCAAAGTCGTGCCGGCGCTGCGCGAGTACCTGTCGCAGCCCGATGGCGGCTGGCCGACGCACGCGGCGCTGCGGAACGAGTTCGACTTCGGCCAGCAGTACGCGCTGAACTACGCCGGTGACCCGGCCGGCACCCAGCAGGTCGTCAACAACATCCGCACCACCATGTACCGGCCCGGCCCGAGTACGCCGGCCAACGACGACCTGGGCGCCAACAGCTCCGCGTTCATCTGGCAGATGCTCGGCATGTACCCGGAGAACCCCGGCAGCGACAACCTCGTCTTCAGCAGCCCCGGATTTCCCCACGTCCGGATCACCCTGCCCTCGGGCCGGACCATCACCAGCAACGCGCCCGGCGCCTCGTCGACCAACTTCTACGTGCGCGACCTGAGACTCAACGGTCGCCGCTACCACAAGCTCTACGTGCCGTTCGCGACGCTGGCCAGGGGCGCGCGCCTCGACTGGGCGCTGACCAGCAAGCCGACCAGGTGGGGTACCGCGCCGCGGGACGCCCCACCCGCCTACACCCGAGGCATGCGGCCCGTGGTCGGCGGATACCTGCACAGCCCGCAGGATCAGGTGACCGTCGCACCCGGCGCCAGCGCGACCATCACGCTGGGCGTCGCCGCGAACGCCACGAACGCGGCGCAGGCCGTGCGGGTCCGTGCGTCCGGGTCCTCCGGGTTGACCGTATGGGGGACGACCCGGATCCCACCGTCCGGGCGCACGCAGATCACGCTCACTGTCCACGCCGCCTCGTTCATGCGGCCGGGCTTCTACCCGGTGCCGATCACGCTCAGCGCGGGTGGACTCACCCTGATCGTGATCGTTGAAAAGCCGGGCAGCCCGCTCGCCCCACTCGCCTTGGACGCCGGGACCACGACCAGTGCGGTGTATCCGGGCTTCCGGCGGCTCTCCGCCGCTGATATGTGGGAGCCGGGCAGGGGCTACGGGTGGGTCGGCACCCCACCAAAGTCCCGCGATCGAGGCAAGCTGGATGCGCTGCGCCGCGACCTTGTGCTGGCCAGCACGCCGAGCACGCTGCGCATCGCCGTTCCGGCCGGCCAGCACGAGGTCTACGTGCTGCGTGGCGACGCCGGCAAGGACACCGGCGACATGATCATCAGCGACGGCGGCAGGACGCTGGTCGATTCCGGAGACAACCTGTCGACCGGGCAGTACCAGTGGTTGCACTTCTCGCTCGATGGCGGATCAGCCGGACGAACTGCCGACCTGACGTTCTCGGCACCGCCCCGAGAATGCAACGATCCCTGCTATTTCGGTGCCGGCCGCGACTACTGGAACGTCGACGCTCTGGTAGTCCGCTGATTGGGTGCACCGTCGCCTGGCAGAGCCCGTTGGCGTTGCCTCACGGTTGGGGCTTGACAGACCAATGGCGAGCCGCCAGCCTATGTTCAGGTCATACGACCAGGTCATTTGATTAGGAAGGCGTGCGATGCACTCGCTGAAAGGCAAGGTCGCCATCGTGACCGGTTCGGCTCGGGGGATCGGTCGCGCGACCGCCGAGTTGCTTGCCGAACACGGCGCGGCCGTTCTGATCAGTGACATCGACCGAGCGGCGGCCGAGCTGACGGCGGGTGAGATCGACGGCGACACAGTCGTCTTCGCCGGGGACCTGACCGAGGACCGCACGCCCGAAAGAATGGTCGAAGCCGCCGTAGACACCTGGGGCCGGATCGACATCGTCGTCAACAACGCGGGTTACACGATGGACGCGCCGATCCACAAGATGACCGACGACGCCTTCCAGGCGATGCTCGACATTCACAATGTCGTGCCCTTCCGCGTGCTGCGGGCGGCCGCCCCACATCTTCGTGAACCGGCCAAACGCGAGCATCGAGAAGGCCGCGAGGTGTTCCGCAAGGTCGTCAATGTCTCGTCCGTATCAGGGCTGTTCGGCAACGCAGGACAGGCCAACTACTCGACTGCGAAGGCCGGGATCGTCGGGCTGACGAAGACGCTCGCCAAGGAGTGGGGCCAGTTCAAGGTCACGGTCAACGCGGTCGCGTTCGGTTTCGTCGACACGCGGATGACCGTCGCGAAGACGGAGCGGTCGCTCGTCGACATCGGCGGCCGCAGCGTCAACATCGGCATCCCGCACGAACAGCGAGCGGCCATCGAGGCCGTCATCCCGCTCGGACGCGCGGCCACCCCACGGGAGGCGGCCGGCGGCGTCCTGTTCTTGTGCCTCCCGCTATCGGACTACGTCACCGGGCAGGTCCTGAACGTCACTGGCGGCCTGCCGAGTGGGATGAGCTGGTAGCCGTGCCGATCGACGTCGAGCGCCTGCTCGCGGCCCGCCTGCCGAGCGTCCGGGCCAGCTGGACACCTGACGACGTGATCTTGTATCACCTCGGGATCGGTGCAGGTGCCCGACCGGCCGACCCGCACGAGCTGGCCTACGTCTACGAGCGGCTCTTGAAAGTGCTGCCCACCTTCGCCGTGATCCCGGCCTTTGGGTGGCTGCCGCCGGTCGCGAAGGTCGACGGCCTCGAGATCGATCCCGCCCGTCTGTTGCACGGCGAGCAGGACCTTGAGTTGTTCCAACCGCTTCCGCCGACCGGGGAGATCGAGGTAGCCGGACGCGTCCGGCAGGTATACGACAAGGGCACCGGAGCGGTCGTCGTCTTCGAAGTGACGTCCCGCGACGCACGCACGGGCGCCACGCTCAGTGTGAATCGGTTCGCCAGCTTCATCCGGGGCGAGGGCGGGTTCGGCGGCGAGGCCGGTCCCGCCGCGGGCAACGAGC
>Ga0137412_10004407_pt1 | contig 11239 bp, 11 predicted proteins | sample CZODoug2_1_16fun_FD_122160 | JGI IMG/M metagenome (GOLD analysis project Ga0137412, IMG submission 122160) | Vadose zone soil fungal communities from Angelo Coast Range Reserve, California, USA - CZODoug2_1_16fungal (Hybrid Assembly) | ecosystem: Environmental > Terrestrial > Soil > Vadose zone... | reverse complement strand
CCGAGCCGGTCTTCGGACGCGAAGACGTCACCGGCGACGATCGACGTCAGCAGCGGCAGCGCCCAGGTGCCCGAGAAGCCGAGCACGACCAGCGGGCCGGCCCAACCAGTGGCGTGCATCCACCGGCCGAACAGGGTGTCGACGGGCAGCGAGCTCTGCTGACTGACCCCGGCGACGAAGATCGCCGGCACGATCCAGCAGGCGAGCACCAGCAACCGCACCCGCCACTGCGACAGCAGCTTGACCAACTCGAAGCGATAGCCACGCGCCACCGTCACCCGACGGGCGGCCGGAGCGGCGGGAGCGTCGACCTCGACGATGGTCGCGGTCATCGGCTGGACTCCTGCTGGTCGGTGAGGGCCAGGAACTCGGCCTCGAGCGGCGATACGACGGGCGCCAGTTCTCGCAGGGCGATGCCCTCGTGCACGAGCCGTGCCACGAGCTCGTCCAGGGCGGGCACCTGCGCTCGCACGATCAGCGCCCCCGCGTTCCGCGTAGCGGGTCCGTCGTCGACGACGTGGATCCCGTCCGAGGCCACCGCAAGCCGACGAGCGGCCGGCGGGTCGGAGGTGACCAACCGGTAGTCGAGCTCGCGGTTCTCCGCGGCCAACTTGCTCAGCGGGCCGGAGAACACGACCCGCCCGGTCGCGAGGATGGTGACCTCGGAACACAGTGCCTCGACGTCGTCCATCCGGTGGCTGGAGAGCATGACCGACGTGCCGCCGCTCGCGAGCCGGCGCAGGACGCCGTGTACGTGCTTCTTGCCGGCGGGATCGAGGCCGTTGGACGGCTCGTCGAGCACCAGCAGCCGAGGCTTGGTCAGCAGGGCGGCGGCCAGCCCGAGCCTCTGACGCATGCCGAGGGAGAAGCCGCGTACCCGGTCGTCGGCGACGTCGGTGAGCCCGACCTGGTGAAGCGCGTCGTCAATCCCGGCCGTTCGCGGATCGAGTCCCCGTAGCGTCGCCAGGGCCGCGAGATTCTGCCTGGCCCCGAGCGAAGGGTAGAGGCCGGGGCCGTCGACGAACCCAGCGACACCGTCGGGTACGGCGAGCGCCCGCCCGACCGGCGATCCCAGGATCTCGAGGCGGCCCCGGTCAGCCATCGCCAGGCCCAGCAGCAGGCCGAGCAAGGTCGTCTTCCCGGCCCCGTTCGGCCCGACCAATCCGTGGATCTGCCCGTAGGCGACGTCCAGGTCAACGCCGTCGAGCGCGACGACTTCGCCGAATGACTTGGTGATCCCCCGAGCCCGGATTGCGAGAGGTGTGTCCATGACCCCTTCTTCGCGTCGGCTGAAAGGAACCTAGGGAGGCCAACCGACGCAGACGCGGACATATCTTTAACGGTTGGTAAACGCAAGACGCCTACCTCGGCGGTGGTAGTCGAGCGAGTGCCCGGAGCACGCGGCCCGAGGTCGGCCCCATGGGCATCCGCGTCATCTGAAGTTCACTTTGGCGATATGCAAGGTCGCCGCGGGACGCTGGGAACTGACACCACATCGGGCTCGTGGGCTTGATCGCCTGCTCAGCGCGGCCGGGATCTGATCATTGGCCTCGGGTTGGCCGGTGCGGGCGGCCAGAGGGTAGGCAGCAGGGTGCGCAATTCGCCGGAGGACACGGCGACGAGCCCGATCCCGGCGGCAAGCCCGGCCGCCACGAGGTCGGCGGCCAGCCGCGGCATCCCCGGCAGCGCCGCTATCGACTCGATCGCGCACCCGAGCACGACTAGCTCGCGCATGCGCCCTCGGGTGATTGGGGCCAGGCAGAGCACACCCCACAGCGCGTACCACGGGTAGATCACCGGACCGAGCAGCGCGACGGCGAGCAGGCCGAGACCGACAGTTGCCTCCAGGCCGCGACGCCGGGATGTGGCGATCAGGTAGGCGACGATGCAGCCGGCAGCGACCAGCGCAACCGTCCGGCCAGCCGCGGCGAGGTCGTCGAAAGGAGCCCACGGCACGATCGCCTGGCACAGGTCTCCGATGAGGCTCGACGGTGCGGCCGGTGTGTAGCCAAGGGCCGGTGTGTTCAGGGCCGGCGCCCAGCCCCAACCGTGCGGCACGAGCATCGTCAGCCCGGCGCAGGCGGCGACCGCGACGGCCGAATCGCGCGCGGTGTCCGACCAGGCCTGATGGCCCGGACGCTGCCGCTGCCAGGCGATGATCGCGACGACCGCGATCAGCGCGGGCGCTTTCACGGCCCCGGCCGCGCAGGCGAGGACGATGCCCAGCGTCGGATTTCCGCGGCGCACGGCAACCAGTGCGCCCAGCAGCAACGCACCGAGCAGGCCCTCCAGGTGCGCCGCGGACACGATGTACAGCAGGACGAGCGGGTTGAGCACGACCAGGGTCAGGGCCGCGATCCGATGCGTGCCGGCCAGGTCTGCGGCCAGCAACCCGATCACCACGACTGAGGCAACCGCCACCAATCGGAAGACGATCACCGCACCCAGCGGGCCACCGCCGAGGACGACGGCGAAGTGCTGGAACCAGGTCGCGAGCGGCCCGTACGGGCTGGCCACGCTGCGCCAGGTGGGGTCGACAGCCGCCACGGCAGGGACGCCGCCCAGGGCGGACGGGCCGACCGAGTAGGGGTCGAAGCCGCGATCGACCAGCATCCCCTGGGCGGCGTAGGTGTACACGTCGCTGCTCAGCAGCGGTGGGCCGACCACGAACGGCAGCGCCCAGGCACCTGCGATCGCCCAGACCCGCCCCTCGGTTCTCACCGCCGGGTGCGGGCGCCGGGCCAACCTGAGCCAGAGCAGGACCAGGACGGCGGCGCCAGCCACCAGCAGCAGTCCCGGCGCCGGTGAGCCGCCCGGACGGTAGCCGCTGCGAGTGAGCAGGCCGAACCAGTTCGTCAGCGGGGTGGTGAAGCGGGCCGTGCCGATCTGACCACCGGCGAGAACGATCAGCGTGCTCGTCGCGAACCCCGCTGCCGCGTAAGCCGCGGTCGCGTGCCCCCCGACGCCGGCGAGCACAGCCGCCCGGCGAACTCGGATCGGTCGAGGTTGCTCCATCGGCGGCTGCGCAGCGTCAGCCGTGGTGGTGATAGGTCGCTTGGGCCGCTTCGAAGCGATCGTGCGTGCCCTGCGCGGCCGCACCGGCGGCCACGATGCTGCAGGCGGTCAAGGCGACGACGAATCCGGACGCCAGTCGGCGGTGCCGTGGCGGCGGGTCGAGCAGGGCACGGATCCGGACGGTCAGGTGCGTGCTGGCGGCTGCCAGCGCCGCTGACGGCTGTGGTGAGTGAGCCCTGGAACGGGCGACGCCGGCGCGAGCCAGGGCGCGAGCGACAAGGAGCCGGTCACCGGTCTCGGCCGCGGCGGCCTCGTCAGCCCATCGCTCGACCGCTAGGCCCACGGCGGCCCGCAGTGGCCGAAGCAGCGGGTTGGCCGCCGCGGCCACGTCGGTCAGTTGCGTGTAGACGTGGTGCCGATACGTGAGATGCGCCGCCTCGTGGGCGAGCAGGGCCCGGCGCTCGTCCGCCGACAACGTTCGCAGCATTGCTGTGGACACGACGATCCGTCCGGAGAAGCCCGGCACGGCGTAGGCAGTCGGCTCGAGATCCTCGATCACCACGAGGCCACCCGCGGCGGGGCTGAGCCGGCGGCACGTCCTGGCCGCGATGACTATTGCCCGCACGGCCCGGACGGTTCGCCTCAATGCGGCAAGCAATAGGCCGAAGGCGCACACGCCGGCCAGTGCACCAGCGACACCTGGCAACCAGGTGTCGCTGCGCAGAACGATTGATGACCAGTGACCGACTCGTGCGACCGGCGGCCGCTGGGCCAGCCACAGGACCCCGGCGAGCGAGAGCACAAGTCCGGTGGCGAGCGCGGTAACCAGGGCCAGGGTGGTCAGCAGGACAGCGGCGGCCGCCGGCGGCAACCGCCGGCCGACTCGCGCCCCGGTCAGCCAGAGCAATCCGCTGACGAGGAAGGGGGTGGCGACGATGGGGGTCACGTCGCCACCCCCGGACTGTGGCCCGCCCCGTCCTCGGCGAGCAGGTCGGTCAGCAGGCGTTCGTCTTCTGGGCTCAGATCGGCGACGAATCGGGCCAGCACGCCGGCCCGGTCGCTGTCGCGGTCGAGCAGGCGCCGCATCCGGAACGCGGTGACCGACGCCTGGGCCGCCTGCTCGTCGCCGGCGAGCGAGTACGCGTACGCCCGGCCGTCCGGCTCGCGGGTCAGGGCGTGCTTCGCGTGCAGCCGGGCCAGCGTGGTCATCACCGTCGTGTAGGCGAGATCACCGCCGAGTTCGGCGAGAACCTCGGCCGCGGTCAACGGCCGGCCGGCCGCCGCCAGGCACGCGAGCACTTCCCGTTCCAGTCCCCCGCGATCCCGCCCGCCCGTTCTCGGCACGACGCACCTCCATCTACTACTGTTGTCGTAGTACGACAATAACTGTAGTCGCTTGCTGACGCTCACCCCACCCGTACTGGAGGAATCTCGTGCCGCTCGCGGTCAATCTGCTCGACCCGCACAGCGTGCTGTCCAGCCTGGGCGCGCTGGGCGTGTTCGTCATCCTGTTCGCCGAGACCGGTTTGTTGATCGGTTTCTTCCTCCCCGGTGACTCGCTGCTGTTCACCGCCGGGCTGCTGTGCACGACGAAGGCGCACTCGACGATCCACCTCTCGCTGCCGGCTGTGCTGGTCGCCGCCGCCGCCGGGGCCTTGCTCGGGGCACAAGTCGGCTACCTGATCGGTCGGCGCGCGGGCCCGCCGCTGCTCGGCGCCCAGCAGCGTCCTCGGTTGCGGCACGCGCTGGCCCGCGGCCAGGAGGCGCTCGAACGCTACGGGCCGGGCAAGGCGATCGTGCTGGCCCGGTTCATCCCGATCGTGCGCACGGTGCTCAACCCCCTCGCCGGCGTGCTCGGCGTACCCGCCCGGACCTTCACCATCTGGCAGATCGCCGGCGGCCTGGTGTGGTCGGTCGGAGTCACGCTCGCCGGCTACGCCCTCGGCTCGCACATCTCGAACGTCGACCGCTACCTGTTGCCGATCATCGCCGTCATCGTGGTGGTCTCGCTGATCCCGGTCGCCGTCGAGCTGCGCCGTCACGCCCGCGGGAACGCCGGAAGCCGGCGTTGAGCTGCGAGCGGCCCGGCCCGAACCTCCAGCCGGCTCTTACCCGGCTTGATCAATAATTCTGATGTGACCGCCGCGCATCGTGTTCTCGTCGTCGACGACGATCACGGTCTTCGCGACGTCGTGGCCCGTGGGCTTCGCGAAGAGGGGTTCGACGTCTGCACCGCGGCCGACGGTGCCGGGACGCTGCGCACCGCCCATCGAAGGAGCTTGGACGCGATCGTTCTGGACGTCGGGCTGCCCGACTCCGACGGACGCGACGTCTGCCAGGCCCTGCGGTCGCAGGGTCTCGCCATGCCGGTGCTGTTCCTCACCGCTCGCGACGGCATCGGCGACCGCCTTTCCGGTTTCTCGTCGGGCGGCGACGACTATCTGACCAAACCCTTCGCCTTTCCGGAATTGGTTGCCCGGCTGCGGGCCGTGCTCAGCCGGTGGTCCGAATCGCCGGCGGTGGCCTGGGACGGGCTAAGCGTCGACCCGCTGTCGCACTCGCTGTCCTCCGGGTCGGTGCAGGTCGCGCTGTCACCCACCGAGTTCAAGCTCATGGCGCGCCTCATGGCCGCCCCCGGGTCTGTCGTGCGGCGCCGGCAACTGGTCGACGCGGCGTGGCCGTCCGGGGCGATCGTCTCGGAGAACACGCTCGACCAGTACGTCAGCCGGCTGCGACGCAAGCTCGCCGACGTCGGCTCGATGCACACCATCCGCGCCGCGCGCGGCGTTGGATTCGAGCTTGGCTGACGCCCGAGCCCGGCGGTGGCGCCGACGCACGCTGCGCGGCCGGGTTTCCCTGGTCAGCCTGGGCGTTCTCGTGTTGTGGGTCGCGGCCCTCACGGCCGGCTTCAACGCCTACTTCCACGACCACCTGGCCGGACAGGCCAGCGAGGTGCTGCACGCCCGGGCCGAAGCGGCCGCGGCCACCGTCGAGGTCACGGCCGCCCATCGGATCCTCGTCCGCGAGACCGCCGACGACAGCGTCCTGGACCAGGGGATCTGGGTCTACCAAGGCGACCGGGCGGTCGAGCGGCCGGTGGGCTCGACGCAGCTGCAGGCCCGGGCTGACGCGCTGGCCGTCAAGGGCAGCGGCTCGGTCCGCCTCGGCAGCGGCAGCCTCATGCAGGCTCTCCCCGTCGTCGACCACGGCACTCGCCTCGGATCGGTGGTCGCGGCCGTGTCACTCGTTCCGTACCGGCATGCCGAACAAACGGCGCTGATCGGATCGGCCGGTGTGGCCGTGCTCTTCCTGCTCGGGGCCTATCCCGCGCTGCGCCTCGCCGCGCGACGCGCCCTGGCGCCGGTCGATGCGATGACCCGTCAGGCCGCGGAATGGAGCGCACACGCCGGCGGGGAACGTTTCGGCGCCGAATACGGTCACCGGGAGCTGCAGAACCTGGCGTCGACGCTCGACAACGTCCTGGATCGATTGTCCGCGGTGGTCCGGCACGAGCAGCAACTCTCCGCCGAGCTCTCCCATGAACTGCGCACCCCGTTGAGCCGCATCGTCGCCGAGACCGATGTGTTGTTGTCGCGCCCGCACACCGCCGAGCAGCAGCAGCGGGCCCACGCCGGAATCCACGACAGCTCCGTTCATATGGCCCGCATTCTCGACACGCTGCTGGCGACCGCTCGCTCCGACTTCGCCGGCCCGATCGGGCAGTGCGCCATCGGGCCGGTCATCGAGCACGCCACCCACTCCGGGAACGCCGCCATCTCCATCCACGTCGAAGACCCGCACGTCCTGCTCGGCGTGGACGAGGCCGTCGCCGAGCGGATCTTCGCGCCGATCCTGGCCAACGCGTTCCGCTTCGCCGAGCACGACATCCGGGTTACCGCCCGGCACACCGCCGGACAGGTGTGGGTCGACGTCGCCGACGACGGCCCGGGTATACCCGTCGAGTTCGTCGAGGACGTCTTCCGGCCGGGTTTCCGAACCGATCGTCGCGACGGGCACTTCGGCGCCGGTCTCGGGCTCTCGCTCGCCCGCCGGCTGGCCCGCTCGTCCGACGGCGACGTGCTGATCGTCGCCGCCGCCCGGACGGGCGCCACCGTCCGCGTCTGCCTACCGCCGGCCTGACCGGCGCGGCCGATTACGTGCTGCCGAGCAAGACCGTGTCAGTGCGGTCCCGGCCGGTCTTGGACAGATAGGCCACGACCACAACGATCGTCCCCAAGAACAGCGCGCTCGTCCCGAACGTGCCGAGCCCGAGGCCGCCGTCGGCGTGGGCCGACCCGAAGTAGTCACCGAGGTTGGCGCCCAGTGGCCGGGTGAGAATGTAGGCCAGCCAGAACGACAACACCGGGCCCGCGCCGAGTCTCCAGGCGAGGAAGACCGCAACGATCAGCCCAGCCGGTAGAACCACGGATGGCCCCGGACCCCAGCCGGTCAGCTCGAGCGTCCAGTCGCCGGCGGCAGTGCCGAGCGCGAACGTCACCAACACCGTGAGCCAGTAGAACGCTTCGCGGCTCGTGGTGACGATCGAGTGGATCGACAGGGTGCGCTCCCGCGCGTACCAGACGCCGAACACGATCGCGAGGAGCACCGAGAACACCGTGGTGCTGATCCACAACGGCACGTTCTGCCCGTCGGTGAGGTTGTCGGTCAGCAGCGTTCCGACCACGCTGATCAACACCACTGCGAGCCAATACACACCGGGCACGTACTGCTGTAACCGGAATTGCACCACCAACACGACCGCCAGCGCGATCGAGAAGACCAGCGTCGTATTCGTCAGACCGAATCCCAGCGTGCTGTTGATGTAGTCGGCGAAGCTCTCACCGACGGTCGTGCACAGCACCTTGATCACCCAGAAGTAGACGGTCACCTCGGGCACCTTGTTCAGCATCTGCGTCCGAGTGCCCGGGAGCACCTGCGTGCTTCTCGTATCCATCAAGCCAGTGTCAGCGGCCGATCATGAACGAAACCTGATTGATCTTCGTTGCGCGACTCGTAGCGACGGCCGGTACCGTGCCATGGAGTGGCACGCACCCTCGACCCACGCCGGCTGCTGCTACCCGGCGCGCTCGCGACCCTGGTACTGGCCGGGGCGTTGCTCGGAGCGCTGGGCGAGGCCACGACCGATGACCTCCGGCAAGGCGACGGGCTCGCCGAGCTGGACCACCCCGTCGCGACCTGGCTGAGCCAGCATCGGACCGGGTGGCTCACCACGATCATGCGCACGATCACGACGCTGGGCAGCCCGCTCGGCGTCACGATCACGACCGGTCTGGTGGCCGCCGCGGTGTGCTGGCGCGCCCGGCGACTCTCGCCCGTGCTGCTGGCCGCGATCGTGCTGGCTGGGGCCGAACTGCTCGAGACCGTCACGAAGCACCTGGTCGGCCGGCCCCGCCCACCCCTCAGCCTGCGCGTGCCCGGCGTCTCAGCGAGCGGGTTCTCCTTCCCCTCCGGGCACGCCACCCTCGCCGCGGCCGGCTATGGCCTGATCGCCGTACTACTCACCCGCTACGCGCAGCGGACGGCGGCCCGGACCGTCGTGTGGGCAGGGGCGGCCACCGCGGCAGCCGCGGTGGGATTCTCGCGGCTCTACCTCGGCGCGCACTGGCTCAGCGACGTCCTGGCTGGCTGGCTGATCGGCGCCGCGTGGCTGGGCCTCGTCCTCGCAACAACCCGGCCACCGGGCCCTCCGCGGAATCACGCTGGCCCCCCGGCACCCGTTGAGTCATCCGTTCACAGCTGATTCAAGGCGCGACCTTCTACTATCACGCTCGTAGTTGGTCGGACAGCGTCGACTGGACGCTTGGTCGGGTCGGCGGCTTCGCGCCGGTCCAGTGGGGGACATCGTGCGCGCTCCAGCCGAACCATGGGCGTCGAACCATGACCCGATATCGGTCAAGGTTCCCGAGATCACCGCGCTTTTCTGGGTGATCAAGGTCCTGACGACCGCGATGGGCGAGGCGACCTCGGACTTTCTCGTCACCGGGAACCTGGTCATTGCCGGTGTCATCGGTGCGACCGGCTTCGCGATTGCGCTCTGGTGGCAGTTCCGGGCGCAACGCTATGTCGCGTGGATCTACTGGTTCGCCGTGGCCATGGTGGCCGTGTTCGGCACGATGGCGGCCGACGGGTTGCACGTCGAATTCGGCGTGCCCTACCTCGCGACAACGATCTTCTACGCGATCGCACTCGCCGTGGTGTTCTTCCTGTGGCGGCGCAACGAGGGCACGCTCTCGATCCACAGCATCACCACGCGCCGCCGCGAGACGTACTACTGGCTGACCGTTCTCGCGACGTTCGCGCTCGGGACCGCCGTCGGAGATCTGGCCGCGACGACACTGAACCTCGGTTACTTCGGCTCAGGGGTGATCTTCGCCGTCGTCATCGCCGTGCCCGCGATCGGCTGGTGGCGACTGGGCTTCAATCCGATCTTCGCGTTCTGGTTCGCCTATGTGATCACCCGTCCGCTCGGGGCGTCCTTTGCCGACTGGTTCGCCAAGCCACACTCGGTCGGCGACGGGCTGGGCGTAGGTGGCGGACCGGTCGCCGTGATCACCACCGTCGCGATCATCGCCCTGGTTGCCTACGTCACGTACGGCGATCGCGGCCCGCTCGCTGGTCGGCGGCTGGTTGCTCGGCGGGCACGAGCAGGGTGAACGTCGGCGGGTCCGGGCGGCTGAGGACGAGCCGTCCGCCTTCTGATTCGGCGAGACTGCGGGCCAGAGCCAGGCCGATGCCGTGACCGGCCGCGTCCGCCGAGCGGCGCACGAACAGCGCGCGGGGATCACCGGCGATTGCCGGCCCGGTGTCGGCGACGTCGATCGCGACGAGGTCCTCGACATCGCGAAGGGTGACCGTGACCGGTCCCCGGCCGTGGCGCTGCGCGTTGTCGAGCAGAACCTCGAGAATCTGGCCGGCCGCGGCGGCCGACATGCGCACCCGACGCAGCGGGGTCGGCGTCTGGAAGTAGAGCGGGCGGCCCGCCGCGGCCAGCGGCCCGTTCCAGCGTTGGCGAACCTGGTCGAGCAGCGGCGCGATGTCGACCGGCCCGGACTGGGGTGTGTCGCGCGCGAGCGCAATCAGGTCGTCGATGGTGGCCTCGAGTTGGTCGGCCGCGCCGAGCGCTGATCGCATCGCCGCGCGGTCGTCGGCGTCCGGGCGGTCCAGCGCCGCCTCCAACTCGAGCCGCAGTCCGGCGAGCGGGGTGCGCAGCTGATGCGAGGCGTCGGACGAGAACGCCCGCTCGCGCTCGACGAGGGTGCCGATCCGATCCGCGGCGCGGTTGAGCGCGGCGTTGGCGGCATCGATCTCGGGGACGCCCGCAGCGGTCGTCCGCACGGTGAAGTCGCGGTCGCCGAGGCGTTGCGTGGCCTGCGCCAGCTGCTCGATCGGGCGGGCCAGCCGGCGGGACAGCGCTCGCGCGAGCAGCCAGGTCACGAGGACCGCGACGGCGCCGAGCGCCAGCATCTCGGCCCAGGCCCGCGCGATGCGTCCGTTCACGTCCGAGCGCGTGGTCGTGGCGAGGACGGCGCCGGTCACGGTGTCCCCGTCGGTGACCGGCACGGCGGCGGCCAGTCGCCCGCCCGTCGTTCCCGAGCTCTCGACGCCTCGCAAGGCCCGCTGCACCAGGCTGTTCGCCCGGTCCGGCCCGCTGCCGCTGACCTTGCGGCCCGCGCCGTTGTAGACCGCGACGCTCGTGCCTCGTTCCGGAGTGACCGTCGGGTCGCGCTGCCGGGCCAGGTCACCGGAGACGGAGACGGCGAGGGAGTCAGCGATCTTGGTCAGCTCGCTGCGCTCGTCGCTGACGAAGTAGCGAGCCACGACCACCCCGAGGGGCACGGCGAACAGAACGAGCGCCACCACCGAGGCCATCACGGCGAGGCCGACGATCCGTCTTCGCATGTCACTCCGCTCCGTCCGGGCCAGTGTGACAGCGCGTGGCGCGGGACCCGCTCGTTTCTTACCGTGCGTTTGCCATCGCCGAACCGGCTGTTGTCCGGTCCCTCCCTAGCGTCGATGCCAACGCTCATCTCCAGACTCACCGACGCGACAGGGGATCTCTCATGGCCCGGTGGCAGCACCTCGCGCAGGCGGGATCGATCATCGCCACGATCGCCGTATTCGCCGCCTGTAGCTCCAGCTCGCCGAAGGGCTCCTCCCCCAGCAGCGGGCCCAACCCGAACGCGACCGAATCCAAGGTGGCCGG
>Ga0137412_10004406_pt1 | contig 11242 bp, 7 predicted proteins | sample CZODoug2_1_16fun_FD_122160 | JGI IMG/M metagenome (GOLD analysis project Ga0137412, IMG submission 122160) | Vadose zone soil fungal communities from Angelo Coast Range Reserve, California, USA - CZODoug2_1_16fungal (Hybrid Assembly) | ecosystem: Environmental > Terrestrial > Soil > Vadose zone... | reverse complement strand
TTCGCGCCAAGGATCTCAGCTTTCGAGACCGCTACTTCGAGCCGGTGGAGCGCGGCCATCGCTTGAGCGACGGCGTGTGCCGGCAGGTGCACTTTCGGCACGGCAATCTGTTGTCCGCCGGCTGGCTTCACGGTGCGCACGGTTACGACGTGATTTTCTGCCGCAACGTGCTGATCTATTTCGATCGGGCCACCCAGCGTCGCGCCATCGAGGTGCTCGGCCGGTTGCTGATTCCTTCCGGTCTATTGTTCGTGGGCCCGTCGGAGACGGGACTGCTGCTCGATCACGGCTTTGTCTCGGCCGGGATCCCGCTTGCGTTCGCGTTTCGCCAGCCCGGCCGCCCGGAGCCACGGCTCAAGCCCAGGCAAAGACCGGCGGCTGCCGCGACGACACCGAAACTGGTCCTTACGAAGGCGTCCAAGCCCTTGCCGGTTGCCAAGCCGCAGCCCAGATTGGCACCGGCAGGGAGGGCCATAGTCGCAACCGAACATTGGATAGACCAGGCGCGCCGTCTCGCGAACCAGGGCGATCTGGTCGAGGCCCTGAAGTGCTGCGAACAAAATTTGCGCGGCCAGCCGGCGTCGGCCGAGACCTTTCATCTCATGGGGCTGTTGCACGATGCGGCCGGGCGGGTGCGCGAGGCGGCCGAACACTACCGCAAGGCGCTATATCTCGACCCGCAGCATCTCGAGGCGCTGGTGCACTTGGCGGTTGCCCTGCAAAAGGAAGGCGATGAGCACGGCGCGCAGCGATTGTTCGAGCGGGTGAACCGACAGTTAGCGTCCGGCGAGAACAAGGGCGGTAGCTAGCTTGAAAAACGTCTCGCAGACAGCGCTGGATGATTGCTGGAATCGCATCGGGGTCCGTGGCGACCGATCCTGTGCGGAGCTGGTACGTCACATACATTGCCGCAATTGCGCGGTGTTTTCTGCGGCCGCCCGCACCTTGCTCGACGTACCCGCGCCGGCAGGCTCCGGCCAGATCGCGACCGAGCATTTTGCGCGGCCTGCGCAGACCGAATCAGGATATGCGGTTAGCGCCGACACGGAATCGGTCATCGTCTTTCGCCTGCGCGCCGAGTGGTACGCGATTCGCACGGCTGTGTGCCTGGAGATTGCCGATTTGCGTCCAATCCATTCGCTGCCGCATCGGCGCGACGGGGCGGTGCTGGGGGTGGCGAACCTGCGGGGCGGGCTGTTGGTTTGCATTTCGTTGTCGGTCATTCTTGGCGTGACCGTCGGCCCCGAGGCAATCCCGACGCAAGCACAGCGTCGCATCTCCATAGGGCGTCTATTGGTGGTACGAGGCACGGCGGGTGCCGTTGTCTTTCCGGTCGATGAAGTGCAGGGCATGGAGCGCTTTCGCGCCCGGGATCTCAAGGAAGTTCCAGTGACGGTCGCCCAAGCGCAAGCAACCTACACTCAGGCGCTGATGCCGCTGGGCGACAGAACGGTCGGTCTGCTCGATGAACAACTGCTGTTCTACGCGGTGGAGCGGGCCCTCGCATGAGTACTCCAGACCTCAGCCAGTCGTCGATGCTCGATCTCTTTCGGATGGAAGTCGGCACCGAAGCGCAGGCCTTGACGGCGGGACTGCTGGCGCTCGAGCGTGATCCTGTCGCGGCAGACCAGCTCGAGCGCTGCATGCGCGCGGCGCATTCGCTCAAAGGCGCGGCGCGCATCGTGGGCCTGAGCGCGGGCGTGAGCATCACGCACGCGATGGAAGACTGTTTTGTGGCCGCACAGCAGGGACGCTGTGTTTTGCGGCGGGAGCATATCGACGAGCTGTTGCACGGCGTGGATTTGCTGCGTCAAATGTCGCGCACGGCTGAACAGGACATGGACCGCTGGGAGGCGCAAAAGCTCGGTGACGTGGCGGCGTTTCTCGACGCATTGAACCGTGCGGTGTCGAATTCTGCCGCTGCCGAGGTCGGCCCCGCGCAAGCGGAGACCGAGCGGCCGCAAGATGAGGACCGCGCCACGACGCCTCGTGGCGCAGAAACCGGTGACGGGGAGAGCGGCGGGGTGATTAGAGTCACCGCCGAGAATCTGAACCGGCTGTTAGGGCTGGCCGGCGAGTCGCTGGTGGAATCGCGCGGATTCAAGTCCTTTGCGGACTCGCTGTTGCGCTTGAAGCGCTTTCAATATGACCTGCAGCGTGCCCTGGATCGCCTGCGCGAGCAGTTGCCGCAGCCCCTGAGTAACCAGGCACAGGCGACGTTGGCCGAGGCGCAGCGGCGCGCGCTCGAATGTCAACGATTCCTGGCACAACGACTGGTGGAGATGGACACCTTCGACCGGCGTGCCGCACATCTCTCGCATCGGCTGTACGACGGCGCGCTGGCCTGCCACATGCGGCCCCTTGCCGATGGCGTGCAGGCCTTCCCGCGCATGGTGCGGGATCTCGCCCGCACGCTGGGTAAGCAGGTGCGATTCGACATCGGCGGGGAGGATACTCAGGTCGACCGCAACATTCTCGAAAAGCTCGAAGCGCCCCTTGGGCATTTGCTGCGCAACGCCCTGGACCACGGCATCGAGTCTCCGGAAGAACGCATCGCCGCGGAGAAGCCCGCGGAGGCGATGCTCAGAATCGACGCGCGGCATAGCGCCGGGCGGCTGCAGCTGACCGTTGCCGATGATGGTCGAGGCATCGATCTTGAGCGCCTGCGGACGGCCGTCATCGAGCGCAAGCTCTCGAATGCCGCGACGGCCGCCAAGTTGAATGATGCGGAGCTGCTGGAGTTCCTGTTCCTGCCGGGATTCTCAATGAGGGAGGCGGTCACCGACATCTCCGGCCGGGGGGTCGGGCTCGATGTCGTGCAGAGTGTACTCAAACAAATCCGTGGTACGGTGCGCATTACCACCCGTCCCGGCCAGGGAACGCGCTTTCAGATGGAGCTACCGCTGACCCTGTCGGTGGCGCGCGCGCTGCTCGTGGAAGTGGGTGCTGAACCGTATGCCGTGCCACTTGCGTATATCCGGCACGCGCTCAAGCTCCCGCAGGTCGATATCGAGCTGCTGGAGGGCCGCGCGCACTTCGATCTGGACGGCCGGTCGGTTGGACTGGTCACGGCGCACCAGCTACTCGGGGTCGCGCCGCCGCCGCCCGCAGGCGACCTGCGGGCGGTGATCGTGCTGGGTGATGCGACTCATCTTTACGGTCTCATCGTCGATCGTTTTCTCGGCGAGCGCGAGCTGGTCGTACAATCGCTCGATCCGCGACTTGGCAAGATCAAGGATGTGGCGGCCGGCGCGCTGATGGAAGACGGCTCGCCTGCTCTCATTCTGGATGTCGAGGATATCATTCGTTCGATCGAAAAGCTGGCCGGCGCCGGCGGCTTGAGCGGCGTCGCGCCCGATGCATCGGGCGCCGCGGGCGCCAAGCGCAAGCGCGTGCTGGTGGTGGAGGACTCCTTCACCGTGCGCGAGCTGGAGCGCAAACTCCTGGTGAACAGCGGCTTTGAGGTCGAGGTCGCGGTCGACGGTATGGACGGCTGGAACGCCGCCCGCACCGGCCATTTCGATCTGGTCATCACCGATGTCGACATGCCGCGCATGGATGGCATCGAGTTGGTGACACTCATCAAGAAGGATCCTCACAAAAAATCGCTGCCCGTGATGATCGTGTCTTATAAAGATCGTCCGGAGGATCGCCGCCGCGGCCTGGACGCGGGCGCCGACTACTATTTGGCCAAGGGCAGCTTTCACGACGAGACGTTGCTGCGTGCCGTCGTGGACTTGATCGGCGCAGGACAGCCGTGAAGATCGGCATCGTCAACGATTTGCCGATCGCGCTGGAGGCACTGCGGCGCGCGCTGGCGCTGCGGCCGGACCACGCGGTGATCTGGTCCGCGCGCGACGGCGCGCAGGCCGTTGCTCTCTGCGCCAAGGAGACGCCGGATCTGGTGCTCATGGATCTCATCATGCCGGGCACGGATGGTGTCGAGGCGACTCGGCAGATCATGGCCGCTACCCCCTGTGCGATCCTGGTCGTAACCGCAAGCGTCGGTGCCAATACCGCGCGCGTCTTCGACGCGATGGGCCACGGCGCGATCGATGCCGTCGACACGCCGGTACTGGGTCACGGTGAGCTGCAGGAGAGCGCCGCGGCATTCCTGCACAAGATCGACACGGTCGCAAAGCTCGTGGCCACGCCCCGATACATCCCGAGCGCCGACACGTTCAGCGACACCTGGATCATCAGTCGACGGGAACGGCTGGTCGCCATTGGCGCCTCGGCTGGTGGCCCGGCGGCGTTGACGGCCGTATTGTCCGGTCTACCGAAGGGTTTCCCGGCCGCCGTGGTGATTATTCAGCACGTGGACGCGCGATTCGCGTTGGGGTTGGCCGACTGGTTGAGCCGCAATTGTGCCCTGCCGGTACGCGTAGCGAAGGAGGGCGATCACCCGACCGCCGGTACGGTTTTGCTCGCCGGTACCAACGATCATTTACGGTTCATATCATCGGGGCGCATCGGGTATACATCTGAACCGCGCGAACAGGCCTACCGGCCATCGGTTGACGTCTTCTTCGCCAGCGTCGGCGTACATTGGACGGGTGAGGTAGTGGGTGTGTTGTTGACGGGCATGGGCCGCGACGGCGCGCAAGGTTTGAAAACTCTGCGTGACAAAGGCCACTATACGATCGCTCAGGACCAGGCCACGAGCACGGTGTATGGGATGCCCAAGGCCGCCGCGAGCCTGGGCGCCGCAGTGGATATTCTGCCGCTTGAACGCATCGCACCGCGCTTGGTAGATACCTTCAGACACAAGATCTAGAGTAAGGACTCAATCGCATGAGTACGAATCATCCCAAGGCACTTCCGCCGACCGTCGGCCCGACACAAGTCGCGCCCCGCTCCAACGATCCGACTGCACGATTGCGTCGGGCCGCCGACGCAGTGGGCGATCTGCGCTTCGTCGATGATTCCAATTGCGTCGTTTTGTTGGTAGACGACCAGCTGATGATCGGTGAAATGGTGCGGCGTGCCCTGGCGAATGAACCCACTATCGTGTTTCATTTTTGCTCCGAACCCGGTGAGGCCATCAAGACCGCGGAGCGCATCGCACCGACCGTCATCCTACAGGACCTCGTCATGCCGGGCATCGAAGGACTCACGCTGGTACGCGAGTATCGCGCTCTTGAGGCGACGCGCAATACACCGATCATCGTATTGTCGACCCGCGAAGACCCCACAACGAAGAAGGATGCATTTGCGGTGGGCGCGAACGATTACATCGTGAAGCTCCCCGACAGTATCGAACTGATTGCGCGTATTCGCTATCACTCACAGGCGTATCTCAGCCGGCGGCAGCGCGATGGAGCGTACAAAGCGCTGCATGAAAGTCAGCGCCAACTGATGGCGGCCAATATCGAACTGTTGAGACTCTCGAACATGGATGGGCTCACGGGACTCAATAACCGCCGGCGCTTCGATGAGTACGCGTCGACCGAGTGGCGTCGTGCACTGCGCGAACGGGCGCCGTTCGGGCTTCTGCTGGTCGATGTCGATGAATTCAAGCCCTACAATGACGCCAACGGTCACCTCGCGGGAGATGAACTGCTCAGGCGAATCGGTGAAGCGATCCGCACCTCCTGCAGACGCCCGGAGGATCTGCCGGCGCGCTATGGCGGAGACGAATTCGCCGTCGTGTTGCCTGGGATGCAGGCCAACGCTCTCGAGAGCATCGGCGAACGTCTGCGCCAGGCGGTACAGGATCTTAAGATCGAGCACGGCGGCTCCTTTGCCGCTCCTTACGTGAGCCTGAGCGTGGGTGGCGCCGTGACCGTCCCGACCGAGGAAGATGGATTGCTCGATTTGATCGCTATCGCCGACAGGAATTTGTATAAGGCCAAGACGGCGGGGCGTAATAAGTGCATCGTCCACGAATAGGTGGGCGGCGACCATCGCTTTCGTAGCGCTCGTCGAACATGTACTCGATACTCTGGGCTATGAGATGATCTTTTGACTTGAAGTGCGCATAGAAGCCGCCATGCGTAAGCCCTGCGCGCTCCGTGATCGATGCGACGCCGACCCTTGACTCCGTAAACCCGATTGGCAACTGCCTAACGCTGAGCGCTTGGCACCTTGTGGCCTCGAGACGCCGCGTCACAAAACCGTAAAACTTTGCTGCGACACTTCGCGCCTGCCAAAACCCCGGCAGGCGTCGAATTTTGCGACCACTTGTAGTCGCAGAGCAACGATGCCTGGCGCTCATTCTCAGCAAAGTAGCTACACCATGACAAAAATCTCTGTGTCGACGCCAACCCTGCTCGCCGCGGTCATCGCCGGCATTCTTGTCTCGACCGCCACCCTTGCGACGGTCGCGGCCGATGCAAATGATGCGGCCGATGCCTCCGATGCGGGATCTTCGTCGCGCAAGCATCGGGATGCGGACGGCAAGGAAGATGCCCTCGAAGAAATTACCGTACAGTCGCAGCGTTCCACGCCGGAAATGGCGCGCGAGGCGCAAAAACAGGCGCCTAACCTCATCAACCTGACCACTGCCGAAGAAATGCAGAAACTCCCCGACGTAAATACCGGCGAAGCCATCCGCCGCGTGCCGGGCATTTCGCTGGAGACGGATACGGGCGAGGGACGTTACATCAACATTCGCGGCTTGGACGCGGATCTCAACAGCACCACTTTCGGAGGCCTGCGGCTGCCGCCTACCAACAACAGTTCACCGTCCGGCGCCGGCCGCGCGGTGGCGTTCGATTCCATTCCGATCGGTTTCGTGGGCGCGATCAAGGTCACGAAATCCAACCTACCGGAACAGGACGCCGAAGCGTTGGGCGGCACCATCGACATCACGCCGAAGACGGCGCCGACGGATGGCAAGCCGTTCGCCGAGATCAAGCTGGGTGGCGGGGAAGAATTACTCCGCCACACCTGGATCACGGACCTGTCGGGCTCCGCGGGTACCCGCTTCGGCGGGCCGTCGGGGGGATATCAGCCGTTCAGCGTGCTCGTGCTGGCGTCGGTCTACACAGATCGCCGCGGCGTCGACGATGCCGAGGCGGGATTCATTGACAACCAGCCGGGCGGAGTGCCCGACAAGGCGTACGCCGGATTCGAGCAACGGTACTACAACTATCACCGCGAGCGGCACGGTTACGGTGCCGATCTCGGCTGGGCGCCGGATGAAGACAACAAGTACTTCGTGCGCTACTACGACGCCGGCTACTCCGAGACGGTATCGCGCAACCTTCTCAGCTGGAATCTCGCTGGCGCGCCGGCGGTCGACCCGAACAACCCCAGCGGCTTTATCGACACGTCGACCTTCAGCAAGAAGCTGCGCGACGAGAAAGAGTATCTGGATTCGAAAGTGGCCGAGATCGGCGGTAAAAACGTGTTTTCCGATAATGTTCTCGATTACCACGTGGGCTACACGAAGGGTACCTATTACAAGCCCTACGACTACAACTCGACATTCGACAATTCCGCGCTCGCGAACGTGGCCTACGACAACACCACGCGGCCCAATTGGCCGGCTCTGAAGGTACTGCCGGGCACCGCGTCGAACGGCACGGTAGCGGTCAACCCGGCCGATCCCACCGGTTATGCGCTGACCTCCATCGGCACGCAAACCGTTCATTCAGACGACCACGAATGGGGCATCGGCGCCAATCTTGCCTTACCGACCCACTTCACGGACCGGTCGGACGAGGAGTTCAAATTCGGCATCAACGCCCGGATCCGTAACAAGACCGGCAGCCAGTCGTCATTCAACGTTTCTCCTTCGGCGATTGTGGCGTTGCCGCTGACCTCCGCGTCTTACGGCAACAACGTCAACTTCTATCAGGACCACTACGCCAATGGCCCGCAAATCGACGCAGCTGTCGTGCGCGCAGCTTACGCCGCCGCATTGGCGGCAGGGGACGTCGTCGGAGATCCGGTTGGGAACGCGCTTGCCGATGTGCACGACAAGGAAGACGTCTATGCAGCGTATGGGCAGTACCAGTTCGGCTACGGACCGCTCGGCATCATCGCCGGGCTGCGCGTCGAAAAGACCAAAGCCACCTACGGCGGATTCAAAGCCGACACGTCGGGTTCGGCTTCCAGCGCGGGCTGCCCGATCCTTGATCCAACCCCTCCGGCCACACATGTCTGCGCCGTCACGGGCGACAGGAGTTACACGGATTTCTTTCCCACCGCGCAGGCGCGTTACGAGTTCACTCCCGACCTGATCGGCCGCCTGGCGCTTTCTTCGACCATTGCACGACCGGGCTTCGAGCAGGTTACGGCGTCCACCGTCGTTGACGGTAACGGCGACACGAGGACCGGCAATCCAAACCTGAAGCCGACGAAAGCCACGGGCTTGGACCTGGCAATCGAGAAATACCTGCCGCACGCCGGAATCGCCTCACTCGGCTTTTTTGCCAAGGACATCAAGGACTACATCGTCACGAACGCATCACAAGTGGCGGGCGGGCAGCAGAATACCGGCGGCAATCTCGGCATCGTCAAGCTCATCAGTTTTGCGAACGCCCCGACGGCGCATCTCTATGGGCTCGAGGCGAACTTCGTCGAACACTTCAGCGATATATTGCCGGGTCCCTTGGGCGGGCTCGGTGTCTCTGCGAACTGGACTTGGGTGCAGTCCAAATACCGGGTGCCGGTGACGGATGCGACAACCGGCCTCGCCAGCGGTACACGAGACTCGGTACTGCCCTCCAGTTCGCGCAACACGGCGAATGCCGAGCTGCTCTACGACATGAATGGGGTGAGCGTCACCCTTGGCGCCTATTACACCAGCAAGAATATTTTCGGTGTGGGTGGGAGCGCCGCTCTGGATATTTGGACTCAGGAGCGTCTCTCGGTGGACTTCGGCAGCCAATACAAGATCACGGAACCCTTCAGCGTGTATCTGAATGCGAAGAACCTGACCAATACCGCGCTCAAGCTCACCGAAGGCCCGGGTCCGAACCGCGTCATTCAGCGTGAGTTCTATGGTGTCACTCTGCAATTCGGCGGCACTTACAAGTTTTGATTTTTACGCTCAGGTCCAAATGCTATCGGCGTCCTCCTACATGAACCGCAGTTGAGCACCTCGCCGCGCGCGCGCCTGCGTGCGCCCAGCAGCGCTGGGTAGGGCTGTTCCTACGCCTTTATCCGAACCGCCACGCTATCGAGTCAGCGAGAATATGCGCAGGCTTTACTAACACAACAAAGTACTGATACAAAGGGGTAAAGCCATGATCATCGGTCACACGAGCGCCATTGCGCGCCGTCGAATTATTATTGTCTTCGGCGTCGGAGTACTGGCGCTTGCCGGCCTGGCGGCCGTTTCGCCGCTTGTGGTCGCGAAAGAGAAATATGCGATCGATCCTGTCACCGGCACAAAATACAAGCCGGAGCCTGAGATGAAAGACCTTCTCTTGGCCTTCGCGGCGCTGGGAGGAAAGCCGATCGAAACTCTGACTCCCGCGGAGGCGCGCCTGCAACCCACGATGGCGGATGCGGTCGACGCATTGTTGAAAAAAAGAGGCGAGAATTCCGATCCAACCAAATTAGTACCCGATGTCACCACGGTCGATGCCACGATCCCCGGTGCGGATGGCACTCCATTGAATGCGACTGTATATACACCGACCGGACCAGGTCCCTTTCCAGCCGTGTTATATTTCCACGGCGGTGGGTGGGTGATGGGAAATACGCGCGTTTATGATGCCGGAGCGCGAGCTCTGGCCAAAGGGGCACAGGCCGTGGTTATTTCCGTCGACTATCGACTGGCGCCAGAGAACAAATTTCCAACCGCTTGGGATGATGCGCTCGCGGCTTACAAATGGGTGGCCGCCAATGTCGGCCGGTGGCGCGGTGATCCCCGGCGATTAGCGCTGGCAGGCGAAAGCGCGGGCGGTAATCTTGCCATTTCGACAGCGATATCAACCGTTGCCGCCGGCGTCACTCGACCAAAAGCGGTCATTGCCATTTATCCGGTAACGCAAACCGGCACCACGACCGAATCCTACGTCGACAGTGGCAATGCGAAGCCGTTGAACAAGGCAATGATCGCTTGGTTCCTCGATAAGACGTTGAGCTCGGCTGCCGACAAGTTAGATCCCAGGCTGGATCTCATTCATGCGAAACTATCGCTCCTGCCGCCGGTCACGATCATAAATGCCCAGATCGATCCGCTGCGGAGCGATGGGGCCGTGCTGGAGGAGGCTTTGAGACAGGTGAACGTCAAGGTAACGCGTCGGGAGTATGAGGGCGTGACGCATCAATTCTTTGGTGCCGCTGCGGTCCTGCCCGCAGCGAAGGCGGCGCAGTCTTTCGCCGCCGAGCAGCTCAAGGATGCATTCAAGGAATGAGTGACATTGTCGGGCGTCGGCTGGCAGTTCTTGCCATTATCCTGGTCTCTTGCAATGCGCGCGTCGCGGTGGCCCAAACCCCATCGCCGCTCCAGGAGTGGCAGTATTCGGGCGGCGTCATCTTGGCCAGACTGTTTGAGCCCGACTTACCTCGATTTCGCACGGTGCTCGGGCTCGCCTCAGAAGTGCAGCCTGTCTATGACGGCTCGCACGCGTACCGGGTCCAGGGCGGTCCCGTCATCAACATTCAATACCGGGACATCGCCTTTCTGGCCACGGGGGACGGCCTCGGGTACAACCTCCTGCGCGGCGATCATTACCGCGTCGGTGTCGCCCTGGCCTACGACCTGGGACGCAAAATGAGGGACGACTATTCCAACCTGCGCGGCATGGGCGACATCGGCGCCGCCCCTGTCGGAAAGGTGTTCGCATCGTGGGTGCTCTCTAAGAAATTCCCAATGATTCTGCGAATCGATGCCCGCCAATTTATCGGCGGCGTCGGTGGCGCTGTCGGCGACGCCGGTGTGTACTTTCCGCTTCCAGGAAGTTCGAAAACGTTCGTCATGTTTGCCGGACCGTCAATCACTCTTGCCACCCATCATTACATGCAAAACCTTTACGGCGTGACGCCGCAACAATCATTGGCATCAGGACATCCAGTATACGAGATAGGTCACACAGGCACGAGCGCAGCCGGGGTCGGCTTCAGCGCGACCAAGTTCGTCACGGAGCATTGGATGATTAACTTGGACGCCGCGATCAATCAAATCAGAGGCGGCCCCTCTCGGAGCCCATTGGTGGAAACAAGGACTCAGCGCGCCCTCGCGCTCTCTGTCGACTATCAATGGTAGCGAGCGTTTTAGGCTCATAAATGCCGAGAAAAAGTCATCACACTCAAAGTGGTTTTCGCAACAACGAAGCGTCAG
>Ga0137412_10004405_pt1 | contig 11243 bp, 10 predicted proteins | sample CZODoug2_1_16fun_FD_122160 | JGI IMG/M metagenome (GOLD analysis project Ga0137412, IMG submission 122160) | Vadose zone soil fungal communities from Angelo Coast Range Reserve, California, USA - CZODoug2_1_16fungal (Hybrid Assembly) | ecosystem: Environmental > Terrestrial > Soil > Vadose zone... | reverse complement strand
CCCGAGCCCGCCGCGATGCTGTCGACGACGCCAGAGAACTTGCGCATGCCGTAGGCATCGACCTTGATCGTCACCGGCTGGCCGGGACGGATGCGCTTGAGCTGGGTTTCCTTGTAATTGGCGTCGATGAAGACGTCGTTGAGCGGCACCACATTGGCGAGCCGCTGACCGGCCTGGATGAAATCGCCGGTGTTGACGAGCCGGTTGGAGAAGGTGCCGTCGACCGGTGCGCGCACCGAGGTGAAGGCGAGATCGCGCTCGGCCTTGGCAAGCGTCGTCTGCAATTCGGCAAACTGGGCCTGGGCCTCCGCCTGCTGCGCCTTGGTGACCTCGACATTGTCGCGCGCCGCGTCATAGGCCGCCTGCGCCGCCTTCACCCCCGCCACGCCCTGGTCGCGGCCCGCTTCGGATTGCTCGAAGGTCGCGCGCGAGGCAAATCCCTTGGTGCTCAGGGCTTGCTGACGATCGTAATCGAGACCCGCGCGCTTCAACGCAGCTTCCGAGGAAGCGAACTGGGCGCTGGCCTGCTCGACCGCGCTTACCAGCGCGGTGACCTGGCGACCGATCCGGTCGATGGTGGCCTGCTGGGTCGCGATCCTGGTGCGCGCGGCATCCACCGCGATCTTGTAATCGCCGTCGTCGATCTTGAAGATCACGTCGCCGGTATGAACGATGGCATTGTCGGCCGGCAGGATCGCCGCGACGTGGCCCGCCACCCGCGCGCCGAGCGTGGTGTTGTTGGCGCGGACATAGGCGTCGTCGGTCGAGACATAGAAGCGGCCGACGAGAAGGAAATAGACGCCGTAGCCGATCGCGGCGAGCGCCAGCAATCCGAACACGCCCATCATGATGAATTTGCGCTTGCCCGGTTTGGCGGCGCCCGGCTTGTCGACTGCCTTGGCCGGCGGCGCGGCCGGATTCTCGGTTGTCGGACCGGCCGGCGTCTCCGCGGGGCGGCGCCTGGTTTCTTCCGCAACGTGGGTCCGCAGCTGATCCGCCAGCTGGGCGGTGGCGTCGCGCGATACTCCGTCCTCTGCCGTTTCCGGCCCGGTACGAACAACGCGTGCTGCCTGGTCTCTCGCTGCGGCCATTACCGGCCTCCCCATTCCGATTTCGCAATGCAAGTGAGGCCAAAAACCGGCTGCACTGGCATCGTCACCTGCAAAAGTAGCATTGACCGAACCGTTCGGTCAAGATACATTCTCACCCACCGGACCATAGAGCGAAAAACCCTTCTCGCCCGTATCCCGGGTTGAAATCTTTCGCGAGAAGATAAACCAATGGTTGCAGCCACTCCAAACACGATTCATCTCGCCGCCGAAGAGGATTCTTCGAAGCGCCGGCAGATTTTGGACGGTGCCCGCAAGGTTTTCATGGATCTCGGCTTTGACGGCGCCAGCATGAACGAAATTGCGCGGTCGGCCGGCGTCTCCAAAGGCACGCTCTACGTCTACTTCGCCGACAAGAACCGGCTGTTCGAGGCGATCGTCGAGGAAGAAGCGCTCGAACGCGGCCAACTCTCGTTCAATTTCGACCCTGCGCGCGACGTCGTCACCACGCTTCGGCAGTTCGGGCAGACCTTTATCGGATCGCAGTGCCGGCCCGGCGGCGGCTCTTCGATCCGAACTGTGATGGCGATTGCCGAGCGGATGCCGGAGGTCGGCCGGCGCTTCTACGAGAACGTGCTGGAGAAGACCAACAACCGCCTTGCCGATTATCTCAGGACCCATGTCGGACCGAACGATCTCGCGATCGACGACTGCCAGCTCGCTGCATCGCAATTCACGATGATGTGTCAGGCTTCGCTATTTCTGCCGTTCATTTTTCAGGCCGCCCCCGCCCCTTCGGCGCAACGCATCGCCGAAGTGGTCGAGAGCGCGACGCAGATGTTCCTGGCAATGTATCGGGCGAAGCCGGTGTAACGGCGGGTTGATCGATCGCGCCATCCGTAACCGCGCATCACTGCCGCTCGCCCTGCAGGGCTTGTCCCCGCTGCTTGAGGGTCAAGGAGATCACCTTGTCGCTGGCGTCGCGCGCGAAGTCGATTCCAGCGGCAACGGCCTCGGCAACAAAAACGTCTCTGTCGACGGACGCGAGTTCAAGCGCACGCTGGTTGGTGCCCTGCACCAGGAGCTTCGCGTCCCTGGAGAAGATACGCAGCGCAAAATTGGGCGTCAGCGGATAGTTGCCGACATAGTCGCCGAGTTGCGCTTCGGTCGGCGTCCATTTGCCCGCCACCGGCAGCGGCGCATCGATTCGCTCGGCCGCAAGCGCCGCACCAAGCTGAAACCAGGTAAAGGTGTATGTGCCGTCAGCCTGCGATTCGGCCGCAACCCCGCGTCGAACTTGAGTGGATAGAAGTCCCCCTCGCTGTCGTAACCCATTTCGAATTCAGGCTGGGCGTCGGCCTGGATGGTCAATGCGCGTGCCGCAGCTCAATGCCGAGACCGCTTGGCAAGCGGTACTTGCCGACCAGCGCGTCGATCAGCCCGGCGTCAGCCACAGCAACGAGACGCGGCGGGCCGGCGGGCGCCGCCGGACCCAGCAAATGTGTCCCGAGCCGGCCAAGACCATCGACCGAAACAAGCGCGGTATCGCTCAGCAGCACGACAGCACGCTTCGCCGCGCGATCGAAGCCAGCATAGGACGAATAACCGCCGGTGCCTCCTTCGTGTGAAACGATGGTGTGGCCGTTCCGGGCGGACAGATTCCAGTTCATGCCCATCCTGTGTCCGCCGACACTGGCGACCTGCTCCTGCGTTACTGCCAAAGCAGGCGTGATCGCGCTCTCGCGCGTGCCGATCTCGCCTTCGAGGTATCGCAACATGTCGGGCAACGTCGCGCGCACGCCGCCGACACCGGCCATGTCGGCAGGAAAATCCCACGGCACCGCCGTCATCGCATTGGAGAGATGATCTTGGGCCAGACGAACTTGCGATGGCCGATGAGCCACGTAGGTTTCGTTCATCCCGAGCGGGACAAGCAGCCGTTCGCGCAGCAACGTCTCGTAGTCCTTGCCGCTGCGCCTGGCGAGCGCATAGGACGGCACCATCATCGCGAAATTCGAATACTCCCACTTCGCGCCCGGCTCGCGCGTCAGCTCGGTCGCGGCCAAGGCGCCGAGCAGGTCGCGCTCGGTCACTGCGGCATAGGGGTTGTTGATGTCGGGCGGGTTGTTATGCGCCGGAATCCCCGGCAGGCCAGACGTGTGGGTGACAACGTCCCCAATGGTGATTTCGCGCCCCCTAAACGACGGCACGACCGTCCCCGGTGGCAACAGCTTCGCGATGGGATCACCGAGCGTGACGTCGCCGCGCGCAATGAATTCTGCGAGCAGTGCCGTGGTCATCGTCTTGGTGACGGAGCCGATCTCGAATGCCGTGTGCTCGTCGCAGGGGCGCTATGATTTCGGATCCGCACAATAGTAAGCCGTCGTCGATCACGCCGGCTGCAATGCAGGCGCCGGTACGGTCGCCCTTGACACGCTGTTCGAGCGCCAAGCGCACATCATCATCGTTGGTGATGGCAAAGGCAGGCGCTGCGCCGACGCGACAATAACTACTTCGACATTCCGTCCTTCGTCGCGGTCGGCGAACCATCCTTCGACATGTCCTTCTTCGCGTGCTTGCTGGACTTGCCGGTCTGACTCATGCCGGTGGTGGTGCCCGATCCCTTGTTCATCGCGCCTTTGCCCTTGGACCCGTGATCCATGGTTCCGTTGGTCACGCCGGGCTTGCTCGTGTCGTCGGACTGGGCTGCGGGTCCGGTACCGGTTTGGGCGAATGCCGCGCCGCACATCAGGGTCACGGCGGCAGCGACGAGGATTTTCTTCATAGGAGCTTCTCCGTTTCGTTGAATGGTTATGCCTCAACGGGTTCCCTAACGCGTTGGGCTCACCGACGTTCCCGAGGGAACCGGGCACATTAATGTGTTCTGGAGTCGAAATCGACGGCGCAGGCAAGGGCCCGGCCCTCGCCCTCCGGCGTCACGGGACCGTCATTTGACATTTCATTCTATTTTGTAAAAATCGTCAAATGAATCCCCGCACCCGTATCCTCGACGCCGCGATCACGGTGTTCCGCCGCCAGGGTTTTCGCCGTTCGTCGATCGAGCAGGCGGCCGAGGCCGCAGGGCTGACGCGGCAGGCGCTGTACCATCACTTCAAATCCAAGGAAGCGCTGTTCCGCGCCGTGATCGAACGGTTTTACGAAGACGCATTCGCCGCCGAGACGGCGGCGATCGCAGCAACGGAGAAAGCCGACGGCGGCCTCGCCGATGTCATCGTCGCCGCGGTCACCGCCAAGCTCGGGCAGTTGGCCAAGTCGCTGGACGGCTCCCCCCATGTCGAGGAGCTCTACTCGGAACACCTCGCGCAGGCCCGCGACCTCTACCAGAAATACGCGGCCGCGCATGGCGAGCAACTGGCCACGGCGATTGCGCGCATCTGCCGCAAACAGGGCCTCACCCTCAACGCCGGGATGACACCGCGCGATCTGGCGCGTTGCGTCGAAATGACGATCAACGGGACTAAATCCGCCTATCCATCGATGCAGCCGGCGGCCGCCTTCCTCAGGGATCTCGAAATCATGCTGCGAACGTTCATCGCAGGTGCAGTGGGCCCGGCGAAGCCGCGCGCCGCGAAACCGAAGCCTGCGAAGGTATCCACGAATAAATCCGTGAAAAAATCCACCCGGAAACACCAGGGAGATCGCAAATGAGCACGATGACGATCAACGGCCAACCCGCGCCCCTCCCCGACGATCCCGATGCGTTGCTGATCGAGGTCGTGCGCGACACGCTCGATCTGACCGGCACCAAGCTCGTATGCGGCGCCGGCGTCTGCGGCGCCTGCACCGTGCTGGTCGACGGCGCGCCTGTCGTGAGCTGCCTGATGCCGGCGCGCGCCGCGGCCGGCAAGACGGTCACGACGGTCGAAGGCATCGGTGCGGCAAAACTGCATCCGGTACAGAAGGCGTTCATGGCGTACGATGCGCTGCAATGCGGATTCTGCACGCCGGGTTTCATCGTCGAAGCCGCCGCATTTCACGACCGCTGGCGGGCGGCGAAGGGAACGGCGATGCCGTCGCGCGAGGAAATCGGCGCGGCATTGTCGGGGCATCTGTGCCGCTGCGGCGCCTATGACGGCATCTTCCGCGCCGTGGCGGACGCCTGCACCGGCCGCTTCGACAACGACGCCATCGCCTCGCCGCCGCGCATGGAGGCACGCGACAAGGTGACGGGCGCGGCAAAATACACCGTCGACATCCGTCATGACGGCCAGCTCGAAGGCGTGATCCTGCGCTCAGCCCTCGCGCATGCGCGCATCACGTCGCTCGACCTCACGCCGGCGCAGGCGATGCCGGGCGTTGGCGCCGTGGTTTCGCTGCTCGGCGACGACCGTGTCGTCCGCTATGTCGGCGCCCCCATCGCCGCCGTCGCGGCCAAGGATCGCAAGACCGCTCTTGCCGCGATTGCCGCCATCAGGATCGACACGGAAAGGCTGCCCGCGGCGGTCGGACTGGAGCAAGCGCGTAAAGCCGACGCGCCGGTCGTGTTCGAAAAACCCGATCGCAAGAAGGCCGGCAATGTTTCCGAAGGCGGCGGTTCGCCGGCGCCGTGGAAAGGAAATATCCGCGGACCGTCGGCGGCGTTTTCCAAGAAGCCGAAACAAGTGCAGAGCTGGGTGGCAGATGCGATTGAAGCGAACAATCCGCTGCTGGTCGAGGGCACGTTCCGCACCGGCACGCAATCGCATGCCTGCCTGGAGCCGCATGCCGCGGTGGCCCGTTTCGACGGCGACGTTCTCACCGTGCACGTCTCGACCCAGGCAGTGTTTCACCTGATGGAGCTGATCGCCAAGCGCTTCAAGCTCGCGCACGACAAGGTCCGCGTCATCGCCGATCATGTCGGCGGCGGATTTGGTTCGAAGGCGAGCCTGGGCATGGAGACCATTGCCGCGATCGAGCTCGCGCGCGCCGCCAGGACGCCGGTCCGCATCGCCTATGACCGCCATGAAGAATTGTCCGTGACCGGCTATCGCCCGGCGGCGGAAGTCAAGATCGCGCTGCTGCCGTCCGCGCAGGGCGAGTTGAAGGCGCTGTCGCTCACCGCCCATGCCGACACCGGCGCGGCGACCAACTCCACCATCGCGGCGCTGGCGCGCCTGATCTATCCGGCGGAAGCCAAGGCGCTGGCCGATTACGACGTCATCAGCAATCTGCCGCCAGGCGCCGCCTTCCGCGGTCCGGGCGGGCCGCCGATGGCGTTCGCGCTGGAACAGGCGATCGACGAGGCGGCGCTGCGGATGAACGCCGATCCGATCGCGCTGCGCAAGCGTTGGGATCCCGATCCCAACCGCCAACGGCTTTACGACTGGGCCTCAAACCTCGAGGTCTGGCGCAACCGGAAACCGGCGTCCGCACAAAGCGGCCGCTATCGCCGCGGCGTCGGCGTTGCCACCGGCTACTGGCTTTATCTGTGGCAACCCGGCTCCACGGTCGAGGTCGCGGTCAAGGGCGGCCGTCTGGTCGCCAGCACCGCGACGCAGGATATCGGCACCGGCACCCGCAGCGTGATCGCCAACACGGTGGCGCGCGAGTTCGGGCTGGAGCCGCACGAGGTCGAGGTCAGGATCGGCGATTCCAGATTGCCGGAAGGACCGGGGTCGGGCGGCAGCCGCGTCACGGCCTCGGTGATTCCGCCGACGCTGCTCGCGATTGGAAAACTGAAGGCCGTGATCGAAGCGAATGCGAAACGGAAACCAGTCCCCGGCTCGAATGCGCCGTGGCGCGAGTTGCTCGCGGCCTCGCCCGATCTCGTGGCCGCAAGCGAACGCCCCGAGGACAGCAAACAGATGTCGCCGGGAATCCAGTCGCCGCTGAAGCAGGTCGGCCTGCTCGGCTGGATCTTCGGCTTCATGATGCGGCGCTTTTCCAATCTCGCGATCGGGGCCGGCGTGCCGAGTTCGGTGCAGGTGATCGAGGTCGAAGTCGATACCTGGCTCGGGCATGTCCGCGTCGTCAACGTGCACACCGGCATTGCCGTCGGCAAGATCGCAGCCCCCGCGCTGGCCCACAGCCAGGCGGCAGGTTCGGTGATTCAGGGCATCGGCTACGCCCTCTACGAGGCGCGCGAAATCGACTCCGTCACCGGCGACATCCTCTCCGGCGGGATGGAGGATTACCGCATTCCCGGAATCTCCGACACGCCCGCGATCGACGTGCATTTCGACGAAGGCGGTTTTGGCCACGTGCTCGGCGGCAGCGTCGGCATCGGCGAGGTCGCCACTGTGCCGACCTCGCCCGCGATCGCCAACGCCGTCTGCAACGCCACCGGCATTCGGCTGACCGAGTTGCCGATCCGGCCCGACCGCCTGATAGCCGCACTCAAAGGGAGGGCCGCCGCATGACGCCCGCAATCATGACCACCGCGCAAGGCCCGGAATTCCGCGCCGCCGGCACCGATCTGTCGGAGCGACGCCGCAGCGGCGTCTCGACCGGACCGCTGATCGATATTGCCGCACAGCCCGACATGACGAGCATGCTGTGGGGCGCCGACGGCACCTTGCGCATCGGCGCCTTCACGACGATCGCCACCATCGCCAGCGACGGCCGCATTGCCGCCGCCTATCCCGGCCTCGCGGCATCGGCAGAGGGTCTGGCGACGCCGCAGATCCGTCACCTGGCGACGCTGGGCGGCAACCTCGCGCAGCGCTCGCGCTGCTGGTACTACCGCAATCCGCAGATCGCCTGCCTGAAGAAGGGCGGATCGGATTGTCCCGCCCGCGGCGGCAATCATCTCTACGGCGTGGCGTTCGATCTCGGCCCTTGCGTGGCGCCGCATCCTTCGACCATGGCGGCTGCATTGTTGGCCTATGATGCGACCATCATCACTTACCAACGAAGCGGACTTTCGATTCCCGACGTGCTCGGCGACGGCAGCAATGGTGCCGCCGACAACGTGCTGCTGCCGGGCGAGATGATCCGCAGCGTCGAGTTGCCGGCAGCGCGGCAAGGCGAGCGCGCAGACTACAAGCGGGCGATCAGCCGCAGCCACGCGGAGTGGCCGCTGGTCGAAGTCTGCGCCCGCGCTGTCGTGACCAACGGCGCGTTCCAGTTCGTCCGTCTCACCGCCGGCGGCATCGCGCCGGTGCCGCTGCGGCTGCAGGCAGCGGAGGCCGCGGTGCAGGGCCAACCTGCGAACGCGCTGAACATTCAGGTAGCCGCCAAGCTTGCAACATCGGGTGCAAAGCCGTTGCCGATGACCGGGTACAAGCTCGATCTGCTGGAAGGCGTGGTGCGGGATGTGCTGGAGCGGTTGGCGGCGTAACGGTTGCTGTCATGCCCCGCGAAAGCGGGGCATCCAGTACGCCGCGGCCTCTCGATTGAATCACTGACGTCTCTGGAATACTGGATCGCCGGTCAAGCCGGGCGATGACAACGGAAGGACCGATTACGCGATTTCGATTTCGCTCACTCGTCCTCGAACTCGTCTTCCTCGTTGATCCTGTGCGACGAGCCGCGGCGATGCGGCGGCTTCTTGCCGCCGAGCGAGCCCGTGACGTAAGGCTCGCGCGACGAAGCATAGGAATTGCGTGCGCTTGCCCTTGCCGCAACCTCATCGCCCGATGTCGCAGCCGGCTGGCAGATCACCCGCCCGCTGGCACGGCGCATCAAATCGACGTGGATATGGTCCTCGTGATAGACGTTGGAGCCGGGCGCCAGCACGGTGTTGAACTGCTGGCAGGCAGACGCCTGCACGTCCCGCAGAAAGCCCTGCTCTTCCGGCATGCCGCGCCATCCACCCTTCACTGTGATGCGGCGGCCATCGGCCAGCGTAAAGGCGGCGATATCGAGCGCGTTGCCGAAGGCGTGTTCGGAAATATGCGCGCTCGGATTGCCGTTCATGCCGCGGCAGGAATAGGCGGAGATCTGCTTGATCTCGACCACGCGCGCGCCGAACCAGCGCTGTGCTGCCGGCTGCACGGAGTCGGCGAGCCAGCGGTCGAGCACCGAAACGATCGGACAGGCGAGCGTTGCCGTAGGCTTCACCGCAACCGGACCCACCGTGTTGACGGGATCGCCGCGCGCGGGTCCGAGTCGCGGCAACGCCGCGCTCGCCTCGGGCCGTTCCGAATAGGGCGCGGAATAAGGTGCGGAATTAGGTATGGGCGACGATGGCGGGTAGCGGTCGCGCGGCGGATAGGCCGGCGCCGCCATATAGGATCCGCCGCCACGGGGGTCGCGCATCGGCGAGCCGTCGGCCGGCAGGTCGATTTCATCTTCCCCGGGGTCGACGCCCGGCGCGGTCAGCGAGATCGGCCCGTTCGACGGCGCGCCGAAATTCGGCTGGCGCAGCGCGGTATCGGAATAAGTCTGCGGCGCGGATGGGGCCGGCGCTGGCTGGATCGGCCAGCGCGGTGCGTTGCCGATGTTGGCGGGCGGGCGCAGATCATCAACGAAACCGAAGCTTCCGCTGCCCTCGCCGAGCGCCGCAACCTTGAGAGGAAACTGAGCGCCGCAGGCGCCTGGGCCGGAAATCGGGTCGATCCGCACCAATTCCGGGCTTTCCTTGACCGCGCCGGATTTCAGACATGCCATCTCGGCCTCGGCCCGCCACGGCTCGCGCTCGGCGGATTGAAAAAATCCGCGGCCGCAGCCCGCCAACGAAACAAGGACGAAGGAGCCGACGAGATACAAACGAACTCCGCGCGTCATCGCGGCACGTTCGACGAATTTATTTAAGGACTCTTCAACGCGTTGTTTTCACGAGTCTTTAACCACGTTGCCAGGAGCGGCCGGCCGTGGGGAACAAGGGAAAGACAGCGACGCTGACTTTTTGGGAAGGGAACGCTTTGTTAACTTCGTGCGTTATGGGCAGGCACGACGACCTGAACCAGGGGAGTATTCCCATGACTGTGGTCAGCAGACTGAGCGTTGTAACTGCCTATGTTGCTTTCGCCTTCGTCGGCGCCATTGTGCTCGGCGTGTTCTAGGCTTCCCTTCCAGGCTAGAAGCCAACTACTCGCCCGGTGGCCGATCCACCGGGCGTTTTCATGGGCGCCCCTCAAAAATTCGAGCAACTCGATCCGGTGACGCCGCCGATGGTGAAGTCGCGGCACATCAGGCCGGGATTGTCGGGGTCAGGATAGCGGTCGTCGCGCTTCGCGCGTTCGCGGATGGTATGGCCATAGCGCCAGCCGTGGCGGAGCATGCAGCGCCTGTATTGACGCGAGGTCACCGTGCGGTTTTGCGGCGCGCCGAACTCCGCGTCGCAGACCGCGGCGTCGGCATGCAGAGCATCGTCGCCGCGCGGCTGCTTCAAAATGTTGTTGTAGAAGTCGTTGTCGGCGTGCGCGCGCATTACGCTGCCCGACAACAGCAAGGCGATCAGGACAAGGCGTTTCATCCGTTCTCTCCATGCCCGTGAATAGCCGTTCAACTATCGGTCGCAGCGGACGGAGCGGCGGGTTCAGGTCAACTCGATTACAAATTGGACATTTCTGTTGCGCATCACGACCGCAGCTCGGCAAAGGGCTGCCGCGACGAACTTGAATCACCGGCTGTTTCCCGTGATGCACATCACAGAAGGGGCGGATGGCCGCGCGTAGGGTCGGCCCCAGATTGATCGTCAACCCGATTCAAAAAAAGCCGCCCGGAGACCCTTATGAAGAAGCTCACCATCCTCGCCGCGCTGTTGATGGCCACCACCTCGGCGCAGGCCGGCAATGGAATTTCGTTCGAGATCGAAGGTCAGCGCATCCGCATCGAGATGCCGCGCAATTGCGACTCGCTGTCGTGCCTCAGGATCTCGGCGCCGGGCTTCAAAGGTTTCAAGTCCAGGCGTTTTGACGACGATGACGATGTCGGCTATCGGGACGATCGCACCTACCGCGACGATCGCGACGGCCCGCCGCCGGTGAAATACGCGCCGGCTCCGGCCCCCGTTCAGGCGACTGCTCCCCAGCCCGCGGCTCCCGTCGCAGTGCCGGCAGCTCCCGCTGCTGCGCCGCCGACCACCGTTGCGACCACTGCGCCGCTACAGTCCGATGTCGCGTCGCCCGCGCCTGCTCCCGTGGCCGCCGCGCCGGCGCCGGTTGCCGCGGCTCCCGCATCCGATCCGAATTCGCCGCTCGGCGTCTGGGCGACCGAAGAGAACAAGGGCAACGTCCGCATCGAGCCGTGCGGCGAGAACCTCTGCGGCTACGCGGTGAAGACCGGCGAAAAAATCCTGATCAGCATGAA
>Ga0137412_10004404_pt1 | contig 11244 bp, 8 predicted proteins | sample CZODoug2_1_16fun_FD_122160 | JGI IMG/M metagenome (GOLD analysis project Ga0137412, IMG submission 122160) | Vadose zone soil fungal communities from Angelo Coast Range Reserve, California, USA - CZODoug2_1_16fungal (Hybrid Assembly) | ecosystem: Environmental > Terrestrial > Soil > Vadose zone... | reverse complement strand
ACAGGCGAGGTAGTCGTCCTGTGCCTTTTCGATGGGCGTATCAAAATTTTTGCCGATACTGATGCCGCGAATGCCGCGGTAGCGGCTCAGGCTAAGCCGGGCAACCAGATGATCGACGCCCTTGTTGTTGAATCCCATGCGGTTGATCAGCGCGCAGCGGCCCGGAATTCTGAACATGCGGGGCTTCGGGTTGCCCGGCTGCGCACGCGGCGTCACCGTGCCCAATTCAATGTGGCTGAAACCCAGCGCGCCCAGCGCGTCCAGGTGGTCGCCGTTCTTGTCGAATCCCGCTGCCAATCCTACGGGATGGGAAAACTTAAGGCCAAAGCAGCTCACGGCGAGCGCTGCCGGGAATTGCATCGGCGGCCACAGCGGCCGGACGGCTTTCAAGGCTGCCAGCCCCAAGTCATGGGCGAGCTCGGGATCAAGGCGCGTCAGTATCGGCAGTGCAGCCCGTGCCAGTCCGGCGACGGCACGGCTCATACGTACCTCCAGCTGGCGAGCGCGCCCAAGTAGAAGCACACCTCGGTCAGTTGCTGGGTCAGGTCGAGTTCCGCGGCGCTGACGGAGGGACGGCTGCGTCTGATATGGGCGATGAAAGCGATGCGTGCGGCAATGGCCGCAGCCAATCCGATGAGGGCAGGTATGCCGATCAGCGCCGCCGGCGCAAAGCCCACGGCCAGTGCAATGCCGAGATCTGCGTAGGAAACCGGCTTCGATGCAGAGACGGCGAGCGCCCGGCTGGAGGCCTGTCCGGCGATCATGATCAAGCCCAGCGCAACATTGGCCGGCAAGCGATAGGGCAGGTTGGCGGCCGACAGCGCCATCAGCGCGTTGTACTTGATCAGCAACGCGAACACGATGACCAGCAATTCCGACCGCGGAGTCCGCGCACCCGCAATCGATTCCGAGCCCGAACCCGCCGAGAGGAGGGCGGTGGCGAGCATCGCCAAAACGACGGCGATACTGGTCGGCCAGATCTGCGCCCCGAGCCAATAGACGCCGCCGCCGGCGGCGCCGATCAGAACGCCCAGCAGCGGCGTGAATCGCGGCGCCGTTGCCCAGTGGCGCCGTTGCGTGCTCATGCCTGGCGCTGTCGGGCGCTCATGCGCGCTTACGCACGGCCGGTTGCGCCAACGTGGCTCGCAAATAATGTCCGGTGTACGACGTCTTGTTCGCCGCGATTTGCTCCGGCGTCCCGACGGCGATGATCCGACCCCCGCCATCGCCGCCTTCGGGTCCCAGATCCACCACCCAGTCCGCCGTCTTGATCACATCGAGATTGTGCTCGATCACGATGACGGTGTTGCCCTCGTCCCGCAGACGCTGCAGCACGGCGAGCAGCTGCGCGATATCGGCGAAATGCAGTCCGGTGGTCGGCTCGTCGAGTATGTACAGCGTGCGTCCCGTGGCCCGCTTCGAAAGCTCCTTGGCGAGTTTGACCCGCTGCGCTTCGCCGCCCGAAAGCGTGGTCGCGCTTTGTCCCAGGCGGACGTACGACAGCCCCACGTCGAGCAGGGTTTGCAGCTTCGGCTGCACGGTCGGCACGGCTGAAAAGAACGGCAGTGCGTCTTCGACCGTGAGGTCGAGAATCTCTTGTATGTTCTTGCCCTTGAAGCGGATCTCCAAGGTCTCGCGGTTGTAGCGCTTGCCCTTGCAGACGTCGCAGGGCACATAAACGTCGGCGAGAAAGTGCATTTCCACTTTGATCACACCGTCGCCCTGGCACGCCTCGCAGCGTCCGCCCTTGACATTGAAGCTGAAGCGCCCCGCTTCATATCCTCGGGCCCGCGATTCCGGGACGGCGGCAAAGATCTCTCGAATCGGAGCGAACAACCCGGTGTAGGTGGCCGGGTTGGAGCGGGGCGTACGGCCGATCGGGCTTTGGTCGATCTCGATCACCCGGTCGATGTAGTCGAGGCCCTCGATGCGATCGAAGTGCGCGGTTCCGGCCGACGCATGATTGAGCTGCGTCGCCACCGCCCGGAACAAAGTGTCGTTGACCAGGGTCGATTTGCCGGAACCCGAAACGCCGGTGACGCAGGTCAGCAATCCCAAGGGGAATTCTGCGGTGACGTTTTTCAGATTGTTGGCCGTCGCGCCCAGCACCCGCAGCATGCGCTTCGGGTCCGGCGCACGCCGCTTCGCGGGAATCTCGATGCGGCGCCGGCCGCTCAAATACTGTCCGGTGATCGAATCGGGATGGGCCGCGACTTCGGCGGCCGTGCCCTGCGCGACGACGCGGCCGCCATGGACGCCGGCGCCGGGACCCAAGTCGACGACGTGATCGGCCTGACGTATCGCGTCCTCGTCGTGCTCCACCACGATGACCGTATTGCCCAGATCGCGGAGATTGACGAGCGTGTCGAGCAGGCGCTGGTTGTCGCGTTGGTGCAGACCGATCGAGGGCTCATCGAGAATGTACATGACGCCGACCAACCCTGAGCCGATTTGACTGGCGAGGCGAATGCGCTGTGCCTCCCCTCCGGACAGGGTATCGGCGCTGCGGTTCAGGGTGAGATAGCCGAGGCCGACATTGCCGAGAAACCCCAGCCGGTCGCCGATTTCCTTGACGATCTTGACGGCGATCTCGCCGCGCCAACCCAGCAGCTTGAGTTTGCCGAAAAACTGCAGGGCGTGCTCCACCGACAACGAAGACACTTCGGGGATGCTCTTGCCGTCGACGAAGACGTTGCGCGCGGCCCGATTGAGCCGGGTTCCGTGGCACTCGGGACAGGGGCGCGAGGAGCGATATTTCGCCAACTCCTCGCGCACCGTGGCCGATTCCGTTTCTTTGTAGCGGCGCTCCAGATTTCTGACGATGCCTTCGAAGGTGTGTTTTCGCTTGAGCGTACCGCCCTTGCCGTCGAGGTACTTGAATTCGATCTCCACATCGTCGCTGCCGAACAGCACCAAATCCTTGATCTTTTGCGGCAGGGTCTCGAAAGGCGCCTCGATGTCGAACTTGGTATGCCGCGCCAACGATTGAATCAGCTGAAAATAATAGGCGTTGCGCCGATCCCAGCCGCGCACCGCGCCGCCGGCGAGCGACAAATGCGGATTTGCGACGATCTTCTCCGGATCGAAGAAATCCTGGGTCCCGAGGCCGTCGCACGCCGGACAAGCGCCGATCGGACTATTGAAGGAGAACAGGCGTGGTTCGAGCTCACTCAGGGAATAGTTGCAAATGGGGCAGGCGAATTTGTCGGAGAACACGAGTTCGGCGCGCTCGGGATCGTCCATGTAAGCCACACGAGCCACGCCCTGACCCAGCCGCAGAGCGGTTTCAAAGGACTCGGCGAGGCGCTGACCCAGGTCGGGCCGCACTTTGAAGCGATCGACGATCGCCTCAACGGTGTGTTTGCGGCGCACATCGAGTTTGGGCGCTTGATCGAGCTCCACGACCCTGCCGTCGATGCGCGCGCGCACGAAACCGCCCGCCTGCAGTTCTTCGATGAGTTCGGCGTGCTCACCTTTGCGCTCGGCGATGGCAGGCGCCAGCAACATCAGGGCGGTCCCTTCGGGATGCTGTAGAACGGCGTCGACCATCTGACTCACGGTCTGGGCGGCGAGGTCGATGTGATGATCCGGACAACGCGGTGTGCCGGCACGGGCATACAGGAGACGCAGGTAATCGTATATTTCGGTGACCGTGCCCACCGTGGAGCGCGGATTGTGCGAGGTCGATTTTTGCTCGATCGAGATCGCAGGCGACAGACCCTCGATGGTATCGATATCCGGCTTTTCCATCATCGAGAGGAATTGCCGGGCGTAAGTCGAGAGTGATTCGACATAGCGCCGCTGGCCTTCGGCGTAGATGGTATCGAAGGCGAGCGAGGACTTGCCGGAACCCGAAAGGCCGGTGAATACGATCAACCGATCGCGCGGTAGGTCGAGATCGATGTTCTTCAGGTTATGGGTCCGGGCACCCCGGATTCGGATATTTTGCATGTAACCAACTACTATACCCCCCGCGTCAAGTGCGGGCAGAGGGGCGCCAACGGCTGGAGCAGGGCGCCCCCAACGGCTGGAAATGGGTGGGTCGGCGTCGGCCGATTTCGGTGTATTTCTGCATGATCCGGGGTCAACCCCGGTATTGGGGCCGGGGCCGACGTGTACAAGGCCCGCCATCAGACGGCGACGCCCTGAATCAACGGAGCGACCGCCGCTTTATCCGAGTGAGATAGGCCGAATCGGATACTTGCCTAAATTTCGTCCGTTCGACTTCGTCCGCTTGGGTGGGTCGGCGTCGGCCGAATTCGCTGCATATCTGCATAATCAGGGGGTTAACCCCCGGGGTATTGGGGCGGGTCTCGGCGTGTACAATGCTCGCCTTCAATGGTTTGCAGGGGTAGGACATGGCGCGCGGCGTAAACAAGGTCATTTTGGTAGGCAATCTCGGCGCAGACCCGGAAACCCGTTCCATGCCGAGCGGGATGACGGTTACCAACATCAGAATCGCCACCAGCGAGTCCTGGAAGGACAAGGCCTCCGGAGCGCAACAAGAACGCACGGAATGGCACAGCATTGCCCTGTTCGGCCGGTTGGGCGAGATCGCTGCGGAATACCTGCGCAAGGGTTCTCAGGTGTTCGTCGAGGGTAAATTGCGCACCCGAAAATGGCAGGATAAGCAGGGGAATGACCGATTTACCACCGAGATCATCGCCGACAATATGCAGATGCTCGGCGGCCGCGCGGGTGGGGGCGGCGCAGGCGGGCCGAGTGGCGGCGCGGAGCGCAGTGCGGGGGGCGGTGCACCGCCTCGGGACGATTATGATCAATCGTCGGCGCCGGCACCCGCAGGCGGTAAAGAGGACTTCGACGACGATATCCCGTTCTAGGACTCACCTTTTCTTTTCGTAAATAAAGGCCTGCTGCCTCTTCGGTTGCAGGTCTTTTTTCTGGTTAGGACGGGGATGCAATTGATGGGACCGCGTGTGGCCGCGCTCGGCACCCAGGCGGGAACGATACTCAAACCACCAGGAACGGTATTCGTTTAAGATTCGCACGTTAGGTAGAACCATTCTAGTCTTGGGGCGGGGGCTGAGCAGGCTCCTGCCGCGGCTGAAGGCAGACTAAGGGAGTACCAGACATGCGGACACAGGCCACTACGGCTGCCGGTTCCGTGCCGGTCAAGGATGGCCAGGTCGTCAGAACAACGCTGGCGACCTGGGTAAAAGCGATCACCCGCGCCTTGGAGGCCGCCGGCTGCGACAGCGCAGCGTTGCTCGCCGAGGCGGGTTTCGATCTCAAGTCTCTCGACGGTCCCAACGTCCGCTGTCCGCTGACCCAGACGGAACGCCTTTGGCGCATTGCCGTGAGGGCGACGCGGGACCCGGCTTTCGGAATCAAAGTGGCGAGCCATATCAAGCAGACGACGTTTCATGCGCTCAGCTTCGGCCTGTCTGCGAGCTCGACGCTCAAGGAAGCCCTCGAACGCCTGCAGCGCTACTGTCATGTGGCGAGCGACGCCATCGAATACGAATTCTGGCGCAGCGGCGCCGAGTATCACTTCGTCATCGAGCCGGCCGCCGGGGTTGCCGACGAATCGGTCGACGCTCTGGTCGCCGCCAACCTCAGGATGTGCCGCTCCTTGATCGGGCACGACTATTCACCTCTGCGCATAGAGTTTCGCCGCGCCCGCCCGGCCAAAATAGAGGATTTCCACGTTCTGCTGCGCGCTCCGTTGCAATTCGGCGCCGCGCGCACCCGATTGGTGTTCGACTGCGATGCCATCGAACGCCCGTTGGATGGCGGCAACCCGGAGTTGGCGCGGCACAATGACGCGATCGCGCTTCAATATCTGTCGCAGATGGAACGCGACAACGTGCAGTGGCGGGTTCGCGAGGTATTGACGCAGCGGCTGGCTCACGGCGAACCGTCGCAGGAAGATGTGGCGGAACTCCTCAACATGAGCGCGCGCACGCTGCAGCGAAAGCTGGGCGACTGCGGCATCACGTATCGGGAGATATTGGACGAGACCCGCCGGGTTCTGGCCCTGGCTTACCTCAGTGCCGCGCGGCACACGGTCAGCGACGTGACTTATTTGCTGGGGTTCTCCGCCGGCAGTTCTTTCACGCGCGCGTTTCGCCGCTGGACCGGCCAGTCGCCGTCCGATTGGCGCGCAGGTGCGGGGGCGAGCACCCGGGCCTAGTGCGAGTACCCGCGCCTAGTGCGAGTACCCGCGCCTAGTGCGAGTACCCGCGCCTAGTGGGTGCGCGAGTCAGCCCGAGGTGCCCAGGGAAGTTTCCAGTTCGCTGACGAGTGCGACCAGCCGGGGACGCACCTGCTCCAATAGGAACTCCCTCGACACCATGTACGCCGGCGCGCCGCAATTGATGGCCATCGGCGGCAAGCCGCCGCCGGGCTTCACCGGCACCGCGATCGCGTTGACGTCTTTCTGCCAATCCCCAAAAGAGCAGCACACGCCCAGCTCCCGAATGTCGCGCAGAGCCTTGGCGACTCCGCGCTGCAGTTCGGGTCGGCGTCCGGCGTCGGCCAGTTCGCATACGCGTTTCATGATGTCATTGCGCTCTTCCTCCGGCACCGCGGTGAGATAGGCGCGGCCCATGGCGGAAGTGGCGATCTGAATTCGCGCGCCGATGTCCAGGCTCAGCGTGATCGCCGCGGAACCGCGCACCGCGTCGATGTAGATCATCGACAGACGGTCGCGGCTTCCGAGACTCACCATGCACTGACCGAACTCCGCCAGTTGCTGCATCAGCGGATGCGCGAGCTTGCGGATGTCGAGTTTCGACAGCATGGCGCTGGCCAAGCTCAACGTCGCCGTGCCGAGACTGTACTTGGCACTTTCCTCGACGTAGATGAGATATCCGAGTTCGGTGAGCGTGTGTGTGAGCCGCGACACCGTCGATTTGGCCAGACCGCAGCGCTTGCTGAGTTCTTGATTGCCGAGCATGCGATCGCCGTGGCGAAAGCAGGCCAGCACCTCGAGTCCGCGCGCCAGCGCCGTCACGAAATGACGGTCGCCCTTGGCGGCAGCCGCCTTGAGCGGCGGCTTCGTCCGTCCGGCGGCCTGCGCCCCTGGGGGTTTATTCATTGACAAGCTCCGGCATGCGGGCATAATTTTGCCCTAATTCGGAATTAAATTCTGTAGTGCAGAACTGAGAGGCGTCCAAGCCCATGATGTCCGGTAGCGTGCATGCGCCTTGAATTTACCGACGAGGAACAGTCGTTCCGCGAGGAGGTGCGCGGTTTCCTGCGCGAACAGCTTTCCCCCGAGATCAGCGACAAGGTGCTCAACGGGTACGAGTTGGGCCGGGAGGACCACTTGCTGTGGCAGCGTCGCCTGCACGATCGCGGCTGGGGCGGCATGGGTTGGCCGGTGGAATTTGGCGGCCCGGGTTGGAACTCGGTGCAGCAATATATCTTCGAAGAAGAGTCGGCGTTGGCGGGCGGTCCGCGCCTGATCCCATTCGGCACCAAGATGGTTGCGCCGGTGATCATGGCCTTCGGCACCGTGGCCCAGCAGAAGCGCTTCTTGCCGAAGATCAGCGCCGGGGTGGAGTGGTGGTGCCAGGGGTACTCGGAGCCGGGCGCGGGGTCGGATCTGGCGTCGTTGAAGACGCGGGCCGTGCGCGACGGAGATCACTACATCGTCAATGGCCAAAAGACCTGGAATACCCTCGGCCAATATGCCGATTGGATCTTTTGCCTGGTGCGCACCGACCCCGAAGCCAAGCAGCAATCCGGCATCACCTTCTTGCTGATCGACATGAAGAGTCCGGGCATTACCGTGCGGCCGATCATGCTGCTCGACGGCGGCCATGAGGTCAACGAGGTGTGGTTCGAGAACGTGCGCGTGCCGATGGAAAACCGCATCGGCGAAGAGAACCGCGGCTGGACCTACGCCAAGTTTCTGCTCGGCCACGAGCGCACCAATATCGCCGGCATCGGCATCGCCAAGCGCGAACTCGCGCGGCTGAAGCGAATCGCCGGGCGCGAGCGCCTGCACGGACGGCCGCTGATCGATGATCCTCTGTTCGCGGCGCAGGTCGCGCAGGTCGAAGTCGACCTCTGGGCGTTGGAGATCACCAACTTGCGCGTGCTGTCGGCGGAGCGGAGCTCTCCCGCGGCGGGACCTGAGGCGTCGATTCTCAAAATCAAAGGGACTGAGATTCACCAAAGCATTTCCGAACTTCTGATGCGCGCGGTCGGACCTTATGCGCTGCCGTTTCGACGCGAGGCGATGGAAGCCGGATGGCAGTTCGACCCTTCGCGCGAACCGCCGGGACCACGCTATGCATCGACGTTGGCCGCTGCTTACTTGAATCAGCGCAAGCTGTCGATTTTCGGCGGCACCAACGAAATTCAGAAGAACATCATCTCCAAGATGATCGGTCTCTAGGAGCTATCCCTTGAACTTCGAATTCAGCGACGAACAGCGGCAGCTGCACGACGCCGTAGAACGCTATTTGAACGAGCAATACACCTTTGAGCGTTATCAGTCGATCAAGCGTTCGGCCGAGGGCTGGGATGCATCGGTCTGGCGCGGCCTGGCCGATTTAGGCGTGCTCGCCATCACCGTGCCGGCGGCCCAGGGTGGGCTGGGTTTTGGGCCGCTGGAAACGCTGGCCATGATGGGCGACTGCGGCCGCAGTCTATTGCTCGAGCCGGTGCTGAGCAGCGCCGTGATCGCGACCGCCGTATTGCGCCCATTTGCCGACCAGACGACGGCCGGCGAGCTTCTCACCCACATGGGCGCGGGCGAGAAGATTGCCGTGCTCGCGCATTTCGAGAGCGACGCGCGCTTCGAAAGCCAGTGGGTGACCACGCGCGCGCGGCGCGTCGGCGAGAGCTATCGGCTCGACGGACACAAGGGTGTGGTCATGCATGCCGGTGCGGCCGATATGCTGCTCGTCACCGCGCGTACTGCCGGGGAGGCGGGCGATGCTCCAGGCGTATCCCTGTTCCTCGTGCCGCGCGCGGCACCTGGCGTGGTACTCGATGCCTATCCCATCGTCGACGGCCAACGGGCCGCGGATGTTTACCTGAAGAATGTCGAAGTGCCGGCGACCAACCGCCTAGGACCCGATGGCGACGCGCTGGCTGCCGTGGATGCAGCCCTCGACATCGGTCTCGCGGCGTTGTGCGCCGACGCGGTGGGTGTCATGCAGGCGTTGGTGGATGCAACCGTCGATTATGTGCGCCAGCGCCAGCAATTCGGCCAGCCCATCGGCCGCTTTCAAGCTTTGCAGCATCGTATCGCCGACATGCTGGTTCACCTCGAACAGGCCCGTTCGATGACTTACCTCGCTGCTCTGCGCTGTACCGACGCGGACGTCGGCGAGCGACGGCGGGCCTTGTCCGCGGCCAAGGCGGTGATTGGTCAGGCTGGACGATTCGTCGGACAGCAGGCGGTGCAACTGCACGGCGGCATGGGCATGACCGACGAGTTGAAAGTCAGCCATTGGTTCAAACGGCTCACTGCCGCTCAACTGATGTTCGGCGACAGCGACACCCATCTGCAGCGTTTCGCCGCGCTCACTCGCGTCCGCTGAAGGCTCGCCGGGCAGCATGGGTCAAAAAGCCAAAGCAGTCGTGGCGCGCGAAATCGGCGAGCCGGTCGCGGTCGAGCAAATCGACGTCGAGGCGCCGCATCACGGCGAAGTGACCATCCGGCTGGCCGCGTGCGGCGTCTGCCACAGCGACCTCTCGGCCACCAACGGAACGATATCCTACCCCTTGCCCTTGGTGCTCGGACATGAAGGGGCGGGCGTGGTCACCGCCGTCGGCGAAGGAGTGGGCCGCTATGCGGTCGGCGATCATGTGGTCAGCTCCTTCGTCAGCATGTGCGGCCGCTGCCACTACTGCCAGACCGGCCGCCCGCAACTGTGCGTGCAGTCGCTCAAGGCCTTGTACACCTTGCCGGACGGCACCGTGCGCACGCGCGACTCGGCCGGACGAGCGCTCAACGTCTTCTGCGGCTGCGGCGTCATGGCCGAATTCGCCACCGTACACAGCGACAACTTGGTGAAGATCGACAAAGAAATGCCGCTGGATCGCGCCGCGCTGATCGGCTGCGGGGTCATGACGGGGGTGGGAGCGGCGGTCAATACCGCGCGCGTGGAAGCGGGATCGGTAGCGGTGGTCTTCGGTTGCGGCGGCGTCGGACTCAATGCCATCCAAGGCTGCGCCATCGCCGGGGCCGGAATGATCGTCGCGGTCGACACCGCCGATCCGAAACTTCAATTGGCGAAAACCTTTGGTGCAACTCATACGTTCAATGTCACCGGCGAGGAGAACGTCGGCAAGGCGCTATACAAACTGACCGGCGGCGGCGCGGACTACGCCTTCGACTGCGTGGGACTGGGCAAGATCGCGGAACAGGCATGGGGTGTCCTGCGCCGCGGCGGGACTGCCGTGATCGTGGGCATCGCGCATGCTGCGGATCGGATCACCTTGAATGCACAGCAGGTTGCGCTCAGCGAGAAGACGTTGACCGGCAGCTACTACGGATCGGCGCGGCCGAGCCAGGATTTTCCGCGCTTGATCGGGCTGTACCGCGGCGGCCGGCTGAAGCTGGACGAACTGATTACACGCACCTACTCGATCGACGAGGCGCCGCAGGCTTTCGCGGACCTGAGTCAGGGCCGCGAGGGCCGCGGCGTGATTCTCTTCGACGCGGTTTGAAAATCCGCGTGCCGGGGGTTCAATTCCCTCCCTGGCCACCATAAAATCAATAAGTTAGGCGCGTCTGACCAAGATCAATCGTGGAATACTCACAGAGCTGTGGAATGAATATTCCACACGTCGCGCAAGTTGGCGTTCGTAACTCCTTCCTCGCATTAGATAATTGGCCGAAAGAACTACCGAAACAACGGACAGAAAGGCCAAAACAGGGCTCTTGTGCTACTCCGAGCCAGAAACGCTACAAATTGCGCAATCAAAACGTCAAGCGTATAGTCAATCACATAGTCAAGAGAACTTCTGCAGAACTATCAGACTTGCCTAAACACACATACGTTTTTGGAGTACGGGTATGAATGCCAACGTGATCGCCCGCAAATTAGAGTCGCTGCAAAAGAAGGGTTCGATCAAATCGATCGATGTGGCCAACGTCTTGCAAATTCGGCCAGAAACGGTATCGCGATGGAACCAAGGCAAGGCATTCCCTCAACCGGAGGCCGAAAGAACCTTGTTGGATTTGGAATATGTCGTTGACCAATTGGCGGATTTATACGAGCCCGATGAAGCGCGATTGTGGCTGTTCTCCCGACAGAA
>Ga0137412_10004403_pt1 | contig 11245 bp, 8 predicted proteins | sample CZODoug2_1_16fun_FD_122160 | JGI IMG/M metagenome (GOLD analysis project Ga0137412, IMG submission 122160) | Vadose zone soil fungal communities from Angelo Coast Range Reserve, California, USA - CZODoug2_1_16fungal (Hybrid Assembly) | ecosystem: Environmental > Terrestrial > Soil > Vadose zone... | reverse complement strand
CGCATTCGTGATGAGCTGACGTTTGCGGAAACGCTCGTCACCTCTTCCATGGGGAGAGGGTCGGATCGCATCTTATCCGATCCGGGTGAGGGGTTAGAGAATAACGATAGACCGAACCCCCTCACCCCAACCCTCTCCCATCGAAGTCCAATATATCCGACTTCGACAATTTGAGTTACCCAACTCGGGTGAACCCGAGTTGGGTGGAGAGGGAGCGTACCTACACCGCGGCAACCTCATACTTCGCTCCTTCGAAGCTTTCTGCAAAGTCTCAATCATGGCCCGCCCAAACCTGAAAAATTTCCGCCGCATCGTGGTCAAGGTCGGCTCATCGCTGCTGATCGATTCTGACGCCGGCGAAGTGCGGGCGTCGTGGCTCGCGGCGCTGGCCGCAGACCTTGCAAAGCTGCACGGCGAGGGCCGCGAACTGCTGATCGTGTCATCAGGCTCGATCGCGCTCGGACGCAGCCGTCTCAAACTGCCGCGCGGCACGCTGAAACTCGAGGAAAGTCAGGCTGCGGCGGCGGTCGGACAGATCGCGCTGGCGCGCATCTGGTCAGAGGTGCTGGGGCATCACGGTATCGGCGCCGGGCAAATCCTGGTGACCCTGCAGGATACCGAGGAACGCCGGCGCTATCTCAACGCGCGCTCGACCATCGCCAAGCTGCTGGAATGGCGCGCGGTACCCGTGATCAACGAAAACGACACGGTTGCCACCAATGAAATCCGCTACGGCGACAACGACCGCCTCGCCGCCCGGGTCGCTACCATGACCAGCGCGGATCTGCTGATCCTGCTGTCCGACATCGATGGCCTCTACGATGCGCCGCCGGGCAATAATCCGAATGCGAAATTGATTCCAATCGTGGACTCCGTCACCTCGGAAATCGAGGCGATGGCGGGCGCGGCGGGATCCGAACTGTCGCGCGGCGGCATGCGCACCAAGATCGAGGCGGCGAAGATCGCAACCACATCCGGCACCCATATGCTGATCGCGTCCGGCAAGATCGAGCATCCGCTGCAGGCGATCGCCGATGGCGGGCGCTGCACCTGGTTTCTGACGCCCGCCAATCCGGTGACCGCGCGCAAGCGATGGATCGCAGGATCGCTGGAGCCGAAGGGCACCCTGACCATCGACGCCGGCGCGGTGAGTGCGCTGCGCGCGGGGCCGCTGCGCAACTACTCGGCGCTCCGCAAGGCACCTATTCCGGCACGCTGCAGGCGGGCGAGGCGCAACTTCATCTGCTGCTGCATCTTTCGAAGGGCACAAACGGTTCGCTGCGCGCCACACTGGACAGCCTGGAGCAAGGGGTGTTCGCTATCGAAGCAAACTCCGTTTCCTTTTCCAATTTCAACTTGAAATTGAACCTCACTTCCGTGGGCGCGCGCTTCGAGGGCAAAGTTTCCCCCGACCACGAAATTATCGACGGGAACTGGTCCCAGGGCAGCGCTTCAATCCCGCTGAAATTCCGCCGCGAAACAGGCGCTGGGACGCGGAAGCCCGGCGATGCGGTTTTCCCCGTTGAGGGCCTCTGGCAGGGCGCCGTGGAAACGCACGGGATGCGGCTCAGATTCCAACTGCACATTTCACACGACACGGGAGGATCGCTGATCGCCGCGCTCGACAGCTTGGACCAGGGTGTGACCGGGCTGCCCGCCAACCGCGTCACTTTGAAAGACCCAATTTTTCATTTCGAGATTCCGTCCGTGGCCGGTGTTTACGAGGGCACCTTGAGCACAAACAAGAATGCGATCACCGGCAAATGGTCGCAAACCAGTGCGGACAATCTGCCGCTGAATTTTATACGCTCGGATCAAGCCCTGGAATTGCGCCGCCCGCAAACGCCTGTTCGGCCATTTCCCTATGCCGAGGAGGAAGTCGCGTTTGCCGGCGGGGCCGAGGGAATTGTGCTGGCGGGAACTCTGACCCTGCCGAAGGGAGAAGGGCCGTTCCCCGCGGCGCTGCTGATCGCGGGCTCGGGTCCGCAGGATCGCGACGCGTCTCTGGCCAACCACCGGCCATTTCTGCTGATTGCGGATGCACTCACGCGCAAGGGCATAGCAGTCCTGCGCTATGACAAACGCGGGGTCGGCAAATCCACGGGCAATCCGGACGCGGCAACGACGATGGATCTGGCCGCCGACGCACAGGCGGGGCTCGCATTTCTGAAATCACGCAAAGAAATAGATCGCGCGAAGATTGGGCTGATCGGCCATAGCGAAGGCGCGATGATCGCTCCGTACCTCGCAGTGCGTTCGAAGGATGTAAAGTGGCTGGTGCTTCTAGCTGCGCCGGCAACCACGGGCGAGAAAACGCTTCTCAACCAATCCGAACTGATCGGCCGCGCTGGAGGACTTAGCGACGAACAACTCGAGCCGAGCCTCGGGTTTGACCGAGCCGCCTACGCCCTGGTGCGCAAAGAAAAAGACCCCAATGCTCTCGCTGAAAAACTGGTGGCGCTCGTAAAGGAATCCGGCTTGGACGCGGCGCTGCCTCCGGCAGTGTTGGAGACCCAGCTACGAATGCTGGCGTCCCCGTGGTTCCGATTCTTCCTGGACTACGATCCCCTGCCGAACCTGAAAGCCGTGAATTGCCCGGTGCTGGCTTTGTACGGTCAAAAAGACTTGCAGGTTGCGCCAAAGGCCAATCTACCCCTGCTGCAAAAAGCGTTGCAGGATTCGATGAACACCCAGGCCGAGACCTGGCAACTGCCGGAGCTGAATCACTCGTTTCAGCACGCCTACACAGGCACCCCCGCCGAATACGCCGCCATTGAAGAAACCTTCTCGCCCGAAGCCCTCGCCCTGATCGTGGACTGGGTTAGAGTTCACAGCTCCTCTAAGTAATAAAAGTTTAACCACTCACCCTCGCGCTTCGATTCAATGTTTGCGGTATCTCGCGGTATCATGGAATGTGAATCTGATGCCTCAGCCCCGGCCTCCATTCCATCTTCTGTTGATTGTTCATGCTCACCAGCCCGCTGGAAATTTCGAGCATGTCTTTGAAGAGTGCTACCGCACCTCCTACGATCCCTTTTTGGCCATGATCGAAAAGCATCCGGCGGTGCGGCTGGCGCTGCACTATTCTGGCCCCTTGCTGTTGTGGATTGAGAAAAACCATCCCGAGTATTTCGATCGATTGCGAAAACTGGTGGCGGCTGGCCGAGTGGAGCTGATCGGCGGCGGTTTCTATGAGCCGATTCTGATTTCGATTCCCACCACGGATCAGGTGGAGCAGCTCAATCGCTTGGCAAGCTACCTCGAGCAACAATTTGGCAAACGCCCCACGGGTGCGTGGCTCGCCGAGCGCGTGTGGGAACCGCAGCTTCCGGGTTCACTCGCTGCGGCAAACGTTGCCTATACGCTGGTGGACGACTTGCCGTTCATCGCCGCCGGATTCGAAGCAGGGGAACTGTTTGGAGCGTACATCGCCGAGGATCGTGGCAAATCGGTCTGGCTGTTTCCCGGGCTGAAGGATTTGCGCTACCTGATTCCGTTCCGCAAGCCCGGGGAAACGATCGCGTACCTGGAGAAGGCCGGGCAAGTGCATCCCGGCGGCGTGGCAGCCTTTGGCGACGACATGGAAAAATTTGGCTGCTGGCCCGGCACGTTTAAGCATTGCTACACGGACGGCTGGCTGGAAGAGTTTCTCATCTCGCTCGAAGACAATTCTTCGTGGTTGAAGACCGTGACGCCCGGGGAATTCATGGCCAACAATGTGCCGCTGGGCCGCGCCGATCTGCCGGCAGCTTCTTACGCGGAGATGATGGAGTGGGTCCTGCCTACAAACACGCGGCAAAAATTCTTCGCACTGGAGAAGGAATTCGCCTCGCGACCGGAGGTTTTGGCATTTTTGCGGGGTGGCTCATGGCGCGGCTTCTTCCGCAAATATCCAGAGGCCAACCTGTTGCACAAGAAAATGCTGCGGGCATCCGCGGCCGTGGCTTCGATTCCCCCCCGCCGAACCAGCGCCGAGTACGCCGCGCAAAATCTGGAGGCCCGCGACCGTGTGTTGCGCGGGCAGGGGAACGACGCTTACTGGCACGGCGTGTTTGGTGGAATTTATGCCCCGCACCTGCGCACGGAAATCTGGCGCAATTTGATCCGGGCAGAGGCGCTGGCAGACCAGCTCACGCCGGGCGGACTGATGCCGCGCGTCGAACTGGTCGACTACGATGCCGACGGCACTTCGGAAATCCTTTTCAGCGCACCCGAATTTCAGGCCCTGTTGAAGCCGTCAGACGGCGCTACAATTTCTTTTTTTGATTTTCGTCCCGCAAGCGCCACCCTGATCAATTCGGTCATCCGGCGTCCAGAGGCTTACCATTCAAGGCTCCGCGAAGCCGCGAATGCAAAACCAGCCGACGGCGGCGCGGTTTCCATTCACGATCAAGTGCTGGTGAAAGAACCGAACCTCGAAAAGTTTTTGCGCTACGACCGTTACCCGCGCCATGCGTTTCGTTTGTTTCTCTTCGATCCGTCGCAAACCCATGCCGACTTTGAGGAATTGAGATTGACGGAAGTGGGAGCGGCAGCTTCCGGCGCCTACCTCTTGCACGCTTCTTCCGCAAATTACGCGGACTTGCAGTTTTCCTGCGAACTTCCGGAGCACGCCGCGCAAGGTGGCCAGATTCCGCACCTGTCGGTCACGAAACTTTTTCTCTTTGGCCCGGCGCCGCAGGGCTGCGAAGTCAGCTGCGATCTTTCGATCTCGTTCTCCGCTCCGTTGTTGCGCCCTCTCGCCGTGGGGCTGGAATCGGTGATCAATTTTCTGGCACCAGCGGATGCCGACCGCTTTTTCGAGACGCCGTCCGGCCCGCAGGGCCTGCGCTTCTCCGGCGTACTAGGGGCACCGCTCCTGCGCGTCGAAGACGGCTGGCAGAAAATTCGCGTCACGCTGCATGCTCCGGGTTCGCAGGAATTCTGGATCGCTCCGATTGAGACAGTGTCGGAATCGGAAGGCGGATTTGAGCGTGTCTATCAGGGTTCACAAATTCTGGCCTTGTGGCGTCCGGATTTCGTGCAGCACACCTCTTTTTCGGCGCGGCTGCTCTGGCGCGTGGAATCTCTTTAGTCTTTCGCTTGGGCAGTGTGGCTCCCGGGAGTTATTCTCTTTTCGTGAAATTCCGATTCCAACCGCTGATTTCCTCGTCCTCGTTGATCTTTTCTGTCGCCCTCCTGCTGCGGCTGAGTTTCTTGTTTTACGAAGCCCATCAAATTTCGCCTCAGGCGTTGGCAACCGTTCCATTTCAAAATGAAGTCGGCAGCGTAGCCGCGGCAGTGGCGCAGGGGCAGGGATTCTGCTGCGTATTTCACCAGCCAACCGGTCCCACGGCCTGGCTCGCGCCGGTTTATCCTGTGATCCTCGCCAGTATATTCAAGCTGTTCGGTAGTTTTACAGTTGCTTCCTTTTATGCAGCCGCGGTCTCCAACTGCATTTTCTCGGCACTTGTCTGCTGGCCGCTTTTTTGTGTCGCGCTGCGAATTGGAAATCCAGCCACGGCCGCTGCGGCGGGCTGGCTCTGGGCCGTGGTTCCCAGCGGGATTCTCATACCCTTCGAATGGATCTGGGATACTTCGCTCTCCGCTTTGCTGGCAATCAGTCTTCTTTGGGCTACTTTCCGCGTGGCTGACGATTCCCGCCGGAGAAACTTTATCTGGTATGGCTTGTTCTGGGGATTCTGCCTTCTTGTGAATCCAGCGCTTGGAGCTGTCCTTCCTTTTCTACTGATCTGGATTTATTTCCGGCGGCGTTCCGGGCACCCGCGGCGGCTTGCCGATATTCCGCTGGTTGTTTGCCTGGCAATCCTCGTTTGCCTTCCCTGGACCGTTCGCAACGCTCTCCAGTTCCATCGGTTTATTCCGGTCCGCTCGGATTTCCCATTCGAATTGTGGATGGGAAACAATCCGATTTTCGACGAACACTCCCGGCAACTGAATCGCATCACGCGTTATGAAGAGGTGCACCAGTATTCCGAGCTGGGTGAGACGGCCTATCTGGAGGAAAAAGGGCGAGCCGCGAAGGAATTTATCCGCACACATCCCGCGCTTGCCCTGCAACTTGCGGCAAGGCGCGCGGTGGCGCTTTGGATGGGAACTCCCGCGCCGTGGCGGGACTTTCAGCGGGCCGATTCCAATCTGGCGCGGTTCATCTTTATCTGGAACGCACTAACCATACTTGGCGCCTCCGCCGGACTCGCCTGTCTTTTCTTTGCCCGCCGGTGGCTCCTGCTGCCCGTTGCCGCCTTTCCATTGGCGTTTCCACTGGTCTACTACCTGACGCAATCCTCGTTGCGGCTCCGGCACCCGTGCGATCCAAGCCTCGCGCTCCTCATGGCGCTGGCCTTGACGTGGCCCTGGGTGCGAACCGCATCGCATGCAAATACCGCTTGATTGCGGTACACTTCCGCAAGTCCCCAATTCCAAGAGATCGCAGAACTCATTGCAGTTATTTTATTCGCTAGAGCTCTCATCGATGAACAGCAGCCCGCATCCCTCCTTCCAATCGGTTCACGTTCAACTGTTGATCACTATATTCCTCGCCGTGTTGCTCTGGGCCCTTTACCTGCGCCTCAGAAAAGTGGAATTTTTCCGCTGGTGGGCTTGGGCGTGGACGTCTTCCGCTCTTTTTCTGGCCGCGGCCATCGAATCCGTGAAGGTCGGCCCGGACTGGACGCCCCTGAAAATCACCCTGGTGGTGACCGTCCTCGTTTCCGGAATACTGCAGCCACTGCTGCTGGCGCTGGGCGGCCTTAGTTGGCACGTTCCCGGCCGCTCGCCGCAAAAAATGTTCAGGACTGGACTGTGGATCACGCTGGGGCTGTCCGCCGCGGCTTTCTGGGTTGGCTACACGCTTAGAATGCACCGGGACGTGAGTTTCGCCGCGCGCAACCTGCCGCGAACCCTGACCATGATGGCGGCCCTCGCCTATTGTTGTTTTGTATTTTTCGGGCAGTGGCGCAGAAAAGGATCCTGGGCGGCGCTGATGTCCGGGGCATTCTGCATGTTTTATGCGATCAACCAGGTTTCCTATACCCTCGATTTTGTCGGCATCCTGCGCAAATATTACGGCAACGGCACGGAGATTACACCGAACCCGATCGATTACGTGCAGGTTCTCTTCGGGTCACAGCTATTCTTTCTGGACCTGGTGCACATTTGCGGCATCTGCCTCGGAATGATTCTGATGCTGGTGGAACAATCGCAGTCGACCGAGCGCAACCTGGAAGTAAGCGAACGGCGCCGGCTGGGATTGGCGGTCAACAACGTCGAACTCCAGGCGGAAATCGATGAGCGGCAGCGCGCGGAACTTGCCTTGCGGGGCAGCGAGGAGCGGGTCCTGCAAATTCTTCAGGGTTCACCGGTGGCGATCCTGGTTTCGAGTGTTTCGGACCAGCGAATCGAGCTGGCCAACCGGAAATATCTGGAACTTTTCGGCTACTCTCCCGACGAAGTGCCGGGCATCGAGCACTGGTGGCCGCTGGCTTATCCGGATGCGGAGTACCGGAAAACGGTTCAGGAACAATGGCGGGCGCTGGTATATCGCGTGAATCAGGCGCAGGGGGACTCGCAATCCATGAGCGCGCGGGTGCACTGCAAAGACGGCAGCACGCGCGAAATCGATTTTTACCTGTCGCGCGTGGGGGATTCCTATCTGGTCAGCTTCGTGGACCTGACCTCGCACAAGTCGGCGAGCGACGCTTTGCGGGAAAGCGAAGCGAAATTCCGGCTGGTGGCCGAGACGGCGCCCTGCGCCATCTGGATTCTGCAAGGCGAGCGCCTGGTCTACGTGAATCGCCACGCGGAAAACCTCAGCGGCTATTCACGGGGGGAGCTGTTTTCCATGAACCCGTGGGATCTTGTCGATCCCGAATTTCGCAGCATGGGGCAGCAACGCTCCAGCGCGCGTCTCCGTGGGGAAACTCCTGAACCTCGCTATCAATTCAGGATCCGGACGAAGAGTGGAGAACTCCGCTGGCTTGATTTTACAGGCGCGCGCACAAATTTCGAGGGGAAGCCGGCCATCCTGGCCACTGCTTTTGATATCACCGCGATCAAGCGCTCGGAGCAGCAATTGCTGGAACGCACGATGTATCTGGATGCATTGATCGCCAACAGCCCGCTGGGTATCGTGACCAAGGACCAGCAGAATCGCGTGGTGTTCTGCAATCCGGCGTTCGAGCGGATGTTCCACTATTCTCAAAACGAACTGCAAGGCAGGGACATCGACGACATCATCGCGTCGCATGACCTGGAAGACGCCAACCGCATGACGTTCGCCGTCCGCAGTGGCGGAGTTGTCCATGCGACCACTCAACGCCGCAGAAAAGACAGCACGCTGATTGACGTGGAACTCCACGGCATCCGCGTTTTCTCCGGCGACACTTTTGTGGGCGCGTTTGCGATTTATCAGGACATCACCGAACGCCGTCGCTCCGAGGAAAAACTTCAGGCTCTGCGCAACCGGCTTACCCGGACGCAAGAGGAAGAACGCTCGCGAATTGCCAGGGACCTCCACGACGATATCGGCCAGAGGCTGGCCCTGCTGACCATTGATCTGGAGCAGATGAAGCTTGCTTCCGAGCAGGCCGGATCGGCCCTTGCCAGGGAACTCGAAGCCCTGGTGCGAACCGCGGGCGAAATCACCTCGGATGTGCACAACGTGTCCCGCCGCCTGCATCCCTCGCAGGTGGAATTGCTGGGTCTGGCACCTGCGTTGAATAATTTTTGCAAGGAATTTGCCAACCGCAATTCCATGCGCATCCAGTTCACCAGCGCATGCCTGACGTGCAAAGTTCCTGAGGAGGCCTCCCTGTGCCTCTTCCGCGTGGCGCAGGAAGCGATCCGGAACGTTCACAAGCACAGCGGGTGCCCGGAGGCGCTTGTGGAACTCGACGAAGTTTCGGGCTTCCTGCGGCTGCGCATCTCGGACCGGGGAAACGGATTCGATCCGACATCGGCGGAAGCCTCGCAGGGGTTGGGACTGCTGAGCATGGAAGAGCGCCTGCGCAGCATGGGCGGGGAGCTTTTCGTCCATTCACGGCCGGGCGGCGGCACCTGCATTGAGGCGTCCATCCCCGCGACACAGATCGTCCCCGCATAGCGCCCGATCCCGTCCTGCCCCCCTCGGACGATTTTCCATTGCTGGCGGCTCCGTTCATCCTCTGCTACAGTTTTCATTCAACGCTTGGAGACCTTAATGCCGATTCCCAAAGAAATCTTGGACATACTCGCCTGCCCGGTGTGCAAGAACCCCGTGCGTCCGCTTCCTGACGACTCCGGCTACAGATGCGAAGCGTGCAAACGTTTGTATCCGGTGCGCGACGGCATTCCCGTGATGCTGGTGGAAGAAGCAATCCTTCCTCCCGAATGAACTGCCAAACTCCTCAACGATGAAATCGGAACTCGCGAACGCCATGCCTCGACTCAAGCGCCTGCTGCCGCGCTTCCGCAAGTTGCGCATCGGCGTGCTTGGCGACCTGATGCTGGATCGCTACGTCTGGGGAAACGCGAATCGCCTTTCGCCGGAAGCCGCGGTTCCCGTTGTTGATTACGTTTCGGAGCAGGATTGTCCCGGCGGGGCGGGCAATGTGGCGGCCAATGTCGCCGCGCTTGGCGCCCAGGTGGAAGTGTTTGGGGTAATCGGAGCGCAAGGAATTCTTGGCGGCCGTGCGAACGCGAAAAAAATCGCCGCGGACGAAGCCGGCGCCGCTCTACACGCCACCCTTCGCAAGTTGGGCATCAGCGACCGCGGGATCGTCGCCGATGCGGATCGTGTGACAACGCTTAAGACCCGCATCATTGCCCGGCACCAGCAGATCGTGCGCATTGATCACGAGCGCCGAGATCAGGTTGCGACGCAAACCGAAGAGAAACTCTTTCGCCTCCTGGTCGCCTCGTTGGAAGAATTTGACGGATTGGTGCTGTCCGATTACGACAAAGGTCTGCTGGGGGATGCCTTTGCGGATCGGGTGCTCAGCGCCGCGCACCAGTTGAAAGTCCCGGTTTTCGTGAAGCCCAAGACTTCGCGACTTTATGCGTATCGCGGGGCCCGGGTCATTGTTTGCAATGCCAAGGAAGCTGGGCACTACGTCGGCCGCACGCTTACGGACGAAAAGTCGGTCGAGGAAACTGGACGGGCGCTGCTTCCGCACTTTGGTTGTGCCGCGGTGGTCATCACGCGCGGCGGGCAGGGAATGAGTATTTTCGAGGAAGTCTCTCCGCGGCACCTGCACATCCCGGCGACCAGTTTTGAGGTTACCTATGAGCGGGTTGGGCAGCCTGGCGTTGAACGGCGAGCCACAGGCCGCCAGGTATTCGACGTGACTGGGGCGGGTGACACGGTGTTAAGCGTCTTGTCTCTGGCCATCGCCGCAGGCGCGACGCTGCCCGATGCGGCATTACTCGCCAACACTGCCGCCGGCGTCGTCGTCGGAAAACTGGGAACTGCCAGCGTTTCGCCAGATGAACTAGCTGGGGCGCTGGACGAAATCCATTCCTAGCCTTCCTTCAAGCACATCTTTGCCGGTCCGTTCGTTCTATGCGAGAAAACTTGGGTTGTGCTGATGTGCTTCGGAAAATCTACGGCGGGAAGCTGAGTGACTTGTCCGAGGGCAGAACCCACAGCGTGACGACCCGTGTCTTGCTGCTCTTTTCCGCATCCGACTGCTCCGGTAAAGGCGAAAACGGACTGATCGCGATATTCACTTCGATTGAAGTGCTTTGCTTGGGCGCTTTCGCGCTCATGATCTTGTAACTCTTCACCGGGCCGTAATACCCGCCTGGTCCCCAATCCGCCGTAAAATCGCTCATGCGGTAACTCGCCGTAGGCTTCCACAATTCATAGGCCTTGTTGGTATCGCCCGCGACCAGAGCGTCGAAGAAGTTCGCCGTGGCTTTTTTCTCGGGATAATAGCGGAAGGTGAACCAAAGCACGACCGCAAGCGTGAAAACCAGCGCGACAACCGTGATGGCCATCGCACGCGACTTCTGTGGCTTTTCGACTGGTGGTTCGAGAAGCGACATTCGGTTGTCTCCGGCACGCGTGGCTAAAATCCGGGGCAAGTTGCAGCCCGCCGTAGAATGTTACAAGAGCAGGCGAACGCCCGCAAAGTCCCTATTTAGTTGGACGCCATTTTTTCTGAATTGGTTCCCTCGTCAGCGGGGGATGTTTGCGCAAACCGCGCCGCGCTATCCCGCAAGTGCGCCGCCGGATCCCTGGGGCAGCTCAATCGCATATTTGGTG
>Ga0137412_10004402_pt1 | contig 11247 bp, 7 predicted proteins | sample CZODoug2_1_16fun_FD_122160 | JGI IMG/M metagenome (GOLD analysis project Ga0137412, IMG submission 122160) | Vadose zone soil fungal communities from Angelo Coast Range Reserve, California, USA - CZODoug2_1_16fungal (Hybrid Assembly) | ecosystem: Environmental > Terrestrial > Soil > Vadose zone... | reverse complement strand
GTGCGTACTCGAGTCTCGGGTTCTTCGGGGTGTTCGCGCTGACCTGTGCGGTGCTGGCGGTCGGTGTGCTGGCGGTGTCGACCCTGGGCGTGTCCACCGCGGGCCGCACCCTGGAGGACATCACCGCGCAGACCACCGGCACCGCCGCGCCCGCCGGGCCGGCCCCGCCCGCTCACTGATCCGGCACATATCTGATTCTCATGATCCACGGGCCTCGGCCGGCGTAACGTCGCTGGGGTGCGTGGTGTGCGGTGGGGGCGGGTTCGGGGCGGTGCGCTCTGGACGCCGGTATTGGTCCTGACGATGTCGGTCGCTCTGCTCGGGGCTTGCGCGGGTTCGGGGGTCGACGCGTCGGCCTACGACGCGACGCTCTGGCCCCAGCGCCCGGTCGTGGACCTCAGCTACGAGATGGCACCCGACCTGCGCACGGCGACCGGCCGGGAGTCGGTGGTCTTCACCCCGGACGCCAGGGTCTGCGAGCTGGTGTTCCGGGCCTGGACGAACAACCCGACCACCGCCGCGAACGGTGCCTCCCTGCGGGTGACCGGTGCCGCGGTGGACGGCCGCGAGGTGCCCGGGCAGGTGCTCCCGGCGGGTGCCCCGGACGGCGCCCCCGGCACCCTGATCAGCATCCCGCTCGCGCAGTGTGTGAACGCCGGCCAGTCGGTGCGCGCCGACCTGGGGTTCCAGGTCGCACTCGGCAAGGACTCGGACGAGCGTGTCGGGTACTCCAGCACCGGGCCGACGTCCTGGATCGGCAGCGGGTTCCCGCTGCTGGCTTGGATCCGGGGCTCCGGCTGGGCGCGCGACCCGGCGGTGGCGATGAACGGCGAGACCGCGGCGAGCGAGGAGTTCAACCTGCGCAGCCTGTCGGTGACCGCGCCGTCCGACTTCCAGGTGCTCGGTACCGGCACCGCGGCCGGGCAGGCGGCCGGGAGCTCGCCGGGCACCACGACGCACCGGTTCACCGCGGCGTCGGTGCGCGACGTCTCGATCGCGGTCGGCCGCTACGCCATGCTCGAGCGCGACATCAACGGCGTGCGGCTGCACGTGGGCACCCCGGCCGAGGGCAGCCATGTCGACGCGCAGACCTGGGCCGCCGAGATCAGCAGGGCGGTCACCGCGCTGTCTGACCACTTCGGCCCGTTCCCCTATGCGGACCTGTGGGTCACGGTCACCCCGGAGCCCGGCGACGGCACCGAGTTCCCCACGGCCATCCAGTTCAGCGACGCCAAGAAGAGCGACCTGCGCGCCCTGGTCAGCCACGAGGTGTCGCACCAGTGGTTCTACTCGCTGGTCGGCAACAACCAGGCCGAGCACCCGTGGCTGGACGAGACGCTGGCCACCGTCGGCGAGGCGCTCGTCGGCGGCGACGCCAGCTCCTACGCCTACGACGACACCCCGGCGCGGGTGGTCGGTCTGATGGGCCAGCCGATGAGCTACTGGCCCAGCCGGGGCGGCAACGACCGCTACACCGAGGCGGCCTACAACCAGGGCGCGGCGGCGCTGCTCAAGGCCCGCTCGGAAATCGGCACGGACCGGTTCGACAGCGAGCTGCGGTCCTACATCAAGGCGAACGCGCACCGCGTGGCGACGCCCGACGACTTCGCCCGCGCCTTCTCCGGTGACCAGGCGGTGCTCGGTCTGCTGCGCACGGCCGGTGCATTCGCCAACTGATCCTTTTGTTGACCCGCGCGGCCGGGGCGGGGCCTACCATCGGGTCAGAGATCAGTCGGACCGGCTTCGGGGTGAGGCATGACCAGCACTGATGTTCCGACCACCGACGAGGGCGCCTACGCCGAGCTGGCGGGCCTCGCGGCGGCTCCGCTGTGGCGGCAGTACGGCGACCTGATGCCGGCCCAACCGGTGAGCCCGGCCGTGGCGCACCTGTGGCCCTATGCGCGGCTGCGGCCGCTGGCGCTGCACTTCAGCACGGCGCTGTCCATCGCCGAGGCCGAGCGGCGGGTACTGATGCTGGTCAACCCGGGCCTGACCGACCCACCGGCCACGGTGAACACCCTGTTCGCCGGCATCCAGATCATCATGCCGGGGGAGACCGCGCGGACGCATCGGCACAGCGCGAACGCGTTCCGGTTCATCATCGAGGGCGACGGCGCGGTCACCACGGTCAACGGCGAGCGGCTGCGGATGCACCCCGGCGACCTGCTGCTGACCCCCGGCTGGCACTGGCACGACCACGCCCACCAGGGCCACAGCCCGATGATGTGGCTGGACGGATTGGACTATCCGCTGGTCAACAACCTCAACGCGGGGTTCTTCGAGCTCTACCAGGCTCCGGTCCAGCCGGTCGCCAACCCGGACGAAGCCTCGTCACGGCAGTTTCGGCACGGTCGGCTCAACCCGGCCTGGCGCGCCCCGAGCACGGAGCATCCCGGGGTGTCCCCGGTGGGCAGCTACCCGTGGGAGGAGACCGAACGGGCCCTGGCCACCATCACCGAGGCCGGCACGGTCGCCGGCAGCGCCGCCGAAGGCATCCTGCTGGAGTACAGCAATCCCTGGACCGGCGGACCCGTACTGCCTACCATCGCCTGCCGCATCGCCCGGCTGCGCGCCGGATTCGCCGGGGTGCCCCGCCAACACACCGCCAGCACCATCTACCACGTGGTCTCCGGCTCGGGTAGCACCACCGTCGGCGAGCAACGGCTGGACTGGAACGAGCACGACACGTTCTGTGTGCCCGGCTGGGCTCGCTACGCCCACCAGGTCGCTGCCCAGGGCGACGCCACCCTGTTCTCCTACACCGACGAACCGGTGCTGCGCGTCCTCGGCCTGTACCGGGAGCAATGGCTCTGACCGGCCGAGGGCGGCTCAGCGGCCGGGACCGCATCGTGGAGCGGTGGGGCCGGCTGGACGAGCTGGGTCTGCTGCGCCAGCTCGGCCTGCGCCCGGCCTGACACTAGGCCGAGGACGGCGGCTGGGTGAGCGCGGTGAGCAGCTCGGTGCCGACGGGTACGCCGAGGCCGGTGCACGGGTCCCACCCCGGCCCGGCCCGGTACGCGCCATTGCTGCCCGAGGTGATGTCCCGGAAGCCATGGGCCACCGCTCCGGCGGCCGTCCGGCCGTAGAGAGCAGGCTGGGGCAGGCCAAGTCGGCGGCCGGTGGCCTGGTTCAGTCGGGCCACCAGGGCTGCCCACAGCGGCGCGACCGCGCTGGTCCCGCCGATGACCGTGTCCGATCCGTGGACCCGTACCTGGTACCCGGTCGCCGGGTCGGCCACCGCGGCGACGTCCGGGACCCCACGGCCCACCCGGCCACCGGCGCCGGCGCTCGCCGGCACACCGGAGTCGGCCTGCCAGGCGGGCAGCTCGAACGTCCGGCTCACCCCACCTCCGGTGGCCCCGGCGCCGGAGCCGTTGTTCCACACCGTCTCCTCGGAGATCGCACCGGTCGCGGGGTCGGCTTCCAGCCGGGTGCCGCCGCAGGCCAGCGCGTGCGGGCTGGACGCGGGGAAGTCCACGTGCGCGCGGCCGTCATTGACCTGGTCGTTGCTGCCGTCGTCACCCGCGGCGGCGGTCACCGTGACGCCGAGTGCCACCGCGTCCGCGATCGCCCCGTCCAGTGCGCCGCGGGCCTGACCCGTCCAGCTGTCCTCGCTGGCGCCCCAGCTGATGCTGATCGCCGCCGGGGTGGGTGTGGCGTGCGCGGCCCGGGCCACCGCGTCCAGGAAGCCGGCGTCGGTGTTGGGCGCGAAGTAGACGACCATGCGGGACGCCGGGGCCAACCCACCAACCACCTCGATGTCCAGCATCACCTCCCCGTCGGCTCCTTGCGGATCCTGGCCGGGGGAGTTCGTCGCGCCGTCCACTCCGACCGCGCTGACCGAGGGGCTGGGCAGGCCGAGTCGGGTGAAGTAGGTGTCCAGGTCGCGCTGGTCGTAGCCGCCACCCAGCTCGATGATGGCGACGGTCTGCCCGGTGCCGTCGGTGTTGGCCGGGAATCGGTAGATCTGCCCGAGCTGCGGCGGGGTGTAGCTCACCGAGACGGCGCTGGGGTGGGCGATGCGCGAGCGGGCCTGCGGCCGGTCATCCAGGCCGAGTACGGCGGTGACCACACCGTCCCACGCTTCCGGGACGCTCAGCTCGCCGGACCGGTAGCGGTGGGTGATCTCGGCGCCGTCCGGCTCGGCGTGGGTCACTTCGCGCAGGCCGGTGCCGAACATCCCGGTGAGCACGGCGGCGGTGCCGCGCAGGCGGACCAGGCGGGCACCGGCGTACGCCGCCACCACCTGTGCGCCGAGCCGGGTGGCCTCGGTGGTGACCAGATCCAGGTCGGCGGGGTTGGCGCCGTGCCGGGCGGCGAACTCCTCGGGCGACATCGGCGTTGCCCCGGTTTCCGGGGACGGCAGGGCCGAGCGGCGCCGCAGGACCAACGTGACCTCGATGTCGGTATCCGGTGCGACGGGGGTTGACCGCTGCGCCCAGGCGGGGACGTCGGCTCGGGCGCTGCCGCTGAGCGTCACCAACCGAGGGCCGTTCGGCACAGGCACCAATTACCTCCAAAGATCACCAGTGGCGCATTCTGCCAGGCACGGACTAGCCGAGCTGCATGGCATTCGGGAAAACGAAGTAGAACAACAGCGCAATCAGAATCAGGTAGGCCAGGATCACCAGCGTCCACGACATGTTGTAGCGGATGACATCGCCCTCTTTGCGCACCATGGAGGTGGTGGCCACCCCGACGCTGGCGGTCTGCGGGGCCACCGGCTTGCCGACCTCGGCGCCGACCGAGTTCAGCGAGGGGAACAGCAGTGGCGGAGCACCGAGCAGCTTGGCCACGGAGAGTTGGAAGGCGCCGAACACCGCGTTGGACGAGGTGTTGCTGCCGGACAGGGCCACCGCGATCCAGCCGAGTACCGGGGCGAGCACCACAAACACCGGGCCGATCTTGGAGAATCCGTTGGCCATGGAGTTGGCCATGCCGGCGTAGTTGAAGATGTTGGCCAGCCCGAAGATGAAGGGCGCGACCAGCAGCGCACCCCACATCTGGTGGAACGTGTTGCGGAACGTCTGCGCCAGCTGGCGGCCGGTGGGGCGCAGGAAGGCCAGCACGAACAGCCACGCCACCAGGATCGCGGTGCCGGCCACGAACGGCGCCCACTTGAAGCTGACGCTGACCGCCTTGTGGTCCAATGAGCTGATCGCCTTCACCGCCGGCGCGAACGGGGCGTAGCCGGGCAGCGGCGACCACGGCCCGGTCCAAGCCACCACCACAGCGACCAGGATGCCGAACGGGACCAGGCCGCGCACCGCCGCCGCGGCCCCGATCCGGTCGGACGGGGTTGCCGCGGCACCCGGACCGGACCTGGTGGCCGCCGGGGCGACCGCGACGCCGCCGAACCCCAGCAGCTCCTTCGGCTGCCACACCCGCAGGAACACCAGCAGCGCGGCGAAGCAGACCAACGAGCCGATCACATCGGGCAGGTACGGCCCGAGGAACTGCGACGTGGGGTACTGGCCGGCGATGTAGCCCAGCGCACCGACCACACCCAACGGCCAGCCGGTGCGCAGCCCGCGCATGCCGCTGACCAGGTAGATCAATACGAAGCAGGGCAGCAGCGCGAGGATCGCGACGATCTTGCCGATGGACGCGGACAGCTCCATCAGGGGCAGCCCGGTAACTGCCGCGAGCCCGATGATCGGGGCGCCGAGCGCACCGTAGGACACCGGCGCGTTGTTCGCGATGGCCGCCACCCGGATCGCCGCCAGGTCGGCCACGCCCAGCGCGATCAGGATCGGCGCCACGACCGCCCAGGGGTAGCCGAAGCCGACCAGGCCCTCCATCAGCGCGCCGAAAGCCCAGGCCATCAAGATGGTCTGCACCCGGATGTCCGCCGTGGCCTGCTGGACCAGCCAATTCTTGAATGACTCGAACGCTCCGGTGGCGACCATGGTGTTGTAGATGATCACGCCCCAGAGCACGATCCAGTCCACCGACCACAGGCCGGTGAGCATGCCCAGCCCGTAGGCCCCCATGCTTGTGCCGGTCGGCGCGTGCCAGACCAGGATGCCGAGCAGCGCGGTCACCGCCGAGCCGATGATCACCGCCTGCCACGCGGACATCCGGAAGCCGGCCAGCAGTATCAGCAGGACGGCCACCGGGACCAGGGCGAGCAGGGTACTGCCCAGCACCGTGCCGAGTGGGTCGAGGATCTGTTCGAAGGGCGGCACCGACCCCACCTCCTACGGCTCAACCGACACTGGCCGGTCAACCTTGAAGTGAGGCCGGTGATCGAGCAACTCAAGGCTGAGGAGTCCTCAGTGGAGGTTCGAGGCGCCGGTCCTACCCGGCGTTGCGGATGCGCAGCTCGAACCAGGTCCGCTCGCTACCGGCGGTGCCGCGGCGCTGCCAGCCCGGTGCCAGGCTGTCCAGCAGCAGGGTCGCGGTGCGTCGCCGCTGACGCGCGGGGAGCGTCCTGCCGGGGTCGGCGGCCAGCTCGATGGTCAGGCAGACGCGGAGCACGCCGGCGTCGAAGGTCAGGTCCAGCCGAGGGCAGCACGTCGGGTCCGCTCGGTCCATGGCGCTGGACACCAGCGCGGTGGTCACCAGCTGGGCATCCTCGATCAGCGGCTCGGCGGCGGGTCCCCAGCCGGCCAGCAGATCCCGGAGCAGATGAGGTACCCGGGTCAGCGCGCGGGCGCTCGGCGGCAGATCCAAGCTGGCTCGCAGCCAGTTGCCCGGATACCGCGCCGCCGTCGGCTCCGGGCCGCTCACCCGGCGCGACCGCCAGCCGATCGGCCCCGGCTGCCGGTCCTGGATGGCCTGGGCGACCCAGGTGAGCGTCGGCTCGCCCAGCTCGGCGCCGAATGTGTCCCACCACGCCTGCCGCAATGCAGGCTTGATCAGCCAGGTCGGCTGCCCTCCGCGCTGCGCGGCGACCGGGCCGAGCACACCGGACACCTGGTCGAAGAGGGCTCGCTCAGCGAGCCGTGCCTGCGGGCCGGCGGGGTTGTGGGTGCGCCTGGTTCGGCGCGCCGACCGCCACAAGGGCCGCACGGACCGCACCCGCATGATTTCCCCACCCCCGTGACCCCACGGAGCCCGATATCGGGATTATGGAGCCCGATATCGGGATTATCCGGTAAGCACCGCTGTTCCGGCGACCGCTGAGGGTGCCCGGTCGGGCGAACTCTGTCGGTCGAGGCGTAGCGCCGCCCAGGTCGGCCGACGCCGTGCGCTGCTCCCTGGGACTGGGGGGCGCCGGCGGTTCGGCTTGCCCGGTCACTGGGTACCCCCATCCGGACGATGATCCACGGTCACTGGCCACCTTGAGACCACCGCCGAGCCGGTCGGTGGCAGAGTTCGGTGGATCAGCTGAACGGTCCTGGGGTCGCGGTTGCTGGTTGAACCCGCATCGGAGGCGTCATGAAGAGCGCGGCGATATGAGTAGCGCGGTCGTTTCGTCCGAGCTGCCGGACAAGGTGGACACCGAGGCGTTGCGCGCCGTGGTGGACGGCCGCTGGGCCTGGGTCCGGGCGGACGTGCGCGCCCAACTCGGCCAGCGCGGGCTGCACCCGGACCCGGATTGGGGCACCGAGGAGCAACGGGCGTACACCACCGAGCTGGTCAGGGAGCTGGCTGCCAGCGGCCAGACCAGGCTGGGCTTCATCGGCGAGCACGGCGGGGAGGACGACATCGGCGGGTCGGTCACCTCGATCCAGATGCTGGCCTACGCGGACCTGTCGCTGATGGTCAAGGCCGGGGTGCAGTGGGGGCTGTTCGGCGGCGCGGTCCAGGCGCTGGGTACCGAGGTGCACCACCGGCGGTACCTGCCCGCGATCATGAGCTTCGAGCTGCCCGGATGCTTCGCGATGACCGAGACCGGGCACGGCAGTAACGTCGCGGCGTTGGAGACCACCGCGACCTACGACGTGGCCACCCGGGAGTTCGTGGTGCACAGCCCGACCCCGTCGGCGCGCAAGGACTACATCGGCAACGCCGCGCGGGACGGCCGGATGGCGGTGGTGTTCGCCGAGCTGGTCACCCAGGCGGGCCGGCACGGGGTGCACGCCCTGCTGGTACCGATCCGGGACGCCGGCGGCAGGCCGTGCGCCGGGGTGAGCATCTCCGACTGCGGCCGCAAGGCCGGGCTGAACGGGGTGGACAACGGCCGGCTGGTGTTCGACTCGGTGCGGGTGCCCCGGGAGGCGCTGCTCAACCGCTACGGCGACGTGGCCGAGGACGGCACCTACTCCAGCCCCATCGAGAATCAGAACCGCCGGTTCTTCACCATGCTCGGCACCCTGGTGCGCGGTCGGGTCAGCGTCGCCGGCTCGGCGGCCAGCGCCACTCAGTCCGCGCTGGCCATCGCGGTGCGCTACGCCGAGCGCCGCCGCCAGTTCGAGGCGCCCGGGCGGGACGGCGAGATCGTGCTGCTGGACTACCTGGCCCATCAGCGCAAGCTGCTGCCCGCGCTGGCCACCAGCTACGCCCTGCACTTCGCCCAGGAGGAGCTGGTCGGGCTGCTGCACGACACGCAGACCGGCGGCACCACGGACGAGGCCCGGCAGCGCGAGCTGGAGGCGCTGGCCGCCGGGGTGAAGGCGGTCACCACCTGGCATGCCACCCGCACCATCCAGGCCTGCCGGGAGGCCTGCGGCGGGGCCGGCTACCTCGCGGAGAACCTGTTGCCCCAGCTCAAGGCGGACACCGACGTGTTCACCACGTTCGAGGGTGACAACACGGTGCTGCTGCAGCTGGTGGCCAAGGGGCTGCTCACCGAGTACCGGGACCACGTGGGCGACCTGGACACCCTGGAGATGATCAGGTTCGTCACCGAGCAGGTGGTGGACGCCATCGCCGAGCGCACCGCGGCGCGGACCATCGCGCAGCGTTTCCGCGACCCGAGCCCGGACAACGCCGAGTGGCAGCACTCGCTGCTGGCCGATCGGGCGGAGCACCTGCTGGCCGGGCTGGCGCGGCGGCTGCGTCGGGCCGGCGCCCCGGGCGTCGATGCGTTCGAGGTGTTCAACGCCGCGCAGGACCACCTGTTGGCCGCCGCCAGGGCGCACATGGACCGCTGGGTGCTGGACGGGTTCGACGCCGGCTTGGCCCGCTGCTCGGACCAGGGGGTACGGGCGCTGCTGGCCCGGGTGCGCTCGCTGTACGCGCTGAGCGTCATCGAGGCGGACCGGGGCTGGTTCGCCGAGCACGGCCGGCTGACCGCGAGCCAGACCAAGGCGGTCATCGCCTCGGTCAACGAGCTGTGCCGGGACCTGCGCCCGCACGCCGGCGCGCTGATCGACGGGTTCGGCATCCCGGACGCCTGGCTGGACGCGGCGATGCTCCGGGAGGCCTGAACGGCCAGCGCGCGGCGACGTTAGGCAAGGCGGCGTAGCTCCCGATCCACTCCGGGTCTAGCCTCATATGGCCGCTGGGCCCGGGCGAGGGTCACCTCCCGGTTGGTGGGAAGGAGCGTGGTCATTTCCATGCACATCACTGCGCTTTCTCTCGCTCTGGCGGCGGCCTCCTCGGCCCTCTTCGGGCCCGCCGCGGCGGCGGTTCCGGTTGCCGAGCAGGCGGTCATCACCGCCCCGGCGGCCCCTGTCCCGGCGCCAGGCGACGACGACAGCACGGGCTGTACCGAACCGGCCCAGGTTCTGGATCTGAGCAACTGGAAGGTCACCCTGCCGTTCGGCAGCGCGGGCAATACGAAGAGCCCGCTGGAGGTCAAGCAGCCCGAACTGTCCAACTACACCACGGCGCCGTGGTTCAACCCCACGCCCGCCTGCGACGCGGTGGTGTTCCGCGCGCCGGTTGACGGGGTGACCACGAAGGGCTCGCGCAACCCGCGCTCGGAGCTGCGGGAGATGGTCGACAACGGCGCGACCACAGCCAGTTGGTCGTCGACGGCGGGCTCCCACATGCTGACCGTCACGGAAGCCTTCACCCACCTTCCCGATGGGAAGCCGGAGTTGGTGGGCGCGCAGATCCACGACGCCGACGACGACATTACGGTCTTCCGGCTGGAGGGCGGCAATCTCTATATCACCGACGGTGATAACCCACACTACAAGCTGGTGACCAGCAACTATGCCCTCGGTACAAAGTTCGAGGCGCGGTACGTGGTGCGCGATGGCAAGGTCAACGTGTATTACAACGGGGCATTGCAGACGACCATTTCGAACCGCTTTTCCGGTGCTTACTTCAAGGCCGGCGCGTATACCCAGGCGAACTGCTCGAACGCGTCGCCGTGTAGCAGCTCCAACTATGGCGAGACGACGATCTACAACGTCTCGGTCTTCCACCACGTCACCCCGTGGGACATCTTCTGGGACTGGGTCACCAGGACGCTACCGCTGGCCATGGCGGCGGCCGTGCTGATCGCGGTGGGCTGGCTGGGCTGGCGGCGGGCCCGGACTCAGCCCGCCTTCTCGTTGCCCCGCTTCGGCCGATCCCGGAAGTAGTGGATCACCCGGCCACCAGCTCAGGGACCGGTGGCCTCAGCGGGTGGTGGCAGGCGGCCCGCTGACCCTGCTCGCTGAACCGCCGCATGGGCGGGACCTGCTCGGCGCAGATGTCGGTGGCCAGCGGACAGCGGGTGCGGAACCGGCAACCGGACGGCGGGGTCAGCGCCGAGGGCAGCTCGCCGCGTACGCCCGCGCTCTCCTTGTGGTGTTCCCGCTGGGGGTCCGCCAGCGGAATGGCGTCGATCAAGCCCTTGGTATAGGGGTGCGCCGGCGCGGAGTACACCTGCTCGGCCGGCCCGACCTCGACAAGCTTGCCGAGGTACATCACGCCGATCGTGGAGGAGATGTAGCGGATCACGGACAGGTCGTGGGAGATGAACACGTAGGTCAGGTCGTGCTCGCGCTGCAGGGCGCGCATCAGGTTGAGGATCTGCGCCTGCACCGAGACGTCCAGCGCGGACACCGGCTCGTCGGCCACGATCAGCCTCGGTCGCAGCGCGAGCGCCCTGGCCAGGCCGATCCGCTGCCGCTGCCCGCCGGAGAACTCGTGCGGATACTTCTCCAACGCGGCCCGAGGCAGGCCGACCTCGTCGAGCAGCGCGGCGACGGCGCGTTCCTGCTCCTGGGCGGACCCTCGGCGCTGGATGGCCAGCGGCTCGCGCAGAATCGAGCGCACCCGCATCCGTGGGTCCAGTGAGGCGTACGGATCCTGGAACATCAGCTGGAAGTCCCGCCGCAGTTCGCGCAGCGCCCGGTTCGACTTGGTGCTGATCTCGGTGCCGTCGAAGCTGACCGAGCCCGAGGTGGGGGTGTCCTCGGC
>Ga0137412_10004401_pt1 | contig 11249 bp, 11 predicted proteins | sample CZODoug2_1_16fun_FD_122160 | JGI IMG/M metagenome (GOLD analysis project Ga0137412, IMG submission 122160) | Vadose zone soil fungal communities from Angelo Coast Range Reserve, California, USA - CZODoug2_1_16fungal (Hybrid Assembly) | ecosystem: Environmental > Terrestrial > Soil > Vadose zone... | reverse complement strand
CCGGTGATGCCTTGGACGAGAACCTTGGTGTTGGGAGTGACGAGGATGGACATGATAAAATTTACGATTTCAGATTTAGGATTTACGTTTTCAATTCAAAACAAATCTTTTTGCTGTTTGCGTTTTTCTTGGATGATTTGAAGCTGGCTGACTGTGATCAAATCATGCGGACGTCCGACCGCTTTCTTCGCCTGAATCAAAGCGTCAATTTTGAGGATGTAACACCGGCCAAACGGAAATTCTTTCAGTTCGCTTTGTTTCAGCACCGCATCAAAATCTCCAACGCCTGCGACCTGGCTCAAGCAATCCAAAATTCCGAGATCTGTCGTCAAATAAATATTCTTCAGGCTGCGGCAAAGTTCATCGGTCAATTCCAGCGGCAGCTTGTTGGCCGTCAGCCGGTGTCGTGGATGAAAATCTTTGAAGGCACTTTCGATGTGCCGCAAGTTTTCCGGCGTGAACCGCGCGCAGATGTCCACGTCCGGTAAGTCCCCAATGATACGCAGGGACGAAGCTCAGCATTCGAATCGCTTGTTCCAGCGTGAGAGCTTCCTTCGCCCGCACCCAATGACTCAGCACATGGGTCTGCAGCGACGAGTCCATGATTTGCGACACGTGCGCGCCCGAATCCGAGAAGGTCACCACCGAGCGCGGATTCTTCATCATCTCGAGAACGTGATCCTGATTCTCGTTGGTCAGCGTCTGCAGGAAGAACTGCTTGAGATTCTTTTCGAGCGCGAGATCGATAATCACGTCAACCGGATCTTTGTTCTGCTCGGCCGCGAGCTCGGCGACCGAGCGATACGGCGGCATCGCTTTGTCGAGCGGGAACATCCAGTTGTAATTTGCAATCCGAGCCTCTGCGCCAACTCCGCGACCGCCGTCGTCCTCAGGCCGCTGATGAGCCGCCTCGACCAGCTTGCGCCTGGTCTCGGGATTGCGCAGCGCGGCTTCCTGTTCGGAGAGCGAGAGTTTGCGGATCTCCCGCCACGCCGGGATACGATCGAACGGCATATGAGTCTCGAACGAGAGCAGCAGGTTGAGCGAGCGGCTATGAACCTGGATGAACATCCGCCCCCCGGCGGCCGCAGTCTGCTCTGCGGTCTCGAAATATCGCCGCCAGTAATTCGGCGCGCGCCGCGAGCTGAACATCCCGTACGTCACCGGCACCGAACTTTCCACCGCCAGCGATTTGAGCCGCGCGAGGTAGTCGTCGAGCCGCGGTCCCTCGGCGCCGGTATCCTCACCCGCGATTTCGAAAATTCCCGCGCCCAACTCGCCCATCACGCCGACCAGTTGCCGCACTTCGTCCCAGTTGGCAATTCGGCTCGCGACCGGGCGTCCATCGGGCGTCTGATGATTGCTGGTGCGCGAAGTAGTAAAACCGATTGCGCCGGCGCGAATCGCGTCGCGGATCTCCTCGCGCATCAATGCGATATCTTCGGTGGTCGCCTCTTCATCAAAAGCGCGCTCACCCATCACGTAGGTGCGCAGCGCCGAGTGCCCCATGTACGCGGCGTAGTTGATTCCCTTGGGCAGACGATCGACCGCGTCGAGATATTGCGCGAAGGTGGTCCACGACCATTTGATTCCCGCCTGCATCGCTTCGGGCGAGATATCTTCCGCGCGCTCCAGGTTGCGCATCACCAGCAGCTTGTCTTTCTCGGCGCATGGCGCGAGCGAAAACCCGCAGTTGCCCATCACCACCGAGGTGACCCCGTGCCAGCACGAGCAGGTCCCGAGCGCATCCCAGAACACCTGCGCGTCCATATGCGTATGCGCGTCGACCAGCCCCGGCGCGACGATATGCCCGTCGGCATCGATCGTCTCGCGCGCGCTCTCGCGGATTTTTCCAATCGCCGCGATCTTGTCGCCTTCAATCGCGACATCGGCCCTGAAGCGCGGCATGCCGCTTCCATCGACGATAGTGCCGTTACGGATAATCAGATCGTACATGGCGACTCCTTTTGCCGGCTCGCGTCAGCGGCGCGAGTGCGCGCCGCTGTTTCGCGGTCGGTCGGTGAGAGCGTTTCACATATCTGCTTATTTCATCATCGAGGGTCCATGAGCAAGCGATAGCGACGGCTAATCCGGCCTCATCGGGACCAAGCCAGTTGTTTTGCGCTGCCTCAAGTCTATACTGGATGAACAGATGTACCTACTGATTGTAGGCATACGTCTTGCTCCCCCACCGGTGGGGGTAACGCGATGAAATTGCAAGCGCACATGCCCGCAGTCAGTATCGGTGCGCGCGAATGGCGCACCGCGATGATCGCATTGGTTTCGCTTCTTGGAGTCTCGCTGCTCATCCTGGTGTTACGCTCGGACAGCTTGGTAAACAATCCACTGTTCGCGCGGCTCGGAGCGTCACCACTGAGTCGTTCTCATATTAGTGTCCCGCGACGGGTTTCGCTCGATCTTCACTCATTGGGCCATCCGATCGAAGCGTGGCGACACTTCTCAGTTGCGCACCCGCCACCGGCCAGTGTCACTTCGTCGCAACGCTTCTCGGTCGCCTCCGAAGCACGGTTCGCGTTCGACGTTTTCGGCCAAAAAGCGATTCGCAATCTGCTGGCAAAAGAGAGAGCGAAGCGCCAAGTCAAGCCGAGCCATGATCGTCTGATGCTCATGCTGATGCTGCTCCGGCTTCGCACGGAAAGTCACTCGTGATCGCTTTTCTCGAGTGATCGCTCTCGCGCGCGATTCGAGTGTCTTCGAGCGCTTGGCGATCGCAAAGTCTCGATACTATGTTGGCGCATAGCGATCGAGACTTTGCGGAGGCATCACAATGTCGAGTCAGAAGTCGCATGCGCAGCAGATCAGACAGAGCCTCAAGCATCCGATAATCGATGCCGACGGGCACTGGCTCGAGTTCGGCCCGGTGATCGCCGAGCAGCTCGAAAAGCATGGCGGTAAAATCGCGGTCGATGGATTCCGCGCGTTCAACGGGCGCGTAGCGAGAGCGCTCGGGGAGTCGGGCGAGGAACGCAAACGCAAGCGCATCGCGCAAGAAGCGTTCTGGGCAGTGCCGACGAAAAACACGCTCGATCGCGCGACTGAACTTCTGCCGCGCCTCCTCTACGAACGTCTCAATGAATTCGGGATCGATTTTAGCGTGCTCTATCCGACTTCCGGATTGGGCGTGCCGTTTCATCCCGACGACCAGACCCGGCGCGCGACCAGCCGCGCTTTCAATTCGTTCATCGCCGAGTTCTTCGCTGACTATTCCGATCGGATGACGCCGGCGGCAGTGATTCCGATGCATACCCCCGAGGAAGCGATCGACGAGCTCGAGCACGTCAAGAAACTCGGGCTCAAAGTCGTGATGATGGCGAGCATGGTCCGTCGGCCGATTCCCGCGGCCGCCAACGCTCCCAGTGCGCCGCGCTTTGCGACCTGGCTCGACATGCTCGGACTCGACAGCGAATACGATTACGATCCGGTCTGGGCGAAATGCGTCGAGCTCGGGATTTCGCCGACCTTTCATTCTGGCTCGCGCGGGATCGGGCTGCGTATTTCGCCGAGCAACTTCACGTACAACCACATCGGGCATTTCGCCGCCGCCAGCGAAGCGGTCTGCAAAGCGATCTTTCTCGGCGGCGTTACGCGGCGTTTCCCGACTCTCAAGATGGCGTTCCTCGAAGGCGGCGTCGGATGGGCCTGCGCCCTCTACAGCGACCTCATCGGGCACTGGAAGAAACGCAATCGCGAGGCGCTCGAGGAAGTAAATCCCGCCAACCTCGACCGGCCGCGGCTCGCGCAGCTCATCCGCGAATACGGCGGCAAATGGATCGCGAACGGAATCGAGTCGCTGGATTCAATCGTTGCGGCTGACCAGAACCCAGCGACCGGCGGACTTCGCGAACTCGACGACTTCGCGGCGTGCAAGATCTCGCGCGCGGAGGATATCCGCGATCTGTTCGCGAACAACTTCTACTTCGGATGCGAGGCGGACGATCCGTCCAATGCCTACGCCTTCAACCGCAAGTCGAATCCGTACGGCGCGAAACTCAACGTGCTGTTCGGATCCGATATCGGACACTTCGACGTGCAGGATATGAAGGAGGTCGTCCCCGAAGCGTACGAGTTGCTCGAAGAGCAACTAATCACCGCCGACGACTTTCGCGATTTCATGTTCACCAATCCGGTGCGCTTCTGGGGCGAGGCAAATCCGAACTTCTTCAAAGGCACGCGCGTCGAAAAGGAAGCAGCAGCACTACTCGCAAGCGGTTAGATCTTCAGCTTCGCGATAAAGCGTTGAACCTCCTCGATCGCGCTTGCGATGTTCTGCGTCTCGGTGCGGCCCGAGCGCGCGAGCGGCTTCAAAGAATGATCGCCGGCTTCGATCCAGACAATACGGATCTTCTTCGACAGTTTGTATTTCGCGACCTCGTCAGGAAGGCCGAACGAGTCCCGCGTGCCCTGGATGATCAACGCAGGCGTGCGAAGATTCTCGAGATGCTTGGTACGAGTGCGGGCCGGATTCCCGGGGGGATGAAACGGGTAGCCGAGGCATACCAGCCCGGCCACGCCGGCCTCATCGGCGACCATGCTCGCGATTCTGCCGCCCATCGATTTTCCGCCGATTACGATTTTCGCGGCATCGCCAAGCTTTGCGATCACGTTCCGCCACGAGTCGATCAGCACCGGTTCGCGATCGGGAGCACCGCGCCTTCCGCTCGCGCGCCGCGCGACCATGTATGGAAATTCGAATCGCACGACGCGAACCTCGGCGCCGCCGATCGCTTCCGCAACGATGTTCATGAAGCGCGAGTCCATCGCCGCACCCGCCCCATGCGCGAGAACAAGCGTAATCGGCGCGTCACTCGAACCGTTCACCAGGAGCGAATCATCAGCCATCGCGCCGTATGTTAGCGCGCTCCGCTTCCCTGCTCGATCCGTTTGCATAACAAATTGCAATATGGTAATTGCAAATCATAATAGGACGGGATCGAATGAAGCTCGGCGAAAAACTTCGTTATCTGCGCCTGGTGGAAGGCACCCTGCGCGGCCTCGGCCGCGAGATGACCCAGCAGGACCTGGCGCGGGCGCTCAAGAAGGAAATGGGCGGGGGCCTCAGCCAGTCCTACCTGTCCCAAATCGAGAGCGGAGCACGGCCGCACCTGACCAACTCCTCGCGCATGTTGTTGGCGCGCTTCTTTAAGGTCCATCCCGGGTACCTGGTGGACGATCCCGAGGGCTACCATACCGAACTGACCAGCGATCTGCGCGCGATGCAGGATCGGCTTGACCTATGGCTGATAAATGGCGCCGAAGAATTTGCCGGCGACCCGGAGATAAGTCATGCCTTGCTGCTAGTCGCCAAGCATCATGACACTCGCAAGTGCCTGCTGTTGCTAGGTGCGATATTGGACGCGCCGGAGTTAGTGGAGCGGCTTAGCGAAGTGCTGAAGCCTGCGCTGGCTGCGTCGCTACATCAAGACGGCGCCAGGAAGAAGTCGGCAGGGGCGAATCTATGACCTGGGAAATGTTCTATCTCACATGTTTCCTGGTAGGTGTGACGCTCAGCCTCTTGTCATTTGTGGGCGGGAGTCTACATCTGCCTCATCTGCACCTCCACTTATCACACGGACACATGGCCACTCCTCACATAGGTGATGGCCACGCCGGAGTCGGCCGCGGTCCAGAGATGCCCGTGTTCAACTTCGCTACCATTACCGCGTTCCTGGCCTGGTTCGGCGGGACCGGCTACATACTGACCCGCCATTCGAGCCTGCTGGTCACGGTGATTGTCCTTATCGCTATCGCAGCCGGATTGGTGGGCGCCGCGATCATCTTCTGGTTCATCGTCAAGTTCCTGCTCACCCACGACCACGCACTCGACCCGGCTGACTATGAACGGGTCGGAGTGCTGGGCCGCATCAGCAGTGCAATTCGCCAGGGTGGCACAGGCGAGATCATCTTTTCTCAGGAAGGAACTCGGCAGACCTGTGGCGCTCGAAGCGAAGACGGTGAGCCGCTGGCCCGCGGCACAGAAGTGATAGTTACCCGCTATGAACGTGGCATCGCCTATGTTCGTCGCTGGGAAGAAATGGCCGATCGTCACGGAGTGGATAGTTCGCAGAACTGAGGTAAGTCTCACGACTGACTGTTAGAAGGGGAGATCAAAATCGTATGCCGCAAATTCCAACTGATGTCTTAGTCATCGCCGCAACCGGGGTAGCTGCCATAGTGCTGCTGATGGCTGTCTTTGCGAACCTCTATCGCAAGGCGGGACCGCATGAGGCACTCGTCGTGTACGGGTTTCGCGGCACTCGCGTGATAAAGGGTCACGGCACAGTTATACTTCCGATGGTCGAGAACTGCCGGGAGCTATCGCTCGAGCTGATGTCATTCGACGTTGCCCCGCAGCAGGACCTTTACACCAAGCAGGGCGTCGCAGTGACGGTGGAAGCCGTCGCGCAGATCAAGGTCAAGTCCGATCCTGAGTCGATACTGACTGCGGCAGAGCAGTTTCTCACCAAACCACCAGAAGATCGCGAGGCGCTTATCCGGCTGGTGATGGAAGGGCATCTACGCGGCATCATCGGTCAGCTTACGGTTGAAGAGATCGTCAAGCAGCCGGAAATGGTTGCCGATCGAATGCGCTCAACTTGCGCCGACGACATCAACAAGATGGGCCTCGAAGTGATCTCATTCACTATCAAGGAGGTCCGCGACAAGAACGACTACATCACTAACATGGGTCGGCCTGACATCGTCAGGATCAAGCGCGATGCGGACGTAGCCGCTGCCGAAGCCGATCGCGATACCGCGATCAAACGCGCGATTGCGCTTAGAGAATCCGCAGTCGCCAAGGCTCAGGCCGATCAGGAGCGCGTCGCGGCGGAGACGGCCTCGATGGCGCGGCAGGCCGAAGCTCAGCGCGATCTCGAAGTCAAAAAGGCGACTTACAATGAGCTGGTGAAACGCCAGCAGGCGCAGGCGGACAAGGCTTACGAGATCCAAACAAACGTGATGCAGCAGCAAGTGATCGTCGAGTTGGTAAAAGTTCAGCAAGCGGAGAAGGAGGGGCAGGTGAAGGTGCAGGAGGCCGAGATCCTGCGCCGCGAAAAGGAACTGATCGCGACGGTGCTGAAGCCGGCCGAAATCGAGCGCCAGCGCATTCAGACGCTGGCCGAGGCGGATCGATCGAAGACGATGGTCGAAGCCGAAGGTCACGCGAGCGCGATTCGCGCTCAGGGTGAAGCGGAAGCCGAAATCATTTTCAAGAAGGGCGACGCCGAAGCGCGGGCGATGAACGTAAAGGCGGAAGCATATCAGGAGTACAACCAGGCCGCCGTATTGGACAAGCTGATCACCGGACTCCCGGAAGTTGTGAAAGCGCTGGCGAGCCCGTTGGCCAATGTCGATCGAATCACTGTGGTCTCTACTGGTAATGGCGATTCCGCCGGTCTGCACAAAATCACCGGCGACCTGACCCAGATCGCGGCGCAAGTGCCGGAGCTATTCGAGGCGCTCTCCGGCATGAAGATGTCCGACCTGCTTGGGAAGCTCACAACCATTGGCGATAAGTCGAAGAATCACGATCAACTACCGCCGCCCGACGGAAGCGACAAAGCGGCTGGCGGCCGTAAGTAAGAGTAGTTCGCTCGCGGTGCGAGCAAGGAGTTAGTTATGGCACTCATGGATCGTGTAGCAACCCTGGTGCGAGCCAACCTCAATGACTTACTCGACAAGGCCGAGAATCCGGAGAAGATGCTTAAGCAGGTGATCCTCGACATGGAGAACCAGTTCATGCAGGTCAAGACGCAAGTCGCGATCGCATTGGCGGACTTACATCTGCTGGAGAAGAAAAAAAACGAAAATGACGAAAAGCGCGCCGAGTGGATGCGCAAGGCTGAGTTGGCCGTCGACAAGAAAGACGACGAACTGGCGCGCGCAGCGCTGGCGCGAGCGGTGAGCTTCCAACTGCTTGCCGAGAATTACGATCAACAGATCGCCAACCATCACGCCCAAGTCGAAGCATTGAAGTCAGCTCTGAAGAGGCTGGAGCTGAAGCTCTCCGAAGCGCGCGCCAAGGCTGATTTGCTGATTGTGCAGCATCGGCGCTCGCGAGCAGCTCATCTGGCCGCGGATGCGCAGGATGCAAGCGGCGGTGAGAACCACACCTTCGAACGCATGCGCTCCAAGGTTGCTCGCGAAGAAGCCCTGGGCCGCGCCAAGGGTGAACTGCTCGGCGACGATATCGACGGCCGCCTGCACACGCTGGAGCGCGAACAGAAAATCAACGCCCTGTTGGAAGAGATCAAAGCGCGCAAGGGTATCAGCGCCTAGTCGAGTCCGCGGTTTGAATTCTCCTACTGTGACTGACTCAGGTGTCGAGCAACAACTGGGCGCGTACCTCGACGCCAGGATCTCGCTCTTCCGTAAGCTCGGGAGCGGTTGGCAAACAGATGTTTTCGAATTCGAGGTTCCGCATTCCTGCCGGCATGGCGATATTCCCGCTGGCCGTCCTCTGGTCTTGAAGGTCTACCAGGTTGGCATCGCAGCAGAAAAATGCGCGCGAGAGACCTGGACGATGCGCCGGTTAAAGGACGCCGGCTATCCGGTGCCACGTCCTTATCTGTTCGAGAGCGATCACGAGCCGTTGGGAAGGCCGTTCATGATCATGGAGCATGTGAAGGGCCGGCCACTGTTCGCGTTTGACACTGTTCCCAAGGCGCTCGCGGTTTTCGTTAAGGGCTTCATTCCATTCGCAAGAGTCCACGCAGCACTCCACTTAATAAACACCCAAGTTGTTTCAGATGAGTCATCGCCACTTATCGATCGAATGCTTACAACTATCGCGGAACGAATCGAGCAAGTCCCGCTGCATCCTCTGAAACCTGCATTGGAATGGGTGACCAGTAATGCCGCGCGCTTTCGCTCCGGCCCTGACTCAGTTTTGCATCTGGACTACCTTCCGCGAAACGTAATGGTCGAGGGCGTTCACGTGACTGGAGTACTGGACTGGATGGGTGTGGACGTCGGTGATCGGCATCTGGATGTCGCTACGACTGCCTTGATCCTGCGCACCTCGGCGACCGGGCAACATGGTCTGTTGCGTGATCACGCGTTTGGTAACGCCCTGAGAATTCTTTGCGCGGCGACGTACGTGACGTTCTACCATTCACTCTTCAGGCTCGACCTCGACCGCTTCCGGTACTATCAGACTGTTGCGGCCCTTGATCGCCTCTCGATGTTCAGCCTGATGCGGATGAGAGGTCCCGAGTCTGCCGGCTTTCGGCCGCGCGCGACTGCGGAAGTAACTCCCGCGGTGCTTCACGCCTTGTCGCGCAGAGTCACGCGTTTGACCGGGGTGCCGGTGCCACTTAGTGAGCCGGTCTGAGGTCTGATCTCACTTGCCAGAAACTCAATCTAACCGAGTAGGACAGCTGCGCGTTTTTGAAGGTGCGGTGGCAATAGTTACCGGCGGAGCCTCTGGAATCGGCAAGTCACTGGGTGAAGCGCTTGCTGAGAGCGGATGCGAGGTCGTGCTGGCTGACGTGGATGGCGAGTTGGCAAACAATGCGGCAGACGCGATTGGCTCGCGTGGGCTTAAGGCGACCGCAGCCTCGGTCGATGTCACAAACTTCGCAGCTATAAGTAAGACGATCGACGAGACCGTGAAGCGATGCGGTCGATTGGACTATCTGTTCAACAATGCCGGGATCTCGATTAGCGGAGAGGTGCTAGCGCATAGGATAGAAGACTGGGACCGAATACTGGATGTTAATCTGCGTGGCGTAATAAACGGCATACAGGCGGCGTATCCAGTTTTCGTCAGTCAGGGTTTTGGGCACATTGTTAATACAGCTTCGACGCGAGGATTGGTGCCGGTGCCGCTGTCGGTGAGTTACGGTGCAACCAAGGCGGCCGTAATCAGTATCTCCAAGTCGCTGCGAGCAGAGGCCGCGTCGGCCGGTGTCCGGGTGAGTGTCCTTTGTCCCGGCGCGATTAAGACTCCGATGTTACTGGGCGGACGCTATCATCAAGACTTGCAACCAGAGTTAGGGGCAGCTCAACGCAAAAATTGGCAGCGAGTTCGACCTATGGATCCTGATATATTCGCGAGAAAGGCATTGCGCCAAATCGCTCGTAACAAACCGATCATAGTAATCCCGTCCTGGTGGAGGCTGATTTGGTGGCTTGATCGAACTTCGCCCCGATTGAGCATCCTGCTCGCACAGAAGCAATTCGAAAGGCTCAAGCGTAGCACCGTCGCTCGCAAGAACTGAATCGTCGCTACTTGGGAAAGGTGTCGATTAGTTCCTTAAGACGATCCTTCGCACCTCCGATCACTGATACTCCGTCACCGACCAGGATTGTGTCGAAGTCGAGCGCGAGTAGTTGCTGGATGCTGCGCCGTAAGCGGGCCGGGTCGTCCATTACTTTCTCGCGCAGGAGCTTTAGGTGTCCGGGTGGATCGCCGACCACCGCGTCGCCGACGATCAGGCATCTCCGCTCCGGCCACAGGAACGCTACCTCGCCGGGACTCTTTCCGCTGGCGCCTATCACTTCGAGTCCGCCGATTTTTTCGCCAGTGTGAAGCTCACCGTCGAGCGACGCGCCCTGCGCTTTCGCATACGCAGCGTCGTCGGGATGAATGTACGAACGCGCGCCGGTGCGCTCGCGAATCCGATTTGCCGCGCGGACGTGATTTCGATTGGTGATGAGAATCCGGCTGACACCCTGTTTCGCGAGCTCGCTCAGAACTTCATCGCTGGGCTCGACCGGATCGATACATAGATTTCCGCGCGGATCGGGAATCAGCAGGCCGTTGAAGTCGTAGCCATGCGGCTCGGAAAACCATGACCAGGTGAGCACGTCGCCGAGTATCGTTTTCATCGCACGCTCCTCGCGGATGAAGTCGTCCTGCCAATCCTAGTCCCGTGCGCGAGTGCAATTCCAACCCCGTCACGGCGTTTGGCAGCCGGGCCCTCATCCGACTATTGATAAAAACGCCCGCGTCGAGACGGCGGGTTTCAATTTACGACGGGGAGAAATCAATCATGGGTAAACTTGAAAAGAAAGTAGCCGTGATCACCGGCGCAGCGAGTGGAATCGGGCGCGCCACCGCGATCCGGTTCGCAGGCGAGGGCGCCGCGGTCGTGGTCGCGGATCTGAATCGCGAAGGCGGCGAGGCCGCGGTGCGCGATTGCAAGGAGAACGGCGGCCGTGCGGTCTTCCAGCTCGCCGACGTTTCGAGCGAAGGGGACATCAAGGGCGCGGTCGACCGCGCTGTC
>Ga0137412_10004400_pt1 | contig 11250 bp, 9 predicted proteins | sample CZODoug2_1_16fun_FD_122160 | JGI IMG/M metagenome (GOLD analysis project Ga0137412, IMG submission 122160) | Vadose zone soil fungal communities from Angelo Coast Range Reserve, California, USA - CZODoug2_1_16fungal (Hybrid Assembly) | ecosystem: Environmental > Terrestrial > Soil > Vadose zone... | reverse complement strand
CGAACCCCCGGTAGAGGTGTTAGCCCCTACAACGGTTTAGCAAACCGCCGCCTTCAGCCACTCGGCCATCTCTCCGGGGTCACTGGACGGATTATATCCGAACCCGCGACCCGCATTTCCTGGGCGCCAAAAATCCAAACTGGAAACGCGATGGGTGCCCCAGGTCTCGCTTTTGAGACCTGGGATCCTCCTGGAAGAGGCCAATAGTGCGACTTAACGGTTTCCGCCCAATTCCGGCGACACTTTCTTGTCTTTGAAGCGATTGACCGCTTCGATCACCTTGTCACGGGCAAAGGCCGCATCATGCCAGCCTTTCACTTCCACCCGCTTGCCCTCAAGATCCTTATAGATAGCGAAGAAATGCGTCATTTCCTTCAGCATGTGGGGATAGATTTCCGAGTAGTTCCACACGTCCGCGTACCGTGGGTTGTTCTTGCCCACCGCCAGAACCTTCTCGTCGGGGACTCCCTGGTCCAACATCTCCAGCAAGCCAATGGGCCGCACCTGCATCACGCAACCCGGAAAACTGGGCGCGTCCACCAGCACCAGCACATCCAGCGGATCCCCATCCTCGCTCAGCGTGGAGGGAATGAACCCGTAATCGCCGGGGTAGTGCACCGGAGAATAAAGATTCCGGTCCAGGCGGAAAACATGAAGCGACTTGTCGTACTCGTACTTGTTGATGCCCTCGGCCGGAATCTCAATGACCGCGTTAATGACTTCAGGACACTTCTCTCCGACCGGCAATTCCAAATAATTAACCATGATGGCTCCGCAGCCGTTTTATGATAACCCACTCAGAAATATGAAGAGATGCTGCGGATTAGAGAGAAACTTTGGCGATGTGCAAGCTCAGCTGGACTGGCTTGGTCCACAACAGAGAAACAATCTGGTCCTGGTAACCGGTGATGACCTGCCGATGCCGGGAAGTGGTGCGGGTCCCGGCGTTGGATTTAGAGGATCTCAAGCAGTTTCTCGATCAGTTGCCGGTAGCTGGAGGACGCGATGACCGCATCCACGCCATTGCGGAATTGCACCAGGCCGACGCCGCGGTTGTAGTCCATCGACAGGCTAACGATGCGCTCCAGAGCAGTCGCCCGGGCATCGTCCAGCGTGACCTCGACGTTGGTAGAAATGTACTCGCGGTGATTCGTGACCGGCAGCTTCAATTGAATCCCTCCCCCGAAGAATCAACAAGCAGTCGTACAGAACCACCGCTTGATTCGTAGAATAGCCGCTGGCGCTTCGCTGGCTACAACTATTGGGTAACAATGGGCGGGATAAAAGTACTCGCAGTCGGTAATGTCTACATGCCCTTGGTCGCTTGTCCGTCTCTTGCTTTCATGTTTGGAATCAGTCGTTTAGGGCGCCTCTTGGGTCGTCACAGGCAATTCCGCCAGCTAACGCCTGCGAAATTACCGCGCCGCCACACAGCCTGCAGAGAAATGCTTTAGTATCCATTACGGTTTGAAAGATGCGATGCGCGTCGCCCCGCAGCGCGGCAAACAGGAGAGTCTGTTCATGGCCAACCGTTCGATTCAGTCCAAAGCGCTTCACTGTTTCTTTTTGTTTTTTATCCTTCTTTTTATCTTGATGCCCATGGCATCGCGTCTGGAGGCAAAGGTGAGCAAGGCAGCGTTCGGCAGTACGCCCGATGGAACCAAGGTGGAAATTTACACCCTCGAAGAAGGTGCGCTGAAGGCGCGCATCATGACCTACGGCGCGCGCCTGGTGTCTCTCGAGGTGCCCGACCGCAGCGGGAGGCCCGGCGACATCGTGCTCGGCTACGAATCTCTGGCCGGTTACACGGCCGATCCCAAAAGCTATTTTGGCTCCATCGTAGGGCGCTACGGCAACAGGATCGCCCACGCGAGTTTTACCCTCGACGGCAAGGAGTACCATCTGCCTGCCAACGACGGCACTAACACCCTGCATGGCGGAATCAAAGGCTTCGACAAGCTGGTCTGGCACGGGCGTGCGATTCCAAATGGAGTCGAGCTCACCCTTGTAAGCAAAGATGGCGATCAGGGCTTTCCCGGCACGCTCACAGCAAAGGTCCGCTACACCCTGATAGAGCATGCGCTCAAGATCGAGTACTCCGCCACTACCGATAAGGACACTGTCCTTAATTTGACCAATCACAGCTACTTCAACCTGGCCGGCGAAGGAAACGGAGACATTCTCAACCACCAGGTCATGATTACGGCTGACCGCTATACGCCGGTCGACTCATCGCTCATCCCTACGGGTGAGTTGGCCCCGGTAGCCGGAACCCCATTGGATTTCCATAATCCGATGGCCATCGGAGCCCGCATCGATGACAGCTTTGAGCAAATGCGCCTGGCCGGCGGCTACGATCACAATTACGTTCTGAACGGAAAAATGGACGTCATGCAGCACGCTGCGCGCGTATTCGAGCCCACCAGTGGGCGAATACTGACGGTCGAAACCACTCAACCTGGAATCCAGTTCTACTCCGGCAACTTCCTGGATGGAACGCTCCACGGCAAGCATGGCCACGTCTACGCCAAACACGCCGGCTTTTGCCTGGAGACCCAGCACTTTCCCGACTCTCCCAATCACCCCAAATTCCCCACGTCCGAACTGAAGCCCGGGGAAACCTACCACAGCGTCACCACCTTCGGCTTCTCCACCGCCCCCTGATCGCCGTAGGCGGAGGTGCACCAGAAAAAACGCAGATCTCTCCAATCCGCTACGCTCCCCTTTGTCATCTCGACCGAAGCGAAGCGTAGTGGAGAGATCTCTGTGTGGATGCTTCTTCTTGGGAATGTTTTCGCAGAAAATCGAACCTCCGCCCCCTTTCCTGCAAGCCCGGCAGGAATGCTACCCTTCAAATTGAAGCCCAGCATGGCCGAAAAAATCCTCAGTCCCGAACTCAGCCCCGACTTAGCCGCGCCCTCCGGCCTGTCCCAAGGCAGCCGTTTTGTGCGCGCCTGCCTGCGCCAGCCCGTGGACCACACCCCAGTCTGGTTTCTCCGCCAGGCTGGCCGCTATATGCCTGAATATCAAGCAGTTCGCCGCCACCACTCGCTGCTGCAAATTTGCAAGAACCCAGACCTTGCCGCCGAGGTGACCATCACTGCGGCGGAAAAACTCGACGTAGACGCCGCTATCATCTTTGCCGACCTTCTGCTCCCCCTGGAAGGCATGGGCCTGGACTTCGAATTCCTGGCCGGCGAAGGTCCGGTGATCCACCAACCCGTGCGCACCGCAACCGACGTCGAAAACCTGCGCATCGATCGCGCCCACGAGCTCGGCTATGTAGCCGAAGCCATCCGTAAAGTCGTGGCCCACTTCAACGACCGCATCGGCATCGTAGGCTTCTGCGGAGCCCCTTTCACCCTTGCCAGTTACATGATCGAGGGCGGCGGTTCGCGCAACTACATCTTCACCAAGACTTTGATGTACCGCGAGCCTTCCGTCTGGCAGCTCCTGCTCGAGAAGCTCGCTACAGTTCTCGAGCAGTACGCCGCCCAACAAGTAGAGGCAGGGGCAGACGTAATCCAGATCTTCGACAGCTGGGCCGGCGCCCTCAGCCCAACCGATTATCGAGACTTCGTATTGCCCATAACCACCCGCTTGGTGCGCAGGATCCAGGCGCTGGGCGTACCGGTCATCTATTTCGGAGTCGACACCGCGTCCCTGTTGCCTGCCATGCGCGAAACCGGCGCCGACGTTATCGGCCTCGATTGGCGCGTTCCCCTGGACCAGGGCTGGGCCGCTCTCGGCCATGCAGTAGCCGTGCAAGGCAACCTCGACCCGATAACGCTCTTCGCCAACGAAGACCTGCTTCGCCAACGCGTCCGCCAAATCCTCGAGCAGGCCGCAGGCCGCCCCGGACACATCTTTAATCTGGGCCACGGCATTGTTCCCGGCACCCCAGTCGAAAACGTCCAGCGAGTCGTCCAGTACGTGCGCGAGTTCAGCTCTGGAGACCAGTCCCGTGCCTGACACCGTGCCCCAACGTCAGGCGGTTTTGTTGCTTGCCCACGGGACGCCCCAGTCGCTCGACGAAATTCCTGCGTATCTACGCAATATAACCAGCGGACGTTCCATGCCTGAATCGGTCGTCGAAGAGATTCGTCACCGTTACAGTCTTATTGGATCGAGTCCCCTGACCGAGCTCACGCAAGAGCAGGGGCGCCTGCTTTCCAAGGCACTCGGCCTGCCCGTGTATGTGGGCATGCGTAACTGGAAGCCCTACATCGCCGATGTAGTGCGCCAGATGCGCGAAGATGGAATCACCTCGGCTGTGGTGATCTGTCTCGCCCCGCAGAATTCCCGCACCAGCGTCGGACTGTATCGCCGCGCTGCCTTTGCCGAAGCGGCTGGCATCGAGATGGACTTCATCGATGGCTGGGCCGATCACCCACTCCTCGCCCAGGCGTTCGCCGAACGGCTCCAGCCGGTCTGGCAAAGCGTAGCTGCGCGGATCGGTGGGGTGCCCCCCGTGCTCTTCACCGCACATAGTGTGCCCTGCAGTACGATCCAGTCCCAGCCTGCACCCTCTCTCGACCCGGACCCATACCCGGTGGAAGCCAAGCGGACAGCGGCCAACGTGGCCGCTCGCCTCGCTCCTCTGGGCCTCACCGCCGCCGACTGGTTTTTCGCCTTTCAGAGCCAGGGCATGTCCGGCGCAACCTGGATCGGCCCCACTGTGGAGGCCACCCTCACCGCTCTGCGCCAGGAAGGCCACTCTGCCGTTGTGATCCAGCCCATCGGCTTCCTGTGCGACCACGTCGAGATCCTCTACGACATCGACATCGGCTTCCGTGATTTTGCCGCCGGCATCGGACTGGAGGTCGTGCGCCCCCAATCGCTCAACGACTCTCCGCTGTTGACGGCAACGCTGGAAGACCTGGCCCGGAAAGGCTTCGCCAGGCTGGCTGCCAGGGTTCCTTCCGAGGCTCTCTCCGCGCCTGCCCTATGATCGCGATCGTAGGTGGCGGCATCGGCGGGCTGGCGACGGCCTATCAGCTGGCCTCCGACGGAGTGGAGTTCACCCTCTTCGAATCTTCAGAGCGGCTCGGCGGCATCGTAGAGACCGTTCATCGAAACGGATTCATCATTGAGTGCGGCCCCGACTCCTGGGTCACGGAAAAGCCGTGGGCGCGCGAGCTGGCAGTAGAACTCGGCCTCGAAGACCAGGTCATCCCCTCAAACGATCAATGGCGGCGCACGTACGTCCTGCAGGGCGGCATGCGCCAAACGCAGTTGGTCCCCATTCCCGACGGAATGCGCATGATGGTTCCAACCAAATGGGGTCCGCTGCTGGAATCGCCCCTTTTCAGCTGGCAGGCGAGGCTTGCCTACCAGCGCGAGCCGAAGCGCGCCGAGGAGCTCAAACACACTGCACCCGCCCAGGACGAGTCCGTGGCTGACTTTGTGCGTCGCCACTTTGGCGCAGAGGTTGGCTCCGCCATCGCCGGGCCCCTGCTGGCGGCAGTCTTCGGTGGAGATATCGAGCAGCTCAGTGTTCGCTCCGTCATGCCCGCCTTCGTGCGCATGGAAGCCGAAGAGGGAAGCCTGATTCAGGCAATCCAGCGCCGCGCGCAGCCATCATCTCCGGCCATCTTCACTACCCTCGCCAGCGGCCTACAGACGCTCATCGATCGCATGGCCGCCAGGGTGCCGGCTGGTTCCGTACGCCTGCGCAATCCAATTGAGCGGATCGAGCAGGATCGCGGAGGCTGGCGCCTCACGACCGCTGATGGTTCGGAAACGTTTGACGCCGTGGTCCTCGCTACTCCCCCTCACGTCACCGGGCCATTGCTGCGCCAGCTCAACGAACAGGGCGGCCGAATGGCCGATCTACTACCCCAGCAAACAACATCGGCGATCGTGGTTGCTCTGGCCTTCGCTCCCGAACAAGCGGCCCGCCTGCGCATTCCCCGTGGCTTTGGATTCGTGGTTCCGCAAGCTCCCGGGCAAAGCGAAGTCGAACAGTATCCGCTCCTGGCCTGCACCTTTGTCGATCAGAAATTTCCCGGACGCGTTCCGCCGGGGGCGGTGTTGCTGAGAGCCTTCTTCGGAGGCCGCTCCTGCGAAGCGCTGCTCAAGGAACCAGACGATCGGCTCATCGAACGCGCTCGTTTGCAACTCGGCCGTGTCTTAGGTCCACTGCCGCAAACCGTGGAGACAGTGGTGCGCCGTTGGCCTTTATCACTTCCGCAATACTCTGTGGGTCACCTGGATCGTATGGCGGAGCTCGAGTCGCTGCTGAGCGCAACGCCTACCCTGCGCCTGGTGGGCAGCGCCTACTACGGCGTGGGCTTGCCCGACCTTGTTCGGCAAGGCCGCTCCATTGCACGATCACTCTCGACTCCATCCGCAATATTGAGGAGCGGATCGTTTTTGAGCGCGCCCTGATGCCGGTCGATATCCATCAGCGATACAAGGCGTTGAATAGAACGATCTAAGGCATTTCGAGGCACGGTCGTTGGAGCGGCGCCTTTAAACCGGCTAACGCCAGTCTTGATCTTGAGGATCTCTACCTGGCGGGAGGGGCGGCGCATCCCGCCCCGGAATGCCGATGGCGATGATGAGCGGGTGGATCGCCGCCGACGCCCTCGACCAGCGCTACCGCGGGGCGGATGCCGCAATATCTGCGCGGCTTCACGCAGAAGAGCTGGCTCATGCATAATGAACCACCCGAACGATTGGAGAGGCGTTGAGCCCAACAGGAAAAGCAACGGAAGCGAGTGGCCACCTATGAGCGTTGTCATTGTGGTCGCATTCTGTTGCGCAACGGTGCCTGCCGTGCTCTGGGTGTGGAATATGCTGCTCTATCGGGAACCGCAGTTCGGCGGCTGTTCTGAAACGGGGAGTTGCGCTTTACCGACTGCTGTATCGGTGCTGATTCCTGCGCGCAACGAAGAGCGTGTGATCGCCGCGTCGCTTACCAGTTTGCTGGCCTCGAGCGGCGTCGAGATCGAGATCGTGGTGCTCGACGACGCTTCAACCGATCGAACCGCGGAGATTGTCCGGGGCTTTGCGGAAAAGGATGCACGCGTGCGCTTGCGTACGTCTGCTCCTCTGCCGCGAGGATGGAACGGCAAACAGCACGCTTGTTACTCGCTCGCCGCGGCTGCTCGTTCGGAGATCCTCTGCTTCCTTGACGCGGATGTGCGTCTCGCGCCAGAAGCTCTGGCCAGTATGACCGCGTTTCTGCGCCGCTCCGGCTCCGATCTGGTGAGCGGTTTTCCGCGCCAGGAGACAGACTCTCCCTTGGAGTGCTTGTTGTTGCCGCTGATCCACTTTGTGCTGCTCTCGTATCTGCCGCTGGCGGGTATGCGCGCGCTCTCGGCGCCCGGCTTCGCTGTAGGTTGCGGTCGATTCCTGATGGTGGGCCGCGACGCCTACCGCAAGAGCGGCGGGCACGCGGAGATTCGAGCCACTATGCTCGATGGGCTGCTGCTGCCTCAACTCTTTCGCCGTCACGGTCTGCGCACGGATATTGCCGACCTGACCCATCTTGCCACTTGCCGCATATATCACAATGCGTCCGAGGTTTGGCGAGGACTGGCAAAGAATGCCACCGAGGGTATGGCGGCGCCGTCTCGTATTGTGCCGTTTACCTTGCTCCTGTTTTGTGGACAGATTCTACCCGTGCTGCTGGCCATCTCCGTAGTCATCGCGCCTGCCTCGTACAGCCACGGTGCTCGATCGCTCATCTTCGCCGCCCTGGCAACCTCGTTTGTCCCTCGTCTGCTTTCTGTCTGGAAATATCGGCAGTCGCTTTATAGTGCGCTGGTGCATCCGCTCGGGGTGGGCGTTTTGCTCCTGTTGCAGTGGTACGCCTTACTACGCAAAATTGCCGGTCAGCAAGTCACCTGGAAAGAGCGCGCCTACAGGCTGGGGTGATGCAACCGTTGGCGCCCGGGCAGACGCAGGGACCAGGCGGCGAGCGATTTCACTTTTATTGCTCCGTGGGCTGAGGCCGCTGTTGAGAAGGATCTTCTGCTCCCAGAGTTAGCAGCGGGCAGCGCTCGACTACTACGGCCAAGTCCTCGTGGACCGCAGCGACAGTCACGGTGCCAAACAAGCTTTTGAAGCCGCAGTGCGTGTCGATGGCGCCAGTCCCGGCGGCCGCGACGCTTTGAAGCGTCTGCGCACGGAATAATCAAAAAACATTTCCAGGAAAGTGCGTCAACACAGAGATCTCTCCACTTCGCTACGCTTCGGTCGAGATGACAATTTAGTGGTAAGGCAAACACTGCTTGTCCAGGGACGGCGTAACGCTTGCCGGTCGCAACTGCTGTAACCCAGTCTTGGGGAAACGAAAGCTCGCTCTCCCTACTCCTTGTCATCTCGACCGGAGCGCAGCGTAGTGGAGAGATCTGCGGGTTCTTTTCTCCATGCCTCGCTCAGGTCGGCCCAGGTAGGGTTGGTTTGCTCGATGAGCCATACTTTCTTTGCGCGTCCCCAGTGTTTGATTTGTTTTTCTCGATTAATCGCGTTGTTGATGTACCGATAGCACTCGTACCAAACCAGCCGATGGCATCGGTAATCGGCCGTGAAACCCGGAACGACTGCCTCCCTGTGTTCCTCGGTGCGTCTCCACACGCTATTGGTTACACCAACGTAGAGGACGTGTGTCCGGCTAGCGACGATGTAGACGTAGTAGCGATGCTCTCTCATTGCTTCAGGGGCTTGCGTGCAAAGTAATAGAGCGAACCTGCCAACAAAACAAACATCAGCACCGAAACCCAATCATGGTGCAGGAAATTATTAGCTGGGAACAGCAGCACATCCTGTTTCCCGGTTGCGGTTTCGTAAAGCTTAAGCGCCACCCCAATCAATCCCACGATGCCCCCGGCCGCAATGAGTCCGCTTGCATAAAGCGAACCCGGACTCACCTCGCTCTCGCTTTCCGTCTTCTCCACCGCCCGATCGATCATCCAGCGCACGATACCACCGGCAAAAATCGCCAGCGTGGTGGCAATCGACAGATACGCGCCGACCGCAAATGACAGCGAACGAACACCGAGTACCTCCACAGCAATGACGAGGAAGACGCCAAGCAATACCAGGCCCCACGGCAGCTTGCGGCCCAATATCCCGTTGACCACCGTGGCCATCAGCCTCGCTTGTGGCGCTGCTGCCTTCTCGCTTCCAATCCCCTGAATCCACTGCACGTCGATCTGTTGCGTTTGCGGATTGTAGAGATACTTACCGTCTGCCAGCTCAGGAGAATTCAGCGCGTTCAACAAAACATAACCACCGCCCGGCCGCGTATCGACAAGCTTGCCGGCGTTCATGACCCGGATCTGCGCTTGGTGGAAGTGCTGTTCTTCCACCTGGACACCGTTATGAACAGCGGAGATATCCCATGGCCTCGCGGTCTGCCGGAACTCCGCCAGCCCCTGGTTCATCAACTGCAACGTCGCACCAATGGCCAAGGTAGAAACACACGCGCCGACCACCAACCCGATCTGCTGCTTGCGCGGAGTCGCCCCAATCAGAAACCCGGTCTTGAGATCCTGCGAAGTATCGCCCGCATTGGCGGCCGCGATGCACACTACGCCCCCGATGGTGATGGCGAGCGCGCCAAACGCGGGCGCTGTCCAACCTTTCACCAGAAAGATTGCCGAGGTCGCCATGAGCGTGGCGATCGTCATCCCGGAAACAGGATTCGACGAGCTGCCGATCAACCCGACGATCCGCGAGGAGACGGTCACGAAAAGAAATCCGAACAGAGCCACCAGCAGCGACGCCGCCAGGTTAGCCATCCAGCTCACCTGTGCCCCTGGGACCGGCTTGAACGTCAGGAAGAAAAACATCATCAGCACCAACACCACCGACCCGCCGACCACGACGCTGAAAGGCAAATCATCATCGGTACGCAGCGGAACGTTCTTTGCCCCACCGCTCTGGCGCAGGTTCCCCATCGCCCCGCGCAACGCGCCAATGATGGTCGGCAGAGTCTTGATCAGCGTGATGAGCCCTGACGCTGCGACTGCCCCGGCGCCCATAGGGCGAACGTAGGAAGCCCACAGATCGCTGGGGGACATTTGTGCAATCGGCTTGGTGCCCGGATAAATCGCCTGGGGAAAGTGGGAGCCGAAGAAGTAGATCGTCGGCATCAGCACCAGCCAGGAAAAAATGCCACCTGCAAACAATAGACCCGCGATCCGCGGTCCAATAATGTAGCCCACACCCAGGTATTCCGGTGTGACGTCGGCCCGGATAGCCGCTCCCTTGAACCACTGCGGCTGATAGTCGGGTGTCCCTGGCCAAGCGCCGAACAGGTTTTCATTCTGGAAAAAAGTGTAGAGCCCACCCAAGCCAAGACCAAGAAAGACGCGGCCGGCGAAGGAACCTCCTCGTTCCCCAGCCAGCAGCACATCGGCGCAAGCCGTGCCTTCGGGGTAAGCTAGCCGGCCGTGCTCCTCAACGATCAGTTGTCGTCGTAACGGAATCATGAAGAGCACACCCAGAAGGCCGCCCAGCAACGCCAGCAGAAAAATGCGCGTGTACTCAAGGTCGAAGCCAAGAAAGATCAGGGCCGGCAGGGTGAAGATCACTCCCGACGCGATCGACTGGCCGGAGTTCCCGGTCGTCTGCACGATGTTGTTTTCCAGGATCGACGCTCGCCCAAACGCGCGCAGCAGGCTGATGGAAAGCACGGAGATAGGGATCGACGCGCCCACCGTCAAGCCTGCGCGCAGCCCGACGTAGACGAAATACCTGACGCGCTCCCGCGGAGTCAGATAGCCGAGCGACTTGCGAGCGGAGGCGAACATCAGGCGGCCCCTTGGGCAGACGCCATTGCATGATGGCGGACGTCGGCCCCGAGGACCCAGAAAATAACGTCCTCAGCTATGTTGGTCGCATGATCGGCAACCCGCTCCAGGTTGCGCGCCACCAGAAGCGCATCCAGCGCCTGTTGAGTCACTTCCGGGGATTCGGGGGTGAACCCTTGAATCCTCAACAGCTCGTGACCTTTTCCGACGTCGGGCGCAATAACGTAATGCTGGACGTGCAACGCCGGGGAGACGAATGTTCCCTCCTCACGCCGGCTGCCCGCAGTATCGACCGGAAGGCCGGTGATCTCGGCCTCCCACGGCGCGAGCCGACTGGGCGGCGTCGTGCGGGAGTACGAGACGGAGCGCTCGGAGACCTCGACCTCGTCGAGCTGTGGCAGCACCTCGATATCCGGTGGCACCACCTCTGGGTGCATGACGAACACGTCGGTGAGGTCGAGGTAGTGCTCGTGCAGCAGCAGGT
>Ga0137412_10004399_pt1 | contig 11252 bp, 14 predicted proteins | sample CZODoug2_1_16fun_FD_122160 | JGI IMG/M metagenome (GOLD analysis project Ga0137412, IMG submission 122160) | Vadose zone soil fungal communities from Angelo Coast Range Reserve, California, USA - CZODoug2_1_16fungal (Hybrid Assembly) | ecosystem: Environmental > Terrestrial > Soil > Vadose zone... | reverse complement strand
GTGCGGCCGTAGCTCATCCAGTTGCCGGGCTGCTGGTCCGCGTTGATGAGGCGTGAGGCATCAACGTTTGCCGGAGAGATTGCTTCCTGCATGACCCCAGGCGATTTCGAGCGGCAACCAGCGGCACACAAAATCACCAGGGCGCTAGTGAGGCAGAGAAGCTTTTTGCTGGGCATGAAGTCTCCTGCGTCTGATGGAGAAGGCCCCAGGCCATTAATCAAGTTGGGGAGGGCGATGACGACGGTTCACGCCAATTCCCTGGATGCGGAGCGATCAACGGAGAGCGCTCCGGATCCCTTGATCATAATGGCCAGGCAAATGATGATGGCCAGGATGTGGTATTCGTAGCCTTCACCCTTCTGTGTGCCATACCAGTTGGCAAAGAAACCGACATGCCGGTGGATGAGGACGATAGCGACCACCATGTTGGTGGCGATGCCAAAAGCGGCTACGCGGCCGAGAAATCCGAGTAGCAAGCCGATGCTGCCAAGGAATTCGGCAGCAATAGCCAGAACGGCCAACACTGCGGGGATGTGCATCTGCTGGGTGAAGAAGCCCAGCGTGGCCCGGAAGCCGAATCCGCCGAACCAGCCCAGGACCTTTTGCGCGCCATGCGCAAAAAATACCACACCGAGCGCGAGCCGAAGAAGAGTCACCACGAAATCGTCGGAAGTGTTCATGAGCTTTTGAAACATGGCCGTCTCCTTCTCTTTGAATTTGAGGGATAGGCAACTGGTTGCCAGAGAATAGCATTTTCTTGGCTATCTGCGGAGCACTGGGAGAAGAAAGGCTGGCAGTTGGCGGGAAGGAGCACAGTTTGGGACGACGCAGTCGCGAATGGAACCAAACAAGATGTGCACCAGAGACGAGAAATAAAAATAGTTATGTGTGAAACGGTAGAGCGCGCGAAAACGGCGGACGGCGGACTCTGCGGGGTCTTCTGAATCGAGTAAGCCTTCGAAAGAAATTTGTTCGAGGCCTGCGACGGTGAAGGCGGAGAGTTCGGCGCGGGTGAGCGGCCAAGGCATCTGGCCTTCAGGTTCGGACGATTCACGGCCGCGGGCAATGATCAGCAAGAGCCCGGCGGCAATTCGGGTTGCCCAATGCCAAGGAATAAGCTTTCGGTGATTAAGATCCCGTGGCAAGGGCGGAATCAAAATCGCGCCAGGGGAACGAGGGGCAAAAGCGGGGGTTTCAAGTTGGATAAAGCCTTTCAGGGATGGTTTGAGGCTGGTTGGCGAAACCGTCGTATGATGTTGGCAGGGTTACCCAGCCCGGAGGCAGCCATCGCATACCAAGAGAAGCGCCGTTCGCCCAGGTACTCCTTTATAGCAAGCGCCGAACTGATTGAAGTGAAGGCCGACGTGCGCATCGCTTCGCGTGTAAGCGAACTCAGCCGGCACGGATGCTATCTGGATATGTTGAATCCCTTCCCTAACGGGACACTGGTGCTGGTGAAAATTGCCGCGGGGGAGGCGTTCTTCGAGGCCAAATCCAAGATCGTATACGCGCAGCACAACATGGGCGCGGGCGTAACGTTTCTGGAGATGACGCCAGATTCCCAGACAGTGTTGGAGCGGTGGCTGAGTGAGGCGGAGCAGGAACGAAAACGGCAGGCAGGATAGGCCGCCCAACTCTCTCAGGCAGGGTCGCACCACAATCGCAGTAATTCATCTTTAAAAATCAGAATAAGAGCTTGAAGAGATGGGCCGGCGGGGTGTATTGCTGGTCGGAACTCGTAATGAAAGAATTGGGCTGGAGAAGGGACTGCGTGTTTGCGACTTTTCCGAGTTGCGAATATCTACAGGACATCGCTGAGAGGATGCTGGTATGAATGAGTTTACGAGCCGCAGAGAATTCCTTCGAGCCGCGACGCTGACGGGTGCAGGCCTGGCGCTTTCGAATGGGCTGGTGGGGGCGTCGAATAAATCGGTGCTGGTATTTACGAAGTCCTCTGGGTGGGAACATGACGTCGTGAAAAGGGTTGGCGGAAAACCGAGCCTGGTCGACGACACTGTGAACGATCTGGGAAATAAGCATGGATTCAAAGTCGGTGTTACCAAGGACGGGCGGATTTTCGACTCGAAGGAGTTCCACTCCTATGCAGGTGTGGTGTTTTTCACCACCGGAGATCTGACGACGCTGGGCACGGACGGCAAGCCTCCGATGTCGCCGGAAGGCAAACAGTCACTTTTGGACGCGGTGCGAAAAGGAATGGGGTTTGTCGGGGTGCACGCCGCGAGCGATACGTTTCACACGCCACCGGACCCCAAAGACCTCTCCAATCGGTATATCGCGCATGGAGATGAGGAAGACTCTTACCTGCAGATGCTGGGCGGCGAATTCATTGTGCACGGACGGGAGCCTCGTTTGCAGGATGCGGATCTCGTCGTGAACGACCCCAAATTCCCGGGTCTCGAAGGTGTAACGTCGCCGGTAAATCTCAACGAAGAATGGTATTCGCTGAAGGACTTCATGCCCGATCTGCACGTGATCCTCACGCTGGACACGCGTGGCATGAAGGGAGAGTGTTACCAGCGCGCGCCGTACCCGGTCACGTGGGCGCGGCAACATGGGAAAGGCCGCGTTTTCTACACGGCGATGGGCGACCGGCCGGAAAACTGGAAGAATGAGTTTTTCCTAAATTTGCTCGCCGGTGGAATTCGCTGGAGCATCGGAGAAGCCAGCGCTCAACTGGATGTGAACCTGAAACGAGCCGCGCCTGGTTATGCGGAGATTCCTCCCAAGTTTCCCTCTGAGAAGTGAATACTTTTCTGCCTCCACATTGCTCGACAGAAATGACAAGAGCCGAAGCGACTACAGGGGGATTGGCTGGTTGACCCTTGGTTTGACGTACCAGCAGGGCGAGTAACCGAAGTGCGGGAAGAGAGAGTGGACACAAGTGACGGTTTGCTCGGGATTCAGAGCGTCAACTTCATATTCCGTCTTGCCATTCTTTTCTGGAATAGCGAGGACGCGCAGAGATTTCATGGATTCGAATGGATCGGCAGGTTTCGGATGGAGCATACCAACGCGAACGTAAAGATAGTCACCGCCGTAGAGAAGCCCCAATGCGACTATTAAACCGATCAGAATCCTTCTTGCGAGAATGGTTGCAGAAGTCAAGACAATCATGATGGAGACGATGGGATTAGCGTTCGCGTCAAATGTTGGTTACTCGCGCGCCCACCCCGCGGGTCCGCCCGCGTGCCGTAATTCGTCTTCGAGGTCATCTCGCTGTTTCTTCAATTCCGCGAGTTCCTTCTTCTTCTCCTCAATAGCCTTGCGGTGTTCATTGATCTCTTTCCGCGTAACGCTCTCCTTCATCGCAGTAGCCGGATTGGGATAATTCTGGACCAGCCCCACGTTATGCTCCCGCTGCAAAATATCCAGTTCCGCTCGCGCGGTTTTGATCTGGTAATCGAGTGCCGCGAACTTTTTTCTCCAATGCGCCTCAGCCTTCTCGTCGCGGTCGTTTTCCAAATTCGTTGATTCACTTTCCGCGACAGCATCGACTTCGGGTTCAGGCGTGGCGGGAGAATTCAGAATCAGATCTCTTAGCCGGTCTTCGAGTTCGGCAACTTTTTGTTCCTCTTCCTGGACCTCCGCCTGCTTCTCTGTCAGACGCGTGCTCATCCCTGAAAGGTCTGATGGTTTGTTTCTCCGGGACGGCGGCTCGGGATTCGAATATTCCTGTTGCGCCTTGAGTTTCTGATCTCGCCGAAGCAGTTCAGCGTCGTTCCGGGCACGCTCCAGATGCTCTTTCTCTTGTGCCAGTGTGTTCTCTACTTCCCTCGCCTCACGGCTGAGTTTTTGTCCGCTGTTCGTCTCCGGTTCTTCCGGTCCATACTCCGTCCGTAGTTCTCCAGGAACAATCGCATTGTGCCTCGCCTGCTCTTCCAAGTCGTCAATCTGCCGCACCAAAAGAACGCGCCGCTTCCGCAGTACGTCTATCTGGCCTTCGGATGTCACTCCCTCCGGCTCCTGGTCCAGAGCAACGGCATCGGTTATGCCCTTTGCGGATTTACGTGCTTCCATATGCGATCTGACATCCGCATCGATCTTGGCAACTTCTTCTCGCAACGACTGAAGCTGTCGCGCATACCACTTTGCGTCCTTAACCCTGGAATAATGGTTTATTTCTTGAGGAAACGCAGGCCAGGAAAGGAACAGAAGAGCTAAGAAAGTTGCGGCGAATTGAATGCGTCTGTCTGCGCGCATGGGAATCCTCGCTCTGAAATCGTGCATTGCGATTCCTACGGGAATTATAGATTGGGACATCTTGAATTGACTATAGTACTTAATTTGCTGAGACTGACCGTCCTTGGCGCACTTCGTAATCTAAGCAAAGAGGATGTCGCGCTGGAAAATAACAGAGTGCGACTGTCATGAGTGACGCAGGGTACAGACTTGTCCAGGAGGATTCTTTTTGGCCGGCTGTGCTAAACTTAAGGCCTCCTCCGGTGGGGCCGTGGCGCAGTTGGGAGCGCGCCTCGATGGCATCGAGGAGGTCGTGGGTTCGAATCCCATCGGCTCCACCAACTTACTTTCTTCTTTTCAATCCGTTAACAAAAACTTCAAGGGGCACTAAGGGGCATTAAACCACCTTTGAAGGCAAAACGAGGCGGACAACCTTGCCGTGTGCCTCGCGCTTGCTTTCGTCCATGGCTTTTCCGTAGACGTTCATCGTGGTACGAGTGTCCGCGTGGCGCATGAGTTCCTGCTGCACTTTCATCGGAGCCCCGGTTTCATCAAGCAGAGTCCGGAAGGTGTGGCGGAACGTGTGCCAGCCGATACGTCCTATGCCGCAACGAATGCCTGCGGGAATGATATGGCGCCGCTCCACTCCCCAGGGATACCAGGGCAGCTTGCCTGCCACGAAAGGGCTTGCAAACACCCAGTCCCCCGGATTTTTGAAGCGCGTCTTACATCGCCAATTCAACATCACCTCAGCCAATGCGGGATCAAGCGGAATGCCCGCATTGGAGTATTTGGTTTTGACATCGCTCACTATCCCCGTGACGATGCCTCGCCGCACGAGGAGCGTAAGGTTATCCCAGAGCACGTCACACCACTTGAGCCCGAAGAGCTCGCTGCAGCGGAGCCCGGTGGCGAGATCGAGGATAACCATCGTGCGGAAGGGCTCATCGAGCTCTCCGAGTAAGAGATGGAATTGAGCAACGCTAAGAACCATCGGCTCGCGCTGCCGTTTGCTCGTGCCCCGAACCCGCACCAGCCTCATGGGATTCTCGCCGATCTCGGTGAGCTCCCATCGCATAGCGCAGTTCCAAAGCACCCGCATGAGATTGTGGAGATGCCCTCTCGTTCTCGGAGCCAGGTCCAGCCCCTTCAACCACTGTTCCACGGCAAAGGGTTTTACCTTGGAAATGGGAAAGTTGCCCCACCGTGGTCTGATCTGGTTGTTGAGGTATGACCTGTACGCGTTGCCGGTCGAGTGCCGCAACTCGGGAAGCTCTGTTTCAAGGTACCGGTTCACGAGCATGCCGATCGTGACGGTGTGTCCTTGAGGACGATCGGAGTTCACATCGAGTTTGCGGTGTTCGATGACCCGCCACGCATTGGCTTCGGTTTTGAGCATTGCAACGGAACCGATTACTTCGGATCGTTTCGCGTATCCCCCGTCGGGCTTTCGCTCGCGCCAGCGGTACACGAATACGAGACCTTGCTTCTTCGACGGTCGGGTTTCAATCCAACCGTGTTGATACGTGTTTCGAGTTAGCCGCAACATCATGCTCTCCTTTTGGGATTAGAGGAGAGTTGCGGCGCAACCCTGTTGGCCTTCACCGAAGAGCTTACACTGGTTCGAAGCAAAGCGTCCAAATCTGAGGGCCGAAAATACCATCGCCGCCCAAGTCGGCATCCGGGGATCTGGCCGCTGCGCGCCATGCGCTTGACCGTCTTTGGATGCAGTCGCAGGAATCGGGCAGCCTCGGTACAATCCCAGACTGGCTCCGGAGTTGAAGATGCAATTTCCATAGACCTCCCCCTTCGAGATGATCGATCCCACTCTCATTTGTTGACGACGCGCATCCCCATCATTGACAGCTATCAATCACGAGGTGTTCTTCATCCGAAGTCTTTGTCACCGTGGGAAAAAGGAACGGCACAAGTCTTTGTGCTGGCGGGAGCGACCCCACGAACTTTTGGGCGGCTTGGCCGCAAAAAAGTGGGGTCGCTCCCGCCCGATTTGGACTTTTTCCCACGGTGACTTTCCCTTTCCTCTCTTGCGTATTTCCCCGTGCTTCAAGCACTTCGGGCTCCCGGGCGTGAAGCCGGTGGCAATTTCAAGCATGCAGAGCGCAACTCTTACCTTCTTCACGCGGGCACAGCAGAATCACCATGAGCGACACCGATCGACTGCAGGACAAACGTGTCAAAGCTCACCTTATGCTTCCGGTCATTGGTTCCGATCTCGTGCCGGATAGCACTGTCGCTTATATGACCGTTCTTCCAGCGGCGATACAACCCTTCAAATCTGTCCCCAGAGAACCAGCTCCGCACCTGGTTGCGGAAAATCAGATCTCCCTCGCTTACTTCTCGGTAGCGCTTCTCCTCCCACGCCTTGCGCACTCGGAAGTACCGAAGCAGGTCCTCGGTAATGTCCGATTCGAGTGGAATCTTCACGAAGGAATGAAAGATTTCCGTGGCTTTTGGGTAGTGCAAATCGGTCCGGGAAGCGTAGACCAGCCGGAACTCGCGGAGCTGACGAAACAGGGGGAGGTAGCGGTTCAGGTGACGGATGAAATCCGTGAACCCCGGAGCCCCCTCATGGATATACGTGAATGTCACGACAGGCGAGGAAGGAGTCAAGTACATGGGAAACTTGTCGACGAAATACCGAACGGCTGGAACGGGAGTCTTCCTGCTCAGATAGAGGTTGGCGGGAAGAAACTGCTTGCCAATACTCAGAGTTTCACAGAAGTATTGGAACTTTTCCGCCTCGGTTTCCAGGTACTGATACCCCTGGTTCAGGAGAACGAAATCGAGCATGGCAATGCGGCGTTGGATGAAGTCGAACTCATGCTCACGGCGATTGCGGAGGTGCTCCTTTTCGATCTGGCGATAGAGTCGGCGCGAGAGCAAGTGGTGCACGACACCGCCTTTCGGAAAGCATTCCGTACGAGCGTGCCCTCGGCTCTGGAGCTTGCTCCAGAAAGTGGTCGTGCGCTTGCCCCAATGAGCGCCCGTAAAGCTTAGGAACTGCCGTGCGGTGAAGTAGCCGGAATGTGTTGCAACGAGGTAGAGAAACCGAGCCTCCGCCTTGGTGTAGCCAAGTGCTTGCAGTGCGTCGAGATGTGCGGGTGTGATGTTCATAGCGAGAGCAGACAATGTCTCGTCTTTTCGGAAGCGCGCCGTGATTTGCCGCATGGCACACGTTGAGCGTGGGCTCATGGCCAGGGCTTCTACCTTAGCGTCCGGCCTGGGACCATCGAGCGGCACGCAATCAAGCTAGGTGGCTAACCGAAGTGGGACGGCTCCACCCAGCCCCCAGGGGAGTCGACGAAGACTCCCCCTATGTACTAAGAGGCCTCGAAAACGGGAAAACGCAACTTGAAAGGTTGACTGATGGGCCAGTGCTTAAACCTCATCCTCGTCAAACTTTCGAGCCCCTGATACTTAGATACTTATAGTGGGCCTTGAAAACGAAAAACGTCAAAAGGGAATTTCAAGCTTAGTTGGCAGATGCTGCCAGACGTTCTGAAAGCGCAGATATCCAGCCCTCGAGACCTGCGGTGTTTCTTGGGGAGGGCTTTCTTCCCAATTCTTTTGAAGGCCAGGCTGCCGGCAAACTCCTTGTTTTCTTATCGCTGGTAAATTCGAGCCCCATCGCCTGTTTCATTTATGCTTCTGATTGGCAAGAACTTTACGGAGAAATGTTCGGAGGCAATTCAGTCGAAGAGCTTGGCACGTGCATCGGCGATACAAGTCCCTAACCGGAGTCAGCCGTTGGATGACAATCCCAACAGCTATTAAAAACTGGTTGCTCATAAAACAGGTGTTACGGGGCGTCAACGATTCTTCCATTGCGGCAATAGCCGCACACCTCGACCCTCTTGTGGCATTCACATTCTCGAACTCGACTTTGTAGTGCCTTGCCCGGCCAACTCCTGCCGGAACGGACAACTCAACCATTGTCTCTTGAGGAGAAGGTCAAATCTCGCGGAGCCGTGCAGCGGCACTCTCCGCGGTGATATCACGCTGTGGCGTGCCCAACATTTCGTACCCCACCATGAATTTACGGACGGTCGCCGAACGCAGCAGCGGCGGATAAAAGTGCGCGTGCAAGTGCCACTCGGGATGCGCTTGCCCGTCGGTCGGGCGCTGGTGAAACCCCATGGAATACGGAAACGAGATCTCGAAAAGACGGTCGTAACGCATCGTTACGCTCTTTAGAACATCCGAGAGCGCCTCGCTCCGTTCCGCGTTGAGATCGGACATGGCTCCGAGGTGAGCGCGAGAGAGCACTATCGCTTCAAATGGCCAAACCGCCCAGAAAGGAACCAGCGCAGAGAAGTGCTGGTTTTCAAAGATGATGCGTTCCCCACTGGCGCGTTCTAGCGCCAGGTAATCACAAAGCAAGCAGGAGCCGTGAGACGTCTGATGTTCGAGCTGGGTGTGCTGCTCCTTTGAGGGCTCGTTCGGAATGCTTGCGCTTGCCCAAATCTGACAATGCGGGTGCGGGTTGCTCGCACCCATCATTGCGCCACGATTCTCGAAGATCTGAACGTAGTTGATAGAGGAGCGGCTGCCCAGCTCCTGGTACTGGGTCGTCCATAGGTCCACGACGAGGCGAATTTCGGCTGGCGACATGCGCGCGAGAGTCAAGTCATGGCGCGGCGAAAAACAGACCACGCGGCAGACGCCAGGTTCGCCGCGGGCTACTAGCAATCCTTTCTGCTCGAAACTGCCTGCGGGAGTGTCAGGAAGCAGGGCAGGGAAATCGTTATCAAAAACATGCGTAGTGAGATATTCAGGATTACGGATTCCGACAGCCCTGGTGTTTCCCGGACACATATAGCAGCCGGGATCGTAGGCAGGTTGTGCTTCGGTGGTGTGCTTCTCGACCTGACCGAGCCAAGGCCGCTGCGTGCGATGTGGAGACACCAAAACCCACTCGCGAGTTAGCGGATTGAGGCGGCGATGCGGATGCTCGATGAGATTCAGGGACCCCATTTTCAACCTTTCATTCACGAGCTATGGAGAGCTCATCTAACTTGTCATATGCATTGCCCATAACCATTCAGATGAGATCCTTGGAATGGTAGGCGCTGATGGGCGGTCCGCTTGTGTAGAGGTAGTATTCTCGGCGAAACGCAACGGTTTTGTCATTTTTGCACCTCGCCCGCCCCCTCCGCGGCTGCAGTCGTAATGATCTGCGGCGCGAGGCCCGTAGCCTTCTCGTACGCGCTGGCCATGTCGCGCTGAAATTCTTGGACCGCTTGCGTCCGGACCAGGTTAATGGTGCAGCCGCCGAATCCGCCGCCCGTCATTCGTGCTCCAAAAACGCCCGCCAATCCTCTAGCAAGGTCAACCATGAGGTCTAACTCGGCGCAACTGACTTGATAATCGTCGCGCAGGCTGAGGTGTGAATCGTGCATCAGCTTTCCAAACGCAGGCAGGTCTCCGCGTTCAAGGGATCTGGCGGCATCCGTCACGCGTTCGTTCTCGGTAACGACGTGGCGGCATCGCCTGTAGATTGTTTCGGGAAGGCTGGCAGAGTATCTCTCCAGGTCATTTGAACTGACGTCGCGCAATGCCCGTACATGCGGCAAGACACGGGAAAGCCGGCGGACTCCTTCTTCGCATTCGGCGCGTCTCGCGTTGTACTCGCTGCTGGCCAATTCATGCTTGACCATGGTGTTGCAGATGAGAAGGCAGACCTCGTCCGGCAGCAGCAGCAACCGGTAATCCAGGGATCGGCAATCCAGCAGAACGGCGTGCTCCGCGCGTCCGCAACACGAGATGAACTGGTCCATGATGCCGCAGCGAGCACCCACAAACTCATTCTCAGCTCGCTGGCACAGTTTCGCGAGATCCGCGCGTTGCATTGCAAGGCCGGAGACGCCGAGCAAGGCCAAACCGGCGGCAACCTCGATGGCCGCGGAAGAGCTCAGCCCGGCTCCAATCGGCACCTCGCCGTGTACTAAAAGGTTCGCGCCTCGCAGGCGGTGTCCGGCGCGCCCAAGCATGACCGCCACTCCAACGACGTAATCGGTCCAATGACTTCGCGGACTTGGCTCGTCAGCTTGCAGATCAACTTCGATGCTGTCCGGAAAGTTCGTGGAGTGGATCACAAGCCTGCGGTCGTCGCGAGGTGCAACCGCAATCCACGTATAGAATTCGATTGCGGCGGGCATCACGAGGCCATCGTTGTAGTCCGTATGCTCTCCGATCAAGTTGACTCGCCCCGGAGCACGAAAAACCTGCCCCGACGCTCCGTACAGCAGATGGAATTTGTGCAGCCAATCCGATTCTTTTGCGATGTTCATGCGCCGTTGGTGCTCTCAGATCTTAAAAGAGTTAGTGCTTGGAACGCCGGTCCGCCCGCTGGCCAAATGCAGCCATGATCAGGCCGAAGACGAGCATCACCAAGCCCCACCTCAGATTCACGTTGACCCCGAGAGAGGCCTGGTAAATGGCCTGGTCAGCCAGAACGCCGTAGCCGGTCAAGAAGATTCCTATGACTGTGAACAACCCGCCAATCGGCAACCGAATGTCCAAGCCCATTGGGGCCTCCCTCTTTAGTAGAAGATCAGATTCAGCATCAACGTGAGCACAATAACGGCGAGGCCCAAAGCGATTGGCCGTTTGAACCACGGCAAGTGCTCTTCACTCGGACGCTCCGTCATCGAGTAAACGAGGCCCACCAATTCCTTTTCATCGCGTTGACGTGTCAGCAAACTAATGACGATCGTCACGACAAAACAGGTCGTCCACGCCCAGATGGCGGTCCAGAAGTTTTGCGCCATCTCGCTCGGATAGGAGTGGATAACAGGGCCGAGCCAGGCACCCTTGATCCCCGGCGCCGCGCCTGCTGGCAAGGTGAGACCGTGATGAATTGCGGCAGCAGTGGTACCCGAAATCAGTCCAAGGAACGCTCCGTGGCCTGTGGCACGTTTCCAAAACATGCCCAGCAAAAACGTCGCAAACAGCGGTGCGTTCACGAAAGCGAACACCAACTGGAGCATGTCCATAATGTTGTTGAAGCGAGTCGTGGCATAGGCGGCGGC
>Ga0137412_10004398_pt1 | contig 11256 bp, 9 predicted proteins | sample CZODoug2_1_16fun_FD_122160 | JGI IMG/M metagenome (GOLD analysis project Ga0137412, IMG submission 122160) | Vadose zone soil fungal communities from Angelo Coast Range Reserve, California, USA - CZODoug2_1_16fungal (Hybrid Assembly) | ecosystem: Environmental > Terrestrial > Soil > Vadose zone... | reverse complement strand
CGGTTCGGTGAAGTGCAACTGCGCACCGGAGAGTCTACACCAATGGAGAGAGAAAGTTTGAACGCGCAATTCGTGGGCGGCGAAAAGTTGAAAATCATAGGTTCACAGAGTGTGTGATATAAACGCTGGACCGAATTCGTAAAGTGATTGAGTCCCAAGCGAGAATGCATCCAGTCATACAAGTTTCCGGAGTGCGCAAGAGCTACGGCCGAACGGTGGCGGTAGATGAGGTGTCGTTTGAAGTGAACGAAGGGGAGATCTTTGGATTGATTGGGCCGAACGGCGCGGGAAAAACCACGACGATGGAGTGTATCGAGGGTTTGCGGACGCCGGACCGCGGGACGATCGCAGTGCTGGGACTTGATCCGTTTCGAGACGTTTATAAGCTGCAGGAACGGATCGGAGTGCAACTGCAACAAGCGCAATTGCAGAAGCGGATCAAAGTGTGGGAAGCGGTGGACTTGTGGGCTTCGCTGTATCAGAAGAAAAAGGCAGATGGTGAACACTTATTGGCGCTGCTCGGACTGGCGGACAAGCGGGACGCATGGTTTATGAATCTGTCTGGAGGGCAGAAGCAGCGGCTGTTTATTGCGTTGGCGCTGATTAATGATCCGGAGGTGGTGTTTCTGGATGAGTTGACCACTGGATTGGATCCCCAGTCGCGGCGGGCGATCTGGGAGTTGGTGCGCGGCATCCGCGACCGCGGTAAGACCGTCTTCATGACCACCCATCTGATGGAGGAGGCCGAGCGGTTGTGTGACCGGGTAGCAATCATTGAGCACGGACGGATCATCGACATCGACAGTCCGGTTAGACTCGTCGACCGGCATTGCCCAGAGCGAACCGTCGCTCTCACAACGGAGGACCCGATCGTGGCAGAACGATTTCGAGCCATACCGGGAGTTGATGCCGTGATCTGCAATGGGAAACGAATCACTATTCGCGGCCCCGGGTACGACCTGGTGACCGAAGTGATTCACTGTCTTTCCGAGAACCATATCCGGGTCACCGATTTCCGCACGATTCTCCCCAACCTTGAGGACGTCTTTCTCAAGCTTACCGGTCGCTCGATTCGCGAATAGGCTCAATGATGATGCTGCGCGGGCTGTGGAAACTGACTTGGATCGAGATCAAAATCTTCCTGCGCGAGCCGCTTGGCGCATTCGGCACCATCGGGTTCCCGGTTCTTATTTTCCTCGCCTGGGGTCGGGTAGCCAGCCGCCGCCTCGCACCGTCGTCACTCGCTGCCAGCAGCTTTATCCGCGTGGATATTCCGGTTTTCGCGTCGCTGCTGATCGCCATCAGCGCTGTGCTTTCCCTGGTCACGATTATCTCGATCTACCGGGAGGGCGGCATCCTCAAGCGACTCCGCGCCACCCCTCTGCGACCGCAGACGATCCTTACCGCCCACGTGCTCGTCAAGCTGATGCTCACTGCGGCATCACTGGCCTTGATGGTTCTGGCAGGCAAGCGCTACTACCCGGTCGGCGTCCATGTTCCATTATTCTCATTCACCATTGCCCTGCTGATCAGCACTTGGAGCATCTTGTCGATTGGCTTTCTCATCGCCAGCATCGTTCCCACAGCCCGCTTTGCGCAGCCGATCGGCGCTATGATTCTGTACCCGATGATCGCTGTCTCAGGACTCTTTTTCCCGGTTGAATTTCTGCCGCCAGTGCTTCACGCGGTGGCGCGACTGCTTCCGCTAACGTACGCAGTGGCTCTACTCCAGGGAATCTGGAACGGCGACCCCTGGTCAGCCCATCTGGGCGACGTAGCCGGACTGGTCTTGGTCTTTGTCGTTTGCGCAGCGCTCTCGGCGAAGGTCTTTCGTTGGGAGTAGCGATATTGTCCTGCCCACCCAGCGTGAACGGCTTACCGCCAGCTAGCCCGTTTTTAAGGGAACTTGGCCCAACGTCACCTGTCCGTAGGGGCGTCGCCTATAATTCGCCCTATGACAACCTCGGACGGGACCTACGTCCTATACAAAGACGTGCCCCGAAGACGTTATCGCCGAATTGTCGCGCAGAGCGAAGAAAGCCCTTACCACCTCCGGTTCATCGTCGAAATCACGGAGGGTGAGCCGTTCGATGAAGAAAACAGTCATATGGACATTATTCAGTGCGGCACCATGAGCGAGGCACTGGCTAAGGCGGAGCAAGAGCGTTGAATCGAGTCTGAAAAGCGGCTGGCGCAAATACCCCGACGCTCCTTTGTGAGCGCGCTCCGTTGACAGCACGCTCTGGGTATCATTGCTTAGAACGGGAGATGAAGCATGAGAAGCGTTTTGATCATCGTTATCGCCTGTGTTTCTTCGACTTTCCTTTATGGTTGCTCCGCGGCACCGAAGCCTAATACGACAAACACGGCACCGAAGCCTAATCCGACAAACACAATCTCGTCGGATGAAGCGAAACCCAATACGACGGACATAATCTCCGTGGACCAGAGGGCTGGCACGTTCGTGGCCCTCGCTCGCCGAGATCACACAACGGACCGCATACTTGCAAGGTGTGGAACCGTGTGTCCGAGCCCCGGCAAGAACTTCGCCGGGTTTTGGTCTCTCCCCGCTTCGCAGGTTGCATTTGATGTGATTAAAGAAACGGAAACTGAGGGATTGCAAACGCAGTGATGTGCACTCAAAGTAACCTCCACAAGGGTACTCCGGCTCAAAAAAAAAGTCGCAGAGCCTGTATCCGATTCCAGAGCGGCTATATCTTTTAATTAGAAGACGATTTCGGCAGGACGCGGCTTCTCGGCGGACGCTCTCCCTGACCGGCAGTTGCCGATAAGATCGGCCTACGCCCGAGCGAAGGACAGTGTTACCGCTGTCCGGTGTCACACCCTATCCCTGTCTCAAATTAGTCAATCCAGGCATCCCGCCACGGCGGGATTTTTTAATTGCGTCCCCACTGTGCCTGCGCCAAAAAAGCCTCTGCCGTCAACCGCAGTCACCCAAAAGCCGCTCTTCCTGGAAGGGCCAGCTTAAGCCGTGCCGAAAAGCAAGCCACAGATGAGGGCTTTAACAGGCTGCGGAAAAACTAAATTTTTTGAAGGGGACGGCCTTCAGGCCGTCCATAAGTGCTTGTAATTATGTCCGGCTTCAGCCGCTGAGGGTACGGTCTTCGCTCGCTGTTCGACGTTTTTCCGCAGCCTGTTTAGCCCCTGGTTCAGTCGTTTAGTGCTCAGGATTGTTTCCGACAATCGTTTCGGATACGACGCGCCACAGCAGGGGCTGAAGCCCAATTCTCTTTGCATCCTTTACGGCCCGACTAAAGTCGTGCCCTGATACAAAAACCCGCTTTGTCCGGGAAGGATAACGAGATGGAATCGGGAAATTGAATGTTGCAGACACACCACGAGCAGTCCCAGCCTGGAACCGGGACTGCCCGCGCTAAGTAACGCTGGCCTACGCCTGGACGGCGACAGCACCCTTTTCCGAAGCATTGGACATCGCCGCTGCCGGAACACCTTCTTTTCCCTGACCCGGCTTGCGGATGTCGATGCCGCCCTTGAAGAAGGCGCCATCTTCGATGCTGATCCGCTGTGCGATCACATCCCCGGTCAAAGAACCTTCGCTGCGGATGTCCACACGGTCGCTGGCATTGATGTTCCCGCGCACCTTGCCCAGAACCACGACTTCACGGGCAGAGATATTCGCGGAAACCTGACCATTGCGGCCCACCGTAACCCGGTTGCCAGGTAGGTTGATCGCGCCTTCGACCTTGCCGTCGATGTACAACGACTCGGAACCCGTTACTTCGCCCTTCACCACCAGGCTCTTGCCAATCGTCGCCTGGTCGGCAGCTGCCGGGGATGCGGGTGAGGTGCTGGAAGTGCGGGTGCTGGTTTGTTCGTGGCTCGAGGCCGTGGGTACGGACGGGCGCGTGGGCTCCGTGCTAGGGGCCTGCGAGGGACTTCCAGGTTGGTTCGGTTTCCACATCTGCTTTGTACTTCCTTTCGTTTACTTCTGGATACAGGCCCCCGAACAACCCTGCGGAGCTGTTTCCGCATTTCAGGGCAAATCAGGCGGAACTGTTAGTTTCCTTCTCATTGCTTGCCCGGCCAACGCCATGCAAGCGGCGCAATCCTTGCTCTTCTCTGCATCTTAATCACGCTTAGCGCAAAATTGAAATCCCCCATTCCGAAACTTTCGGACTTCGGGTGTGGTCGACCCATTAGTATCAACAAAGGCATGGCCTTTGGTGCCTGTGTAAATCTGCCCAAAAATACCCGGAATGACTGACCGCGAGCTCCTCCACCGCATTGAACGTTCCGCCGGCCAGCGTGCTGGGTACAAGCAACTGGTGCGCGAACTGGGCCTGGGCGGAGGCCGGGAACGCCGCATGTTGTTGGAACAACTGGACCGCATGACCGCCCGTGGCGAACTGATTAAGGCCGACCGCGATCATTGGGCGCTCCCCCAGGCAGCCACTCGCAACAATCTCCTCGCCGGCCGTTTGGATGTGCATCGCGACGGCTTCGGATTCGTCCGCCCGGAAACGCGCCAGGCCGGCGGCGACGACGACATCTTCATCCCTCCCAACGAGATGAATGGCGCCATGCAGGGCGACCAGGTGCTGGTCGAACTCGCGCCGCCCAGGCCCGACGGCCGGCATAGCGGACGCATCGTCAGGATTCTTAGCCGCCGCAATCCCACGGTCGTAGGGATTTTCCATTATGCGCTTCAAGAACACGCCCCGGGAAATACCGTCACGCCTCTGGACGAGCGGATCACGCAGCCCATCCTCATTCCCTTTGGGCTGGAGCACGCGCCCGCGCTACCCAGCGGAACTCCGCATCGCGTCGTTAGTGAGAACATCGGCGCGCAACGTCGTTCCGTGACCTCCGACCTGGAAGGTATGGTCGTGGATGTGGAAATCACCGACTGGCCTACCCCAACGCGGTCCGCCCGGGGTCGGGTCATCGAGATTCTGGGCCGTGAAGACGATTTCGGTGTGGACGTCGAAATCGTCATCCGCAAGCATCATCTTCCCCATGTTTTTCCGTCCAATGTTCTCGATGAGGCGCGCGCTATCGCACATCTGGATCAAGCGGAAATTGTCCGCCGCCGGGACTTTCGCGACCTGCCCATCATCACCATCGACGGCGAGACCGCCAAGGATTTCGACGACGCCGTCCTCGTCCGCCGGCATGGGGGCGCAGACGGCACCTGGGAGTTGCAGGTCCACATCGCCGATGTCGCCCAATACGTCACTCCCGGTTCGGCTCTCGATCTGGAAGCCCGGCTGCGCGGCACATCGGTCTATTTTCCCGATCGCGCCGTCCCCATGCTTCCCCAGGAACTTTCGAGCGACATCTGCAGCCTGCGTCCAGGGGAAGACCGCCTGGTCCTCTCCTGCCTCATGTTGATCGATCCCGACGGCGAGGTCCGCAGCTATGAGGTTACCCCGGGCGTCATCCGCTCGGCCGCCCGCATGACCTACACCCAGGTCCACGCGGTGATCGACGGCGATCGCCAAGTGCGGGAGCAATTTGCTCCGCTGGTGCCGGATCTCGAACGGATGTACGAACTCGCGCGCCTGCTGCATCGCAAGCGCGAGCGGCGCGGATCGATCGATTTCGACTTGCCCGAGCCGGTCATTGAATTTGATGCCCGCGGCGCCATGCAGAGCATCGTTCGTTCCGAGCGCAGCTGGGCCAATCGTCTGATCGAAGAGTTCATGCTCTCTGCCAACGAGTGCGTCGCTTCCTGGTTGCAAAACCTCAACGTACCATCACTGTATCGAATCCACGAAAAGCCGGAAGCTCGCCGCGTAGCTGAATTCGAAACTGTAGCGGCTACCTTTGGCTACTCCCTCGGTCTTGGCACGCTGCCGGTGAAACGCGTGACCATGAAGTCGGAGCGCCGCGAGCAGCGAGGCCGCGCGCCGGGCCGGGGTCATCAGCCACGCCAGTATGAGATCGCGGAAGATATAGCCGTCACCCCGCGCATGTATCAGCAACTGGCGCTCAAGATAGCCGGCAAGCCAGAGGAGCGCATCCTTGCCCACCTCATGCTCCGTTCCCTGCGCCAGGCGCGCTACAGCGAAAAGAACGAAGGCCATTTCGCCCTGGCCGCGCCCTGCTACACCCACTTCACCTCGCCCATCCGCCGCTACCCCGACCTCATCGTGCACCGCATAGCCAAAGCGGTCCTTGCCTCCGGAGAGAGTGGTATGGGTGTACTGGCGAAGCATACGGGGACTAAGGCCAGGGAGCGGCATCCGGAAGCAAGGCACGAACCAACTCCGGTCCAACAATCTCCGCAGCAAGCTGCTCCGCTGGGTGAATCCGAGCTGGCCGGCATCGCCTATGAATCCAGCCAGTCCGAGCGGCGAGCGGAGGAAGCCGAGCGCGAGCTGATGGAATGGAAAAAGGTCAAATTCATGCAGGACCGCATCGGCGACGACTTTGACGGCATGATCCTCAGCATCACCAAGTACGGATGCTTTGTCGAACTCGACAACCTCTTCATCGAAGGCCTGGTGCCGATCCTGAGCCTGCAGGGTGACCACTACACCTTCCGCGAGAACACGCGCCAGATTATGGGCGAGCATTCCGGCCGCCGTTATTCCATGGGCGACCGGGTGCGGGTGGTCCTCGACCGCGTGGATTCCGTGCAGCGGCGGTTACAATTTTCCATCCTGGAGGAGGTTGCGCCCATCCGACTGGCCCGCCCTGCCAAGGCCAAAACCAGGTTTAAGTCCGCTAAGGCGCATCCCTACATTCCCCCCAAAAACAAGGTGCTGCGCAAAGGCAAACAAAGGTCGAAAAACAAGCGCCCGGGCAAGAAACGCAGCTAAGCTACGAATCTCTTACAATGAAGAAAGCGATGGTTTCCGGAGGAAAATTGCATGCCACACATGGTCGTTTGTGCGCGCTACAAGCAGGAGATGGAAGGGCTCGACGAGACTCCGTTCGACAGTGATTTTGGTCAAAAGATCTACGACCATGTCTCCAAGAAGGCTTGGTCGGAGTGGATCGAGCGCCAGAAGATGCTGCTCAACGAATACCGTTTGCAGCCCTGGACACGGGAAGCGCAGGAGTTTCTGGTGGAGCAGATGCAGGAGTACTTCTTCGGCGAAGGATCCGCACTGCCCAAGGAATATGTCCCACCAACTCACTAAGCTGGTTCAATCTCACGCTTTTTGAAGGGTACGACCTTAGGTCGTACGTAAGCCATTGCAACAGGTCCGGTTTTAACCGCTGAGGGAGCCAGCCTCATCCCTCCCGGAGTTTCCCCCCAGCCCAAGCGGTCGTGTACACTCAAGAGGTTATTTTTGTCGTCGGGACGTGGCTCAGCCTGGTAGAGCACTCGCTTGGGGTGCGAGGGGTCGGCAGTTCAAATCTGCCCGTCCCGACCAAACTTCCAACCAAAAACATTGGCAGTGGCCTTAGCGCGTAGCTTCGTGGCTGCGGCGCTCGCGGCGCACCCGGCCTGCCTGCAAAAGCACCAGCGCCAGCGGGAGTCCCGCGTAGAGCCGGCGATGACAGTGGCGGCAACGCACCGGGTATTGCAGCAGTAACAGCCGCTCAAAATCTTTCATGCGGAACCGCGACAAACGAAAACTGGAAGAGGAACACTCGGGACAAGTCACTGAATTCACCGGTTTTACAAAAGGCTGAGGCGGCTTCGTAGTGGACTTCGGCTGAGCGAAATGTCCCGTTGCTTTTTTAGCAACGGAAACTGTGTCTCGCGATCTTTCCTAAAGCCGAGTCACTGTAAACCGCTTTATAATCGATCCGGCCCGTGCTTACGGCTACTTTAGCACGGTCACCGGCTGTCCTCGATGACTATCGGCAGCTGATTTAGCTTCCCTGCTTGGTGTACAAGCACTCCTCTGCGGCAATTTCACATACGGGAAGGGACGCAGGATGAAGTTTTATACAAGGATGAGGTAAACGATGGTTTGGGATGTCTCGTTCACATGCGACATTTGCGGCCGGAAAAAGCTTGAGGCCAACCACTGGTGGATGCTGGTGCTGGGCGATGTCCCCTGCTTCGACGAGGGCCAGCCAGGGCAACGCTTCACTCTTATGCCGTGGAATAAGGCGGAGAGCGGCAACCCGGACTTCTACCACCTCTGCGGGCAGGGCTGCGCCATGCAGGCCATGGAGCGCTTTATGAATCACGGCAGCATCGTGTCCGATGGCGCTTTACAGGGCGCCAGTGACACTTAAGATCTACAGTTCGAAGAGACCGGGCTTTGCGGCCGGAGCAACGGGCCGCTCCTTTACTTGTAATTGCGGCGTTGGAGCCGCAAGCACACTCAGGATCTCGCGCAATTCCTTGCGCACTTTGTGCATCCGGGCCTCCAGAAGCTGCACCGACTGTTGGTGCTGTGGCAAGGGGAGTTCCGGCTGTCCGCTGGCTCGTTTGCTCCGCGTTTCCGCCTGGATCGCCTGCCGGGCGCCGGCAATCGTGTAACCCTCGTCGTAGAGCAGCCGCTTCACCCGTAAAGCCATCTCCACATCGCGCCGGCGATACAGCCGTTGACCGGTACCGCTCTTATTCGGTTTCAGCTGGGTAAATTCCGTTTCCCAGAAGCGCAGAACATAGGGCGCTACCGAGCACAATCGGGCAACCTCACCGATGCGAAAATACAGCTTGTCGGGAATCTCCGGTTTTTGCGGGGCACGTTGTTGAGGCAGGTGAGTAGCCATACTGATATTCAGGCGGTAACCGTACGCGGACCCACCTTCGCTCAGAAGTATAGGACAGCTTCCGTGGCCATCGAAGCTTTTCTTGCGCTGTCCGGTGGATTTCTGACCGGAATACACCAAGTATGACAATGCCTTCGTTTCTCTAAATCGCAGCTGTTGCTCGCACCAGAGATTCAACGATCGGTTCGCGCTCCCGGCTGCCGTGCGGCGCTGCACGAAGGTACTGTGCGGGCCAGCTGGTCAGGTCCCCGAGCTCGCTGGCTGCTTCCAGCGGCCAGTATGGTTTCCGCAGTAATTCTCGCGCCAGGAGAACTGCGTCCGCTTGTCCTGTGCGCAGTATGTGTTCCGCCTGCGCTGCTGCGGTAATCATCCCCACTGCGCCTGTCGGAATCTCCGCTTCACGCCGGATACGCTCTGCAAACAGTGTCTGGTAACCCGGTCCGACCGGCATCACGGCCGTAGCCGCCATCCCCCCGGACGAGACGTCGATGAAATCCACTTTATGTTGCTTGAGCACCTTGGCCAACGCTACCGACTGGTCGATGTCCCAGCCACCCGCGGCCCAATCCGTTGCTGAAATGCGTACCAGCAGGGGAACTTCGCCGGGCAACACTGCGTGCACGGCGTCCACCACTTCCACCAACATGCGGATGCGATTTTCAAACCCGCGGCCGTATTGATCGCTGCGCCGGTTACTTAAGGGGGAGAGGAATTCATGTAGCAGGTAGCCATGTGCCGCATGTAGTTCGATCAGGTCGAAACCCGCCTCCAACGCCCGCTCGGAGGCCACGCCGCGCGAAGCCAACACTGCACGGCCGACGCGAGGGGCTGAGATCACGGGCCAGCGGGGCGATTGAAGGAACGACAGATTGACGCGGGTGCGGCCGATCAGATGCAATACCTCTTTTGCCGACAGAAAACTCCGGGGCCACACAAAGTTGAGGTGTCGTGATAGTTCGGCAGCAACCTCTTCGCGATAGGGCGTAGACAGGCCGAAGAAGCTGAAGTCGATATCTGGCTCCGGCTGTTTGGCCTTGGGCAGCAACCGATCGGAATAGCCGAGCTCGACGTAGGCGACCTCGCTCGCGTGGCCGCCCGACACCGTGACCCAGTCCTTGAGCTGCGACGTCTCGAGGCCGAGCGTGCTGCCCGCGGCGTCGGAGTGGCACTGCAGGCACTGCGTGCGGCTCGGGTACTGCCAGGACCGGCCCGGTGCGATGGTCTCGGTCTTGCCGCCCGGCAACAGGGTCGCGTCCTTGCCGTCAGCGTTCCACTCGTACGAGTAGCCGGCCCAGCCGCCGTCGTCGTGGCGCATGAGCAAGCGAGTCTCGATCCGCTTGTCGTTGATCGAGAACGTCTTCATCACCACCGAGCCGATCGGCAGGTCGAAGTCTTGATCGGCGGTGATCGTGATCGTCTGGCCGTCGGGCAAGCCGAAGTAGCGGTCCTTGTCGGCGCCGTCTTCCCACAGCGGCGAGTTGACGTTGTACGGGATCAGGCCGGCCGAGGGCTTGGTCGCATCCTTCGTGTCGACGCAGCCGGTCTCCGACAGGTGCTGCGGGAAGGTGTCGATCGGCACCGAGCCATTGGGCGCCAGCTTGGAGATCTTGCCGTTGAGCTGCAGGAGGTAGACCTCGCCGTCGTGGCCCTGGGCGAACGACGACAGGGTGCCTGGATCGACGTTGAGGATCAGGCGCGGCGTCGGCCGGTTGTTGGCGTCGTAGAGCAGCGCCCACACGTTGCCGGTCACGTTGTCGCCGTAGATGTACGTGCCGTCGAGGCTCGGCATCGTCGCGCCGTGGTAGATCACGCCGCCGATGATCGCGGCGGCCTCGGTGCGGCCGTGGGTGACGATCGGGTCGATCAGGCCCGGCGTGTTGCACAGGTCGGTCGTGCTGCCGCGCTTGTAGAAACCTTCGCAGGTGTTCCAGCCGTAGTTGCCGCCCTTGACGTCGCGGTCGATCTCTTCCCACGTCGACTGGCCGACGTCGCCGACCCACAGGTCGCCGGTGGCGGTGTCGAAGCTCCAGCGGAACGGGTTGCGGTGGCCGTAGGTCCAGATCTCGCCCTTGGTATTGGCCTGGCCGACAAACGGGTTGTCCTGCGGAATCTTGTATTGGCCGGCCGGCGCATTGATGTCGAGGCGCAGGATCTTGCCGAGCAGGGTATTGAAGTTCTGGCCCGACTTGCACGTATCGTTGCCGTCGCCGCCGTCGCCGAGGCTGAGGTAGAGCATGCCGTCGGCGCCGAACTGGATCGTGCCCGCCTTGTGGTTGGTGAACGGCTGGCCGACCTTGAGGATCTCGTCGGCGGTCTGACCGACCGTGGCGCCGCCATCGGTGCTCTTGAAGCGCGCGACGATCGACGTCATGCCGGCGTCGTTGCCCGCCGCCGCGCACACGATCGCCGGATCGCCCGCCGCCCTGGCGCGCGTGTACGACAGGTAGAGCTCGGGCGTGGCCGGCCACTGCGGGTGGAACGCGAGGCCGAGCAGGCCGCCCTCGCCGTTGTTGTTGACCGAGACGGTCACGAAGTCCTTGGTGTCGGCGTCGCTGGTCGCGGTGGTCGGCACGACGCGGACCTTGGCGG
>Ga0137412_10004397_pt1 | contig 11256 bp, 4 predicted proteins | sample CZODoug2_1_16fun_FD_122160 | JGI IMG/M metagenome (GOLD analysis project Ga0137412, IMG submission 122160) | Vadose zone soil fungal communities from Angelo Coast Range Reserve, California, USA - CZODoug2_1_16fungal (Hybrid Assembly) | ecosystem: Environmental > Terrestrial > Soil > Vadose zone... | reverse complement strand
GTCCCTGGCAAAGGCTCCGGGGTGGTGCACGCCGCCGGTACGCCGATCGGGATCGCGACCTGCTGGGAAGTCATTTTCGACCGAGCACTGCAGCATTCGGTCCGCAACGGCGCTCAGCTGCTCGCGGTGCCCGCCAACGACGCCAACTTCAACCAGACGATGAGCGAGCAGCAGTTGGCGTTCTCCAAGCTTCGTGCGGTGGAGCTGGATCGGTACACCATGGTGTCCAGCAACGTCGGGATCTCGGCCCTGGTCACCCCCGACGGCCGTGAGTTGCAACGGACTCGGTTCTTCACGCCCGGCTACCTGGACAGCCAGGTCCGCCTCAAGACAACGCTGACGCCGGCCGCCCGGTGGGGCCCGATCGTGCAGGGGAGCCTGGTCGTCGCCGCTCTGGCGATTCTGTTTGCTGCGATGCTGCACAATGGATGGTTCGCGGATCTGAACCGGCGCCTGTCAGCGCTGGGGAAGCGCTTCGGCCCGGGGCCGGAGAAATCCGACGACGACCCGCCCGGCGACGACGTAATAGCCGACGGCCCGGCTGTAAAAGTGGTTGCGGCAAGCGCCGAACTCGACGAGGACGGCCGAGATTCAGCCCGGCAAGGGCCAGACAAAGGAGACATATGACCACCGGCGATCCGGTGTCGCGGGTTGCGGGCGATCGTCCCACCCTGCGCACCCTGGTGATCATCCCCACCTACAACGAGCGGGAGAACCTTCCGCTGATCCTGCAGCGACTGCACAAGGCACTCCCTGAGGTGCACGCGCTGGTCGTCGACGACAACAGCCCGGATGGCACCGGACAGCTGGCCGAGGAGCTCGCTTCGGCGAATCCCGACCGGATCCACGTCATGCACCGCACCGTCAAGGACGGTCTGGGCGCGGCCTACCTGGCCGGATTCGCCTGGGGGCTGAGCCGGCAGTACACCACACTGGTCGAGATGGACGCCGACGGCAGTCACGCGCCCGAGCAGCTGCACTTACTGCTCGAGGCCGTCGACGCCGGCGCTGACCTGGTCATCGGCTCGCGCTACGTCGAGGGCGGCAACGTGCAGAACTGGCCGTGGCGGCGCTGGGCGTTGTCCTGGACGGCCAACACCTACGCGCGGCTGGCCCTGGGAATCGGCATCCACGACATCACCGCCGGTTACCGGGCCTACCGTCGCGACGTTCTGCAGAAGATCGACCTCGACCACGTCGAGTCGAAGGGCTACTGCTTCCAGATCGACCTGACCTGGCGCGCCATCACCAACGGGTTCGTCGTCGCAGAGGTGCCCATCACGTTCACCGAGCGTGAGCTCGGCGTGTCCAAGATGAGCGGATCCAATATCCGCGAGGCAGTGGTGAAGGTGGCGCAGTGGGGCATCGACGGACGCCTGCACCGCAGGCGTCAAGCACCCGTTAACCGCTGAACTAACTCCGGGGCCGCAGATCAGCTGCCGCGACGGCGCGTTCTGATCAGGTCGAGACGCTCCTTGAGCAGTTCATCGAGCTCGTCGACCGAGCGTCGCTCCAGCAGCATGTCCCAGTGGGTGCGGGGCGGCTTCACCTTTTTCGGCTCGGGCAGGTCACCTTCGATCAAGGTGCCTTCCATGCCGTTGCGGCACAGCCAGTTGCCGGGGATCTCGGCATCGTCGGCGAACGGAACATCGAATTCTTCGCCGTTCTCGGTGCGATAACGCGCAATCTGGCGCGGCGCCAAGTCGTGGTTGCGGTCGGTCTCGTAGCTAACGGCTCCAAGGCGACTGCCTCTTAGGACACGATCGGCCATTGGTACCCACTCCTCTTAAAGTCTTCTTAACACCTAGCGCCCTGAACAACGTCGCAACCGGCGAGGTAGTTCCCGGGTATCCGGGCGACCCAACATTCCATGATACCGGGATTCGGACGGCACCCCGACTAAAGTCGGCCCCGTGACACGCCGCGTCCGCTCGCAGCCATGCCGTTGGTGTGGCCGCGACGTCGCCGACAGCGGGATGGGCCGTCGCCGCCAATACTGCAGGCAGTCGTGCCGGCAGCGCGCCTACGAGCAGCGGGCCTCGATTAACGGCGTCAAGGGTGCGTCGTTGCCCCCCGATGCGGTGGTGCTGTCTGCGGAGGAGGCTACTGACCTCTCCGACCGCGTCTACCAGGTGCGATGCGCAGCGGAAGACGTCGCTACCGCACTGGACGAAGGTGCGGGCGCGCCGGAACTGCGGGAGCTGTGCGCGACCCTGATGCGCGCCGCCGAGGCCGCCGACGGGTGGCGCTGACCGGGCTTTAGCCTCGGCTGACTGGTGGCGGGTACAGTCTCGCCATGGATCGCTGGGCAACGCCGGAATCAGTTGCGGACCCAGGCCATGGATGGGGTGGGCGAGTCGGCGCCCGCCGACGATGTTTGCCGGTCGAAGAGCAGGTTCGACGTCAGCCGTACGGCGAGTGACTCTGCTCCTCATCCAGGGCCGCATTCCGGATTGAGCGACGACCGACGTTAGGCGAGGGGTAACACATGGCTGACCAACTTCAGCATGCAACCGAGGCGTTGCGGAAAGCTCTGGTCCAGGTCGAGCGCCTGAAGAGCAAGAACCGGGCGCTGCTGGAGCGCACCGGCGAGCCGATCGCGATCGTCGGTATGTCGTGCCGATTCCCGGGCGGGGTCGACTCACCGGACAGCCTGTGGGACATGGTCGCCCACGAGCGCGATGTGATGTCGGAATTCCCGACCGACCGCGGCTGGGATCTGGCCGGGCTGTTCGACGACGACCCCGATGCGCCGCACAAGTGCTACGCGCGCGCCGGCGGATTCGTCGACGACGTGGCGGATTTCGATGCGGGGTTCTTCGGCGTGGCACCGAGTGAGGCGCTGGCCACCGACCCGCAGCACCGCATGTTGCTGGAGTTGTCGTGGGAAGCGTTGGAGCGGGCCGGAATTGACCCGACCACGTTGCGGGGCAGCGCCACCGGAGTGTTCGCCGGAATCATCGCGCAGGGCTACGGGATGCTCGCCGAAGAGATCGAGGGCTACCGGCTGACGGGTATGACGTCCAGCGTTGCGACCGGCCGGGTGGCCTACGTGCTTGGGCTGGAAGGCCCGGCGGTGTCGGTCGACACCGCGTGTTCATCGTCGTTGGTGGCCTTGCACATGGCGGTGCAGTCGTTGCGGTCGGGGGAGTGCGATCTGGCACTGGCCGGCGGAGCGACCGTCAACGCCACGCCAACGGTTTTCGTCGAATTCAGCCGGCACCGGGGCCTGTCTCCGGATGGCCGGTGCAAGCCTTTCGCGGGGGCGGCCGACGGCGTCGGCTGGTCCGAGGGCGGCGGAATGCTGGTGGTGGAACGGCTTTCGGATGCCCAGCGGTTGGGCCATCGGGTGCTCGCGATGGTGCGCGGTACTGCGGTCAACCAGGACGGCGCTTCCAATGGGCTCACTGCACCCAACGGTCCTTCCCAGCAGCGGGTGGTGCGCACGGCGTTGGCCAACGCCGGGCTGAGCGCCGGAGAAGTGGACGTGGTCGAGGCCCACGGCACCGGAACGACATTGGGCGACCCGATCGAAGCTCAGGCGCTGCTCGCGACCTACGGTCAGGATCGGCAGACGCCGCTGTGGTTGGGGTCGATCAAATCGAACATGGGTCACACCCAGGCCGCCGCCGGCGTGGCCGGTGTGATCAAGATGGTCCAGGCGATGCACCACGAGCTGCTGCCGGCGACGCTGCACGTGGATGCGCCCAGCCCGCATGTGGATTGGTCGGCGGGTGCGGTGTCGCTGTTGACCGAAGCCAAGTCGTGGCCCGCCAAAGGTCGTGCCCGTCGTGCCGGGGTGTCATCGTTTGGTATCAGCGGCACCAACGCGCACGTGATCATCGAGGAGTGCCCGCCGGCTGAGCCCGCCGAGAGTGCTCCGCAACCGCCGGTGGTGCCGTGGGTGGTGTCGGCCAAGAGTGCAGCGGCGCTGGCGGCACAGGCCTCTCGACTGGCCGAATCCATGGGTGCCCGTGAGCAATTAGGCATCGCCGACGTTGGCTGGTCGTTGGCGGGGCGGTCGACCTTTGAGCATCGCGCGGTCGTGCTCGGCCACGATCGAAGCCAGTTGCTGGCCGGACTGGGCGAGCTGGCCGACGGAATGCCTGGCGGTTCGGTGATCACCGGCCACGCCGCACCCGCGGGCAAGACCGCTTTCGTGTTCCCCGGCCAAGGCTCGCAGTGGATCCGGATGGGCGTCGAATTATTAGATACCGCGCCAGTTTTCGCCGCCGAGGTGAACGCCTGTGCGGAGGCGTTCGCCGAGTTCGTCGACTGGTCGTTGATCGACGTACTGCGCGGCGTGCCGGGCGCGCCGAGCCTGGACCGCGTCGACGTCGTCCAGCCTGCGCTGTTCGCGGTGATGGTCTCGTTGGCCGAATTGTGGCGGTCGATCGGGGTACGCCCGGACGCCGTCATCGGTCATTCCCAAGGCGAGATCGCCGCGGCCTACGTCGCCGGCGCGTTGTCGCTACGCGACGCCGTGCGCGTGGTCACCCTGCGCAGCAAACTGCTGTTGGCGCTGTCCGGCCGCGGCGGGATGGCCTCCTTGGCATGTGGAACCGATCAAGCGCGAGAGCTGTTGGCACCGTACGGCGATCGGGTCAGCATCGCCGCGATCAACGGGCGATCGGCGGTCGTGCTCTCCGGTGAGGTGGCCGCCCTCGACGATATCGTCGCCCAGTGCACCGAGCGTGAACTTCGGGCCCGCCGCATCGACGTCGACTACGCATCGCACTCCGTCGCCGTCGACGCGATCCGCGAGCAGCTCGCCGAGGCGCTGTCGGGTATCGAACCGCAATCGGCGCGCACCGTCTTCTTCTCCACGGTCACCGGCGGCATCCTGGACACCGCCGAACTCACCGCCGACTACTGGTTCCGCAACATCCGCCAGACCGTCGAATTCGCCTCTGCGGTGCGTACGGCATCGGCAAGCGGCTACCGGACATTCATCGAATCCAGCCCGCACCCCGCCCTGATCGCGGGCATCGAGGACACCGCCACCGACTGCGTCGGTGACGCCGCCGAAGTTACCGTGGTGCCCACTCTTGGCCGCGAAGACGGCGGCCTGACCCGGTTCCTCAGTTCAGCCGCCCAAGCGTTCGTGTCGGGTGTCAAGGTGGATTGGCGCGCCGCGGTGCCGGGTGCCGGGTTCGTCGAGTTGCCGACATATGCCTTTGAACGACGGCGCTTTTGGCTCTCCGGTGACGCCGCTGCGATCGACGCCGCCGGCTTGGGGCTGGGAGCCAGCGAGCACGCGCTGTTGGGTGCGGTGGTGGAACTACCGGAATCGGGCGGCGTGGTGCTGACGGGTCGGCTGTCGCCGGCCACCCAGGGTTGGTTGAACGATCACGCTGTCGACGGGGTGGCCGTGTTCCCTGGTGCAGGCTTCGTCGAGTTGGCGATCCGGGCCGGCGACGAGGTCGGCTGTGCGGTGGTCGACGAGTTGACTTTGCAGGCGCCGTTGCTGCTGCCGCCCTCCGGGTCGGTCGCCGTACAGCTCGTGGTGGGCGCCGCCGTGGGGGCACCTCCCGCTTGCGGGGGCGAGTCCGGCCAGCGCAATATGTCCGTATTCGCCAGGGACAGTGCGGATTCCGTATGGACCTGCCATGCGACGGGGCAGTTGTCATCTGGACCGGTCGAGCCGGGCGCGGATCTGTCGGTGTGGCCTCCCGAGGGCGCGACTCCCGTCGATGTGACCGACGGCTACCAGCGGCTGGCGGCGCGCGGCTACCAGTACGGCCCGGCGTTCCAGGGGTTGACCGCGCTGTGGCGTCGCGGCGAGGAGCTCTTCGCCGAAGTGACGCTGCCGCAAGCGGCCGGCGGTGTCGGCGGATTCGGTGTGCATCCGGTGCTGCTGGATGCGGCACTGCACGCGGCGGCGGTGACGCTCGAGACGGCCGAAGTGGCCGAGATAGCCCTGCCGTTCTCGTGGCAGGGCGTGTCGCTGCATGCGGCGGGCGCGTCGTCGGTGCGGGCGCGGATTGCGCCGTCGGGTCCGTCGGCGGTCTCGGTCGAACTGGCCGACGGGCTGGGGCTGCCGGTGTTGACGGTCACGTCGATGATCGCCCGCCCGATTTCCCAGCAGCAGTTGATGGCTGCGGTTTCCGGTTCTACCGGGAATCGGCTCTTCGAACTGGCGTGGTCGCCCACGTCGGCCGCCTCACACGCCGAGACGCCCGCGTACGAGGTGTTCGAGTCCGTATCGGCGGCCGGGGATCCGGTGTCGGCCAGCTATGAACGCGTGCACAAAGCCCTAGCGGCGTTGCAGTCGTGGTTGACCGAACATGATTCCGGCGTCTTGGTGGTGTCGACGCGGGGCGCGGTGGGGTTGCCGGGCGAGGACGTCACCGATCTGGCCGGTGCCGCGGTGTGGGGGTTGGTGCGTTCCGCCCAGACTGAGCATCCCGGCCGGATCGTTCTGGTGGATTCCGATGCGCCGCTGAGTGATACGACCGTGGCACAGCTGCTGGCGGTTGGTGAGCCGCAGCTGGTGGTGCGGGGTGAGACGGTTCACACCGCGCGAGTCCTCGCCAGCCGCGCGGTGGACGGCGTGCTGGTGCCGCCCACCGACGGGCCGTGGCGGCTGGGTCTGTCGACCGCGGGCACCTTCGAGAACCTGCAACTCGAGCCGGTTCCCAACGCCGACGCGCCATTGGAACCCGGCCAGGTTCGGGTGGCGATGCGCTCCATCGCCACCAACTTCCGCGACGTCATGATCACGCTGGGCATGTTCACCCACGATGCGCTGATCGGTGGCGAAGGCGCCGGTGTCGTCGTTGAGGTCGGCCCCGGGGTCACCGAATTCAACGTCGGCGACGACGTTTACGGATTCTTCCCGGATGGCAGCGGCACCCTGGTCGCCGGCGATATCCGGCTGTTGCTCCCGATGCCATCGGACTGGTCGTACGCCGAAGCCGCTGCGATATCAGCCGTTTTCACCACTGCCTACTACGCCTTCGTTCACCTCGCCGACGCCAAGCCGGGCCAGCGGGTGTTGGTGCACGCCGGTGCCGGTGGCGTGGGAATGGCCGCAGTGCAGTTGGCGCGGCACCTCGGACTGGAGGTGTTCGCCACCGCCAGCCGTGGCAAGTGGGACACGTTGCGGGCGATGGGCTTTGACGACGACCACATCGGCGATTCGCGAACGCTGGAGTTTGAAGACAAGTTCCGTGCGATCGTCGGCGAGCGGGGCATGGACGTCGTGTTGGACTCGCTGGCCGGTGAGTTCGTCGACGCCTCCCTGCGACTGGTCGCTGCGGGCGGGGTCTTCCTCGAGATGGGTAAGACCGACATCCGCGACCCGGGAAAGATCGCCGAGGACTATCCCGGTGTGCGCTACCGTGCCTTCGACCTCTTCGAGCCTGGCCGCAACCGCATGCACCAGTACATGCTGGACCTTGCCGAGCTCTTCGACGCCGGCGTGCTACGGCCGCTGCCGGTCACAGCCTTCGACGTACGGCGTGCGCCCGCGGCATTGCGGTATCTGAGTCAGGCGCGTCATACCGGCAAGGTCGTGCTGTCGATGCCGGATGCCTGGACGCAGGGCACCGTGGTGGTCACCGGCGGAACCGGCATGGCGGGTTCGGCGCTGGCGCGCCACTTGGTGGCCAATCATGATGCGCGGCATCTGTTGTTGATCAGCCGACGCGGCGCCGATTCGGCCGGTGCTGCGGAGTTGGCCGCGGAGCTGTCGGCTGCCGGCGCCGAGGTGTCGGTGGTCGCCTGCGACGCGGCGGATCGTGCGGCGCTAGCCAAGGTGATCGCGGACATTCCGGTGCAGCATCCGTTGTCGGCAGTCATTCATGCCGCGGGCGTGCTCGACGATGCGGTCGTGACGTCGTTGACGCCGGAGCGGGTCGACGCGGTGTTGCGGGCCAAGGTGGACGCGGCCTGGAATCTGCATGAGCTGACTCAAGATTCGAACGTGTCGGCGTTTGTGCTGTTCTCCTCGATGGCTGGCCTGGTGGGATCGTCGGGCCAGGCGAACTACGCGGCGGCCAACAGCTTCCTCGATGCGCTGGCCGCTCACCGTCGCGCACATGGTCTGCCGGCGATGTCGCTGGGCTGGGGTCTATGGGACCAGGCCAGCGAGATGACCGGCGGGCTCGACGACGCCGGCCGGGCCCGGCTGGCGCGCACCGGCGTGAAGGCGCTGTCGTCGGTGGACGCGCTACAGCTGTTCGACACCGCGATGGTGGTCGACGAGCCGTTCCTGCTGCCCGCCCACATCGACACCGCCGCCCTGCGGGCCAACGCTGCCTTGGTCCCACCGATGTTCGTCGATCTGATCAATGCGCCGGTTCGTCGGCGGGTCGACGACTCGCTGGCCGCCAGCAAGTCCAAGTCGGCTCTGGCGCAACGCATCCACGGCCTGCCAGAAGCCGAGCAGGACGCTGTGCTGCTGGATCTGGTGCGCTCACACATCGCGACCGTGCTGGGCAATACCACTCCGGAGGCCATCGATCCGGACAAGGCGTTCCAGGAGTTGGGCTTTGACTCGCTGACCGCCGTCGAGATGCGCAACCGGCTCAAAGCCGCGACCGGGCTGGCGCTTTCGCCGACGTTGATCTTCGACTACCCGACACCGAGCCGGCTGGCTTCGTATTTCCGCACAGAACTCGCGGGTGTGCCACAGGAAGTCAAGAACGTGCCTGCGGTGCGGGCCACCGGAGACGATCAGATCGCGATCGTCGGTATGGCGTGCCGTTATCCGGGCGGAGTCAACTCCCCGGAAGACCTGTGGGACATGGTGATCGAAGGCCGCGACGTCGTCACCGAATTCCCCGTTGACCGAGGCTGGGATCTAGCCAATCTGTACAACCCCGACCCTGATGTTCCCGGCTCCTGCTACACGCGCACCGGCGGCTTCGTCGAAGGCGTCGGGAACTTCGACCCGGCATTCTTCGGAATCGGCCCCTCAGAAGCGCTGGCGATGGATCCCCAGCAGCGGATGTTCCTCGAACTGACCTGGGAAGCGTTGGAGCGGACCGGTATTGACCCGACCTCGTTGCGGGGCAGCGCCACCGGTGTGTTCGCCGGGGTTTATGCCCAGGGCTACGGCATGGGCGCCGCCCAAGCTGTGGAGGGCTTCCGGCTCACCGGACAGTCATCGAGTGTGGCGTCCGGGCGGGTGTCGTACGTGTTGGGGCTGGAGGGCCCGGCGGTGTCGGTGGATACCGCGTGCTCGTCGTCGTTGGTGGCGCTGCACATGGCCGCTCAGTCGTTGCGGTCGGGGGAGTGCGATCTGGCGCTGGCCGGCGGCGTCACCGTCAACGCCACACCCGACATCTTCGTGGAATTCAGCCGCATGCGCGGGCTGTCCACAGATGGCCGCTGCAAAGCGTTCGCCGGCGCCGCCGATGGCACCGGATTCTCCGAGGGCGGCGGGATGCTGGTGGTGGAGCGGCTTTCCGACGCGCGACGCTTGGGGCACCCGGTATTGGCGGTCGTAAGCGGTTCCGCGATCAACCAGGACGGCGCGTCCAATGGACTGACCGCACCCAACGGTCCCTCACAGCAGCGGGTGGTCCGCTCGGCATTGGCCAGCGCGGGACTGACCGGGGCCGACGTCGAGGTGGTCGAAGGCCACGGCACGGGCACCACGCTGGGCGACCCGATTGAGGCCCAGGCGATTTTGGCCACCTACGGGCAGGATCGACAGACGCCACTGTGGTTGGGGTCGATCAAATCGAACATGGGCCACACCCAGGCCGCCGCAGGCGTCGCCGGTGTGATGAAGATGATCCTGGCGATGCGCCACGAGGTGCTGCCGGCGACCTTGCACGTGGATGCGCCCAGCCCGCACGTGGATTGGTCCATGGGCTCCGTGCAACTGCTGACGGAACCGCAGCCATGGAAGGGCCAGTCGGCGGATGGTCGGGCGCGTCGGGCGGGGGTGTCGTCGTTCGGCATCAGCGGCACCAACGCGCACGTGATCATCGAAGCGGTCCCGCCGGTCGAGCCGGCCGCTGGGGCAAGCCCGGCGGCACCGCCGGCGGTCGTTCCGTGGGTGGTGTCGGCCAAGTCGACGGCCGCACTGGAGTCTCAGGCCGCGCGGTTGGCCGGATTTATCTGCGCGCGTAGCGAATTGGCCGCCGCAGACGTCGGATGGTCGCTGGCAGGTCGCGCCGCGTTCGAGCATCGCGCGGTGGTGCTGGGCGCTGACCACGACCAGTTGCTGACCGGATTGGGCGAGCTGGCCGACGGCCGGCCGGGCGCGTCGGTGATCACCGGGACCGGGCTGACCGGCAAAACCGTGTTCGTCTTCCCCGGCCAGGGCTCGCAATGGCTCGGCATGGGCATGGGCTTACACGCCACCTATCCCGTCTTCGCCGAAGCGTTCAACACCGCGGTCGGCGAGCTGGACCGCCATCTGTTGCGCCCGCTGCGCGAAGTGATGTGGGGCCACGACGAAAGCCTACTGAACACCACAGAATTCGCTCAGCCGGCACTGTTCGCCGTCGAGGTTGCCCTGTACCGTTTGCTGGAGTCCTGGGGAGTACGGCCCGACTTCGTGATGGGCCACTCGGTCGGCGAGTTGACCGCGGCGCACATCGCCGGCGCCCTGTCGCTGGAGAACGCCGCGCTGCTGGTGGTCGCGCGGGGCCGGTTCATGCAGGCGTTGCCGTCCGGCGGCGCCATGTCGCGCTGCAGGCCACCGAGGACGAAGTGCGCCCGCTGTTGACCGACAACGTCGGGATCGCCGCGATCAACGGACCGTCGTCATTGGTGGTCTCCGGAGACGAGCACGCGGTGACCGCCATCGCGGACCGACTGCGCGCCCAAGGCCGGCGAGTCCACCAGCTGTATAGCGGAGTTTCGGGCGAGCCGCGATGGCGGCCTGCAGTACGGTCTCGGCCACAACCTCAGGACCGTCAGCGCCCTCGACCACCTCTTTCACACGCTTATCCATGGCCGAGCGCACCTCGCGGTACGCGTCGAGGGGGGCGTCGGGCGCCATGAAGTTCGCGTTGAAAGGCGTCTTGATATAGGCAGGCTCAATGACCGACACCCGGATGCCCATCGTGCGCAACTCATGGTCGAGCGACTCCGAATAGCCTGCGACCGCGTGCTTGGTGGCGGAATACAGCGCCATATAGGGCATGGGTAAGAAACCCAGCACAGAGCCGATGTTGATGATGCGGCCGCTACCTTGTTGCCGCATATTGGGCAACACGGCACGCGTCATGCGGATAATCCCGAAGAAGTTCGTATCGAAGATCGCGCGGGCCTGGTCAATCGAACTCTCTTCTG
>Ga0137412_10004395_pt1 | contig 11262 bp, 9 predicted proteins | sample CZODoug2_1_16fun_FD_122160 | JGI IMG/M metagenome (GOLD analysis project Ga0137412, IMG submission 122160) | Vadose zone soil fungal communities from Angelo Coast Range Reserve, California, USA - CZODoug2_1_16fungal (Hybrid Assembly) | ecosystem: Environmental > Terrestrial > Soil > Vadose zone... | reverse complement strand
CTGCCCGCCAACCTGCATGTCGGCGAGAATCGGTTCCCACGTCGCGTCGTAGTCATACATGTCGTGCGGTGTAAACTGATAGTGCCAGACGATTTCGCCCGTCTTCGGCCTAATCGCGAGCAACGAAGCGGTATACAGATTGTCGCCGGGCCGTTTCGTTGGATTCCACGGACCCGCATTGCCGGTCCCCCAATATACAAGGTCGAGCTCTGGATCGTATGAACCCGTGATCCAGGTTGAGCCGCCTCCGTGCAAATAGGAGTCGCCCGCCGGCCAGCTTTCAACCCCTTTTTCGCCGGGCCCGGGAATGGTGTAGCGGTGCCACAAATGCGCGCCCGTCTCCGGATTCCACCCGTCCAGAAATCCGCGCGTGCCGTACTCGGCGCCCGACATGCCGGTGATCACCACGCCGTTGGCGACCAGCGGCGCGGCGTTCATTGAGTAGCCCTGTTTCCAGTCGGCCGCCTGCTGCCGCCAGATCTCCTTGCCTGTTTTCATATCAAGTGCAATCACGAACGCGTCCAAGGTAGTGCGGAAGAGCCTGCCATCCAGGATGGCGGGTCCCTTGTTCGAGACTCCGCAGCAAACAACGCGCGTCATTTCATTCGGCCAATCGACGGGCGTCTTCCAAATCTGTTTTCCAGTCTCGATGTCAATCGCCACGGTTGCCTTGGCATCAGTGACATACATCACGCCGTCATACACGAGCGGCTGCGCTTGCTCGCCCCACTGATTGTCCAGACTCAAATTCCAAATCGGTACAAGCCGCTTCACATTTGACTTGTCGATCTGTTTGAGAGGGCTGTAGCGATTCTGACGATAGCCCATCCCATACGTCAGAACGTTGTCGGTATTCTTTCCATCGTTCTTCAGATCGTCCAGCGTCTGTGCCGACGCCGGAGTCATTGCAATTAATAAACCAAATGTGGTGATCACCAAGGGTTTCATGACGTCCTCCCCAATTCCACTGTCACAACTCGGCGGAGCCGCAACCAAAAATGCGTGCGAGGTGCAAATAATTCAACATTAAGTCGTAGAGAGAAATTGGCTTCTCTCTTTCCGTCGTCTATCCCTATTCCTCTCCACAAAGCCCTCAGTGCTCTCCGTGGCCGTTCTCCGTGTTCTCTGTGTTAAATCCGAAAAGCACTACCAAATCGGATATACGCACACGATATCAGTCCACTACCCGCCACCCGGCGAACCCAATTTCTTTACGGCCATTGCGCGCCTAGCTATGGTACCGCCAATGCTCCAAATCCTGAATTCCCCATTCTCGTCCGCAGCAGCCCTCGTGTTTTCATTTCAGATCATTGCGAACCTCTATGCCACCAGTTAGGATGGCCAAATGAAAATCCAAATCATAAATGTAATCCGTGCGATTTCGCTGGCCGTTGGTGCGCTGGTCCTTGCATTTCCGGCATGGCCTCAAAGCGCCGATACCATTCTCGTGAACGGCAAGATTTTGACAGTCGACAGTCAGTTCTCGACTCGCGAGTCCATCGCCCTACGGGATGGCAAAATCATGTCTGTCGACAGCACTGTTGAAGTCCGAAAACTGGCTGGTCCGCAAACGCGCGTAATCGATCTCCAAGGGCACACGGTCATCCCTGGCCTGATCGATTCCCACATGCACGCGATTCGCGCAGGCCAGGCCTTCGGGAGCGAGGTGAATTGGGTTGGCGCGGCAACTCTCGCCGAGGCGTTAGGCCGGATCCACGAAGCGTCGCTGAGGAAAAAGCCGGGCGCCTGGCTGATCGTGGCGGGCGGTTGGAACGTGGCGCAATTCAAAGAGAAGCGCCGGCCCACTCAAGCGGATCTCGTTGCAGCGGCCCCGAACAATCCCGTTTACATTCAACTCGGCTACGACTGGATCGTAATGACGCCTGCTGGGTTCAAAGCTTTGAATATCAATACCGACGCCGACTTGCCGCGTCCCGGAAAGCTCGAAAGAGACGCGAACGGCGCCCCCACAGGAGCCATCGACGGAGGCGGCAACAACGACGTCGCTGTCGCGCTGTTCGACAGACTTCCTCATCCGACTTTCGATGAGCAAGTCGCGGGCACGAAGAGTTTTTTCCGCGAGCTCAACCGCCTGGGCTTGACGGCCGTCGGCGATCCCGGCGGGAATAATGTCAACCCCGAGGATTATCAGCCCATCTTCAAAGTCTGGCGCGATGGCAAGCTGACGCTTCGTGTGGCCTACAGCCTCTGCGGGCCCACGGCCGGCCACGAACTCGAGGAATTGAAAAGTTTGACGCAAATGCTGCCGCTGGGTTTTGGCGACGGCATGTTGAAATTCAATGGTCTGGGCGAACGAATCACCTGGGGAATGAACAACAATGACAGTCCCACCGCCGGCGAAATGGACAAGTTGTACCAAATAGTAAAATGGGCGGCCCAGCGAGGACTGCCCGTCACGATCCATTGGCCGAAAAACGAAACCGTGGACGCACTTCTCTCCACGTACGAGCGCGTGAACCAGGAAATTCCGATCGCCAATTTGCGCTGGTCCGTCGCCCATCTGAACAATGCATCGCCCCAAAGTCTGCAGCGAATGAAAGCAATGGGCATAGGCTGGACCATTCAGCGCCCGAACGCCGCATCGGTGGAAAACGCCAAGGAACTAGGAGTAATGATGGGAGCAGGGACGGACGCCCACCGCGTCGCCTCTTACAACCCCTTTACCGCGCTGGAGTGGTCTCTCGTTGACAGTAAAAACGCCGGCGGCGTGCAGCGCGGCCCTGCCCAGACGCCCACCCGTGCGGATGCGTTGCGCGCATACACGATTGGCAGCGCCTGGTTCTCGTTTGACGAAAACAAACGAGGCTCACTCGAACCCGGCAAACTCGCCGATCTAGCCGTTCTGACGAAGGACTACATGACCGTGCCCGCCGACCAAATCGGCAGCATCGAATCCTTGCTCACAATGGTCGGCGGCAAAATCGTCTACGCATCCGGCCCTTACGCGAGTTTGGAAGGCGCCCACTAGAAAAACGCGAGCGACCTTGCGGTCGATTCGTGGATTGCACCAAATTGTAATGTGAGGGGTTTCTGATCGCAGAGCGAGTATATGTACAGGATTGGATTGCCTGGTCCACCTATCCGATCAACAAGCACTGGTTAAGATGGTGGGGCTGGAGGGAGTCGAACCCCCGACCTAAGGTTTAGGAAACCTCCGCTCTATCCAACTGAGCTACAGCCCCGCACATTTATTTATACACGACGGACTGACAGTTGCCAATGCAGTTACCGAATCTCGCGGCGGGCTAACTCTGTCGCCGGGAGTCCCGGAGGGACGTCGCAACGTAGCCCACCGCGCTTGCCCTGAACGAAGTGAAGGGGAAGTTGTGGGAATATACCCCCATGATTACCAAAAAACCCCGGCAAGGGTGACACTTGGAACTCAGCAACACGAAAATAGCCGCTGCCAATGGACTTGATTTCAGACGGAGGATTGTTTTTCCAGCAAAGGAAGCGAAATCACTTCGGCTGTGCTGCCGGAAGCATCGAGTTGCGTTCCCAGAGCGGAATGTTCGCGCCGCACGTAGCCCAATCCAATTCGCCGGCCAACCAAGGGAGAAAAACCCGCGCTGGTGACTTGGCCGGCTTCTTTTCCGGCAGGATCCCCGGGAACGAGCAGCTTCGTCCCCGCCGCGGGCGCTTTCCCGTCGAGAAACTGCAGCCCGGTGAGCCGCCGGTTTGCATGCCCGCGCGAGCGGACTCGCTCCACGATTTCCTGACCCGTGTAGCAGCCTTTCTCATAGCTGATGTGGGAGAGTTCAAGGCCTGTTTCGTGAGGGATATTCTTGTCGTCGTAATCTTGTCCAAACCACGCGACGCCGGACTCCAGACGAATCGAATTGAGGGCTTCCATTCCGGCGGGCAACCCTCCGTTCGCTCGGACGCGGGGTGCCAACTCCTGCCACAGCGCGTTGAGCTGTTCGCGCGCGACAACCAGCGTCGCCGCGGGATGCCCCACCCAGGTGTGCCGGACGATGCGGCAGGGAATTGAGCCGAGTTTCGCTTCGACGTGGGCCGCCTCAGGCATGGCCGCAATGTCCACCTTCGCCAACGCGGAAATCAGTTCAGCGGCGCGCGGCCCCAGGAGATCGAGCGTTCCCGTGGAAGGCGTCCAGTCCTCCAGGGTTACGTCATCCATGATTATGAATTTGTCGAGCGTGGAAAATGTGCGATCGCGCACCATCGCGTGGGAGAACGCCAGAATCCGGTCAGCGAGCGCCAAAGTTTCGACTTCGGCGAGAATGTGCCCCTGAGGCGTTAGGAGGAGTCCGACGGTTCCTTGCCCCGCTTTGAGGTCGCGCACATTCGATGTTAGAACTGCGTTCAGGTACCGTTGCCGGTCCGGTCCGGAAAGAGAGAAAAGCGCGCGGAAATTTGAATCCACCAGGGCAACCGCACGGCGAAGGGCGCGGTATTCAGACCCAAAATCGCTAAAGCGCGTCGGCAGGACCGTCCCAAAATATTCACCCATCTCCGTGTTCGCGGATACGTGCAGGCTCAGCAACGGAGTTTCGATCGGCGTGAACAGTATAGGATTCTCCATATAAGCAATCCCATTATAGCAGAATGCACTTTTACCCGGCGGGCTAGAACGGAACCGGAGTGGCCACGCAGGCGTCTAATAAGGTGCGGATAAGCTCTCCAGTTATGACGGTTGTGCCGTTATGAACCATGGAAAAGAGCGGAAAACCGTCATTCTGAGCGCCGATTTTGCGCGAAGAATCCCTCCTAGTTTTTTGTTTTGAACCGGGAGGGATTCTTCGCTTCGCTCAGAATGACAACCAAAGCACTCTTTCCCAACATGTTTAGGCGCGACGACATGCTCAATTTGGTTCAGGGGCTTAAATCCATGAAGGCCGAAACTGCAATTTTCCGCGAACTACTACGTAGGTATACTTAGAGGATGGAATTTGGGCGAGGAACTCTTGTCCCCGCTGGCTAGATCACGTGCCACGTCGCGGCACGGTAGTTGGTATCGGGTACGGGCTCTACGTTTACGCGGAACTCCCCGATCGGATCGGGGCGTGGAGCCCACCATAGAAGGGTTTGTATGGAATTGACAGCTACATTGCGAATGGCCTTCCGCGCCCTCGGGCGCAACAAGATGCGGACCGCGCTGACCATGCTCGGCGTCATTATCGGCGTCGCTGCCGTAATCTGCACGGTGTCGATCGGTGAAGGCGCGACGCAGAGAATCCAGAACGCCATTGAGAACATGGGCGCCAATATGATCTGGATCGAGGCCGGGGGCGTAAACCTGAACGGTGTTCACACCGGAAACGGCCAAACGAAAACGCTCACAATGGATGACCTCAAGGCCATACAGGATCAGATTCCACTCGTCTCGCACGCCACGCCAAACGTGGATGGCCGGGCACAGGTCGTTTTCGGAAATCAGAACTGGTACACGTCCATGCGCGGGATTTCCCCGGACTTCCTCTTTGTGCGTAAATTAGCTGTCGAACGCGGGACTTTTTTTGGCGAGGATGAAATGGATCGCGCGGACAACGTGTGCGTTCTTGGCCCCACTGTTGCCAACATCCTGTTCTTGCGTGATAACCCCATTGGCCAGACCGTGCGCGTCAACAACCAACCCTGCAAAATAATTGGCATTCTGGAACCGAAGGGGCAGTCTGCGACAGGCCAGGATCAGGACGACATGATTCTGATGCCGTATACAACGGTGCAGAAGAAGATCAAGGGCATCAACTGGCTTGACGACATTTGGGCCTCGGCGAACACTGCGGACGCTGTCCCGGAGGCCGAACGGGAAATCACCGATCTGCTCCGCGAGCGCCACCACATTCGCACCGGCCAGGCCGATGATTTCAATATCCGCCATCCAGTCGAGATCGCCAACGCCATGGCCGACTCCGCTCGAATGATGGAACTCCTCCTGGCCAGTATCGCTTCCATCGCCCTATTTGTGGGCGGCATCGGAATCATGAACATCATGCTCGTGTCCGTGACCGAGCGCACCCGGGAAATCGGCGTGCGCATGGCTGTCGGCGCCTCCGAGAGAGACGTGCAAATGCAGTTTCTCAGCGAGGCGATCGTCATGAGCCTGATGGGAGGCGCCATCGGCCTGGTTCTCGGAATGCTCGGCTCCACCCTGATTGCACGAATCCTGCAATGGCCCACGGCCGTGCCCCTCTCCGCGATCCTGATCGCGTTCGTTTTTTCCGCATGTGTCGGCATCTTTTTCGGGTACTACCCGGCCTGGAAAGCTGCCAGCCTCGACCCGATTGAAGCGCTCCGCTACGAATAGCCGCGCCTGGAATCGCCGTCAGTGAGGCGTTCGCTTCTTGCGAGATGTCCGATGCTATATTGGGGTCCATGCAAGAAACATCTAAACTCATTCACGAAATACTTCCGGTTGGAATGTTGCAGTGCAATTGCCACATTGTTGGCGATCCAAAAACTCGCGACGCCCTGGTGATTGATCCTGGCGACGACGCCGATCGGATCCTTGAGGTCATCCATCGCCACAAATTGCGTGTTTCCGCCATCCTCATCACGCACACGCACATTGATCACGTCGGAGGACTGCGCCGCATCCAGGAGGCGACTGGCGCGCCGGTTCGAATGCACGCCGACGATCTGGAGCTTAATCGCATGCTGGACGCCCAGGCCGCATGGATCGGCTGGAAACCGCCGGAAAAGGCGGAAGTCAGCGAGTTTTTGCGCGATGGCGACGCCGTCCGCTGGGGACGCTTCGAAGCGCAGGTCCTGCACACGCCGGGTCATTCGAAGGGCAGCGTCTGTCTCTATGTGCCCTCCGATATGCCGGACACCCGAGCCGCCGCCGTCGCCGCGAAATCCACTGAAAGCGAACCTGGCAGACTCTTCGCCGGGGACACTCTGTTCGCAGGAAGCATCGGCCGCACGGACCTTTGGGGTGGATCATTCGAATCGATCATGCGTTCGCTGAAGGGCAAGGTCCTGGAACTCCCCGACGACACAATCGTCTATCCCGGCCACGGTCCCACTACAACGATCGGCAACGAAAGAGAATCAAACCCGTTCTTGGCAGGGAAGTGATACCCATTCGAATGTGATTTTGGATTTCGACCGGCGGCCCCCGGCAAGAACCTTAGAATGATAAGTGGCGGTTGGTCGCTCTAAGCGTGCTCTGTGGCTCCGTAACTCCGTGGGAATCGTTTCCGCGGCACTAATTTGTCCGCAAACGGTTTTCGCGTTCCGCCCGCAAATCTTCCATCACGCTCTGAATGAGCTCCTTGGCTTTTCGCAGCTCTTCCGTGATGATTTGAATATCCATCGTGGGTTTGGCGGGGTCGCGATGGCTGTGGCAATAGACTCCGTGCTGGCCCACAAGCACCATCGCATTCGTTACGCGGTCCAGCGTCACTGCAAGGCGCCCGCGGTGCGCTCCCAACATCTGCTCGTAATGCTCGATCTCTTCCTTATGATCTTCAAATGCGGACATGGGTCCTCTCCTGCCTGCTGCAATAGGGGTACGGGCTCCGTTTGGAGTTCGCCCCAATATTGTTCTCTATACATCCAAACTACGCGCATATCCCGAAGTGTGCAATCTCTGGAAGGCATACACCTGCTGTGGATGCCGCCTGCTCTAAATCCTGTTGCGCGTCTGGAACCTTGCCTTCTCCACAAACTTTACTCTCTGGGGAACCAGACCGATAATCCAGAATGACTTACGAGCCGCTCTACGAACGGTTCGAGGTTTTGGGGTCAGACGGCACCCGTCTCGGCGTACAATTTGTCCGGTCAGGATTTCTAGCCCAGGGGGACAGGCCTGAACTGTTTTTCTTTCGAATAAACGAAGAAGAAACAGTGGTAGCGATCTCAGGCGCGAGCTTGGCGCGGTTCGAACGTGGGCGGCGCCGGCTGTCGCGTGAGCAGAAAATTGACTTGGCCGGACGATGGCTGAAACGGCAGATGGAAGCTGCGATGCCACTTAATTCGGGGAGCCTTTACATTCAAGACGATGAGCTGGCATATCTGGGAAACGAACTCGATTTTACTGAGTGAGGTAGCGATGAGACGCTCCGATTTGGTGCAGACGGAGACCAAGGGTGCGACTCCGCGCACCACGCAAATCGTTTTCGGCGAACGCCAGCACCTTCTTCGCGTGCTGGATTCGCTCGAGACCACGCAAGTCCCGCAAGTGCGCCTCAACCAGGAGCGCCGCGTGATCGAGGAACTTATCCACGAGCGTACCAAGGAACTCAACCATATCAATTCGTCTAGGGATGAGAAGGTCGGCCTGGTCCTGAACGCCGACTCGAAAGCCGAAATGCTCGACAAGTTGGTGCGCGAGGCGCCGGAATCCGATTACTATCTGCTCCGCCTGATCAGCGAACACCCCAAAGTTCCTTCGAAGACACTCGCCCGTCTGGCCAAGCATCCCTACGCTGCAATCCGCGAAAACGTGGCCCGCCATCCCAACGCTGACGCCACCACTCTGGCATGGCTCTCTCGCGATCGCAGCCAGCCGCTTTGGTACCTCGTGGCCTTCAATCCCAACACCCCCGCCGTTCTGCGCCGCAAACTGCAAGAGCGCTTGCGCAAGCTAGGCCAAAGCACTTCCAGCAAGTAGGAATTTCGAAATTGGAGTTGGTGTCCAGTTAATGGGAAGGTCCGCCGCCGAATTTTGAGTTTAGAAGATCCTCTTCTATCGGCCTTCAAGGCAACTCAGCGCCCACCATTCGCCCCCAGGTATTTCTGTAGCGATTCCTTGTAAGAATCATTTCCCGGATTCATCGCTAGCGCCTTTTGCTCGGCTTCAATGGCCTTGTCCGTCTGTCCTGCCGCGAAATACGCCGCAGCCAAAGTATCGAGGTAGTTCGGATTGTTCGCGGCAGCGACGGCCTTGGTCGCGAGAGCGATGGCCTCCTGAGGATTTCGGACACGCGCGTTTTTGGAAGTCGCGAGCAGCAAGGCGAGGTTATTCATGGCGCCCGCGTCGTTTTGCTCCACAGCCATTCGATACCACTTCACGGCCTCGACGGGATCCTCAGGCACACCGTCGCCGTTCTCATACAGGACTCCCATGCCTACTTGTCCCGCCGCCAGTCCCTGTTCCGCGGACTTGTGCATCCAGTTCACTGCTTCTTTCACATTCCTGGGCACGCCGAGACCTTGCGTGTACAGGACGGCCAGATTGTGCTCGCTTTGCGCGTCGCCCTGCTCTGCGGCGAGACGCAGCCATTTGGCGGCCTCCGCGTTATCCGCCGGGACGCCGCGGCCCTTAAAATACATTTCGGCCAGGTAACGCTCAGCGACCGGGTTGTCCTGATCAGCGGCCTTGCGAAGCCATTTCACAGCCTCCGCATCGTCTTTACGAACGCCGTCGCCGGTCAGGTAAACCAAGCCTATTTGCACTTGTGATTTGACATCTCCCGCGGCAGCCATTTCTTTCAGATCGGCAATTACTTTTTGTTTCGCCGACGCTTGCGTTGAGGATTGGGCCAGCGCCAGTCCACGCGGCTGGAGAAGCAGTCCCGCCACCAACGCGATCACCCCTAATTTGATCATTGTTCGCCCACTCGTAACGGAAGCTTACCACGGTCCGTTCGCGCAGGGAGCATTTCTAACGGTGAAAAACGAGAGGATAAATTAAATGAAGACTACTTCCCAGCCCTCAGCGTACTCTGTGGCTTTTCTCCGCGCCCTCCGTGTTAAATTCCGAAAAGCGCAACACAGAGGACACAAAGTTTCGCAAAGAATCACAGAGAAATCGAAATTTGTTTTTCTGCCGTTCGATTTTTCAGGCCAAATATTGGACCAGGGATTGTGGAATTCTTTGGCGGCTGGGCTCGGGCCTTGTCGCCTGTGTGTGATTGCGCGCCTCTCGGAGGACGCGCGCCCGCATGGATTGGAGCTTTTCTCTCAGGCTGAGCGGGTCCATTCCCGCGGAGGAACATACAGACACAAAATCCTTGTTGTCGTAAAATAGGAATTCTTCCGCAATACGGCTGTCGCGCAAGGGGCCGTTCATCCATTCTTCAAGAGTCTTTGCAATGACGGCCCGCCAGAGCCGCTGCTCGGCCGTTCCATGATTCCGGTTCTGATAAACGGAGCTCTCAAACATGGGTCCCCCCTGGATTGTTTTGTATTTCCTGACTTTACTTACATATGCAGGCAAAGGACCACTTATTCGATGCGAACACTGAAAAGTAAAGAAATCCACATAACGAACCAGAATCAAATTCGTATTGTTAGCAGCAAAAGGCTTGGAGCCGGCCCACGTCATGCCTTTTTGGTCACCAATGTCTTCTTTACCCCAACGGCATCCAGCCTTAAAAGTCTGAAATTAAGGTATTGACCTGAATTTTTGCGTCGTTCATATAGAATTTACAAACTCGTGACGCACCGAATGCCTTGTATGGTACCCACATTGCTGCAAGTAAAATGGCCAACTCGCCTACCGTGTTACCCATTTCATGGTTGATCCATTGCGGACGAATCTTGAACCGCATTGCGGTTCTGCGCGCCCTCCGACCATAACACCCAAGAGGGGCCCAGATTTCAAACGGTCTTCGTCTGTCCGCCGTCGAGGTCAATCAGAGCCCCTTGCAGCAGCCGCGATTGTGGCGAAAGAATGAACGCGGCGAGGTTCGCAACATCCTCAGGTTCACCCAACCGCACGACGTTTGCCTTGCGGACAAGTTGTTCGATGGCGGCATCGATATCACCGCCGCGTTGCGCCGCTTCCGATTGCAGCAAAAGTCGAAGCCGGTCCGTGCGCACTGATCCCGGATTGATGGCGTTCACTTGAATTCCGTCACGGATACCGAGATCCGCTAACGCCTTGGTGAACGACATGCACGCGCCATTGACCGATCCTCCGATTGTGAATTCCGGGCCGGGAGTTCGCCCGCCGATGCCGATAATGTTGAGTACGGAACCGTGACGCTGTTTGAGGTGATGCCACGCCGCCCGCGTCAGCCTCACTGCGCCGTGGAATTTCAGCGCGAACCCGTCCATCCAATCCGTCTCCGTCAATTGCAGGAAATCGCCTCGGCGCGTTGCTCCCGCGTTGTTCACGATGATGTCGATCCCGCCATACGCCTGGAGCGCGGCTTCCACGAGAGCAGCAGGAGCTTCGGGAGCGCGGAGATCCAAGGCCACAGGCGTTGCCGTACCCCTGCCAGCCTCGATTTCCGCGACCACCTTGGAGAGCGCAGCCATGTCGCGCGCGGCGAGCACGAGGTTTCCACCGTCGCGCGCCAGGCGCAGCGCGATGGCCCGGCCTATCCA
>Ga0137412_10004394_pt1 | contig 11262 bp, 6 predicted proteins | sample CZODoug2_1_16fun_FD_122160 | JGI IMG/M metagenome (GOLD analysis project Ga0137412, IMG submission 122160) | Vadose zone soil fungal communities from Angelo Coast Range Reserve, California, USA - CZODoug2_1_16fungal (Hybrid Assembly) | ecosystem: Environmental > Terrestrial > Soil > Vadose zone... | reverse complement strand
GCTTTGGTGACTACGATGTCGCGTGGAGTCAGCGCCACGAAATGTCGTTCCGCGGGCACACGTTGGTGTGGCACAACGCGCTGCCAACTTGGTTTCGCTCGTACGTAAACAGTAGCAATGCTAAAACCGTGATGACCGACCACATCACCACCGTGATGAAGCACTTTGCGGGCAAGATGTATTCTTGGGATGTGGTGAACGAAGTGGTGCGCAACATCGACGGGCGACCTGATGGTTTGCGCGCTTGGCCCTGGTTACAACCTATCGGGCCGGAATATATAGACATCGCATTTCATACCGCGCGAGCCGCCGACCCTCACGCCAAATTGATTTTGAACGAGAACAACATCGAGCACGACTTGCCGGCACACGACCAGAGGCGAGCCACATTGCTGCAATTGCTGCAGAGTATTGATGTTGCTGAAAGCGGTGCGGTCGTCGAAATGCACGTCGATCATCGCCTGCGCGGTCATCCAGCTTTCCATTTTACGTCCACCGTCGCGCAAATAATCGTTCAATTGCGGCAGCAGCGCGGTCTTCAGCAGGCAAAACACCGGATGGCGTTGCCGGCGGCCATTGTGTTTATCGCCGCCGCTATCGTCGCTGTCGTCGCCGTCGGTGACGGCCAGCGCCCCGCAGACTATTCCGGCCACGGCCAGAGCTCGTTTCAGCATGTATTCCTCCCGCAGGTCGTCGTTATTGAAAGGAGACCAGAGCTATTGCCGGGGGTCAACCACCGGCCGATATTAAATCCGATTAAGCCATGTCGAGGATTTGCACCCGATGAGCGAGTCTGTGGCGGCGGCAAAACTGATTTCGGCGCTCCTGCTCACTTGATGCCCAATGACTTCTGGTCCAACCTGAAGCAGTTCCTTCTCGAACGCCCGGTCAAAATTATCGAACGCAAGGACGCACCCTTCACCAGGAATTCCTTTGGTTCCGGCCTTGGCGAAAATCTGAAATTTTTTCTTTCAGGGCCCAAGGCTCGCAAAGGCCCCGTAAATAAGCGCCTGGAAGTGGATTGGGGCGGTAATTTCGGCGGCTTCATGGGGCAGTTGAAGGAATTTTTCTCTCCCACCCGGGCGGTGATGCCCGCGGGGATTAAGCCGGTCCAGGTAAAAGAGATCTGGTCCAAGGATGAAAATTTTGGCTGGACTCAGGCCATCGCCCTCGCCGCCCACGCCGTTATCATCGCGCTTTTGATCGTTCCGTTCCTCACCAACATGCTTCCCACTACCACCCAGGCGAAGAACAAGCTGGATGTGACGCCGCTGGATATTTCGCCCTACGTGGCGAAACTGCCGGCGGGAACCAAGCAGGCAGGCGGTGGCGGTGGAGCAAACGACCATACGAATACTCCGGTGAACAAAGGCAAGCCGCCGCGGTTCGCTATGACGCAGTTCGCAGCTCCGACATTGCACCCCAATCCGCAGCCGAAGCTTCCCATGGAAGCGACGCTTCTTGGGCCGCCGGATCTAAAGATTGCAACCAATCTTTCGAGTCTCGGCGATCCCCTGGCAGCCGGTCCGGGCGATTCGCTCGGGCATGGGAACGGCACGGGCATAGGTTCCGGCACGGGCGGGGGCTTGGGTCCCGGCGAAGGCGGGGGCACTGGCGGAGGTGTGTTTCGCGCAGGCGTGAACGGCGTGGGGCTGCCGACATGCTTCTATATGCCCAACCCACCTTATTCGGACGAAGCACGTAAAGCAAAATATTCGGGCGTTGTGCTGGTGGAAGCGGTCATCACCGTAGATGGGCGCGTTACCAATCCCCGCGTCATCAAGAGCCCCGGCCTGGGCCTTGATGAATCCACCACAAATACCATGCGCACCTGGCGTTGCAAGCCGGTCACCGGCCCGAACGGTAAACCCGTTCCCGTCCTGGTCCCGTTCGAAGTCACCTTCCGCCTTTACTAGCTGTCCTCCGCAACGGAATTAGCCAGGCGACCACCCTACTTTTTTGGTTCTTTGCTCCACTCACTGAAATTTCGGGCAACCAAAGGTGTGAATTCGCTTTCTCATTTGCACACAGAGCGGCTCCCGGTTGTATCTTCACTCGGCGGCCTTTCCCCTCAGAAGGAGATCCGTTATGCCCTTCTCGGTGCCGGAATTTACCCCCAGAAATTCTGCAGTTTCTGACTCCTGGCCACGCCGTGTCGTTGAGAATTTTCGTATCGCTTTCTCGATGCCAGACTGCGGGCTTCATCCTACAAACGAGGCCACGGCTCCCTTTTCAATCGTCGAAACCTCCACGCATTATGGCTCCGGGCAAAGCATTTCGGCCTTTGTCCACTTGGCATTTCTTGGCCTCTTGTTATTTCTTCTTGTGTCCACCACTGGGAAAGTGCCCGGACTCCGCCCGACTCTACTCCCTGGCCTAAACGGTCCGCTTCACTTCTTTCCGCCGCCAGAAGCAAAACCAGGAAACCCCTCTCTGGGTCGCCGCGGCGGCGGCAGTGAGAATGGTTCAGAACCCGCGCGCACCGGAAATCTTGCACCACCATCTTCCATGCCGCTTGCGTCGCCGCGGCTGACTCACTCGGAGCGGGTAGATTTGCCCGTCCCACCCGCAGTGTTCGATCCCAGCGCGCCCTCCACCGTTCAAGTCGTCACGGGGCTCGGCCTGCCCTGGGCGAAGAAGGACATGAATTCCGCCGGGAAGGATGGGGGGCACGGAATCGGAAACCAACCGGGCGACGGCATGGGGGACGATGACGGGAACGGCGTGGGTGCCAGCGACATCGGCGGTAATTACGCCAACGTAGTTTCCGAGCCCGCTTGCCTTCATTGTCCGGAGCCTCCGTACACCGATGAGGCGCGCAAGGCAAAACTCCAGGGCAATGTGACTCTTCGCGTGCTAATCGGCGCAGACGGTCGCGCCGCGCGAATCCAACTTGTGAAAGGCCTCGGCTTGGGCTTGGATGAGCAGGCCCTGCAAGCTGTCCGCTCGTGGCGTTTTGTTCCCGCGCGGGACGCTCGCCGCCAGCCGGTGCCCACCTGGGTGACCATCGAAACGCGTTTCCAGCTTTTCTGATCCCCTGTAGCTCCCTTGTCCGCTTAGGGCACGCGTTGCACTTGTTTCCCGGGACCGCCCTGCACCCTTCTGCTACGATGAGGCCATGCGAAACAGAGTGTCCCTCCTCGTATTTTTCTGCTCTTTCTTCTCGCTATGCCAGGCGAGTTTTGGACAAGGCGCCACCGGTACGCTGGACCTGACCGCGCGCATCTCGCCAAGCGGCGCCCGCCCCGAGCCTGTGCGCCAGTTCACTTTTTATATTTTGACAAAAAGTTACGCCGACATCCTGAAAGAGGCCGCGGACCAATTTCCCCTCGCCGAGCGCGAAGAGTTCATCAACAATCTGAAAATCTCTCCGGAGTTGAAAGCCTGGATGAAGGAACACGCCGTCATCGACCTGACCGCCCCGGATATGGACAAGCTCATCACCCCCGAAGACGTTATGAACATCCCCGAATTCTTCGCCGGTTACGAACGCTCGAACAGCGGCGGAGTCACCGCCGGCTTGCCGATGCCCAAATACCGCGAAGCCGACGCGGAAGCCAATCCCGCCAAGTACTTCAAACTGAAACAGGAGTACATGTCCGCGACGAAAAAATTCGTCGAATCGCATCGTTCCACGATTTCCGGCATGGAGACCGAGCTTGGCGCCGTAAACCCCAAATATAAATGGGACAAAGCCCTGCAGGAGCACAATCAAAAAGTAGCGCAACTCGCCCCCGACCTTGCGCAGACCAAATACCTGGCGGCAAAAGGCGACACCGACCTCGACGGCCACCTGATTATAAGAGGGCTTCCTAGTGGCAACTATTGGGTCAGTTCTCTGGGACTGGACGCGGCCGCCGGCGACCGGCGCCTGATCTGGGACGTTCCCGTAACCGTGCAGCCGGGAGCCCCCACACAGATCATTCTCTCCAATATAAACGGGCAGAACTTCAACTCAACGCGTCCTTGAATTGCGCTATTCTGAATCCATGGGCACCCCCATTCTGTGGGTTGGGTTCAATCTATTAGTCCTCCTCGCACTGGCCCTCGATTTGGGCGTCTTCCACCGAAAAGCTCACAAAATAAAGCTTGGCGAAGCGGTGTTCGGCAGTGCGCTATGGATTACGCTGGCACTGGTCTTCGGCTGGGGTATCTGGCACTGGCATGGTGAGCAGCGCGGGTTGGAATATTTCACCGGTTATGTCATCGAGAAAGCGCTGAGCGTAGACAACCTGTTCGTGTTTCTGGTGATTTTCCGTACGTTCCAGGTGCCGGAAGCAGTCCAGCACCGCGTGCTCGCCTGGGGAATTTTGGGGGCGCTGGTAATGCGCGGCGTCATGATCGCCGCTGGTGCTGTCCTGGTCGCCAGGTTTCAATGGATCCTGCCGGCATTCGGGGTCTTCCTCGTCTACACCGGTCTGCACATGCTCTGGAAGCGGGAAAAAGCAGTCCACTACGAGAAAAATCCCATCTTCCGCTTTGCCAGCTCGCATCTTCGCGTCACAAAGGAATACCGCGGCGAGAGGTTTTTCCTAAAAGATGGCGGGCAGCTCTTTGCCACCCCGCTCTTCCTTGTGCTGCTCATCGTGGAAATCACCGATGTCACGTTCGCAGTCGATTCCATCCCTGCCATCTTTGGCATCACCAGGGACCCCTTTATCGTTTACACCTCCAACGTTTTCGCGATCCTCGGCCTGCGGGCGCTGTATTTTCTGCTGGCGGATGTGCTGGACTACTTCCAATACCTGGGCATCGGCCTAGCGGTGGTGTTGATGTTCATTGGCGGGAAAATGGTGGCCGATCCCTGGGTGCACATTTCCGTAGTGCTTTCGCTGGGCGCCGTTGGAGGCACTCTGCTGCTGGCTATGTTAATTTCCGTACTGACGCGCCCGGCGAAGAAGAAGAAAGAGCCCGGGACAGGTTAATATGTCCTTTGGGGATTCCATGCATCGAACTCAGGTGAAAAGATGAACGAGTTAATGCAACGCGCCATTGATGGCCTGTCCGCTCCGGAATCGGAGACACGGGCCGTTTCCGCCACGGAGATTTACAAAATTGGGAGGGCGCTCGCCGACGACGCCGCCTATCCCTGGTGGGGCGACGAGGACCTGGCCGCATTGCTCAATGGGAATGACCGCAAGATGACCATAGGCCTTGCGGTAACTCCCGAGCGCTTTAACCAAATCCACGAAGCGAGCGGCTTGCCCCGCTTCTCGGAAGTTCCGCCCGATCAAGACGCCCTCGAATTCGAATTGCACTTTCCCGGCGGACTCTCGATGGACGTCCTAACCAGCAAGGATCCCGCGGGCGGCGGCGCCATCGCCAAATTCCTGCAAAAATTCGGGGAGGGGATTCAGCAGATCGAGTATCTTTGCAAAGACGTGGACCGCGCCACGCAAATTCTGAAAACCAAATTCAATGTGCCCGCGGTTTATCCGGAGACCCGCCCCGGCGCCGACGGCACACGCGTAAACTTCTTCCTGGTCTCCGCCACCGACTCCGCCAAAGTCCTAATCGAACTCTACGAAGCAGCTCCTCGCCTCGACTAGCCCGCAATTCTCACGAACAAACAGGCATCTATTCCGATTTGTTCGGCTGCCCCGCCAGGAACTCCCAAACGCGAAAAACTTCCGCCACGCTCCAAGCCTGCGCAATACACCCCGCCGGCGGAAACGGCGCATCGCCGCCAAAAATTTCGCTGATACTTCCGAGTCCCGCCGAGTAAATGCTTCTCCCCAGCGGCTCCAGAAAACTCTGCGCCGCCGCCCGATCCCCATACACCTTGAAATGCGCCATCGCATACGACCCCAGCAGCCACGCCCAGACAGTTCCCTGATGGTAAGCCGAATCCCGCTCGCGTGGCCCGCCGGAATAGCGGCCCAAATATCCAGGCTCCGACGGCCCCAGGCTGCGCAGTCCGAACGACGTCAGCAGTTCACGCCCCAAAGTATCCACCACACTCTTCCGCTGTTCGCGAGTAAGCGGGCTCACAGGCAACCCCACCGCAAACACCTGGTTGGGCCGCAACGCGGCATCCGCGCCGGTACCAGGAACGTCAATCACGTCGAAACAACAATTCCGCGCCGGGTTCCAAAATTTCTGAAAATTCTTCTCCGCCTTCTCTTTCAGTTTTAGATAACCCTCTCCCGGCCGGCCCAGCAGCTTCGCGAACTCCGCCATCGCGTTCAGCGCATTGATCCACAGCGCGTTGATCTCCACAGGTTTCCCGATGCGCGGCGTAACCACCCAATCTCCGAGCTTCGCGTCCATCCAGGTAAGTTGCACTTCGGGGCTGCCGCCATACAAAAGCGCGTCGGCGGGGTCCACTTTGATGTTGTAACGGGTCCCTGCAACATGCGCGTCAACGATGTCGGATAATACGGCAAACAGTTTTTTGACCAGTTCGAGATCCCGCGTTGCTTCAAAATATTGGCGCACCGCCTCGAAGTACCAGAGCGCCGCGTCAATCGTGTTGTACTGCGGCGCGCCACCGCGGTCCGGAAAATTATTCGGCAGCATTCCGCGGTCAACATAACGCGCGAACGACTCCAGGATTTTGCGCGCATTTTCCGGGCGTCCCAGCGGAAGGGTAAGACCGGGAAGAGCGATCATAGTGTCGCGGCCCCAATCGCCAAACCACGGATAGCCCGCGATTACCGTTAGCCCGTCCGGATCATCGGGCAGCGCGCGCTTGGCAATAAACTGGTCGGCCGCCAGGACAAGCTGCCACAGCCAGGCGGGTTCGTCATCCGCCGGCGTGGCAACGGTTTCGGAATGCCTCTTCTGCCAAGCCCGGAAGAGTTTCAGGTCATGGTTGGCCTGAAGCTCGCGCGCCTGCTCACCGTCCAGCAGCGCCTGAGGCTCCGTCGAAAATACCAGCGTCAATTTCTCTCCAACAGCAAGCCGCGCGTGAAACACAGCAGCCAACAGGCGATCTTCATGGTCGTCGAGTCCACGCTCGCGCTCCGCGGGAAGAAAAAAATCCCGATACCACTCATGCCGCGGCTCAAACGCAGCCGACGCACTTTTCAGAAAAAACGGCGTGGCTCCGTCAAACGCAACAACGCGAATCCCGTTCTCCCCCGACTCAATTTTCATCTGCCATCCGTCTCCGTGGGTAGTGGCATGAAAATCGCGGTAACTGACAAGAATTTTTCCTTCAATCGCAACGGGCGAATTCCCCCGCGCCAGCGTGTACTCCACAAACGTCGTGTTTTCCCCTTGCTTCATCCACACGCGCTTTTCCAGCAGCGCGTCCGCAAACGCGTAACGCCACACGGGTTTTGCGCCTTCCAGATGAAAACTCTCCATCTGCAGATAACCTTTTGGAGAAACGTCGCCGCTCAACCACCGGTTCGTCGCCAGCGGGAAACTGGCTTCGCCGTAGCGAGCCGTTTCATCAATTCCCGCAACAAGCAGCGTTCTGTCCGTAGGCGGTTGCAGCGAAGCCATCAGCAGCCCGTGATATCGCCGGGTCGAAGTCCCCGCAGCAGTCCCCGAGGCAAATCCTCCGATGCCGTTGGTAACCAGCCACTCGCGGCTTTCCGCCAACTCCAGGTTGCCCAGGATTTCTCTTCCAAATTGAACTTCGGCAAGAAGCGACAAGTCTTACGCTCCGCTCTGCTCCAGAAGTTTTGCCACCAGTCCGGTCCACCCCGTCTGGTGGCTGGCGCCAAGCCCGGCGCCGTTGTCGCCATGAAAATATTCGTAGAAGAGAATCAGGTCCCGCCAGTGAGGATCGCTGTTGAAAAGTTCCTGCCCGCCTGCAAATGGCCGCTTCCCGTCTTTGCCCCGGACAAAGATCCGCGTCAGGCGCTTCGAAATCTCCTGGGCCACCTGCCATAAATCCTGTTCGTTGCGCGAATGTGTTGGGCACTCGATCTTGAAATCCTCGCCAAAATAATGATGGTACTTCTGCAGCGATTCGATCAGCAGGTAATTGACCGGAAACCAGATCGGCCCACGCCAGTTGGAGTTGCCTCCGAAAACTTCGGTGCTCGATTCCGCCGGCTCGTAATCAACCTTACTGGTGTGCCCGTTCACCTGCACTTCGTAGGGATGGTCCAGATGAAAACGGGAGAGCGCGCGAATCCCATGCGGTGAGAGAAACTCCGTTTCATCCAGCATGCGGCACAGAATCCGTTTTAACTGCTTGCGATTCGCCAGCGAAAGCAGCCGCCGCACGCCGCGCGCCGATCGCTGCGTCATTTCGATGTGCTCCGGCACGTCCGGATGATTGTCAATGAACCATTGCATGCGGCGCTTGAACCCCGGCAATCGGTCAACGATTTCCGGCTCCAGCGTTTCCACGGCAAACAACGGAATCAGCCCAACCATCGATCGAATTTTAAGAAAATGATCTTCCCCGTTCGGCAAATGCAGCAGATCGTAGTAAAAACCGTCCTCATTGTCCCAAAGCGAGCGCCCGTTTGGCCCCATGTCATTCATGGCGCGCGCAATATAAACGAAATGCTCGAAAAATTTGCTGGCCACGTCTTCATAAGCCTGGTCGTCTTTCGCCAGTTCCAGCGCAATCGCCAGCATGTTCAGGCAGTACATCCCCATCCAACTGGTTCCATCGGACTGCTCCAGGTGTCCCCCGGTCGGCAACGGCGCCGAGCGGTCAAACAATCCGATGTTGTCGAGTCCCAGAAACCCGCCTTGAAAGATGTTGTGACCTTCGGGATCCTTGCGGTTCACCCACCACGTGAAATTCAAAAGCAGCTTGTGAAAAACTTTCTCCAGAAAACTCCGGTCAGCGACTCCGCGCATGCGCCGCTCGATCTTGTACACGCGCCACGCCGCCCACGCATGCACGGGAGGATTCACGTCGCCGAACGCCCACTCGTACGCAGGCAACTGCCCGTTCGGATGCATGTACCACTCGCGCAGCAAAAGCAGCAGCTGTTCCTTCGCGTAATCCGGATCAATGATCGCGAGAGGTATGCAATGAAACGCCAAATCCCAAGCCGCATACCACGGATACTCCCATTTGTCCGGCATCGAGATGACGTCGTCGTTGTAAAGGTGGGTCCAATCCTTGTTGCGGCCGTGCAACCGCTCCGGCGGAGGCTCCGGCTCCGCCGGATCTCCTTCCAGCCAGGTGTACACGTCATAGTGGTAAAACTGCTTGTTCCACAACATTCCGGAATACGCCTGCCGCATCACGTGCTGGGCGTCGTCCGACATTCCCTTGGGTATTCTCGATTCGTAAAATTCAGTCGCTTCTTTTTGCCGGTCGGTAAACACGTTGTCGAATCCCGCGCCAAAATCATTCGTGCCTGGAACGCCCGACGCGCGTTCATAGTGAGCGGGCCCGGAGATAGTCCCCACCATCGGCGAATCGGGATCCATGCTGCCCAAGGGGTCCAGATCCGTCAGCCGGAGCTTTAGTGTCGCAGACTCTCCCGGCTCGAGTTGCATGGCATAGTGCGTTGCCATCTTTGTGCCCGTGAGCTCCGGATTCACGGCTCCCTTGTTGCCGCGGATCAGATACGAATGAAAACCATCCTTCACATAGGGTGTGCGGCTGCGAAATTTGAATATCTCTTCGTAGTTCGTCTCGTTTTCCGTGAAAAGCAGCTCGGGAGTCCCGGCGGCCAGCAGCCACCGCTTCCCGTATTGCCAGTGTTGCAGCTCCGCGCACAGCGAACCCGGTGTATCGGGAGCCCTTCGCGCCGCTGGCCGCCGCAAATCTTTTCCCCACGACCAAGTGTTACGAAACCACAGCGTCGGCAACAGGTGCAGTGGAGCAGCCTCTGGCCCGCGATTGAACGCAGTGATTTTGATAAGGATGTCTTCTACATCGGCTTTCGCGTATTCCACGAACACGTCGAAATACCGGTTCTCCTTAAAGACGCCCGTATCCAGCAGCTCAAACTCGGGGTTCGTTCGCCCGCGCTTTGCGTTTTCCTCCACCAGCCAGCGATAAGGAAATTCCGCCTGCGGGTATTTGTACAACATGCGCATGTAACTGTGTGTCGGCGTGGAATCCAGGTAGAAATAGCATTCCTTCACATCTTCGCCATGATTCCCCTGGTTGCCGGTAAGTCCAAACAGCCGTTCCTTCAGGATGGGGTCCTTGCCGTTCCATAAGGCAAGCGCGAAGCAAATCATCTGGTGACGGTCGCAAATCCCGCCGATGCCGTCTTCACCCCAGCGATAGGTTCGCGCGTGCGAGTGCTGGAAAGGAAAATATTCCCAGGCAGTTCCATTGGGGCTGTAGTCTTCTCGCACCGTTCCCCATTGCCGCTCCGAAAGATACGGGCCCCAGCGCTTCCAGTGTTTCTTGCGTTGCCGCGCTTCTTCCAGGCGATGATCTTCGACGGTCAGGAGTCTGGGCATAGTAGGAGGTCCCTCATACTAGGAGGATTTCACCTGGAGCTTGGTTACATCCGGCAGTCTATCGTCGCATGATTGCAGAGGCTTCGGCGGAGGACAATTGTGAGATTGCCGGTTACGCCACGGACGATTCGAGAACACATCGCGCCGGGAAAGTGTTAATCGAATCGTCACCAATGACACGGATGACACTTTGCTGTGTCGTGAGGTTTCAAGTATCGTTCACCCTGCAAGTGCGTCTTGGGATCCAAATCTCTGAACGGAGTGGGAGCCTCGCCCGCCGAAGTGACTCCGTCGCTCACTTAATGATCGCCATACGCTGGTGCGTTTGTGTCCTGTTGTATTCGTGCAACTACTCTGAGGAGGCGTCATGATCAGAAAGCACAATCGTTTAGCACTCTTAGGGATAACATTCGTGTGCGCCGCGCTCCTTGCTGCCTGCAATGACACCCCTCGGTTGCAGTTTATTACCGTTGCGCCCGTTAGCGGAGAAATTTACGTCAGTGCTCAGCCGGCTGGGGGAATCAGGGGTGCAGCTCGCTCTCATATCCGCCCGGCCCTGCAGGGCACCGGAAACACAGGAAGGCGCCCCGCGATTACCATTCAGCCCGTGACCGCCACTTGCGGCTCGCTGCAATACGCGGCCACCGGCTTATTGAGCAACGGATCCACGAAGGACCTGACAAGCACAGCCACCTGGACTTCTTCGAGCACTTCCGTAGCTACGGTCAATAGCAGTGGCTTGGCTTCGGGTATTGGCTTGGGCACCACGAATATTGGCGCCAACTTTAATGGCGTCACCGCCACCAGCGAACCCCTGGGCGTGGACCAACTCAACTCCATCACGGTTTCACCTTCCCCCGCCACTGTGCCGCAGGGTTCGACTGTGCAGTTCACCGCCATAGGCAACTTCACCTTCGC